>Ga0208478_1000236_pt1 | contig 21230 bp, 17 predicted proteins | sample NGESurdeep072012_5_FD_184462 | JGI IMG/M metagenome (GOLD analysis project Ga0208478, IMG submission 184462) | Arctic peat soil microbial communities from Barrow, Alaska - NGEE Surface sample 415-2 deep-072012 (SPAdes) | ecosystem: Environmental > Terrestrial > Soil > Wetlands > Peat ...
AACCAAAGGCGCACAGAAAGAAATGGTTGTTCCTGCACTTATGGCAATTATAGTTCCTGTTGTCACAGGGGTTGTTTTTGGTGTTCCAGGAGTTGTTGGGTTGCTGATTGGTGGAATGACAACCGGGTTTACTCTTGCCAGTATGCTCAACAATGCCGGTGGTGCATGGGATAATGCTAAAAAGTATATTGAGAGAGGAAATTATGGTGGTAAGAAAAGTGAATGCCATAAAGCAAGTATTGTCGGAGATACCGTAGGAGATCCCTTTAAAGATACCTGCGGCCCGTCAATGAATATACTTATAAAACTTATGTCGATGGTAGCCGTAGTTATGGCAGGAGTTACTGTTGCCTGGAGCTTATTTTAAACTACAACAAACTTTAGGCAGCTCTGAAAGAGCTGAATCTGATTTTATTAAACCCTTTCAGGGTTTCAGACAAAAGTGTTAGTATCCAACCCCCGGTTGCACCGGGGGTTATTCATATTAAGCCACATTCGTGGCTGTTCCCCTGTCAATTTTCAGAATTAACCAAATCCTATTTAGCAGAAAAGTTAAGGTGCCGCAAAAAATATTATTTTTGACAAAACATTTTCAATGAAATTACCCGAACTTGACGATATTCAGGCTGCACATTCAAGGATTAAGTCATTTATTCATCGAACTCCGGTTATGAAGTCTCAGCAATTAAATGAATTTTTTAACTGCGACCTGTTTTTTAAATGTGAAAACTTTCAAAAGGTTGGTGCCTTTAAGTTCAGAGGTGCTACCAATGCTGTCCTCTCAATGTCTAATGAAGAAAAACTCAGAGGGGTTGTTACCCACTCATCCGGAAATCATGCCGCAGCTCTTGCGCTTGCTGCCCGAATGAACGGAATTAAAGCGAATATCGTGATGCCTGAAAATGCACCAGCCGTTAAGAAAAATGCCGTAGCCGGTTATGGAGCTGAAATCACATTCTGTAAACCTACTCTTCAGGCCCGCGAAGATGCAACCCGTCTGATAATGGAAAAAACAGGCGCCACTCTTATTCATCCATACGATAATTTCAATGTTATATGCGGACAGGGGACGGCCGCACTGGAACTTCTTCAGGAAAAGGGCGACCTTGAAATAATTATTGCACCTGTTGGTGGTGGAGGTCTGCTGAGCGGCACTTCAACATGTGTAAAAGGGATTAATAAAAACATTCAGGTTATTGGTGCAGAACCATTGAACGCAAATGATGCTTTTATCTCATTCAGCACCGGGATATTAACCCCTTCTGTTAATCCGGTGACATGTGCTGACGGACTTCTGACATCTCTGAGTGAGCTTACTTTTTCAGTTATCAGGAAGAACACAGATAAAATTCTGACTGTAACAGAAGATTCAATAATTGAATGTATGCTGCTCGTATGGGAGAGAATGAAAATAATCATTGAACCATCATCTGCAACAGTTCTGGCTGTTGTAAAAGAAAACCCGGGTATATTTAGTGGTAAAAAGACAGGCTTGATTATCTCAGGCGGAAATGTGGATTTCAGAAAACTCCCGTTTTAGTTTTTCTTTCTGAAATATGCTATGATTGGATAATGATCGGAATATTTCACTTTAATTATCTCGAAATAGCTATTGATAAGAGCATCATTATACAATATATAGTCTATCCTGTTTCGAGGGTAATTCCCTATATATGTGAATCCTGCACCATATCCTGAATTGACAAAGGAATCTTTAAACCCTTTGCGTATTTTTCTGTAAGCATAAGATACCGGTGTGTCATTAAAGTCACCGGCGACAATTACAGGAAATGGTGATCTGTTAATATTTTCTTTTACGACTTGTGCCTGCAGGGCCCTATTGACAAATCCCTTTTTCAGGCTGACCGATAAACTTTTTACCTCGTTCATAGTCTCTTTATCATCAGATGCTGTCAGCTCCTCAATGAACGAACGTTCCAATCTGTGAAGTCTGAAGGATTGAAGATGGTTATTATAAATTCTGAAGGTATCTTTCTGTATCAGAACATCGGTATATATCGAAAGGCTAGAAGAACCGCGGTGAACTATTTCGCCTTTCCCGATAATTGGAAACCTGCTTAAAGTGACAATCCCATAGAACCTGTTTTTGCCACTCCCGATAATTTTCATATGAGAATAATATTCTCCTCCCAGATCTGCTATTATAAGGGCTTCTTCCACTTTTGGATTGCCTAATAAGAAAAACTCCTGCAGACATATTATATCTGGTTTTTGAGTTTTCAGAAACTGAATAATTTTTTTTTCGGAAGTAATGCCATGATTGTTTTCAAAATAATTAAACAAGCGTACATTATAGCTTAACACCTTAAATGTGTTGGTTTTATCACCTGATGGCCTCACAAGTTTAATATAATTCGAGAAATGAGTAAATCCGATTGCAATTACAACGACTGATATAAGAGCCTCGAATCTTAATAACATTGCCCATATAATCACCAGTATAATATTGATTAGCAGGATGTAGGGATAAGCAAGCCCAAAAAAAGCAGGAAGAGCAAAGTCTCCCGGACTAATGACTACTGCGAGGTATGATACCAGAAGTGTAAAAGCAAATATTACATTTACACTTAAGAGAATTTTATAAAGGATCTTTCTCAATTACAATAATTTGTGATTACAAATTTACCCGTATTCAATGGAAATACTGTTGCAGTATACTGTTTTTTGACATGGAGAGGAAAAGCCAATACAAATAAACAAATTTCTACGATCAATTTTTCTTCTGGCTCTCTTTAAAAAGAGTTTCTTTTTCCTCTTTTGTCAGACTTTCATATCCTCCTTTGGATATCTTGTCCAATATATTGTTGATTAGCTTCTGGTGCTCTGCTTTAATTTTGTTAAATTCATATTCATTTGCAGCTTTTTTATGAGTGACTTTGAGTTTTTTCCTTGGCTTAAAAATGGTTACAAAAAAATCTATTATCCTGTTGAATCCCTTTCCGATATCACGTCCATGTCTCAGGTTTATTATATAGAAATAGCCAAAAAAAGCTCCTCCTATATGGGCAAGTTTCCCTCCGGAATTTATAGAAAAGTCCATTATTGATGTAAGGACAAAGATTGCCAGGGCCATGTACTTGATCTTTATCCTTCCAAATAAAATCAGCTGAACAGTATAATCCGGTACATAAGTGGCAATTGCAATTACTATAGCCATAACAGAAGCTGAAGCTCCAATTGCAACAGAGTCAGCCACAACACCAGCAAATGCCGGGAAAATATTAAAGGAGAGAATGTAAACCAACGCGCCGCTGATCCCGCCTAGCAAGTACACAGCCACAAGTTTCCTCTCGTCGAGATATTCAAGGAAGATCCTGCCAAACCAGTATAGCCATAACATATTGAACAGGATATGCCAGATATCTTTATGGGTGAACATGTATGTAATTAATGTCCATGGCCTTGCCAGAAGAGCGTTAAAAGAAGCAGGGACGGAAAAAAGATCGAGAGCTTTCCCGGCGATCTCCCGGTTATTAAGCAGAAACCCAATAGCGGCAACAATTGTTATCAGAACAAATACTGCAATATTGATATAGATTAGCCTGGTAAGGTTACTTCCATTTCTGAAAATTAATTTTATTTCGTCCCAGATTCCCATCAGTATAAAGTATTTGTTGTTTTTCTCCAGTACCTGATCAGGAGATAGCCGAATAACATACCTCCCAGGTGTGCAGCATGTGCAATATTGCTTCCCGGCTGTGTTATTGCAAGAATTAATTCAAGGGCACCGTATCCCAGAACCAGGTATTTGGCTCTTATCGGCATCGGAACGAAAAGCAGGAATAACTGAGTATTAGGAAAAAGGACTCCGAATGCAAGCAGAACACCGAATATCGCACCGGAAGCACCTACCGTAGGCGTATTAAGCAATATTTGAAGGTTTTGCATATCAGGATCTGTAAATACCTTTCCCTGGTGAAAATATGCAGTTCCTTCATTAAGCACAACCTGTACATTTTCAGGAGTGAGGCTCTGAATAAGGTGATGGTACTGGAAAAAGATCACAGATTCATGAGTAAATGCTGCCCCAAGTCCGCAAACCATATAGAATATAAAAAACCGCTTTGGACCCCAGACGTTTTCAAGAATCGGTCCGAATATGAAGAGTGCGTACATATTAAAGAAAATATGCATGAAACCACCATGCATAAACATATGAGTTACAATTTGCAAAGGCTTGAACTGTTCTGATTTTGGGAAATATAGTCCAAGCAAACTGATAAGATCAATGCCAAAAACGCTGTTAGCTGCATAATAAGCTAAAATCATTAATATATTGATCATTATGATATTCTTAACCACCGGGGGTAATCCCAGAATGCCTCTGCCGTATCCGTTCATCTATCTTTTATTATAGTATTATTCAAGTACTCAATTGTCGGGCCAAAACTTATTCCCCATTTCGATCCGACATATTGTCATTGATTTTCAAGTGTTGATGCAAACATTTATCATTATAAACCATTTCTATTTAAATCTTTTATCAATTTCCTCAAGAGTAATGATACTTATTACAGGTTTGCCTTTAGGAGAATAGTTGGGCGCCTGGCATGCAAAAAGAGTATCAAAAAGATCTTCCATTTCGCCCTGACTCAGCACTTTTCCATATTGTATGGCTGCTGCACAAGCCATACCTGCAGCCACCTTTTCTTTTGCACCTGTAGAAGGATCTGCCTGTGTGTTTTTATAATCCTCAAGCAAAATCTCAAGCATCTCAAGAGGATCGGACGAATTATTGTCTGCAGGCCTGCCGTTGATTGTGATTTTATTTTTACCCGAAGGCCGGATACTGAACCCCAGTAATTCCAGATCTCCTTCGATTTCTTTCAGAATATAATAATCCGCAGGGTTTAATTCTGTTGTAACAGGGAACATATCTACCTGGCTTATAGTGCGGTTTTTGCTGAGACATTCTAGAAATCTTTCGTAAAGGACCCTTTCATGGGCCCTCTTCTGGTCAATTAACATGAACCCTGATTTAACAGGGCAGACCAAATATTTATTTTTTACCTGGAAGAACTTTCTCTGTGATTCTCTTATCTTCTCGAATTGTTCCGGATTGTCATTTTCTTTTTCAAGAGCTGTATAGAGCTTTTCCCAGTTTGCATTGTTCTCTCTTTCAAACCGTTCAACAAATCCCGACCTTTCATTAGCTCTTTCTTCTCCGTCAAATGGATTAAATTGTGTATTGATCTCGATATTAGGTTGTTCTGGTATGATGTTCGATGACCTCATGACCGGGATATCAATTAGAGCTTCGTTTTCAAAATCGAGTGACGGAACAATATTGAACCGGCCAAGGGCTTCACGCACCGATGCCATAAGTATCTGCCATATTGATCTTTCGTCCTCAAATTTTATCTCAGTTTTTGAAGGATGAATATTTATGTCGATAGATGCTGTATCGGCCTCCATGAAAATGAAGTACGAAGGGATTGCTTCAACAGGAAGGATATTCTGATAAGCCTCAACTACTGCTTTATGGAAGTAAGGATGCTTCATAAAGCGGTTGTTCACAAAAAAGAATTGTTCACCATATGTCCGTCTTGCATTCTCTGGCTTCCCGATAAATCCTTTTATGTTGATCAGGCTTGTTTCTGTCTCAAGGGTAATCAGGTCCTGGTTTATCTGTTTTCCGAAAACGCCGATTATACGTTGTCTTAAATTGGCAGCGACAAGATTGTATATCTCACTGTCGTTGTGATGAAGGGAGAATCTTATATCGGGGTGTGCTAATACGATCTTCTGGAATTCATTGACAATATGTCTGATTTCAGTATTATCTGATTTAAGGAATTTCCGGCGCGCAGGAATGTTGAAAAACAGATTTTTTACTGAAAAACTTGAACCGACAGGACAACTGCAGGGTTCCTGCGTTTCGACCTTTGAACCGCTTATCACTACCAATATACCGGTATCACTTTCTTCACGTCGTGTCTTAAGCTCAACCATTGCAACAGCAGCAATTGAGGCAAGCGCTTCACCCCTGAATCCTTTCGTTGTAATTGCAAAGAGATCCTGTGCAGAGGTAATTTTTGAAGTGGCGTGCCTTTCAAACGATAATCTGGCATCCGTCTCAGACATTCCCGATCCGTCGTCAATTACCTGAATTAATGTTTTACCGGAGTCTTTAATTATTACCCTGATGTTTTTCCCTCCTGCATCAACTGAGTTTTCAATCAGCTCCTTCACAACAGAAGCAGGCCTTTGTATCACTTCCCCTGCAGCTATCTGGTTGGCTACCGAGTCGGGCAAAAGCTTAATAACATCTGGCATCAATTAAAATATTATAGAAGATAAAGCTAACATCTGACTGGGATACAAAATCATAAAATGAGTTGTGTCTCCCTTGTTTAAACAATTTTACAAATATATAAATAATTGGTACATAACCTTTCAGAATAGGCAAGGGGAACCTATATGATAACTTTAATGAATATTAGATTTCAGATTATTATCTTTGATAAAAAAATCCGGGGAAATGAAAAGCCTGCCTATCTGTTTAACTGTCATTTTTTTAATTATTAATTCCGGTTGTTCACATAAATCAGTAAAGAATGATATTAAAGTAATGACATTGAATGTAAGATATGATAATCCGGAGGATAGTATCTTTTCCTGGCCAAAAAGAGCATCACTGGTTTGTGATTTTATATTAAGCGAAAAACCCGATATTTTTGGATTGCAGGAAGTATTGTGGAATCAGTATCAGGTTCTTGAATCAATTCTTATGGATTATTCTTCAGTTGGAGCAGGTCGAAGCGATGGGGCCAAGGAAGGGGAGATGAATCCTGTTTTTTTCAGGAAAGAAAAGTTTGATATGGTCAGGAACATTACTTTCTGGCTCTCCGATTCACCTGAGGTTGCTGGTTCAAGGGGATGGGGTTCTTCTCTGCCACAGATTGTGACATGGATGGAGCTGGTCAATAAGAAAAACCATAAACATTTTTTCTTTTTCAATACACATTTTGCACTTGATTCCGATTCAGCCAGACTAATGAGTTCAAAAATACTTCTTAGAGAAGTTAATAAAATAGCTGATGGATTCCCTTTCATAATTTCCGGTGATTTTAACATGCCGCCGACCAGCTCCGGTTATTCAATCTTAACAGGACCCAATGAAAGTGTACCTCTGTTAAAAGATTCTTATGTAATAACTGAAAAGAGACCCTCGGGTCCGGTTTATACATTCAATGGGTTTTCAGACAAGACAAAATCCGCCAGGGTGGACTATATTTTTGTAAGGAACGGCATGAGAGTACTTGATTACAAAACTGTTATTAAAAAGGAACACGGGATCTTTATATCAGATCACTGGCCCGTGGAGGCGGTTGTATCTATTAATTAAGCTGTCTTACGATACCTTCGTACAGCGAGAGTTGTAAAGCTAATCGCAATTATAACGAGAGAAAAGAGTTCCCTGCTGATATCATGGATTGTTGATCCCTTGAGCATAACCATCCTGTTAATCCTCATAAGATAAGCAACGGGATTGATCAGATCGAAATCCTGGGCCCACATTGGCATGCTTTCATACGGTGTGAAGATACCGCTCATAAGGATAAAAATAATCATGCAAAAAAATGCAACAAACATATATTGCTGCTGTGTCCCTGAGAAGGTTGAAATAAAAAGGGCCATACCCAGAACCGCAACCAGAAAAATTGTACTGCAAAGAAAGAGAAGTAAGATACTACCTTCAAATGGTATGTTGAATGCCAGTTTCCCTATAATCAGCCCAAATGCAAGATCTGTAAGCCCGATAAGCAGAAAGGGTACCATTTTTGCAATTATAAAATGATATTTTCTGACCGGCGTAACGTTAATCTGCTCAATGGTCCCTATCTCTTTTTCCCTCACCATATTTAAACCGGCAAGCAGAAACCCGATTGCAGTAACGAGGATGACTAGTATCCCCGGAAGCATGTAGAATTTGTAATTTAACAATTCATTATACCAGTACCTGTTTGTAATTTCTATAGTGGGAAAGGGAACAAGCGGATTAGTTGTTATATTCTTTTTAATGAGATCTGTATTGTAATCGTGGATAACTCCATTAAGATAAGCCCATGTAAGCTCTGCTGAAGCGGCATTTATGGCATCAATAGTGGCAAGGAGTTTGCCTTGTTTCCCCGTTCTAATATCTTTTCCAAAACCCGATGGTATCTGAAGTACCATACTGCACTTGTTCCGGTGAAGCAGATTATTTGCCTCATCTTCTGAAAAGGTTGAAAAGGAAACCTTGAAAAATGTAGAACCATTAAGTTTGTTAATCAACCCTCTCGATTCAGGGGTCATATCTTTGTCAATAATAGCGAGCTTGACATTCTTTAACTCGAATGTTATTGCCGGGACAAGTATCAGCATCTGAAGAATCGGAATGCCAAAAACTGCTTTTGAGATGAACTTATTCCGGAATATCTGGATAAATTCTTTTCTTATCAGGTAAAATATTGTCCTCATCTTATATCTTTTACTAGTTCACTTAAGAACCTGGTACATTCTACTATTTGTTAAAATGACTCACGACTCACGAAAAGCTGATTCCATTTTGCCTGATACCGTGCGTCGTTAGCCCGGTTTTTATTCAAGTCTTATCTTAAATTTCCTGACACTAATTCCCATAAAAACAAGAGTCATTATAATCAGGATAAGTGTCTCTTTCCATATATACATAAGACCAGTTCCTTTTATCATAATGTTTTTAATTATTATAATAAAATATCTTGGTGGCATTATTGAACTTACATAATCATAAATTTTTGGCATATTCTCAATCGGGTATATAAATCCCGAAAGCAGAATAGTGGGTAACATAATTCCTATCAACGAGATAAAAATCGCCTGTTGCATAGTCTTCGATACAGTTGATATGAGAATTCCCAGAGTTAAACTCATCAATATATATAGCATACATTCAGCAAGCAGAAGAATTATGCTTCCTCTCACCGGTAGTCCGAATACAAGCCATGATAATAGAAGGATCAGAAGCACATTGATAAATGACAGGAAAAAATAGGGCATCACCTTCCCCAGAATTATCTGTATAGGTCGAAGCGGAGAAACCAACAAAACCTCCATTGTTCCGAACTCCTTTTCGCGTGTTATTGTAACAGAGGTCATCAGTGCACAAATCAGTATGAGAATTAAAGTAATAACTCCCGGGACAAACATAAAATGGCTTTTAAGAGCCGGGTTATAAAGCATTTTTACTTCAGGGCTTATTCTGATAGAGTTTTTTAAACCTGGTCCTGCTAACTCCATTGTGAATTCATTCACAATCGATGTAGTATAATTTGTAATAAGAGTGGCTGTATTAGGTTCGGAACCATCCGAAATAATACTTAGGGACGCCTTGTATTCACTGATCAGTTTTTTGCCGAAATCCTTTTCAAATACTATTACCGCTTTTGTTTTTCCCTTTTTAAACACCTTATCGATATCGCTGTAATTGAGAAGAGTTTCAGTCTTTTTAAAAAACCCTGAGGAGATAATTTTATCGGTCAACTTCTGAGTCATTTCATCCTTGGATAAATCGAGAAAGGCGACCCCGGCATTTTTAATATCAGTACTTACGGCATAACCAAAGATGAGTATCTGGGCTGCCGGAATACCGAAAAGTATAAAAAGCGTACGGTAATCCCTGAAAATATGCAGGAACTCTTTTTTTACAAAACCGAGGAATCGTTTCATGGTCTCGCGATTTTAATAAATACCTCCTCAACAGAAGTAGCATCATATTGCTTCTTTAGCTTTTCAGGTGTGTCCAATGCAACAATTTTCCCTTCATTCATTATTGAGATACGGTCACAGTATTCTGCCTCATCCATATAATGTGTTGTAACGAATACGGTAATTCCTCTTGAAGCTGTTTCATATATTGTCTCCCAGAACTGCCTCCTGGTAATAGGATCGACACCTCCGGTCGGTTCATCAAGGAATACTATTTTTGGTTCGTGCAAAACCGCAACTGAGAAAGCAAGTTTTTGTCTGAGTCCGAGCGGGAGATCAGAGATCATCCTGTTCTCGTATTCCTGAAAATGAAGCTTTGCAAGGAGGCCGTCAAGCCTTTCTCTGATGAGTGATTTACTCATACCATAAATTCCCCCATAGAGTATAATGTTTTCTTTTACTGTGAGATCTTCATATAATGAGAATTTCTGAGACATATAACCAATATTCTTTTTAATCTGTTCGCTTTGCTTATAGGCATCAAATCCGGCAACATTGACTTCTCCTGATGTTGGTTTTGACAATCCGGAAAGGATCCGTATAGTTGTCGTTTTTCCTGCACCGTTAGCCCCGAGAAACCCGAAAATTTCACCTGCGTAAACATCAAAACTGAGATTATCGTTAGCAACAAAGCTGCCAAACTTCTTTACCAAATTATGTACATATATTACTGTATTATTCATTTTCTTTTTAGTATTACCTATAGCTAATAGCCGTTAGGCCATTTTGCCGTTATGCCTTTGCGCCATTGCACCGTTACACTTTTATGCCTTTCTCCATCAGTTCGAGGAACCGGTCTTCAATTCCTGCTTCAGCTTCCTGAATAACCGCATCCCTGATACCTTCCCTTAACAGGTACTCTAAAAGGGAATTTTCAGATGAATCATTAATTAATGTTACGTGAATAGAGTCACCAAACGGATATGCTGTCAGAACCTCCGGATATTCCCTGAGTGTTTTAATAAGCTTGTATTTTTCAACTGATTTTACAATAAAAAGTTTTCTGCTGAAACCAGCTCTAATCTTCTGCGGTGTATCAATTGAAAGGATTTTCCCATTCTGTATCAGTGCAACCCTGTCGCATCGAATGGCTTCATCCATGTACGGTGTGGACACAATAATAGTTATATTATATTGTCGCAATTTACTCAGCATATTCCAGAATTCTGATCTTGAAACAGCATCAACCCCTGTTGTCGGTTCATCCAGAATAAGAAGTCTGGGTTTATGAATTAATGCACATGATAGTGCCAGTTTTTGTTTCATTCCTCCTGAAAGTTTCCCGGCAAGGCGTTTTTTAAATGGTTCAATATGGGAATAGATATCAGAAATTAGCTCATAATTTTCCTCAACAGTTGTTCCAAATACTGTTGCATAGAAATTCAGATTTTCTTCAACTGAAAGATCCTGGTAGAGACTGAATCTACCGGGCATATAACCTATGTTTTTTCGAAGTTCTTTATAGTCAGAGGTAGCATTCATTCCCAGGACTTTCATATTCCCTTTATCGGGCAACAATAGCGTTGCAATGATCCTGAACAGAGTGGTCTTTCCGGCAGTATCCGGACCAATAAATCCAAATATTTCAGATTCATTTACCGAAAAGGATATATCATCAAGAGCCATGGTTGGTCCGAATGATTTAGCAATACCTGATGATTCGATTGCTTTTATCATCTGCTCATTTTTTTTCTGCTGTAAAAAGCGCTTCCCCCGGCATTCCCGATTTAAGAGTGCCATCATTTATAACATCAATATTTACGGCATAAACCAATACAACACGATCCTCTTTTGTCTGAATAATTTTTGGAGTAAATTCTGCTTTATCCGAGATGTAACTGATAGTTCCTGTAAATGAGCTGAATCCCTTTTCTCCATTATCAATCCTTACTGTACATGTCTGGCCCATTTTTATTTTCCCCAGTTGTGCCCCGCTCACAAAAACCTTTAATTTAATAATTGAAAGATCTGCTATTTTTACAAGAGGTTTGCCTGCAGCTGTTATCTCTCCTGCTTCTGAATACTTTTCAATGACAGTCCCTTTAAGAGGACTTTTTATTGTACACCTTTTAATCTGTTCATTCACAGTGGCTTTTCTGGACTCGTTAACGGAAAGCTCAGCAGCGACAGATGCTTTCTGCGTGTTGTTAGCTGCGATCTGTTTTTGAAAAACGGCTAGCTGTCCTGTCAGATCATCGTATTGTTTTTGTGTAGCAGCATCATCCTTAAGCATTTTTCCGAATCGTGAGATATTTACATTCAGGTTCTCGATCTGCTGATTAAGGATATCATTCTGAGCATTGATTGAACTGATCCGCGTTATAACATTTTTCATACCGGCTTCTATTTCAGCTTTCTGGAGATCAGGCATTGTTGAGTCGATAATGGCTATCGTTGTACCTTTATCAACTTTTAGACCCTCTGTGGGATCGAATCGTATGATGCGTCCGTTTGTTTCGGCTGATATGATAATTTCTGTAGCTTCAAAATTCCCGAATGCATCAGCTTTTTCGGTTTTGTTTTTGCAACCGCCTAAAAGTACAGCAGCAATTATTATTAATGATCTGGTTTTCATGTTATTAAATTCTATAGTTATTCTATTTCTTGTCCGCTGATATTCAGATATTCAATCCTTGCCAGTGCAAGATGGATTTTATGAATTTCGTAGTTTACGACAACCTGGCGCTCAGTATTAAGTTCATTAAGATAATCCGTTGCTGTTAAAGTTCCGTTTTGGTATTGTGATTCCGCAGCAGCTGTTATTCTTTTCCTCATTTCGATCAAATCATTGTCGGTTTCCAGAAGTGTTTTAAGGCTTGCTATCTCAGCTTTTTTTGAAATGAGCAATCTTTTAAGGTTATCGGTCAGATCGGTTTTTCTGTTCTCGATTATATCCTGCTGAAGCGTAACCACATGCTTTTCATTTTTTACCTTATTCCAGTCAAAAATATTCCATTTTAATGCTGCTCCAAAAACATAATAAGGCTGAAAGGAAGTCTCGAAAAAATTTGATCCCGGGGGCATTCCGTAGCCGAGTGTTACAAACCCATAGGCTTTTGGCAGTCTCTTACTCTGGATTAGTTTAAGTCCTTCTGAGAGCTGATCTTTCCTGAGATCAAATAACTGAATCTCCGGTCTTAGTAACTCATTTGTCTCTTCGTCGGTCTGCACAGGCATAATAAAGACAGTACCCCGATCAATATGCACACCGGTAATATCGGCAAGATTGGCAATCAGCGCTGTTCTTTTTATCTCGATTTCACTTAATTGCTGTTCAATCTTAATTTTTTCAGATGAAAGTACATCAATATCTGTTTTTAATATAGCTCCATTAATCAGAGCTGATTGCATAGATTTAAGTCGCTTATTTAGTATTTCAAGATAAATATATAGCAGATCTTTCTGACTATCAATAAGAAGAATGCTGAAATAATAGCTGTTTATTTGTCCCCGGATATTATAAAGGTCAACATCTGTCTGTTTTTCATTTACATTTAGTTCAGCTTTCTCAATTGCCCTGGCACCTTTTATTGCACCTCCGTCATAGATTACCTGGTTAATGTCAAGAGTAATCTTATATTGATCATGAGGAAGAGGCTTAATTGCGTCGGAAAGTCCAGGTATCGGAACTGAAGCAAATACACCGCTCATATCAATAACATCTGAGTTATAAAGGAAGCTGGTATTCGCATCGAGTACAGGCAGCCAGGCCTTTGACAGGTCTTCATCTTTCAGTTTTGAAATGCCTGAATACTCGATTTTTTCACCGGCAAGAGGGTTACCTGTAGTTGCCCGATCGTAACATTCTTTCAGTGTGAGAATTTTTTGGGCAAGCAGTGTATGCGATCCGATAATCATTATAATTAATAGGATCAACTCTTTTCTTTTCATTTATCTAGTTTTATTTTTCCCATTTTAAGCACTTCTTACTTTGTAATTGCCTTGATTACAAACCCGGCCGCAAACTCTTTTCTCTCCTCAATAAATTTATTGAAGTCAATATCAACTTTTTCAAGGAAACCTTCAATTAAACCCCTCGCTGCAAAAGGGAAAACACTTAATGCTGCAATGGAGATCATTAATTGAGGCATTGAAGCTTCTGTTAAATTGTAATTTTCCAGTTCCTCTTTGTGTTGTTCATAAAGCTTTTTCCAGAGGCTTTCGAAGTGAATATTTTTCAATAGTTTTTTTACCCTTGCCGGATTCCGATTGATTTCGTTAAGTATAAATCCTGGCAGCTTTGGATTTTCCTGCAGAAAAGCAATATGTTCTTTGAAGAAGAACCTAATTTTCGCTTCGAGACTAAGGTTTTCATCAAATACCGGGGCAAATTTTTTAAGGATTCTTCCGGCAATCATCTCAAAAACTGCGTTAAACAGCTGATCTTTTGTACGGAAATAGTAATGTAATAGAGCCTTATTAATCCCAGCATGACTTGCAATGTCCTGCATGCGTGCCCCATCCATACCTTTATCAACAAATACATCTGTTGCAGCTTCAAAGATTTTTTCCTCTGTTAGTTTATCATTCTCTGTCATCTTCCTAACCTGTTGGTTTAACTTTATGGTTTAACCGAATGGTCAAAAATAAGATAAATTTTTGAACCGGCAAATAATTTAAAATATATTTTTTGTGTACATAGGCTAAATTGCTTAAATTCAACCATATATGGTTTCGCTGACCAGATATAATAGAAATGGTACATGGTAATATCTGAAAGGAAACTAATAAGGTTACCTGGATTTAATTATAGCGTAAGACGGTTTTGTTTTTTTACAATTTGTGCAAAAACCATACTCTTTTGGATCAATTGTGAATAAATTCATGCAATTGTCCCATAATGGTATTATTGCCTTTGAACAATAGAAATGGTTAGGAAATCAATATCCCTATATTTTTTGCATGATCTCATCGACAATAAAACGCTGGTTACTGTACCAGTTATTTTAAGATATTGCCATCTGCATCAAGTTCAATTATTTCATAGCCAAGCTCATTTAATCCGTTTTTAATTTTCGACTTGTCACCTACTACAAACCATGTAAAATGGCTAGGAATTATAACTTCCTTGCTGATCTGCTGTAATTCTGGCAAAGTCAGATTCCGCACCTTGGCATCATAAGTATTGTAGTAATCATTGCTTAAACCGAATTTTACAAGTGTTTCCAGAGAACTTCTTACTGAACTGTTTGTCTCCCACATCCCCGGTAGCTGGAGAACCATATTTTTCTGCACCCTGTCAAATTCCTCTTTTGTAACAGGCTTCTCATTATTGATTCCCGATAGTTCCTTATTGAACTCCTGGATTGCCTCTTTTGTCTTATCAATCTGTACAGAAACATATGCAAGTAATGGCCGCTGGCCTTTTGCAGGATTTACAAAGCTGCCGGCTCCATAGCTCCAATGTTTATCTTCACGGAGATTCATATTAAGTCTCGATACAAAGTCACCGCCAAAAATATTATTCAATGCAGTGAGAGCAGGTTCAGAAATCTTTCCATAGGGTACAATAAGTGAGCCGCCAATAATAACACTTTGTGTTGACTCAGGTCTGTCGAGCAAATAGATTTTATTTGTAGAAGGGTTTAAAACCTCTTTTATATCAATTTTAGGCATGTTGCCCTTCTTCCATTCTGACATTCTGCTTTCGAGTTTTGAAACCAGATCAGCCAACTGAACATCTCCTACAAAAACTAATGTTGCATTATTTGGTTTTATCCATGTCGAATAGAATTTCTGTACATCTTCAAGTGTAATCGACTGCAATGAAGATTCATAGCCCGATCCATCCAATGGCTCGCTGTAGGGATGACCCACCCCATAAAGGATTTTTGGAAATACACGTATAGCCATGCCGAATGGCTCAGATTTCTGACGCTTGATATCATCCATATGCTCCTTCTTTAACCTGTCAAATTCTTTCTGCGGGAATGACGGATTTAATAAAATGTCAGTAAAAAGATCGAGAGTGGGATCAAGTGTCTGTATTAAAGTACTAAATCCTACATATGATGCATCCCAATCGCAATATGAATAGATAGAGGCTCCGAGGAGCTGACGTTTATCATTGATCTGAAGAGCATCCAGCGTTTTGGTCCCTTCGTCGATCATATCCATTGCTAAATTTGCCAGTCCGGGTTTTGTCAGTACGTCAGTGGCAAATCCTGCGTTAATGACCAGGCTCCCTACAACAGTAGGAACTCCTTTTCTTTGAGCAAGAACAATGTTCAATCCGTTCTTTAAAGTTGCTTTTTGCAGAGTCGGGAATGAAGCAGCCACAGGTTTCCCAAGTTCAGGAAGACTGGATCTGTCCACTCCATTTGCTGCAGCTTTAAGTGTCGGGAAAGGATTACATACAAGGACAAATTTACCTGTACTAAGCCAATTCCTGCAGGTTTTGGTGATATCTTCAATAGTCGCTTCGGTAACATACTTCAGGGAAGTTTTGTAATAATCGGGAGATCCTCCGTAAATCTGATTCGAAGCAAGTATATCAGATGTACCGCCAAATCCGCCGATTCTTTCCATCCCTTTCAGAAAATTAGAAAAATACATCGATCTGACCCTGTCAAGTTCTTCCTGTGTAGGCCCTTTATCGAGGAATTCCTGCAGAATACTATTAAGTTTACTTTCCACCTCTTCTGCCGATTTACCCGGTTTCACATTTGATGAGACATAAATATTGCTGCCAAGTTCTTTCGCATAAATGTAGGCATATGCTGAACTTGCAATCTGATCCTCATAAACAAGTTTTTTATACAATCTTGAAGTCTTTCCACTTGAAAGGATATCAGTTGCCAGATCCAGAAGAGTTGCTTCTTTTGTACCCCACTGGGGAACATTCCAAAGCATTGTGATTTCTGTTTCCGGAACATGATCTTCATAATAACCCCTGGTTACCTCAGTACGTTTTGCGACATTGATTACAGGTTTTACAAGTGTTGGCCCTGGAGGGATGTCTCCAAAATATTTCTTGACTTTTTCAAGAGCCTCTTCCGGCTTTATGTCTCCGGCAATACTTAAGACTGCATTATTTGGACCGTAATATGTTTTAAACCACTCTTTAACGTCCGTCAGGTTTGCGGCATTCAGATCTTCCATAGAACCAACTACAGTCCAGGAATATGGGTGCCCCATAGGATAGCTTGCCTTTGTCAGTATCTCATCGTCGCGGCCGTAGGGTTGATTTTCACCCTGGCGTTTCTCATTCTGTACAACCCCACGTTGCTCATCGAGTTTTGCCTGATCTATAGCCTCAACCATATGACCCATACGGTCGCTTTCAAGAAAGAGAACCTGATCGAGAGCCGCTGTAGGTATTGTTTCAAAATAGTTAGTCCGGTCATTATTTGTTGTCCCATTCAGATCAGTACCTCCCAGCGATTCCAGAGCCTTGAAATAGTCGGTATTATAATGTTCACTTCCATTGAACATCAGGTGCTCAAAAAGGTGCGCGAAACCTGTTTTCCCGGGTTTCTCGTTTTTAGACCCGACATGGTACCAGATATTGATGGCAACTATCGGCGCCTTATGGTCTTCATGTACTATCAGAGTCAATCCGTTATCCAGAACATATTTCTGGAAAGGGATATTAATCTGATCAGGATTGAAATACGATTTCTGCTGGCAGAAGCCAGGTAATGACAGAATCGTAATGGTAAAAAACACAATAGCAAATCTTGTTTTTTTCATTTCAGTTACTTTTTATTGTTATTAAAAGGACTTATTGTCGGGCAGAATCTTACAAAACCTTAACAAGATCAAATAGGCACAAGGAGGAAAGGCTGGGAATAGATCGGGCACAAATTTCACTACGGATTTAAACTTTTCACTCCTAAACAAATATACAAACTTAATTGCATAATTTTCAGAGTAAGGGTTTTTTTTAGAACATTAAACATTCCTTTAAAGACCAGAAATCGCCGGATGGGTTTTAATTCATAAAATCAGGTTAAATATTAATTTCTGAAAAAATTCATTAAAAAATTTGTATTTAATATTAGTAATGTTTTATATTTGCAATATATAAACAACTTATATATATAATTATGATACCAACAGACCTTATAAAAGGATCATTAAAGACAATTATTCTGAAACTTTTAAAAGAGAATGGCCGTATGTATGGCTACGAGATTACCCGGAAAGTGGAAGAGCTGACAGATGGCAAGATAAAGCTCACTTACGGAGCTCTTTATCCCGTGCTTCATAAGCTTGAAAGTGAAGGGGTTCTTGTTACTGAATCGGAGAATTTCAGTAACCGTATTCGTATCTATTATCTGCTGACCCCCCATGGCCATTCCGTTGTTGCAGAAAAGATAAAAGAGCTGAATGAGTTCATCGAATCCCTTCAGCGTATAGTTGATACCAAACCTGGATTGAGCCATGCCTGAACTTAGTCTGCATCATATTGATCAGATAAGCCACGATATAGGCAGACAGGAGATCACTTTTTCACACCTTCTTGAAGATCTCATTGATCATGTCTGTTGCGACGTGGAGAACGAGATGCAGAATGGCCTGAGTTTTTCAGAGGCTTACAGGAAGGTTAAACAAAAAATGGGATCGCGAAGACTCAAAGAGATACAGGAAGAGACACTTTATGCAGTTGACACTAAATACCGATATATGAAAAACACAATGAAAATTTCAGGCGTTGCAGGCACAGTCTTGTTTGGCTTTGCAGCATTGTTCAAAATTCAGCACTGGCCAGGTGCCGGTCAAATGATGACCCTTGGTGCTCTTTTACTGGCATTTGTTTTCCTGCCCTCAGCCCTCAGTGTCCTCTGGAAAGAGACTCACAACAGAAAGAGGCTATTCTTGTTCATCTCAGCTTTTTTTGCCGGGATGCTGTTAATTTTAGGGACTCTCTTTAAAATTCAGCACTGGCCGATGGCAGGATCAATTTTAACCCTGGCTGCATTATCGGGTATTCTGTTTTTTATCCCGGCACTGGCTCTGAGCAGATTGGCGGATCAGGAAAACAAGGCTAAACGCCCTGTTTACATTCTGGGTGCAGCCGGCATAGTACTCTTTTTTGCAGGCATTCTATTCAAGATACAGCACTGGCCACTCGCAACCCTGTTTATAATTACCGGGATAATCCTTTTATGCTTCCTGGCATTCCCCATGTTTACCTGGCTTACCTGGAAGGAGGAAAGTCATATTAGTCCAAAGTTCATTTTCCTGGTCATTGGATTTCTATTAATTATTGTCCCCGGAGCCATGTTAACACTGAGCCTGCAGCATTCATACCAGGAATTTTACTATCCTAATAATGATCAGCAGAAGGCATTATATGATTATTTATTCAGGAATAACATTTCTCTGATCAGCAGATATAAAGATTCATTAAACTACCCTAAGATGGAACAACTCCATTCAAAAACTTCCGGGATTCTTACAATTCTAAGCAATATCCAGAAGAAGATGGTTCAGGAATCGGAAGGACAACCCGGCAAACCTGCTGTGAGCGCCAGCCAGATAAGTCAGACTGAAACCGGTCAGGAAATATTATACAGGGAACTTTCAAAACCATTTGACCCCGGACCTGCAAAGACTTTTCTTACTCCTGGCAGCAGTACCCGTAGTGAACTTAATTCTTCAATGGAAGAATATGTTAACTACTTAACCGGAGTAACTCCCGCAGAAGATATGCTGAAGTATAAAAAAATGCTTGATACAGAAATATTTCTGCCAGCAGTAAACACGGCTAATGGTAAAACATCTTTAATGGCAGGTCTTCACACTCTTGAAGTTATGAAAAACGGACTGCTAACTGTTGAATCATGTGTATTAAATACAATTGCAAGACATTAATCATCAAATACATAAGATCATGAAGCAAAAAATATATATTCTCGGAATTATTTCGGCTATTATCATTTCCACCGGAGTAATATTGAAAGTAGAGCATTGGCCAATGGCACAAATTTTGATTACTGCCGGGACTTTGATACTGGTCCTGATATTCTTTCCTGCCGCATTGATAAATAATTATAAAGCTGAAGGCAATGCTCAGAACAGGGTACTTTATATAGTAACATACATTACTTGTTTTGTTGTTTTCATAGGAATGCTTTTTAAAATTCAGCATTGGCCCTATGCGGGGGTTGGGCTGTCTATTGCACTTCCTTTCCCATATATTGTATTTCTTCCTGTTTTTCTGATTGTTACTTCAAAGAACAAGAATTTCAATATTTACAATACGGTCTTTGTCCTGATTCTGCTGGCACTGAATTCAGTATTCTCAGCACTTTTTTCATTAAATGTATCAAAAGAAACCGTTGATGACAGTTATAACATATCGAGGGATTATAACAAGGTAGAAGCCTCCGCCGCACAACTCCCGATAATTATCAATGGATCAGTAGTGAATATGAAAATTGATGAGGTAATCAAGATTACAAACGATTACCAGGATCTGATATTAAAACATGAAGGAATGACCCGGGAGCAATGGAAGAAAGATCCGGGGAATCTGGTAAGACCTGATAATGTAAATACGGCTGCATCAATACTGGCCGACAACGGTGAGATGACCCCCGGAATGAAGCTCGACAAGGCCATCACTGAGCTTATTGATCTGATGAAGCAAACCAAAGGCTTTGAAGATGCGGCCAAAGTTCTGCCTTCAATCCTGGATCTGGATGAAGAAAAAGGGAAGGATGACACCTTGAATTTCTATAACAGGAATATCTTTGTCCCTCTTTCCTGGGCTCTTATTTACCTCGACGGCGTTGAAACAAATCTTCAAATGATAAAAGTGTCGGGGCCTGCAGTGAATTAATATCGTTTAACTGATTTCATCGAACTGGGACATGCCAAAGCATGTCCCAGTTTTTTTTATATCGTCAAAATGGTCATTTCATGACATGTTCCCATTATCAAATTAGTTTAAAAATATTACATTTTATTGGATTAACGCCATTAATTATAGGGTGCGTAGGTAAAAAAATTATAAATAATTTGTAAATACTCTTCAAAAATGGGGCATATATCAAAAAAATACATAAAATATTTGAAATACCCCCTAAAAAATATATGTTTGCATAAAAAAACTGATTTTTATTGGTTTCACGTTAATCCTATAACTGATGAAGACTTTCGGAAAAAGATCACTGATAACACTCTTATTTCTTGTTATAAGCGGTGCAGGTTTATTTGCGGCTGACAATACACATATTGATTCAGGTGCAACAGCATGGATGCTTACGTCCACTGCTCTTGTCTTACTTATGATCCCTGGACTTGCAATGTTTTATGGTGGACTAGTACGTTCAAAAAATGTTCTTGGGACCATTATGCATAGTTTTGTTGCAATGGGCATAATAAGCGTCTTGTGGGTGATAGTAGGCTATAGTATGTGTTTCGGAGGGAATATTTTAGGAGGCTGGTTCGGATGGAATAAAGATTATTTCTTCTTAAAAGGAATTGACACTAAAATTATGGATGCCGGCATACCTGAATATGTTTTT
>Ga0208478_1000237_pt1 | contig 21124 bp, 17 predicted proteins | sample NGESurdeep072012_5_FD_184462 | JGI IMG/M metagenome (GOLD analysis project Ga0208478, IMG submission 184462) | Arctic peat soil microbial communities from Barrow, Alaska - NGEE Surface sample 415-2 deep-072012 (SPAdes) | ecosystem: Environmental > Terrestrial > Soil > Wetlands > Peat ...
TGATCCGATATTCTCCGATTTGAATGTTCCAAGCCTGGCTGGAAGCTCTCCTGCAAAAGGCAAAGGTGCGACCACTCTTGCAGGCTCAGGCAAAGTTCCTAATTATTATACCATTTCCGGTGCAACAAATGATGTTCTTAACGCCGATATGGGAGCTTATCCCACCGATGGCAGCGGCAATAAACACATGCCATCTTCCTCGCAAGGTCTGAAATAGATAGTTTAATAATTTACGAAAGGGGCTGACAACAGAGTCTGTCAGCCCTTTTTAACTTTTCTGACTTTGGGGTTAGTAATATTATCCTATTGAAAACAAGAATACTATAAATTTTAATAAAAAAAATTTAATGAAAAAATTAAAATATGTATTGGCAATAATACTTGGGAGTTCATTTTTATTTTTACAGGCTCAAACAGTTTCTTCATTTAAAATTGTCAATAAAATACATCTCGATGGAGATGAAAAATGGGATTATTTATTCTCTGATGATATGGCAAGCCGGCTATATGTATCGCACGGTAAAATGGTACAGATAATTGATGAATCAAAAGGTGAAGCTGTCGGAAAAATAACTGACCTTGATGGTGTTCATGGTATTGCCATTGCCCCTGCTTTACATAAAGGCTTTATCAGCACAAAAAATGACAATTCCGTTACGGTATTTGATACAAAAACTTTGGCAGTAATTAAAAAGATTGCCATTGATGGAAAAAGTCCAGATGCAATTCTCTTTGATTCATTCAGCCAGAAGGTTTTTGTTTTCAATGGTCATTCAAATAATGCAACTGTAATTAATGCTGAAAACAATGAAATAGTGGCGACCATTGCATTATCTGGTAATCCTGAATTTTCAACAACCAATGGTAAGGGCAAAATTTATGTGAATCTTGAAAGCGCCAGCAGCATTGCAGTTATAAATGCGTCGACTTACAAAGTTGAAAATGTTTGGCCAATAGTTCCGGGAACAGAGCCTACGGGTTTGGCTTTAGACAATGAAACACACAGGTTATTCAGTGTTTGTGCCAACATGTTAATGGTAATAACAAATGCTGAAACAGGTAAAGTTATTACTACTATGCCAATAGGTGAAAAATGTGATGGTGCTGCCTTTGACCCAGGTATGAAATGTGCATATAGTTCCAATGGTGATAAGACAATGACAATCGTTAAGGAAGGAACAGATGACAAATTTAATGTGGTTGAAAATTTCCCCACGCAGGAAGGAGCACGCACTATTGCAGTAAATAAGATGACACATCATGTTTACCTATCGGCAGCAGATTTCGAACAGACTCATGACGGACAAAAACCGAAAATCAAGCCTGGCACATTTGTAATACTCGACCTGGTTGCACAATAAAATGCATTAAATATTTTAAAACTTAAATCTTAAAGTATGAAAAAGAGAATATTCTTCCTTGCATTCCTGGCTTCAATTTTGATTCTGGTATCATGTACTGATCAAAAGACTGCAACATCAACATCAACATCAACAACAAAAATATCAAAGGCAACCATAGCAGATACCACACCGGTTGTTACAAAGAAAACCTTTGGGAAAAAAGCATTTAATTTCATTATCGTCAGCGACTGGGGATGGAACGGTTATAAGCATCAGCAGGAGGTTGCCGACCAGATGGCCAAAACTGCCGACACTGAAGGAGCAAAATTCATTGCATCCTGCGGCGATAATTTCCAGGTAAGCGGCATTGCTTCGACACAGGATCCTTTATGGATGACAAATTTTGAAAATATTTACAAAGGACTGTCGCTTCAGGCTGACTGGTACCCTGTATTAGGAAACCATGATTACAGAGGAAGTCCTCAGGCCGAAATTGATTACTCTAAAATCAGCCGACGCTGGCGCCTGACTGATCATAATTATTCATTCGCAAAAAAAGTAAATGACTCAGTTTCTGTCCGTTTTATTTTTATAGATACACCTCCCCTGGTAACAGAATACTATAAAAGATCGGAAGAATATCCTGAAATTACCAAACAGGATACAGCTAAAGAAATTAAATGGCTCAAAGGAGTGCTTGAAAACTCAAAAGAACAATGGAAACTTGTCTTTGGTCATCATCCGGTATATTCTGCAAGCAAGACACACGGGAATACAAAGGAAATGATCGAGCGAGTAAAACCGCTTCTTGAAAAATACAATGCACAATTCTACTTCTGCGGGCATGATCATGATTTCCAGCATCTTCATGAAAAAGGCAAAAATGTTGAGTATATTGTTACAGGTACCGGAGGTGAACCACGTCCCAGCAGCTCCAATGAATTATCAATATTCAGTAAATCGGAGCCAGGTTTTTCGATAGTTTCTCTGAAAGCCGACAGTCTGAGGATTTGTTTTGTTGGTACCAAAGGCAATATCATTTACAGCTTCGGCAGAAGTTATAAATAACTGTTTATAAGAATGTTAATATAGAAGTCAGGTTTCTGCTTTAGTTAGGGTTTTCCATCCATCCGGGTATTAAGCGGGTGGATGGATTTTTATTAAACTATTCTTTCATGTTTTTAAAAAACTCTAGTGTTTCGTAAATCCCTGCATTATAAGATATTGGATTAAAATTAAAGAAGTTGTTAAACTTGGTTGAATCAAAGTAATAATCAAATTCGCTCTGGTAAAGCATTTCGTAAGATTCAAATACAGTCTTGTTAAAAAAACCGATCATTTTAACCATCCATTTTTTCAGGATAGTATAATCCGAAGCAATTCCAAGTTCCTTGGCAACCAGCTCTATAAATGTTTTCCCATAAATAGGATCGGATGTTGGTAAATGCCATGTCTGATTATAGCATTCGGAGCGATTAGCCAACATTACCATCCCTTTCGCGGCATCAATAGTGAAAGTAAATGAATGCAGCTTATTGATATCGATCATCCATTGTGCACTTTTCCCAGTCATTAATTTGTCGATAACCAGTATGTACGGAACACTTGTTTTTGTTGCATATGGTCCATACAGATCAGCTGATCTGGCAATTATTGCGTTTATATTTTTCTTATTTATTTCATTCTCCAGATCCATAGCAATTTTTGTCCTGATTTCACCCTTTCTGCTACATGGATTAAACGGAGTTGTTTCAGTCATTTTCCCTTCCACTTTGCCATACATGTATACATTGTCAAAAAAAATCAGCTTTGCATTGACACTTTCGCAGGCTTTTATTGAGTTTTGCATGACTTTCGGCCATAATTTGGTCCATATCTCGGAGTCATAAGGCAATCCGGCACATAAATAGACGATATCTGAACCTTTGATACTGGCAAGAGTTTCTTCATAAGATGTCAAATCTGCTTTGTAAGATTCAGTTCCGGGAATAGAATAATTGCTTCTTGAAACGAGTCTGATATCCTCCTTGCTTTTCAATAATTCATAGGTAAGTGCATTTCCGATCGAACCGCCTGCACCGAGAATTGTATGTTTCATAATTTAATGATATTCGTTCTTAATTATATTTATAAAATGCATATAATTTCTTACATTTTACTGTAACTAAGTTGTTAAGTTATAGTTTAACAAGTCTATTATGACCGGTTTTGTTATAAGTAAAACCATATTCTTTTGTCTATAAAATTTAAGACAAATTGTTTTTAGTATCCTGAATTTCTTTAATGGTTACCTTAAGACCTTCTTTGTATGATGGATATTGAGGCTGCCATCCAAGAATTCTTTTTGCTTTTTCATTTGAGACCTTGCAATTCATTTTGATTACCTCATAGAAATCTTTGCCAACGATAAATCTGAAAATAAATGCCGGAATTTGTACGGGTTTCTTCTTATTCATTAGTTCTGCCAAATAGAGAGCAAAATCTCTTTGAGTCACCGGGTTATCATCAGCTATTATAAATTTCTCTCCAACGGGAAGCTTATCAATTGTTTTAATCATCGCCTCAGCAGCGTCTCCTGCATATAAGTTCGGAATGAAATTCTCACCACTACCAATAATTGCACTTCTTCCCTTCTCTGCCATATCATACATAATCCGGAAAAGACCTCCATTGCCATAAATTTTTCCATATATGAGCTGAATTACTCTGGGATAACCAGTTCTGATGGCTTCATTAACCATTTCGTCAGTGTCAGCTCCAATCTCCGTCAGACCTTTTCGTAAAATTGGCCAGGTTTCATCAGCTGTTTCATCTTTTTCTGTCTTATAACTTGTACCACCGGGCAGGATTAACGGACACTTCCAGGAAGTTGCAAGATATATTGATTTGCGAAAAAAATCATTTGTTTCGGCCCTTAATTCATCTTTCAAGCCTTTAGTTATTCTTCTCCCCGGTCTGATGCCAGGCATAGCAAGTAGTATAATAACTTCAGGTTTATCAGGCAATAATTTTTTAAACAACAGAGGATTCCTTATATCACCTAAAATACCGTAGGCTCCCAATTTTCCGATTTTACCAATTTTGCTCTCATCTCTTGTCAGCGCATAAACTTCATGACCCTTTTTAATCAATTTGGGGAGTAAATAGCTTCCAACCAGTCCTGTCCCGCCTATCAAAAATACTCTCATGTCCTTTAAATCTCACTATTATACTATAATGGCAGTCTTTATTTTTACTGCCAAAAAACCTTAACTCATATGGAATCTTTCATAACTCTTTGCAAAGTTATGCTATCTCTCCATTCACGCCTGAATAATATACTCACTAATATGCCTGATACTATTAAAGCCATCCAGTCTATAGTAATGGCTGCAACTTCAAAACGATATTCACGTTTTATTCCATATTTTAAGTTGATCAGAATAAATGAGATAATTATCAGAATAAAACTTGTTATGAAAACCCACCTGATGGCGCCATTCAATATGCCGGATCCTGAAAAAACCGGGACCACACTGATGAATGCAATAGCCATCATTATGTAACCGATCTCTTCAAGTGCTATGAATACTCCGTGAGGATTATACTGAGTCAAAACTGCGATTCCTTCAGTTTCCCCGTTAACCAGGCTTGGTTGAATAACTGAAATCTGAACAAAATAATCAGACATTAAGACAAGGGCTGAGGCAATGGAAAAAGACAAGCCTATCAGAACGAATATCTTTTTACTATCGGTTGCATATTGATAAATGCAGACAACAAATGCCATGAAAACAATGAACATCAATATTGCCGGATACATCAATATATAGTCACGGGGGAATCGTGCAATGATATCAGTGAACGGATATACAATACATGAACCCTTGCAAAACGGACCGGAAACAGGTGGAGTACATATTGCTATACCGAAGGTCACGATTGCCAGCAATGTCATTATTAATGAAATGTAATATCCCAGTCGGTTTGCATCTGCTTTAGCGTTCATTTGGTCTTTTGGTTTAATTTTCAGGTTTTCTGTTTGAACTGAAATAACATTTATTAAGAATGTTTTACTTTTAATTTGAAAGATATACTTAAATCAATAAACTGATTGAGAAAACAAGTTACTTTTTTATTACATTTCATAAGTCGGCAACAAGCTCTCGCAAGCAATATTTAAAACCGGATCATTAACAGGTTATCAACTCAGCAATGCTGACCTTTTAAATGCGTGAATTAAAAGGGTTTTGGAGTGCTCTAAAATAATTAACTTAAAAAAAGGTAATTTTAACCGGTATAAACTTAAATATTTTATTTCCTGACCGAATCAAATTTGGCCAGCCTAACATGGCTGTCATTCAGATTTTTCCTTACCTCCGGATCAGTAAGCACTTTACATTCACCTGTTCTCCCGGGGTGACACATAAGTTCGGAAATTCCTTCGGGTAATTGATTTACAATTGAATTCAAATCATCTACAGTAGCATTTTCAAAAAAAGAATCAATAAACCAGTCAGGCATTCTGACACCAGCCTCATTATCAATTTTTTCCTGTTCAATAAAAGCAGCCGGGCCTACCTTTTTCATCAAAGGAACTGATTTAAACGGATGAAGTATGCCGTATGTTATCATTTTCTTCCCGGCAAATGAACCTCCTCCACCGCTCTTCACATTCATTTTCTGATAAACAGAGTATGGAACAGGATTTCGCATAGGGACTTTATACATAAGAGAAATTTCGCGCATCACAGTGTGGAACGGAGTAAACAATGCAGCTATATGATGATGACAGTTAATATGATCAAGCGGAACTCCAGAGGATAAAAACAGCTTTACCTGCGCATTAAGTTCCTTTCGCACCTCGTCAATTTTCATATCTGACAGTTTGGATATGATATTATCAGATGTATAGAAGTTTCCATTTTTGTCAACAAGTGTTGGAATTTCACTCGCGGAAAGAACAGGTTTACCTTCTGTGAGATTCAGGTGGAGACCTATTGGCATATCAGTATATTCCTTATGAATATATTGTAGAGTCTTCACGGGTTCAGCAAAAGTGACAAAGGCGCTTGTGCTGGTAACAATACCCGACTGGTATGCTTCAATGATAGCCCGGTAGGTCTCATCATTCATGCAAAGATCATCGGCATTTATTATCAGAACTTTTTCACCTTGAACGACTTTAGGCTGAGGTGGCTTGTCACATGAAGTAAGCATTGTTAAGGAAAGAAATGGAATTAAAATTTTTCTCATTATTCTGAATTTGAAATATTTGGAATAAAAAATATATCATAAGGACAACAAGTCAGATCATTGGTTGCAAATTATGATCCTCATTCTTTAACATTTAATTAACAGACAAAATTTTGTGTTTACCGAAAAGGGATAAATGGATTTCTTTTCCACAATATTCATGATACATATTGGTTAAAAAAGAAATGCCGTGTAAATGCCGGGCAAAATTCATCAGATTTTGTTGCATCCACCGATTTTTAATTCTAAAATTGTTAAAAAATCAGGTATCGATGAACCAGCCAGAGTTGGGTCTTAAGATTGCAGAATTAAGAAAAGCTAAAGGGATTACCCAGGAAGAACTCGCTCTTAATTGTAATATAAATGTAAGAACTATTCAACGGATTGAGACAGGTATAGTAGCCCCCAGAAGTTTCACGTTAAATCTGATCTTTTCATATCTTGGTTATAAGATTGAACAAAAACCGGTCTCTGATACACATTGGGCCAGGGTATTTGCATATTTTAATCAAATAATAAACGGCAATTTCGAAAATACATCATCACATAAAATAGTCAATCGCTTTATTAAATATTCATGGATTGCAGGGTTAATATATTTTTTGATCGGCTTTGCTGTTGCCGGTTTGGATATTCTTCGTAACAAAGACAACCTGTTTATCGCCGGTAAAATTTTTTATATCGTACTAAAGATAATAATTACTGTTTCTGCATTTTTTTATTTGGGAGGATTTGTGGTTATAGGAAATAAACTGAAAAATCATGTTTTAGTTATTTCGTCTATAATTACAATATTCACTATAACTCTGTTTTCACTTTATGATATTATTTCTCTATTCTACAATTCTATTGAAAAACAAACAATAGATGGAGCTGAGTCAATAACATTTGGTATAATCGAAATTGTATTTGGTATTGGATTATTAAGGTTAACTAAGTATTACGGCAGATCTGCTTCACTTGCAGGGATAATTAATATTATCGGAGGATGTTTCTATCTGACACTTATTTTATGGTTTATTGGGGTCATCCTGACAATTCCTGCTGAAATTCTGGAAATTACCATCTTATATAAAGCTTATAAGTATCCAAAATTACTGGAAAACAAGCCATACAAAGAGCACAATTAACAATGTTTATCGTCATTCTTATTCCACAGTCTTATGAAAAAACGAATAATTTCAATTCTATTCCTGCTGAATATTCTGATTATATTAACTTCCTCAGGCTACTCGTGCACAACATTTGTACTACATCAGGGGAAAAGATTAATCTTCTGCCGTAATCTCGACTGGTACTCCGGAACGGGACTTGCCATAGTTAATCAGAGAAATCTTGAAAAAGTGGCAATTGTAAACTCTACTGAAAAACCGGTTAAATGGGTCTCAAAATTTGGCAGCATAACTTTCAATCAGATAGGTAGAGAATTGCCATTCGGCGGTATCAACGAAAGCGGACTTGTAGTTGAACATATGACACTTGACGAAACTGTTTATCCTTCAGAAGACAACCGCTTTTCAATCGGAGCATTTCAGTGGATTCAATTTCAATTGGACAATTATTCAACAGTAGAAGAAGTAATAAACAGCGATACATTGTTACGGATTTCCGACACTGACAGTAAAATCCACTTTCTGGTCTGCGATCGTTCCGGTCATACTGCTGTAATTGAATTCTTAAACGGGAAGATGGTGTGTAAGAAGGGAAAAGACTTGCCCGTACCGGCCCTAGCAAACAGCACATATGAAGAGTCTTTAAGTTGTTATAAAAATGATGGAAGCACCCTGTCGAATCCTTCGCTTGGTCATTTCTGTACTGCCGCCAGACAAATAAATTATGTAAATTCCGTCAGTGAGGATTCAACCATTGCGTTTGGGTTCAAAGCATTAAATATGGTCAGCCAGCAACTGTTCACGAAATGGAGTATTGTCTATGATATTACCAACATGCGGATATACATTAAGATCTTTGAAACCCCAATAATTCAGGGAGAAAATAAAATTTTCTTGAAGCAGCCTCCTTATGATCCAACTACAAAGGTTATTGATTTTAAAACTTTTGATTTCAATTGTTCCGCTACAGCGAAAGTTTTTGATTTGAATAGTAATTATGATAATGAAGTGAATCAATACTTTATCGCCTACTCCACTGATATCAATAAAGAATTTATTGCTAAGGCATTTACATTCTATAAGGGTTGGGGATTAGATATAGATTTAAAAGAGGATGATTTAAACTCATTAGCCAAATATCCAGAATCGTTTAAATGCTCTGTAACTAAATAGACCGGGCCTTTCTTGCACCATTATAAGCATCAATAACTGCCCATATCCAAAATGCAATACTCCAAAGCGAAGAAGAATCTCATGGTTTTAGTAGGACAGTAATGATATTTTATATAAGTATCGGGAATCATGAATAAAGCAGCAATTTCATAACAGTTATACCCTCTTCCCATCGGGGGTAAATTGAAACAATAATTTAAGTTCGTAAATATTAACATAATACAATTAAATATATTTTGATTTTAATTTTTTGCTATTGAATACCGATAGCTATTATATTTTATTCAAAAACTGAACAAAAGAACTTTAAAAAACTATCCTCATAAATAATGAACCTCCCGGTATTAAAAGTGAACTGAGGTATATATTCAAAAAGCAATGCCATTGTAATCAAATTACTTAACATAAATTTAATTTTCTTAAAACACTGCTGTAACATTTTGACGGTATTTTTGTTCCATCTGATATTAATGGAATTAAAATAAAATCATATGATTAACGATGTTCAGAACTTGACTCAGGATAAAATGAACACAAATGGAAACGTGTTAATGGAGATTTCAATGACTATTATCTTTGTTTCCATAATTGTTTTCTCCTGCATTGTTTTATTCGGCCTTTAAGAATAGAATAACTTCCCCTGAAACATGGATAAGTGTATCATTTGTATAAATGAATACTGATCATTTAGTCCCTCAGGATTTACATGAAAGATATTGGCTTGTGGCTGCCGATATGGGATATGGGCATCAGCGGGCTATTTATCCTCTTAAAGCTTTACCAAAAGACGGTATAATCCTAAAGGCTAATTAAAGATGCTTACGCGAGATAGGCTCAGGCATAAAACAACAGAATCCCGAGTATACCGATCAATGGCTCTTTGATTTGATAAATAAGGGACGGATAGCCGAAGCAGCATGGAACGGATTTCTTAAAGTCCGCAAGTTTGGCACTTACAATATTTTTGATTTTTTTGAAAACGGAACCTTCATATCAAGTAACGATCTTTTAAAAAGATAAGTAATTAATAATTAACATATTCTTCATACCAATGTAACAGCCTGACGGAATTACAACACTACTTTTGCATAATAAAGAATCTGATATTATGGGAAAGTACTTATTCCTGTATCTTAAAACCGGCGGCGGACATCTTGCTCCGGCAAAGGCTGTTGCAGAAAAGATAAAAACCAAAAGAAGAATTGATGTAGAAATTCTTTTAGTTGACGGATTGTCCGAATCAAACAGTTTTGTCAGGAAAGTCATAGAGGATGGGTATAAGAATGCAATAAACAAAGCTGTATGGACATTTGAATTTTTATATGCTTTACATAAAATTCAAACAATTTCGAAATTTACGGCATCTGTTGTTTCTTATTTCATCAAACCTGGAATTGAAAGACAAATTCTGGAAACCAGGCCAAAAAAAATTGTTCTATACCATTTCTTTTTGATTAAACCTGTATATGATATTCTAAAAACACACAAACTTGATATACCTGTTATTACGGTAGTCACAGATCCATTTACCGCCCACCCGATCTGGTTTCTGCAGGAGGACCAGAATTATATAGTTTTCAGTGATATATTAAAGGATAAATGTATAGAAAGAGGAATTAGCAAGAACAATCTTCATGTATTTCCTTTTGTTCTCGACAGTAAATTCTCACAAAAAGTAAGTGATTTTAAAAAGATAAGGATCCGTAAGAAACTGGGATTTGAGATCGATTCCAGGATAATACTTATAATGGGCGGAGGTGAAGGGATGCCCAAAGGCAAGAAAATACTGAAAAGGATAATTGCCAGAAACATGGATGCTGAAATTGCCATAGTATGTGGTAAAAACCAGAAATTATACAATAAAGCAATGAAGCTGAAAAGCAAATTCGCGATTGATAATCTGAAGGTTTACGGATTTATTGACTTTGTACATGCACTTGTAAGCATATCTGATGTCGTAATTACCAAATGCGGTGCCTCTACATCAATGGAAATACTCATGATGGGTAAAGTACCAGTCATTAACAATTACATCTGGGAGCAGGAAAAAGGCAATATGGAATTCGTATGCCAGGGTAAAATGGGCATACTTGAAAAGAATACAAGATTTCTTCCTGATGTACTTCACAAACTTCTGACCGACAACGAATTTTACAATTCAATACGAAATAATATTAAAAATGCTGCCATCAGCAACGGAGTGGGCCCGGTTTCTGATTATATTTTAAAGTTACAGTAACGGATTTTAGATTATGAATATCCTTGTTTTATCTGATTTGCATATTGACGCCTGTGATAATTTCGGAACTTTTCAATGGGATGAGATGGACCTGATCATGCATATTGAAGGAATCAGAGAAATCCACTTAATCGATAAGGTGATTCTCAACGGCGATGTATTTGAACTGATAAAATATTCCTATGAAGAAATTAAAAAAGCCAACCCTATCCTTATGAGGTATTTCAGTGATAATGATTTCATTTTTATAAGGGGAAATCATGACATAATTAATGAATTTGCCATGGATTATTATGATATTCACAATTCCCGGGGACAGACAATTCATATTGAACACGGACATAATGCTGACTGGCTGAACGGGAATAAGTTAGGTCGCGCAATCGGCAAATATGGCCTAATGTTACTGAAAAGATTTTCACATTCCAAATGGATGATGGATATTTATTTCAGAATAGTGGCCCTCGAAGATGAGATAAACCACATCCCTAAAAAATATAATACAATTAAATATCTTACTTATGCTCTCAAACTTCTGAAAGATCATGATGTTGTTATTCTTGGACATACGCATAAGCTTGAGTCGCATCATACCTACTACCTGAACAAGAAAAAACGGTATCTCAACAGCGGAGCATGCACTCTGGGCCGTTTCCAGGGAATTATTATGGATACCGAAACTATGAAATATGAACTGATAAAAGAGAGCAAAGAGGCTATATCGAATTCATATCAAATGCCGTATGCTATCTGAAACCGGTTTACGGTATGCAATAGCAGGAATTTAAGAAGGACCGGGTAATTGGAATTGTAAGCTGTTTCAATTGCTTTTGATCATTGTCAGAACCATCTTAAACTTCTCTACTGCGTTAACCGCATGGGTGATATTGGCAGGCATTATAATGGTCTGTCCTGCTGTAAGAACAAATGATTTACCTCCTATTACAACCTCTCCTTTCCCATCAACAACTGTTATCATTGCATCAAAAGGAGCAGTATGCTCACTTAATGCTTCGCCTTTAGCAAAAGAAAACAGGGAGATGTTTCCTGTCTGCTTCTTAAGAACAGTTTTGCTTACAATACCTCCGTCGGAGTAATCTACTGAATCGCTGAAACTGAAGACTTTTGATTTTTCGAATTGGTTTGTATTCATATGAATTCTATTTTCCCTTTGTGTTCCTTTGTGAAGGTTAACACTAAGGTTCACGAAGGACTATCAATGGTCAATTCTCTTGCTTTTTAATATTTGGAAGCTCCAGTCCATAACCTTTCTTCTTATCTTCTGCTTTCAGCAGGAATGCAAATAATAAAGAAAGTATACTAAGTGATGTAAACATTACCAGATCGAAGAAATAATTATATCTCAGGGTCAGTCTTGTCTTTTCAATAATAGGATAGATTGCTTCAGAGGTCTTAGTTTCAATATCCTTATAAAATTTCCCTTTTTCTTCTGTTGGATTAATTCCTGAAAGTGCTCTGGCTGTGCTTGTTGAAATACTGTTTATCAGACTGCCCAGATCAGTTGTGGAGATTTTTACTGACTCATAGGTAGTGTTTTGCACCAAAGAATCTATTGTCCGGCTGCAGGCTTTCTCAGCAAGCTGCGATATTTCTTTAACCGAAAGATTAAAAGAAGTTGCAGATAATACCTGTTTATATGCACTGGTCACGGCCTCCTTAACGGCAATTTTGTTTGGTGATACATCGGGATTTGTTGAATTAAGGATTATACCCAGCAGGAGAGGAATTATCCACAATCCGATATTTTGTATCCAGAATATAACGGCATAAGCTGTTCCCAGTTGTTTTTCCGGAATAATTTTTGGAACTGAAGGCCACATTGCAGCAGGAACCAGTGAAAACCCGATTCCCAGAATAATTACCACTGCTGCTGCCAGCCACCATGCATTTAAAAACGGAATGGTGAGCATTCCATGAACAAAAATCAATATAATCGAACCAATGATCATTATTGTTGCACCTTTTCCCTTTTTGTCATAGATGGTACCAAATAATGGAGTAAGAAAAATAGTTCCGAAAGGCAGCAAGGCAGGAATTGATCCCGCGAGATTTGGATTTACATGATATTTATTGATCATCAGATCAGTAGCATAGAACAAAAACGGAAAAACTGCCGAATAAAACAATACGCATAGGATAGCGATGTACCAAAATCCTTTATTCTTGATAATAAACAAAATATCCTTAAGCTCAAATGCATCTTCCTCTGCTTTTCCACTGACACTATTGGCGATCGATGCATCCAGCTTCTTATCCATAAAAGTGTAAATGATAAAAGAAGATAAAGCGATCAGCATGAACACAAATGCCAGTAATACAGGAGATGAATAAGAATACGATTTTGCCAGTGGTAATGCTATTCCAAGCGCCAGTGCTGTACCCAGACGAGCAATAGACATCTGCATACCCATTGCAAGTGCCATTTCTCTTCCTTTAAACCATTTTACAACTGATTTCGATACTGTGATTCCCCCTGCCTCAGTTCCGACACCAAAAATTCCGAATCCAATTGCAGATATAATTACCTGGGTTTTTATTCCAAAAATCATGGCTCCTTCCGGGAACACATGTATGAGGGCCCAATAATTAAGTCCGGTTCCGATTGCCATCATGGAAGTGGCAGCCAGACCTGTAAACCTGACACCCATTTTATCCAGTATGATCCCGCTGAAAATCAGCATGAATAAAAACACGTTAAACCAAGTATAAGAGGATGTATAGATACCGAAATCGGAACTGTTCCATCCCAGAACACTTTCGAGCATTGGTTTTACGGGTGAAAGGGCATAATTAAAAAAGTATGCGCCAAACATCGACATTGATACAAAAATCAATGCGGTCCATCTTGCCTTTTTTGAATCACGTAGAGTATTGATAATTTGTTCCATGATTATTTATATAAATTATTGATTTTTGACGCGTAAATGTAATTAATATATTTTTTAAACGAATTATTGAGTCAACTAATTAAGGGGAGATTATATGGAGTATCTGCCTAAATTTACTCTTTAATATTCGGAAGTTCAAGACCATATCCTTTTTTCTTATCTTCCGCTTTAAGAAGGAATGCAAAAACCAGGGCAATTATACCAAAAGACATAAAAATTAACATTGGCAATGTATAATTGTAAGTAGTTACTGAACTTCCTTCCACCATGACTTTACCAGTAACACAATATTTATCGAGAACCCAGCCGATAAGAAAAGGAACTCCCCATAATCCAATATTCTGGACCCAGAAAATCAAAGCATATGCTGTTCCAAGCTGCCTGTCCGGAATAATCTTTGGCACTGATGGCCACATTGCGGATGGTACTAATGAAAATCCAATTCCCAAAATAAGAATTAAAAATATCGCAAAGAAATAACTGTTAAAAAGTGGGATTGCAAAAAGAAAATGTACCAGAATGATAAGTATTGAACCAATTATCATTATTGTAGCACCCTTACCTTTTTTGTCGTAAAGGCTCCCAAAGAATGGTGTAAGGAGAATATTCCCAAAAGGCAGCAATGAAGGTATAAGACCTGCATAATAATCATCCACGCCAAATTTATTAATCATTAAATTTGTGGCATATTTCAGAAAAGGGAAAACCGCCGAGTAGAAAAGAAGACAGAGAATTGCAAGGTACCACCATGCTTTATTGGAAACAATAGACCAAAGTTCTTTTGTTTTAAATTCTTCTTCAGGTTCTTCATCGTTTCCTTCTGCTGCCAAAGCCAATGATTTATCAAGTTTCTTATCCTGAATACAATATACAAAAAACGAAAGCAATCCAACACACAACAAAATAAGACACATAAGTACAGGAGCAGAAACATGTCCAAATTTTAGAGCTACCGGTAAAGATGAAGATAACGCAACCGCTGTTCCGAGTCTCGCTATTGCAAGCTGCAACCCCATAGCTAAAGCCATTTCATGACCTTTAAACCATTTAACAATAATTTTCGAAACTGTAATACCTGCAACTTCACATCCGACTCCAAATATTGCAAACCCAATAGAAGCTAACCAAACCTGTGCGGGAAACGTCCATATTATTGTCCATGTTTGCCCGTCCAGAGAATGTGAAGAAACAGCATAATATTTTATACCAGCGCCGATAATCATTACAATACCTGAAACTATTCCTGTGAATCTGACTCCCATTTTATCGAGGATTATCCCTCCAAAAACAAGAAAGAAGAAAAATACATTAAACCAACTATAAGAACCCGAAAACCAGCCATAAGAAGTTGCCGACCAATGCAATTCTTTATCAAGCATCCTTTCAAGTGGCGACATCACATCAGTTAAATAGTACCCTGCAAACATTGTAAATGCTACAATAAGCAATGCTGCCCAACGCGCCGCTTTTGAATCCCGAAGAGTATTGGTTATAGTTTCCATTATCTGATTCCGTGATTAAAATTAAATGCGGTGAATGTAATTAATATATTTCTCAAACAAATTAAAAAATAAAGATTTAAGACCCATCCTGGTAATCAAATGGTAAGATAGAAATGATATTTAAAATGTTACATTGTGAATTATTAAAAATTTAAGTTTATTTGCATCTTCCGATATTAAATTTTGAAAATAATGAACATCATGAAAAAATCTATTACACTCATAATATTTGTTTGCCTTACCTCCCTGATGTATTCTCAGCAAAATGTTAAATGGTATACGATTCAGGAGGCTGAAAAACTTAATAAGCAAGATCCTCGGCCAATTTTTATTGATACATATACCGATTGGTGCGGCTGGTGTAAAAAAATGGACAAGGAAACCTTTACCAATTCAGTGATTTCAGACATTCTCAATAATAAATATTATCCTGTAAAATTTAACGCTGAAGGAAAAGAGAGCATAACTTTCTTTGGACAGACGTATATTAACGACGGTAAATCGGGAAATGCACATCAGCTGGCAATAGCACTTCTTAAAGGGCAATTATCCTATCCAACAGTTGTATTCCTTATTCCTCAGAAAGATGGCAAAATTCAGGCTCAACCTGTCCCAGGTTTCAGAGAACCGAAAGATATGGAGGTATTGCTGAGCTTCTTTGCTGATAAAGCTTATGACTCCCAGACGTTTGAGGCTTTTCAGCAGAGCTTTCAGGGAAAAGTGAAATGAAATAAATTGAGTGCACCCTTGGTAAAACTCAGGGAAGTTCGTAAGGGTTTCATTTTACCAGAAATTTCTTATCCTTTAATTATTTTACCCCTAAATCCCCCAAGGGGGACTTTTAAGGCGTTCATTGACAATAGTTTCAATTGTAACAGCCTTAGCTCCGAAATACATGTTTTTATCAAGTTCCTTCATAAAAACACAATACAAAAGACCCTAAAGAATGTACGCATTTAAAGTCCCCCTTGGGGGGTTTGGGGGTTCTGAATCATATTGTCAATCCTCCTTCCCAATAATATAGTTTGCCGGAAGCTGAATAACCTCACCAAACTGATAAATCAGTTTTCTGGAATCAAATAGTTTTTCAGATCCGAAACTTATTTTTATTTCCACAACGTCTGGAACCCTGTAAAATAATTTATCATACTTTTGAGCATCGGATTTTGTCTGAACCCTGTTAATTATTGTAAGATCTTTTGTTTTCTTTTCCGGGATCAATTCTAGAGTTACAGGCTTCCCTCCTTTCATGGTGCCGGTAACCGGGCCTGTCAGATCAGAGAACTGAAACAGCGTGACAGGTTTTCCAACCATTGTTTTCTGAGGTATCAGCTTGTATGAGAATGTAAATGTTTCTTTTACGATTTTACCGGTAAATAGTTCTGTATAAGCCTTTTCAAGACGGTTTATTTCATTTATGGCAGCATCGCTCTGAGGAAAAACTGTCGCTTCACCCGTAAGAATAAGATGTTTCCCGTCTCTCAATTCCATTAGTCTCTTTGCAGCTTTTTCAGCAAGTTGATCAATTGTAAGCTTCTTTTTCTTTTCAACTATATAAGGTATACGGATGAAGGATGAGTCGACATTCAATCGTTTATACGCAGTGTCGCGCTGAACCATGAAGTATTCATCTGATCCAAGATCAAAGGAATGTGACTGTATGTCATTGGATTCATTTTCAGAACCCTGTTTTTCTGTTGAATGATATATTGCAGGATTAAGATCGAGAATAAGTCCTTCCTTCCTGAGAGACAGAACATTTGTCTGGAATAGTGATGTACTTGAAATTACATAAAACTCAGAGGGATCTAATTCATCATGCGATTTGACAGTTATTCCTTCAATTGACCATGATTCACTTTCGTTCTTAATAACATCGGACAGACCAAGCAGATCATCTGCAAATTGCGCATAAGGACCAGGTTTCTCAATAGTTCTTTCCATATCAACCACCACGGTAAATCCTGTCCGTGGAAGACCATATACTATACTTCCATCCCTCAATGCTGCAGAATCAGACAGAGGCAATATAACACCCTTTGAATTAGCAAGTTGTTTATTTGTAAGACATGAATTGCTAACTAATAAGGTAATTATTAATACGAATAATCTGGTGGTAGTCTTCATATAGATCATTTTTTGTTCAAGTTCAAGGTTCAAGGTTCAAAGTTTAAAGTCAGGTGTTGTTCGTTGCTCGTTTATAATGGCTCAACGGTTCATTGGCTCAAAGACAGAAAAAGTGCTTTATCTGGTTTTTTGCCGTTGCGCCCTTGTATCTGTGTGCCTCTATATTTCTGGTTCATGTTTCAAGATCTCTGATCTTGTTAAACGCTTTTGCAATGTTTTTAATTATATCCGAAGCAATAACTGATTCATAACATAATTCTTCAGCTGCCAGATCACCTGCAAGACCATGAAGATATACTCCCAAAACTGCGGCATTTTCAGGTGTGTACCCCTGTGCAAGCAAAGATAGTAATATTCCTGTCAGTACATCACCACTGCCGGCCGTCGCCATACCCGGGTTCCCGGTACTGTTAAAAAACACATTTCCCCCAGGAGTTGTAATGGATGTATGAGCTCCTTTAAGTACAATTACGCATTTATGCTCTTCCGAAAAGTCAATCTGTCTCTTTAACCTAAAGAAACTATTCTCAGTTTTTCCTGCAAGTCTCTCAAATTCCTTAGGATGCGGAGTCAGAATTGCTCCCTTAGGTATAAGAGAAAGCCAATCTTTATTTAAAGAGAGAATATTCAACCCGTCGGCATCTATCACCATTGGTTTCTTACATTCTGCCAAAAGTTTATGCAGGGCTTTTTGTGATTCAGGTTCTGTTCCGATACCGGGTCCGATTCCAACAGCGATAAAAGAGTCCGCGTTTCCGATCTCCGAAAGATGTTTTTCATTTCTATCAGACTCCACCATTGCCTCAGGCAGGGCACACTGAACAATTGCAACACTGGACGAGGGGATATGACATGTAATAAGTCCGATCCCTGTTCTCAGAGCTGCACCTGCTCCCAGCACTGCAGCTCCTGTTTTGCCGAAAGATCCGGCAATCAATAAACCATGACCAAAAGTTCCTTTATGGTCAAATTTATTTCTTTTTTTAAGCAATGGGGCTACTTCATTTTTTATTAATAAGTTATACGGCGAGATTATGTTTCTGATCGCATTTATGCTCAACCCAATTGGCAGTATTTCCCATTCTCCAAGATTTTTTGCATTTTCAGAAAACATGAATGCAAGCTTTGGAAAATGGAAGCTCAGCGTGTAATCAGCTGAAACAATATTGTCATAATCATTCTTTGAATTATCCTCACCAAACATTCCTGAAGGAATATCAATTGAAATGATTGTTGCATTACTTTCGTTTATTTTCTTTATAACTTCTTCGACCAACCCTTTAACCTGACGGGCGAGTCCTGACCCAAAAATTGCATCAATAACAATATCATTTGAAGAAATAACAGGAAATTTATCAATACTATTAAGGTAATTAACAGGCACTTTTGTTTCCGATTTCAGACGTATGAGGTTAATTTTCCAATCTTCAGAAGTTTTTTCGGTAAATTCAATATAATACACTTCAGCTTCATACCTGTTGGATTCCAGTAACCGTGCAATGGCAAGACCATCGCCCCCATTATTTCCAGGACCAACAAAAATGAAAATACGTTTCGATCTTTCAAATCTCGGAAGATACCATCTGATCACCTGCCCTGCGGCTCTTTCCATCAGATCTATTGATAGTACCGGTTCCTCTTTTATGGTGTATTCATCAATTTGTTTTATCTGATCGCTCCGAAATAGTTTCATCAGGAAATTATTTTTGTTTCACAAATTTAGGAAAAAGAGCCCGGAAACGCGGCTTTTTACTTTCAAAAAGATTAATACATTTGCTTATAGTCAGAATCTGGAAATAGGTGGAAATAGGTAGATATAAATGGAAACAGATGGAATAGGATAAAAATATTACATGAAATAAATAAAATACATGCTAAAGAATCATCCCAAAGGATTGCTGGTAGCCTTCTTCTCAAATATGGGAGAAAGGTTTGGATTTTATACGATGATGGCTATACTCGTTCTTTTTTTACAAGCCAAATTCGGACTTTCTGCAGAAAAAGCCGGTGGAATTTACAGCTGGTTTTATTTCAGCATATATGCACTTGCACTCCTTGGAGGCATACTCGCTGATGCAACAAGAAAGTATAAGCTGGTTATCCTGGCAGGAATTCTGATCATGTTTGCCGGTTATATTATTATGGCTGTCCCGGGGATGACATTAACAATCACCATAATCGGACTTTTTACTATTGCCCTTGGCAATGGCCTGTTCAAAGGTAATCTTCAGGCTGTGGTTGGACAGATGTACGACGATCCAAAGTACGCCAAACTCAGAAATTCAGCTTTCATGATCTTTTATATGGGTATAAATATAGGCGCATTGTTTGCACCGTTTGCAGCAACAGGGATGAGGAACTGGTGGCTCAAAACAAACGGCTTCGTTCACGATGGCAGCCTTCCGTCACTTTGTCACCAGTTTATTAATGGCACTCTTACAGACACTTCAACATTTCAACAATTGGCTGATAAAGCCAACCTTAGCGGGCATGTAAACGATCTTTCATCATTTGCACATAATTATCTTGAAGTTTTTTCAAAGGGTTATAATTATGCATTCGGAATAGCAGCCTGTACCATGGTTATTTCACTTCTGGTTTATATAATCTTCAATAAATACCTTCCGAATAAAGAAAAGAAAACAACTGAAGTCTCAGAAAAAGTTGATTTCAATCTTATTACCCTGTCTGCTGCTATCGGAGCAATGTGTATAACAGCCTTTGGACTGCATTTCATTAAGCAGGTTGGATGGACTGCAGGATTTGCCTTCGGTCTTTTTGCCGCATTTGTGACGTGGATAGTACTTACTGCCAGGAAAGAAGAGATGTCAAGAATTATAGCACTTATTCTCGTTTTTGTTGTTGTAATATTTTTCTGGATGTCATTCCATCAGAACGGACTAACACTCACTCTCTTTGCCCGAGATTATAGTGCAAAGTCAGTCATTCCGTTCACATATCTTTTCTTTAACGTTATTTCGCTGCTTGCAGTTTGCGGATCTGTTGCCGGCCTGGTTCTTCTTGTCAGGAAGAGTGTTGGCAATAATACCAGGATATTTGGAGGACTTCTTTTACTAGGAGCATTAATAGTTGCTTATATCAAGCTCATAAATGCGGACGCCATGAATGCAATCTCACCTGAGATATTTCAGTCATTCAATCCATTATTTGTCGTAGCACTGACCTTTCCTGTGATGGGGTTCTTTGCCTGGCTTAACAAGAAAAACATTGAGCCTTCAGTCCCGAAGAAGATTGGATTCGGAATGATAATTGCTTCCGCCGGCTTTATTATTTTACTGATAAGTTCATTAAACCTGCCCTCACCGCATTTGCTCAAGGGCGCTACCGTACCTGATTCTGAAAGAGTATCATCATACTGGCTCATAAGCATTTACCTTGTGCTTACCGTAGCGGAGCTTTTTCTCAGTCCGATGGGGTTATCATTTGTGTCAAAAGTTGCTCCCTCCCGTTTCCAGGGACTAAT
>Ga0208478_1000238_pt1 | contig 21093 bp, 20 predicted proteins | sample NGESurdeep072012_5_FD_184462 | JGI IMG/M metagenome (GOLD analysis project Ga0208478, IMG submission 184462) | Arctic peat soil microbial communities from Barrow, Alaska - NGEE Surface sample 415-2 deep-072012 (SPAdes) | ecosystem: Environmental > Terrestrial > Soil > Wetlands > Peat ...
TGTGAGGCGGGCGGTTCAGCAAAAGTTCTGCGACCGGCTGGGCGCGCCGTGTTGTAGCGGTGGAAACACGCACGGCTAGGAACCAAAAAGCTCGGTCAGAAACACGAGCCCGACCCACGCATCGGCATTCCGAACTCCCGCTCAGTGTCCCGGGGGCGTGGAAGAGTCTCGCTTCCATGCGGCGATTCTTAGACGTCTGTAAGATCTCACGGAGTAAATTTTGAGTCGGGACCTCTCAGCTCGGCAAACGACGCTAAATCTTCTCAGCTTCCTGACGATAAGAAGCTTGTGCAGGTTCCGGGCACCTCCGGGTCAGTGCCCAACCCTGCATTAGGAAGAGCGATTCGGCATGGCGTCGTTTGTACGCGCGCAACTGGACTATTACGCAGCCCTGGGAATTGATCCCACGGCCGGCATCGCCGAGGTCAACCGAGCGTTTCGCCACCTGGCGTGGCGGTACCATCCCGATCGCAATCCCGCACCGGGCGCGACGGTGCAGTTTCAGGACATCAATGAAGCCCATCAGGTATTGTCAGACCCGGCGCGTCGCGCCGCCTACGATGCCCGGTGGCATCCCGAATTCAAACCCCACTGCCGTACTTCAGCCACACCACCTCATCCGCACGCACACCGCAGTTCACGCAGGCGGCACCGCGTTCGCGCGGTGCTCCTGACCCTTCTTGCTTTCGTGCTGCTCTCGAGCGCATGGGTGGCAATCCTGACCACAATGGCTACGCGGCACTATTCTGCGTCCAGTTACGCCTCCGAGGTGCCTTTGTCGTTCCCGCTCGAGGCTTTCCATGACTCCACGTTTTCGATGGAAATGTATCCCGTGAGTTACACCGACGAGAAGGGCCACCCCTCCACGGCGTGGGAAGCCGACATCCGCAGTTCCTGGGGGGGGTCGGCGAGAGTGTCGAGCTTACCGGACTTCCAGTCGCGCGGCTTTGGCGATGCCGACTTTTCCTACTTCCGGCGAGCGCCCCGCCAAACTACTACGAATTGAATCGACATAAGGGTTGAATCGGCCGTCAACGGCCGCGTTCTATGAAGGCATCCCGAATGGGCACCTCGCGGGGTCACTCTTGCCAGAGCCCGTTGCCCTTTACCCAGTAACGGAGCATATGATTTGGCCTGCCGGGCCGGAAATTGGCTTTTGGCTGCTCATTACCGTAGCTTGCGTGCCAAGGTCGATAGCTGCCAGACAAATTATGAGTGTGGGCAGTGGTCGTTTCTCTGTACTGGATCGCCAAGGTAGCCGCGTCCCGGAGTGCGCCCCAGAGCTGTTGTGGGAAACGCGAGACGATGCGGGTGAATGAGAAGGTCGGCCCTGAGAAGACGGCAACTGCGGGTGGGACGCCGCTGAGTTACAAACCCTGCCTAAAATAGGAAAGTCGTGAGGAGCGTCATTAACCAGAAAGGCAGAGAGAGGAAATCGCCCCTGCCAAGCGAGCAGGAGTATACCGTGGTCGAAAGCCTTCAGTGACGGCGGAACAGGCAGATGACCTCTGCAAGAGAGTGGCCTCTGGAGGAAAGAATGCGGGTCTGGCGCGGGAGTTCGGCAAGCATGGAGACTCTGTTTCAGTACCTGCACAGGGAACCGCGCTTAGGAGCAGTGTCACCGCTCTTCCCGCTTTGATACCGAGGACATCGGTCGCGCCCGTTGAAAGTTTGCCACGGCTCCAAACCCGCTCCCCTGCGATGATTTCTGCTGCACGTGGCGAACAACTGCGATACCCCTAAGGTGAAGCGCTGTCTTGAACTTCGATGTGGCGGGTAGGATTACGGTTAATTTAACAACGGAATCGACTGAGGATACCGACTCACTTTCGACGAAGAGTCCAGCTATTCCGATATCGCGTGTAATGCCGGTAGCATGGTGCCAGTGGCCATCCTCTGCTTGCCACTTAAATTTCACTTCGACAGTGATCGGGTACCGAACACTCTTTCGTCTGTCATTTGGATAGGTAACTGCGGCCGGATCTTTGGGAAGCTTATCCATGCCGTCCTCGTGTTCTTTACAACTCACAAGTATACCGATGCAGGAGCGGTCAACAGAGAAAAAACGCCCCACCTCCCAAATGGGAATGAACCGATTGGTGGTGATAGGGCTAACATTAACTCAAGGCACGAAGCCCCAGTAATGCACCAACGTGGAAGAAGTAAGATGGGAATGACCGGTTGCTGACTCACTCTCAAAATCTCCCTTTCAGAGCGGCGGTACGGTTGCCCAGAAAGCTGCCCAGCGGGATGTTGGCAAGTAGCCACCACCATGAAGGGGGTACTCTTATGGTCTGCTTGGCGATCACGAATAGGACGGCGAGAATGAGAACCCAGCTAACATCGAAGCTGGCCTCTTCGCAGCGCTTCTTTCATCTCCTATGCTTTCCTGTACCTGTTCGAGTCGACCGACATCAGCCGCAGCTACCTGATGCTGGTGGCCGTAGTGGACTTGCTGCCGTTGTTGGCTAGACGCGCGCTGTCGTACTCCGGTGTGGCGTGGATGCGTGAAGGGCTCGGCCGCTATCACCACTTCCTCATCGTTGGCTGCGGATCGCGGGCCCACGAAATGGCCGCCTTGATCGAAGCGGGGCGTGGCATGGGATTGCAGTTGGTCGGCTTTGTGGAGCCGAACAGCAAGGGTTCAGTCCTCGGCGACAGGTTCGGCGGCTACGAGGTCTTTCCGCTGACTGGCCTGGAGCAGCTACTGAAGGACCGGGTCATTGACGAGGTCGTGTTTGCCGTCAACATGCAGGAACTCTCACGCTTGGAGCCATTGTTGTCGCACTGCGCAAACATAGGCGTAAGGATCCGCCTGCAACTGGAGTTTCTTCCGCAGGCGTTCTGGCACATTTACCTGGAGAATTTCCGTAGCATCACGTTACTCAGCATCTCCAGCGCGCCGGAGAATGAACTGCTCCTGCTTTTCAAACTGCTTGCGGACGTGATCCTCGCCGGCCTAGTGCTGGTTGTGCTTCTTCCCCTGCTGTTGGCGATCGCGGCTGCCATCACCATCACCTCACTCGGCGAGGTGCTCTTTCGGCAGACGCGTTGCGGGATCGGTGGGCGCAAATCTACTCTCTACAAGTTCCGGTCGATGGTGAACGACGCCGAACAACTGCGCGCCGAACTCCACCACCTCAACGAATGCGACGGTCCTGCGTTCAAGCTCAGCGACGATCCGCGCATTACCTCCGTAGGCCGCCCGTTACGCCGCTTCAGGCTCGATTAACTGCCGCACTTGTGGAACGTCCTGCGGGGCGATATGTCGTTCGTAGGCCCTCGTCCGGCGACGCCGGACGAGGTGGCGCAGTACGAGGAGTGGCAGCGGCGCCGCCTGCGCATGCGTCCCGGCCTGACCTGTATCTGGGTGCTGAAAGGGCGCAGCCACGTCAATTTCAACCGCTGGATGGAACTCGACCTCGCCTACATCGACAACTGGTCACCAGGGCTTGATTGCAAGATCTTCTTCCTGACGATTCCGATTGTCATTTCAGGAAAGGGCGCGTTCTAGAGGCTGAGCCGGCAGTTGAGCGTGCCCACCGATCCAACTCACAGTGTCTCAACGCCGTGCACCGGGCAATCGACCGGACTGGCCGGAGTAGCGAAGCGAAACAGATATTCGATCTCTCCGGGGTCGAATGGTAGGCAAACAGATCAGACCTCCCTACAAGCCTAACAAACAGCCAACTTGGGCTGTACTTGTCCCGTCTTCGACCTGCGATGTACTGCCTCACCGCGGGTTCCGTTCGAAGGGGCTTCCCCCTTGGTGCGCAGCCATCTCACGGCCATTTGTTCCGCTTGAAGCACCTGGTCGACAGTCATCGCTTTCGTAGCGTCTTTCCAATCTCGCGACAGCCGTTGAATAGCAACCGCGTACCACATGTAGCTCTGAAGCACATCAGTGGGGCTCGTTCTGTTAGCCGAGTAGAACTGAGCTAGTAGGAATTGCGCCATGAGCACTCCCTCCTCGGCGGCTCGCTGGCAGGCGACCAAAGCCGCCTCATCCTGCAAGCTCAAATCGCCGTGGTTATCGAAGAAGTACTGGACCGCTGATTGTGCATTGCGATCCTCGCTCATAGTCATTAACAGGAGCTCGACGCGGTTTGACACTCCCAATTTGTCAAAAAGTCGAAACAGACAATTCTTGATCGTATGTGGGCTCAGGCCTAATTGGTCGGCAATCTCCTGATTTGTCAGGCCTTGGGACACGCTACGAACAATCTCCAACTCGCGTTTTGAGAGCAGACTCTTGCCCGATGCGTTCACGGCGCGGAAATTGTTGGACGATGCCAGGGCCTGCACCAGGACACGCATCTGTTGGCTGTTGGCCCAGATCTGGCCTTCGTGCACTCGCCGCACGCATTTGCTCAACGTCGTCACTGAGTCTTGCTTGCTGAACACTCCCCGAGCACCGGCAGCAAACGCTTCCAGTATCATTTCGTGTTTTGAGGAATCTAGGAGCATTACAGCCGACACATCACCATGTGACGAGTGCAAGCCGCGCAGGACCTCGAACCCGCGACCGGGTTTCTCATCTAAGGTCGAACTCATGATGAGTACGTCGACATCCTGGAGGTGGGCACGAGAGGTCAGACCTAGAGAACCAGAAGTTGACATGGTCACTTGCAAGCCGTCGCCGCCGCGTCTTAACGCATCTGCGAGGAGCTCGGTGTGGACACGCGTATCATCGCTCACGAGTACGCGAATAGACGAGGATTGGGATTGCTGACGCATGGCGCACTCCAAAAGGTGAAGTTCTTTCAGTCTGACTGTCGGCCACAGCAGTACCTCCGGAAAAGTCGTATTCGGAAGACTCTCGCGAAAACGAACGACCTTGAATGCCCTGAGAATCAGACAGTCTTGAGGTCGCCGGAGCAACTTGTGAAAGCTTAATTGCTTGCACCTTGACCCGAGGATACTGCGACGTTCTCGAAAAAGGCAAGAGCGAAGCCTTAAACGAGGTTGCATATTATCGCAAATTTCCAAATCAGGAAAGCTATTCTTTTGCATATATCGAAAAAAAGCGCCAGACCGATACACATAAACGGAAGTTAGGGACAAACTCTGCGAGTAGCCGGATGTCGCTGTCGTAAACGTTGATTGAGTTCGAGAAGACCTGGCATCGAATGTAAGTTGAAGCTAGGAAGTAAGTTATGGGCTACATGACCAGCGTGTGGTCGCTCGTCGCTTGTTTCGGCTGATTGCAAGATCGGACACAGATTCCGAGGATGAATCCGCCTTTCAGCAGAAGGGCCAGGGTGGGCGGAGTACGAGAAAATCTTCTCTGGGTGGATATTCTCGCGCTTCAGATGTACGCCTCCGGCATAGGCAGAAATAAGTAGTTGAGACAGTGAACCTCTTGCAGCAACTTGCATACACCCTTACGCTGCAAACAGTTTGGCGAGCGGCTGCGGTCAACCGTTGCCTTCGCCTTAATCCAAGTCCCTTGGAGCCAGGCTCGCGGCAGTCTTAAACACAAACACATCGATTGGCGCGAACTGATCGTCCGGCGGAACCTGACCACCCAGTGGATCTCAGCCGTGAGATTTAAGGGTCGAGGGTAGAGCGATTCTAAGGGTCAAGTGACAATGTGACTCAGAGGGCGAAGCTATGAGCACTGGTGTTCAATCTCGAAGCTTCCCCGAGTCGCGTTCGTTTCTCGGTGGCGACACCGGGGCAGGCAACGACAAGTGGTTTGCGTTGCAGACTCGGGTTCGACACGAGAAAGTGGTCTCGCAGCAGCTTAGCGATAAAGGAGTAGTGACGTTTCTGCCGCTGGTCAGAGAGGTGCATCGCTGGAGCGACCGGCGGAAGACTGTAGAGCTGCCATTGTTCAGTTGTTATGTGTTCGTGAAACTGCCGCCGAGGAATGACGAACGTCTGCGAGTGCTTCTAGTAGAGGGGGTCCTGAATTTCGTGGGACCTCGCGGACAGGGAATTGAGATCCCCGAGGAACAGATCGACGCAGTTCGCAAGCTGGTGCAAGAGCGTCTACCCTACTGTTCCCATCCTTATCTCAAGATCGGGCAACGAGTGCGCATCCGCAGCGGCGCGTTGGATGGCGTCGAAGGAATTCTCGTCTCGCGCAGTGGCGAGCGCACGTTGGTCGTATCTGTCGATGCAATTGATAGGTCGTTCGCGGTGCGCATCGAAGGCTACGACGTCGAACCGATCTAGAGTTTTCCTGTTATTCACTTTTCGAACCCTAGTGTCCTTCTGAGGAACCGCTAAGACTGTGGCGGAAATGCCAATCGAAACCGTAAGGGTGCTGGTCGTAAGTCGGGAGTCCGCGATTCTCCGTCCACTTTTTTCAATGGGTGAATCGCATTCATGGCAAATGGAATGCACGGCCAGCGGGTGGGGGGCGATGGAGCGGGTTCAGTCAGGGTTTACGCCGGACTTACTCCTGCTGGATTCGCCGCACGGCGACAGTGATGGCTTGTACCCCCTGCATTGGCTGCGTCGACTGCGCCCTGAGCTGCCGATCATTCTGATCTGTGATCGTGACGACGAGCCCAAGCAACAGGAAGCCCGCCGGCTTGGCGCAAGAGATTGCCTGGTCAGGCCGCTCGAAGACCAGCCGTACGAAGCAGTGATCCGGCGCCATCTTTTTGCAGCGAACATGACCGTCGAAAACGACATCCTCATGAGTGACGATGTCGAGCCAATCGGCGGCGACATGTTCTTCATTGGGGCCAGCCCAATCATGCGAAACCTTCGGGCCCAGGCAGAACTGGTTGCAGTGACCGATGCTCCGGTGCTGATCCTCGGCGAGAGTGGAAGCGGCAAAGAGACCGCTGCCCGCCTGATTCACAAATTGTCCGTCAGGTCCGGATTTGGGTTTGCCAAGGTGAATTGCGCAGCGCTCCCCAGCGAATTGCTGGAAATCGAACTATTCGGATGCGAACGAAACGGAACGGAACCGCCAAGCTCGATGCCAGGCAAGCTGGAACTATGTGATAAAGGGACGATTGTTTTGCATGAAGTTACCGAAATGTCGATGGCGCTGCAAGCTAAGTTGCTGGAGGTGATGCAGAACAAGCGAGTTGTCCGACCGGGAAATGGGATGTCAGTTGGGGTCGATGTGCGCATCCTGGCGACGAGCACGACAAATGTTGAGTCGGCGATCTCGGAAAAGAGACTTCGTGAAGACCTTTACCACCGCCTGAGCGCCTACACAATTTACGTTCCGCCCTTGCGTCAGCGCCGCGAAGAAGTTCCGCTCTTATTGAGCCATTTCATGCGACATCTTGCCAAGCGTTATGGCGTCTCGCCCCGCAGTTTTTACCCGGCTGTGATGGGTTCCTGCCAATCGCATTCCTGGCCTGGAAACCTGGAGGAGATGGAAATATTTGTCAAACGTTACCTCATGACGGCGGGGGAAGATGGAGCATTCGAGAGCGAAACAGAGTCTGAGAACGGTGCTACACCGTCGCCAACTGCCGTGGGTCTGGTTCCGTCGGAGAAACTGTCAAGTCAGGGGACTTCTGGTCCTGATTCGCTCAAGTCCCTGGTACAGACCGTGAGGCTGGAGGCGGAAAGAAATGCGATTGCAGAGGCTCTGAGAACAACCGGCTGGAATCGAAAAGCGGCGGCTCGGCTCCTCAAAGTCAGCTATCGGACATTGCTGTATAAGATCGAGCGGTATCACATGACATCTGCTGGGTCCACTCGTCGTCAAACCGGGGCAGAATCTGGAGCTAGTGGAAGCGGGTCCGCGGGTAGTAGTGGATCCGATTGAGGCATGATCATGCGAAGTGATAGTCGTCATAGTAGTTGGACCGAGGGAACCACTGGTCGCGGGTCTTGGCGGATACGCCTCGGCCAAGCACTGGTATTCATCTTGCTTGTTGGTCGTGTTTGTGCACAAGCGCCATCTGCAACTCAATCCGCTGCGCGAACTCCAGTTCCCGCCGAGATGAGTTCGGTTACGACATCTGTGAATGCGGCAGCGGCCAAACCGCACGATGGCAGTTTTGTCATTGGGAACGGAGACGTTTTAGCCATCAGCGTCTGGAAACAACCGGACATCTCGCGATCCGTTCCGGTGCGGTCCGATGGGCGAATTTCGCTGCCCTTGGTGGGAGAAGTACAGGCAAGCGGACGGACTCCTCTAAAGCTCGAAGCAGATATCACCGACAAGCTGCAGCCCTATCTCACTGATCCCGAGGTAACGGTAATCGTCGAAAAGATTAACAGTGAGAAGTTCAACATCTTGGGCCGAGTTGCCAAGCCAGGCTCCTACCCGCTGACCAACCCGACAACAGTGCTCGACGGTATCGCCCTGGCCGGCGGCTGCCGCGAGTTCGCCAAATATAAGGCAATCTATATTCTGCGTATAAATTCCAGCGGTAACGAATCCCGTATTCCCTTCAATTACCAGAATGTGATCAAAGGGAAGACTACTGAGCAGAACATAATGCTTCAATCCCATGACACCATTGTCGTCCCATAGACTAGGCGTTTTCGCATCAGCATTTCTCGGCATTCTCTTGCTTATGCCCACTGCAATGTGGTCCCAAGTGGATACGAACGCTGCAGAGGTTGACACCAGCCCTGGGGACGAAGTCGCAATGCAGGCACCACCACCGGTGAGTGGAATTGCCTATGCCACCGCATTCACTTCCGAAACGGACAAAATGGAGTCAAATTATTTACGTGGCGGTTTGACGATTACTGGCGCATATTCCAGCAACGTCTCGGGAAGCACGACCCCGGTTGGGGGCGCAAGCTATTCGCTTTGGCCTACGCTTGCGCTCGACAAAAACACCAGCCGGGCGCACTACCTGTTCTCCTGCAGCCCGGGCTTTACGTTCTACCCGCATACGAGCTCGTTAAACCAAGCCAACCTGAATGCCGCCTTCGCTTGGCAGTACCGCCTGAGTCCCAACATGACTGTCAGCCTGAACGAAGCCTTTCAAAAAACATCCAACATATTCAACCAGCCCGATCCGCTCTCAGGCACGGTAGTTTCCGGGTCCGCTCCGGCCCCAGGTCAGGCGATCGTGCCTCCTGCAGCCGATCAAGTGACCAATTCGGCAAACGCGCAGCTCACTTATCAGCTGGATGCGAATTCTATGATCGGGGCCGGAGGGACGTTTGCCAGCTTGCGTTTCCCCAACCCGGTGGAAGTGCCAGGACTCTTCAGCTCAAATTCGGCTGCAGGGTCGGCGTTCTATTCTCGCCGCCTGCTCGACAAATACTACATAGGGGCGACCTACCAATACCAAGACATCGATTCGTACCAGGCAGGCACGCAAAACATCGCCAACACTCATATTCAAACGCAGACCATTTTTTTCTTTTTGTCGATCTATTTGAAACCGGCGCTGTCGCTGTCGGTCTCCGCCGGCCCACAGCGCTTTACTGCGACCCAGTGGCCGCTCCCAGGTACGCAGTCATGGTCTCCGTTGATGATGGCGAGCATTGGCTGGCGAGGTGGTCGCACGAGCTTATCGGCTAGCTACGCCCGGATCGTTACTGCCGCAGGTGGCCTGAATGGCGCATACCAGTCGAACAGCGCGAGTGCCTCGGCGAGGTGGCAAATGACCCGCACCTGGAGCGCGGGAATATCAGCGAGCTACGCACTCTATAATACGTTAACACCTTCCTTCGCACAGACCACTCCCGGAGGGCACACGCTGTCGGGAACCGCCTCCGTCGGACATCCATTAGGCGAACACATTCGTGCACAGGCCGGGTATAGCTGGGTCCAGCAAAACTATGGCGGGCCCGCGGCAATCTCCAACCTCCCCAATACCAATTTCACATTTGTTTCCATTTCTTACCAGTTTGCAAGACCTCTTCAGTGAGCGCCATGCCGCAGCCCGTTGAGCAGACAATTCAGGATACTGCCGTCGTCCAGCAATGGCTGGCCATTGTGCGCCGGCGACATTTGTACTTCTTGATCGCGATGTTCCTGGGTTGGCTCGCAGTGTGGGGAGCCAGCTGGGTTTTGCCGCCACGTTACACTTCGAGCACGATGATTCTGGTGGAACAACCCTCCATGCCAAGTAACTATGTTATGCCGAATGTGACCGAAAATTTGCAGGAGCGTCTGCAGAGCATCACACAACAGATTCTTAGCCGTTCGCGCCTCCTGCAGATCATGAAAGAACTGAATCTGTATGGCAAGGACCGGTCACGGCTGACTCCAGACGGGGCCGTGGATCGGATGCGAAAGGATATCGAGATTGTGCTGGTACGGGGCGCAGACAACAGCGTGACCGCGTTCAATGTGTCCTATACGGCAGGCGACCCATTGACAGCGCAAAAGGTCACAGCCAAGCTGACCAGTCTCTTCATCAACGAGAACCTGGAGGTACGACAGCAGGCCTCTGAAGGTACAACCAATTTTCTCGAGAACCAGTTGGAGACTGCTCGTCAGGGCCTAGCGGCGCAAGAGGACAAAATACGCTCCTTCAAAGGGGAGCATATCGGGGAGCTCCCGGCACAACTCGGAACCAACCTGCAGATTCTGAGCGGCCTGCAATCGCAATTGCAGGCGCAAGAAGACGCGCTCAACAATACCAGGCAGCAGCGTGTATATCTGGAAACCCTGCTGAACCAATATCGTGCGCTCCAGGGATCTTCCAGAACTCCGGAAGGGGGCCGTATGATCTTGGCGTCCGTCGACCAGGAGCTCGATAAGCTGAAGTCGGAGTTGGTTGATATGAGCGCTACGTACAGGGACCAACACCCCGAGATCCGTGCTCTAAAGGATAAGATTGCTAAAGCAGAAAGGTTAAGGGACCAGCTTCTGGCGGACCTGAAAACCACGGGTGGTAGTGTTCAGCCGGATGTTAATTTGACAGCGCCTACCTCCGAAAGTGGCGGCGCTAGGGACCCATCCCTGGTACCCCAACTGCAAAGCCAGTTGCAAGCCAATCAGATCGAAATTAGGAACCGGGAGCAAACGATTGCAGCCCTCACGTCGAAGGTCAACGACTACCAGGCTCGCCTGAATCAGGAGCCTGTACGTGAGCAACAGCTCGCCGACCTGACTCGCGGGTATGATCAATCCAAGGTATCCTACGACGATTTGCTCAAGAAGAAGAACGAGTCAGCGATGGCCACCAGCATGGAACTTCTCCACCAGGGCGAACGATTTCGAGTCCTTGATCCGCCCAGTTTGCCTGTCAAGCCGAGCTTTCCCAACCGCCTGAAGTTATGCGGTATTGGACTGCTGGTTGGACTGGCTCTAGGGCTAGGAGTAGCAGGTAGCTTTGAGAAGCTCGACGATCGCGTCTACAACGAAAACGAGTTGAAGAAGCTGCTGCCTGTTGCGGTGATCGGAGAGATTCCCATCGTCACGGATGCCACAAACGAGAAGGCCGAACGAAACAGAGTTTGGCTGGGCGTGGTAACGGCTGTTTTGGTATTCGCAGCGGTTCTGGCGGGGTCTGCTCTTAGCTATTGGAAAGGCTGATCCCAAGTCCGATGTATAAGGCCTTCTACAACCTCGAGCGGAACCCCTTCGAGATCGTTCCGGATCCCTTTTTCTTTTTTCCTACGCCCAGGCACAACGAAGCACTGGCGGCGCTCTATCACGGAGTGCGAGGGCATAAGGGGTTTGCTGTGCTTACCGGAGAAATCGGCACAGGCAAGACTTTATTGCTCCGCTGCCTGCTCGAATTGCTCAAGCGAAGCGACGATGTTGCTTACGCCTACGTCTTTAACGGTCGGCTGTCGCCTTCTGAGTTCCTGCAATACATAGCGAGTGATTTCGGCCTTCCGGTCTCCGGCAAGAACAAGAGCGAGATCCTAACCGATCTCAGCAAATACGTCGTCGCGCGAGGATTGCCAAAGTTAACGACCGTTCTGATTGTGGACGAGGCACACCATCTGTCGATGGAAATCCTCGAAGAAATCCGGCTTCTGACAAACCTCGAAACAACTCACGGAAAACTCCTGCAAATTCTGTTGGTGGGACAACCTGAGCTTGACATTAAGCTGGACTCCTCCGATCTCCGACAGCTCAAACAGAGAATCGTTCATCGCGTGCACCTGTTGCCCCTGGATCCGGTCGAGACAGAAGATTACATTGAGCGGCGCCTGCAGTTGGCAGGAGCAGGCTCGAATGCACACGTTCTGTTTTCCCGGGACACGATCCAGAGGATTTACAGTCATTCGAGCGGGATACCTCGCCTGATCAACACAATTTGTGAGAACGCGCTCATAACCGCCTACGCCCGACAACTGCCGAGGGTGACTCCTGAGGTGGTGGATGAAACCGCCGCAGATCTTCGTCTGGGCGTGGCCAGTCCTCCGGAGATCAGGAAGCCGGTGGAATTCGGCGAAGCCGACGTTACGCGGGCCGTCGAGAGTCTGCGTAATTTGTTGGAAATTCTGAAGAAGCTGCCCTCACGGGAGGAAGAGCCCGGAGTAGCGATGACAGTCGGAGTCAGGGGTTATGAGCCAGATATTTGACGCCTTGCACAGGTCTGAAGCCGGACGGCAGGGAATTGATCGTCTCAAGATTGCGGCCGCGACAGATTTGTTGGAGGCGGCTGAACGGCAACTTGCACAAGGCCGACCGGAGGATGAGCGTCAGACGGCGGAGATGGACTGCGGAGAATCTCCCCCCTTCCAGTCGGCAAAAGTCCTGGTGTCGTCCCAAAGCAAGTTGGTATGCAGTGAAGATGGGGACAGCCTGGCAGCGGAGAAGTTCCGTTTTCTCGGTGTCCGGCTGAGACACCTCCAGCAGAAGCGTCCCTTCAAGCGCCTGCTGATTACAAGTTCCATGCCCCAAGAAGGGAAGAGCACCATTGCTGCGAACTTGGCCTGCTCCCTGGCAACGAGGCTGCAGCGGAAGATACTGCTTTTGGAGGGGGACCTTCGACGGCCAACATTGACGCAACGTCTAGGATTGGGAGCGCTTCCCGGTCTTAGTGAATGGTTAGCGGGCGAGAGTTCTCCGGCCACGAATATCTGCCAACTGGATGGCTTGGGTTTCTGCATTTTGCCCGCCGGCAACCCTGCTAGCGATCCTCTGGCACTGATGCGGTCAGAAAAGCTGCCAATGTTGATGGATCAGCTCAACTCATGGTTCGACTGGATTGTGATCGACTCTCCTCCGGTGCTACCGCTTGCGGATACAAGCGTCTGGATGCGCCTGGCAGATGCGATTCTTCTGGTGACACGGCCTGGAATAAGTGAAAAACGCCAGCTGCAACGGACTCTTGACATGATCGAGCGGCCCAAGCTTCTGGGAGCATTGGTTAACGGGTCCGCAGAGGCTGCTTCAAACGCCTACTACTATTATGGCCGCCGACAAGGCGTGCGATCCACTCCCGGCCCGCCGACTCAATAATTGACTCTGATCCAGTCACGCTGCTCACGGCTAGGCTAGGTTCGTTACTATGTTAAAGAACAAATACACCGGATAGAGCGAATCACATTCTGCCCTTTACTTTTGTATCAAGAAGCTCGATACAGAGCAGTCGGAGGATATGGTGACGCAAACACGCTCAGGTAATGGCTCAAGCACCAACGCCGTTCCCTTGACATCAGTGGTTGACGAAGAACAGGAACTCCTATCCGCAGAGGCTTTCAAGCGGAGATTCTCCATCGAACGAAAGCGAACGGAAAGGTCCGGGAAACCGTTCCTGCTCATGTTGCTGGAGACAGGGCAGCAAAACAGCGGAGGGAAGAGCCGACAGGCGTTCGCCAGTGCCATAGCCGCATTGCTGGCATCAACCAGGGAAACTGACGCTGTCGGCTGGTACAAGGATCAGTGTAGTTTTGGGGTTATATTCACAGAGCTTGTTATCCACGACAAGAGCTCACTGCTTGCAACCATGTTATCGAGGGTGAGCAATATCCTTCGAGAATACTTGACCTTTGAGCAATTCAATCAAATCAGCATCTCGTTTCACCTCTTCCCAGACAAGTGGGATCATGACATCACCCAGCGGCCCAGCGACCCCATCTTGTATCCTGACCTGTCCCAAGATGACACTACAACTCGGCTCCGATCGATTGTCAAACGAACGATGGACATAATAGGCAGTGCGCTGATCCTCACGCTCTTGTCTCCTGTCTTCCTTGTCATAGCCCTTGCAATCAAAGCCTCATCGCGAGGGCCGGCATTGTTTAGGCAACAAAGGGTCGGGCAATACGGCAAACCGTTCACCTTTCTGAAGTTCAGGTCGATGCATGTCAACAACGATCCCAGCCTCCACAAAGCATATGTAGCGCGGCTGATCGCCGGAAGCGCCATACCCAACCCTTCTAACAGCAATGGTGGCGGAGCCGGCGTCTACAAGCTGACTAACGATCCTAGGGTCACAAGAGTGGGAGCGTTCCTGCGGCGAAGCAGTCTGGATGAACTCCCACAAGTCTTTAACGTTCTTCTGGGTGATATGTCCCTGGTCGGACCACGCCCGGCGCTCCCTTACGAAGTCGCAGCCTACCAAACATGGCACCGCCGCAGGGTTCTGGAGGTAAAGCCGGGGATTACGGGACTCTGGCAAGTGAACGGGCGATGCCGCCTCAAGTTCGACGAAATGGTGCGCCTCGACCTTCGATATGCCAGGACATGGTCGCCCTGGGTAGACATCAAGATACTCCTGCGTACACCACGTGCCGTGTTGCTAGGCGAAGGCGCGCACTGAGGAAGTGCCTTAGAGCCGCCTCAGTAGGCCCGAAGAATTTGCCTTCATAACTGAATATCTCGCAACCAGAGTGAGCGCGCACATCAATGTCAACTGAACGCACCCGCTAAAGCTTGCACTGCGCTGATTGGCGACGAAGATTAAGATGCCCGCGTGGAGTGATCCGGCGGCCATCGAGGAAGTCAAGATCTCTGGTAAGTGCGCACAATTCACCAATACCTAGAGTTTGTCTTTGCACTTGTGGACCGCCATTTCGGTGATATTTGAGCTACACCCTGGGAGAGGTCGAGGCATTGTGCTTGCATCTCTGCTATTTCGCCGACTATGTCGCTACGAACCAGAGTCCTTTCATTGACAGAGCGGGGGTATGCGACCGGTCAAGCAGCTGGAAGCGGCCAAGCAAGCTCCTTGGCTGGCGTGGTGCAATTGCGAGCATCGAGCGAATTCGATCTTAGTGATTAGTGAGTCGTTTCTTGGTCGTTCGAAGAGAAAGGCGCAGTCCTCAGATGAAAAATACTAAAGATGCACATAAAAACGATGATGGCAGCACGTACCTCTGCGTAGCGCCAGATGTGAGGCTGGGACGCGATGTGAAGTTGTCGAAGTTCATCAACCTTTACGGCTGTGAAATCGGCGATGAGACCAAGATAGGTGCGTTTGTTGAGGTACAGAAGAACGCCCAAATTGGCAAGCGCTGCAAGATCTCGAGCCATAGCTTTGTCTGTGAAGGCGTCGTCATTGAGGACAATGTCTTTATCGGCCACGGAGTAACTTTCATCAATGACAGCTATCCCCGAGCCACCAGCGACGAAGGCAGATTACAGACCGAAGCCGACTGGAGCGTTGAACGTACCGTAGTCAAAACCGGCGCCTCGATTGGCTCCGGTGCCACCATCCTTTCCCGGCTGACGATAGGAGAAAACGCGATCGTCGGGGCGGGAAGCACTGTCACTAAAGATGTGCCTGAGAATGCGATTGTGGCAGGGAACCCAGCAAAGATTTTGCGGAATCTCGTAGGCAACGAAAGGCCGGAATTGGCCTCATGCAAAGCAAAGGAATAATCGCAGCTGTCGGCTCTGGTCCGACCGTCAGGTAAGCCGCGTTAGCTGGATTGTCAGGGTCATACTCATCAGAAAGGAGGCGTAACAAATGGGCCCCACTCAAATTCCGTTCCTGGATCTGACTAGACCTCACTTGGAGATGGAGGAGGAGTTAGTCACCATATTTCGTACCGCACTACAGACCGCTGCCTTCATAGGAGGTAAAGCGGTACAAGATTTTGAAAGCGCATTCGCAGAGTTCTGCGAGGTCAACCATTGTGTTGGTGTGGGTAGCGGGACGGATGCGCTGCGCTTTGCACTGATGGCCGGAGGGGTCCGCCCCGGGGACAGCGTGCTCACTGTGCCGAACACGTTCATCGCTACCACCGAAGCCATTTCACAGGCCGGCGCGCAGCCGGAATTTATCGATATCGACCAGCACACCTACAACATAGACGTTGAGAAGCTCCGCGAATACCTGGAGATGAAGTGCGACCACGATCAGCTTACAGGAAGGCCGATTTCGCAGCGGACTGGTCGAATGATTTCGGCAGTCGTTCCTGTTCACCTTTACGGACAAACAGCCGATATGGATCCGATCCTCAAACTGGCCGAGGCGTTCAATCTCCTGGTTGTAGAAGACGCCTGCCAAGCCCATGGCGCTGAGTACTTCACCCAGAAGCTAGACGCCTGGGAAAAAGCTGGATCCATCGGGAAGGCAGCTGCCTTCAGTTTCTATCCGGGAAAGAATCTAGGCGCTTGCGGTGAGGCTGGAGCAGTGACGACGAACGATCCAGATCTGGCGCAGAGAGTGCGCATGCTGCGCGACCATGGCCAGGCGGAAAAGTATTACCATGAGATAGAAGGGTATAACGGCAGGTTGGATGCGATTCAGGCGGGAATTCTCCGAGTGAAGCTCCGCCAATTATCGCAATGGAATAGTCAACGCCGGGAGAAGGCGGAGACTTACCGAGAGCTGCTTTCCTCTTTGGATGGCCTGATCCTCCCTCTTGAGCCCTGGTGGGCCCGGGCAGTTTATCATCTCTATGTGATAAGGATACAAGATCGTCAGGGGCTCCAGAGTGATCTGAAGGCAGCGGGAATCGGCACGGGTATTCATTATCCAATCCCGCTCCATCTGCAGAAAGCGTATCGCAGCCTTGGCTACGAACAAGGAGACTTTCCGGTGACAGAAAGAGTCGCAGCCGAAATTCTCTCCTTGCCGATGTACCCACAGCTTACAAATGCCGAGCAGGACATCGTTGTTCGCGCGGTGATGGACTGCTTGTCAGCTGGCCGACTGATGTCGGCGCCAGCAGCACGGCGAGAGACTGAATAAACCTTAAGCGATCCCACCCACAGTTGACACAGCTTCATGACAATCGGGCTAATTGCTCGATTGCGGGACCGCGATCCAATGGTAGGGCGAATTCGAGTCGCAAAACTAGCACTTCGCGGGAGAACAAAAATGATCAAGATCGGTGTTATCGGCTACGGCTACTGGGGACCGAATATCGTACGGAACTTTCATCGCGGCGCGGAGTCGCGGGTTGAGATAGTGTGCGATAAAAGCCCGGCAATGCTCCGCCGCGTGAACCAATCATTCCCCGAAATCAAGGCAACCAACAACTGCCTGGACGTTGTCACTTCACCTGCGGTGGATGCCGTGGCAATTGTGACGCCAGTCTGGACGCATTACGAACTTGCAAAGAAGGCCCTGACGAATGGGAAACACGTATTTGTGGAGAAGCCCTTTACTTCAGATGCAGCACAAGCAGACGAGTTGATCGAACTCGCGGAGCGGAAGGGCCTACAAATCATGGTAGACCACACCTTTCTCTTTACCGGCGCGGTAAGAAAGATCCGCCAACTGATCGATGATGGTACGCTCGGAGGCCTCTACTACTACGATTCTACCCGCGTAAACCTCGGACTATTCCAGCACGACATTAATGTTCTCTGGGACCTGGCACCTCATGACCTTTCCATCATGGATTACCTGATCGACGGCAAGGCTGAAGCGATTTCAGCAACGGGGCAGAACCACCTTAACGGGCACGAAGATGTTGCCTTCATGACTGTATACTTTCCGAACAAGGTGATCGCACATATCAATGTCAATTGGCTGTCGCCCGTGAAGGTGCGAACGACGCTTATCGGAGGCGAGAAAAAGATGCTGGTCTGGAACGATTTAGAGGCGGACGAGAAGATCAAGGTCTACGATAAGGGAGTGAAAGTCAATCACCCCGAGGGTGTATATGAATTGCTCGTCAGTTACCGATCAGGCGATATGTGGGCACCGCAGGTGGAGCAGGTTGAAGCACTGAAGGCAGAAGTAGATCATTTCGTCGATTGTATTTGTAGCGGCAAGAAACCCATGAACGACGGTCAGGCCGGCCGGCGCGTCGTGAAGATGCTACAGGCCGCGAGTCAATCCGTCAGTAGGCGAGGAGAGGCGGTGTGCGTGTGAACGGAACGTTACGCATGGCACCCGGGTGCATGTTGGGAAGCGGCGTTGAGCTGTCAGAAGTCATCACCCTCTATGGCTGCGAGATCGATGGAGGGACAAGAAGCGCTCGAGGATGTCCAGGCGACGAAATTCCGCCTCATATATGTCATTGTCATTGCCGAAGTATCCTCAGCGCACAGGCCCCAAAATGGAGAACGTTGGTTCAGTCGTCGTGGAGTCACTGCCGTGTTTAACCCTGGATCAGACATTGCTGACAACGCAAGCGCTAGGGAAGTCCCGGCCACTTTCGGACGTTCTGAACGGCGCCCTGACCCCGCATGGGAATTCGGCTTCGCGGCATTTCTTAGGGATTCCCAGCCTAAGGAACAATTAATGGACCTCTTCGGGCGGTGTCGCGCAGGGGAGAGTGCTGTCGATGCCATGATGCGGCGCGTTCTCATGCACGCCTTGTGCGGACGTGTCGGCGACGGCCTTCAGGTTGGACCTAACGTCGTCCTAAAGCACCCTGAGACAATGGAGTTCGGAGACTGCGTCTTCATCGGGGCGCAGACCGTGATCCAAGGGCGATTTGATGGAGTCTGTAAGATCGGCAGCCACGTTTGGATCGGACCACAAGCCTACTTCGACGCACGGGATTTGGTTCTGGAAGATTACGTAGGGTGGGGGCCGGGAGCTAAGGTCCTGGGTTCGGTCCACACGGGCATACCGAACACTGAGCCAATCATCGCAACTGGTCTGGTAATTAAGCCGGTCACAGTGGGCTTCGGTGCGGACATTGGGATGAATGCCAGCATCCTGCCAGGCGTGCATATAGGCGCACACGCGATTGTCGGAGCGGGTGCGGTTGTGACTCATGATGTCCCGGATTACGCCGTCGCAAGCGGTGTCCCCGCCCGCGTGGTGCGAGACCGACGAGAGGCCTAAACGTCGAAGCTGCCCATTGTGGTAATGCGCTTTCTTGTCGCAGTAAGCCCTTATCTGCACTTCGTGTTGACCACGCTTCGGCCCGGTTCTTGAAGAGTCTGCCCAAGGCCACACGACATGGAGCAATACCCTCTTGGAGGAACAATGAACAATCTAGCAGGTGCATGTTGCCTTGTAACAGGCGGAGCCGGCTTCATCGGGAGCACTATCGTAGATCACCTATTGGCCGCGGGAGCCGGCGAGGTTCGTGTAATCGACAACTTTGTCCGGGGAAGCTGGAACAATCTCGCGGGTGTGCTGGAACGGGGTAGTGTGAATGTCATCGAGGGAGACGTCCGCAACGCCTCCGTTGTGGACCGATCTGCTCAAGGCGTGGACTACATATTCCATCAGGCCGCTCTGCGAATAACAAGGTGTGCCGAGGCCCCCAGGGAGGCAGTCGAGGTCCTGATCGATGGCACTCTAAATGTTCTGGAAGCGGCTTTGAGGCACAAGGCCACGAAGGTGATGGTAGCCTCATCGGCCTCGGTTTATGGCGAGCCTTCGTATCTGCCTATCGATGAGTCTCATCCGTTCAACAACCGAACGATGTACGGGGCCGGAAAGATTGCAACAGAGCAAATGATGCGGGCTCTTTGCGATACTTCTGGCCTGCGTTACATCGCCTTCCGTCCCTTCAACGTATACGGTCCGCGAATGGACGTGGCGGGTGTGTACACAGAAGTCCTCATTCGCTGGCTCGACGCCATCGAAGCCAACACGCCACCACTAATTTTCGGTGATGGCAACCAATCCATGGATTTCGTCTACGTCGATGACGTAGCCCGAGCGTACCTGTTGGCAGCGCAAAGTGACGTGTCGGACGAGGCCTTCAACATCGGCACCGGGGTTCAAACCAGTCTAAATGAGCTTTGCAATCTACTCCTGAGCCTCACCGGCTCGTCGCTGCGGCCTGAGCATCGGGAAGCGCGCAGCGTTGGGAACGTACAGAGGCGACGAGCAGCGGTCGAGAAAGCTGAACGAATGTTGGGGTTCAGGGCCACGGTAACCTTGGAACAAGGGCTCCGTGAACTACTCCGCTGGAGGCAGGCTAGCAAGGCGATGGCGGCGGCTGTGGTCGAGGCGTCATGAGCGCGACCTCTCAGGTCCGCAACATCCCGGTGGCGCGACCATCGATCGGGGCAGACGAAGAGAAGGCGCTTTTGGCGGCCCTGCGGAGCGGCTGGGTTAGTCAGGGGCCCAGGGTCGCGGAGTTCGAGACAAGCTTCGCCCAGTACGTCGGCGCCTCCTGCGCGGTCGCGGTTTCTTCGTGCACGACAGCTTTGCACCTGGCGCTCATCGCTGCCGGGGTCAAGCCTGGAGACGAGGTTCTTTGCCCCAGCCTGTCCTTCATCGCGACGGCCAATGCGATTGTCCATGCCGGGGCAACTCCGGTATTCGTTGACGTGGACAGTTCGACCTACAACATCGATCCTTTTTGTATCGAGAGAGCCATCACCGCCCGCACCAAGGCGATTCTGCTGGTTCACCAGGTAGGCCTGCCAGCTGCGCTGACGGAAATTCTCGATATTGCAGGCAGGCGCGGACTCCTGGTCATTGAAGACGCTGCTTGCGCCGTTGGCGCGGAGTACGATGGCAAAAAGATCGGACGGCCGCATGCCGGCATCGCGTGTTTTAGCTTTCATCCCCGCAAGGTGTTAACGACGGGAGAAGGCGGCATGATCACGACGGTCGACGAAGAGTCGGCGGCGCGAATGCGCCGTCTCCGCCAGCACGGGATGACGGTGTCCGATCTCGCTCGACATAGTTCCAGCAAGGTGACGGTCGAGAGCTACGACGAGGTGGGCTTCAACTATAGGATGACTGACCTTCAGGCTGCAGTGGGCCTTGTACAGCTGCGTCGACTCGATGAGATGTTAGCGAAGCGGCGCCGGTTGGCGCTTCGTTACTCCGCAAGGCTCGCATCACTCCCTTGGCTGGTGCCTCCTCAGGAACCAAAAGGATTGCGTCACAGCTTCCAGTCCTACATGGTCCGCCTGCG
>Ga0208478_1000239_pt1 | contig 20974 bp, 19 predicted proteins | sample NGESurdeep072012_5_FD_184462 | JGI IMG/M metagenome (GOLD analysis project Ga0208478, IMG submission 184462) | Arctic peat soil microbial communities from Barrow, Alaska - NGEE Surface sample 415-2 deep-072012 (SPAdes) | ecosystem: Environmental > Terrestrial > Soil > Wetlands > Peat ...
TCCTCGACCGCCTGCCAGGCGCTGAGCGCGGTGGCGCGCCCGGCGGCGAGCCGGCGCTCGAGCTCGGGGTCGGGGCCGGCCGCGGCCGGCGGCGCGGGTGCGGCGGGCTGGACGGCCTCGGTGGCCCGCGCGGGCGCCTGTCGGGGTGCAGCGGCGCGGGTGGCGGCGATCGCACGCTCCAACGCCAGCAGGTGGCCGGTTCGGCGGCCGCCGGCGGCCCGCTCGTCGGCGGCGGGCCATCGGTCGGCCGCGGCGGACGCCGGCGGGGCGCCGCGCGCGAGTCGCAGCTCGCCGCGCAGGTCGCGGGGACGGCCGGACTCGGCGAGCTCGTGGAGCCGGCCCTCGGCGCGCAACTGAGCGGCCTGGGCCGCGGCAACCGCGTGGTCGGCTTCGTCGGCGCGGCGGCGGAGCTTGTCGAGCTCGCGAGCCTGCCCGCGGACCCGCCCGCGCTCAACCTCGAGCTCGGCCTCGAGCTCATCGAGCTCCTGCTCGAGCTCGCTGCGCAGCACCAGCTCGGAATGGAGGCGCTGCTCGGCCTGGCGGAGCGCCCGGTGCTGCTCGGCAAGCTGCGCGCGCAGGCCCTCGGGCTCGGTGCGGGCCGCCTCGAGCTTCTTCTCGAGCTCGAGCAGGGTCGCCGCGAGCTCGTTGGCTTCCTTCTCCGCCTCGGCCATCCCTTGCCGCGCCCGGTCGGCCGCGAGCTCCGCGGCCCGGACGCGACGATCGGCGATCGTGAACTCGTCCACCTCGGGTACCGACGCGAGCCCGGGCTCAGGCGGGAGCGGTGGTTCCGGCGGGAGCGGCGGGTCAGGAACGACCGAGAGCGCCGGCGGCTCGACCACGCTCGCCCGTGCCGCGGCCGGCTCGCCCGTGAGCTCGGCGACATCGGCGACCTCGGCGACATCGGCGCCGGGCTCGGCCTGCACGGCAGGCGGGAGGGGAATCGCCGCACCGCCGAACAGCAGCGACAGCCGCCCACCCAGCGCGGGCGCGAGGACCGCCGGCACCGAGAACGTCATCCGCCACATGCCGAGTGGGGCGCTGCCGACGCCGGGTGGCTCGGGCAGGGCGGGGAAACGGTGGCGGGCGCCGTCTGACTCGATCACCAGGATCGGCCGGCCCGTCGTGCCCACGCGCCGGCGACGCCAGCGTCCGGTCACGTGCACGACCAGCTGCTGGGCCCCCGCGCTCGACCATTCGACGGTTTCGACCCCAAGCGGGTACTGGACTCCGGGAGGGTCGTTCATCGGGCGCCAGACGCTAGCCGCATACGCGGACAGACGTCGCCTGGCTCCAGGCACGTGCGGAGGTCAGCCCGACGCCGCTCAGCGCGGCTGTGAGGACTGGCGGGCGGCGAGCACACCGGCGATCACGCCGGCCATGACGACCGAAGCGACCGTGCTCGTGGCGATCTTCTGGCGGTTGGCCAGGAAGCGCCGTCGAGCGATGCGCTTGCTCGACTGCCAGACCGTGAATCCGAGGAGTTTGTAACCCATGAGTTCGAGATTACCCCTCGTCACGATGGCGTACACGCCACGCCATCCGGGATTGCAGCGACCACAGTTCGATGAAACCGGGGGACGCGGACTGCGAGAACAGCCCGCCGGACTCGGAGAAGGTCGCGAGCTGGGCGTCGTAGACGGCGTTCGGCGACTCGCGGGTCACGACCCGGGCCGAGCCCTTGTAGAGCTTGAGGCCGATCGTCCCGCTGACCTGATTGTTGACCACGTCCATGTATGCGTCGAGGTCCGTGCGCAGCGGCTCCCACCACAGGCCGGCGTAGACCAGGTAGGACCATTTCTGGTCGAGTCCGGGCTTGAACTGGTTCTGGTGGATCGTGCCGACCAGCTTCTCGAGCTCCTGGTGGGCGGGCAGCACGATCGCGGCCGCCGGCACCTCGTAGATGTCGCGCACCTTGAGGCCGACGATCCGATCCTCGATGTGGTCGATGATGCCGACGCCGTGGCGCGCGGCGATCTCGGCCGCGCGCTCGAGCAGCTCCACCAATCCGAGCCGCTCGCCGTTGAGCGCCACCGGCACGCCGCGCTCGAACCCGACGGTGACCAGCTCGGGCTCGTCCGGCGCCTCCTCGGGACGGGTGACGAGCTGAAACACGTCGTCCTCGGGGGCGTGGTCGAGATCCTCGATCCAGCGGCCCTCGCTCGAGCGGCCCCACAGGTTGTCGTCGATCGAGTAGGGGGCTGACTCGCTGCCGCCCTTGACCGGGATGCCGTGCTCGCGGGCGTAGGCGACCTCCTCGTCGCGGCCCATTCGCCACTCGCGCACCGGGGCGACCACCTTCAGCTCGGGCGCCAGCGTCGCCACCGTGGCCTCGATCCGGACCTGGTCGTTGCCCTTGCCCGTGCACCCGTGGGCGATCGTGTCGCAGCCCGTCTTGCGCGCGTACTCGACCGCCAGCTTGGCGATCAGCGGCCGGCCCAGCGCCGTGAACAGCGGGTAGCCGAGACCGTAGATCGCGTTGGCCTTGATCGCCGGCAGCACGTACTCGCGGGCGAACTCCTCCCGCGCGTCGACCACGTGGCACTCGGCCGCGCCGATCTGGAGCGCCTTGCCCTTGACAACCTCGTAATCCTCCCCCGGCTGCCCCAGGTTGACCGTCAGCGCGACGACCTCCGCTCCGTACTGGTCCTGGATCCACCTCAGCATCACGCTCGTGTCGAGACCGCCGCTGTAGAGCAACAGCACGCGCCGCACCTCGGCCGGGTCGGCGAGGTACGTGGCGGTGAGAAGGTTGTCCGCTTCGGAGGGCATGGGCAGTGGCGAAGAGTATTGGGAGTGACGGGCCGGCGGCGTGGTGGTGGGTTCGCCTGCGGCAATATGGGACCGATGGACGACGCCGAGCTTGTGGCCGCGGCCGCTCGCGGCGACGATGCGGTCCGTTCGGCCGGTGGACCGCGCCGCCGACGGCGGCGGATCGGAGGGCGCCGGCGGTGCAGCCTGGTCCCGGCGGGCAATTCCGGTGGGCCGTGGTGCCCAGCCTCACGCGCATGATCCACACCGCGCCCGGCGCCGGCGTCTACCTGATGCTCGCCCGGGGGCTGGCGACCGTCCGCGGCCCGCGCCAGGCGGTGGGCTACGTCCTCCTCGAGTCCGTGTCCGCGACGAACCCACGCGGGGCGCCGAGGCTCGCGGTGACCCGCAGCCCGGGTCGGAGGTACCGCGGCGTGCTCGCAGTCGGCGGGGATCGCGCGCCCTGGCCCGAGCCGACCCCGATCGCCGGTCGCGTCATCGGCATCGTGCCCGACAGCGTCGCCTGGGTCCGCTGGGCCTTCGGGCGCAACCGGCAGCCGGGCAGCGCCGGCCAGCCGGTCACGATCGTCGCCCGGCCGCACGGGAATGTGGCGAACGTGGCGCTGAACCGCACGGACCAGCCCGCCGTCACCTGGTACGCGCCCGACGGGCAGGTGATCCTGCACGCCAAGGCCCCCGCCGGCGCCTGGCTCACCCATCCGGCGCCGAAGCAGACCGGCTGACCGCGTGGGCAGCTGAGGGTGGGCAGATTCCGGACGTATGGCGGCCGGAATCTGCCCACCCTCGGCCGCGGGCGCATCGCCGGCGCATTCGAGCGCGCCCTCAGGCGCCGTTCACGTCGGCCCCGCGCCCGCCCCGCGCCCCCGCCGCATCCAACCGCCGCTTCACGTCCCACCACAGCGCCTCGTACGACAGCGCCGCCCGCCCGCCCGGCGCGATCTCGGCCACCACCGATCGGTCGACGCCCATCCGCTCGACCTCGTCGGCCGACGGGATCGCGGCGCCGAGCATGGTCACGTGGCGGGCGCGGAGCTGGGCCATGACCTCGCGGTGCAGGGACTTGCGGACCTCGACCATCGAGAAGAAGGCGAGAACCTGGGGGCCGCCGGCGACGAGCTCCTCGAGCTGCTCGAAGGTGCGCGAGGACAGGGTCGCGGGGATGATCGGGACGAGCAGGGCGTCGGCGGCCTCGAATACGCTCTCGGACACGAGCGAGATGCTGGGCGGGCAGTCGAGGAAGATGTACTCGTAGTGCTTGTAGAGCGGCGCGAGCACGCGGGCGAGGCGCGTCGTCGGCCGCTTGGAGCCGCCGAGGGCGAGGTCCATGTGGCGGTAGGAGAAGTCGGCCGGGAGCAGATCGAGACCGAGGTAGTCGGTGCCCTTGATCGAATCCTCGGGCCGTGTCTTGAGCCGGATCAGCCGGCGGCCGCCGCCGCGCACCTTGGGGCGAATCCGGAACAGGTACGTGCTCGCGCCCTGGGGATCGAGGTCCCACAGCAGCGTGCGGGCGCCGCCGCGCGCGGCCAGGTACGACAAGTTGACCGCGGCCGAGGTCTTGCCGACCCCGCCCTTGATGTTGTAGGTGGCAAGAACGCGCGTCACGAGAACGTGTCCTTCACAAGCTTGCGCTGCTCCCCGGACGCGAACTCGTGGAAGGTCTGAGCGAACTCGCCGCGGGCGGCGCGCTCATCGATCAGCAGGCGATCGACGAGGAGGCCCATGGCCATCAGCGCCGCGGCCCCACCGGTCAGCGCCGAGACCTCTTCGGCCAGCGAGCGCAGGGTAGCGACCTGGACCTCGCGGTCCTGATGGCGGCCGAGTACGTCCTGCAGCGCCTTCAGCGAGCGGACCATCGGCTTGACCACCTCGCCCGGGAACAGCGGCGCGCCGAGCAGCTCGAGCAGGTAGCGGAGCTCCTTGCCCTTCTTGCGGAGCTCGTGGTAGGCCTCGGGCGGGGTCGAGGCGTCGATCGCGCGGCCCATCCGCAGCATCCGCCGGTAGACCTTGCTGATCCGCTCGCCGGCGACCTCGGCGATCGGCCGGGCGGCGTCCGGCCGGCCCTCTTCGGGCAACGCCGACAGGCGGGCCAGAAACGCGCCCCAGCTCGTCATCGCCTCCCGGGCGCGGTCGGAGCGCAGCTCGCGCACCATCTCGCGCCGGGCCGTCAGACGCCGGCCCCGGAGCACCGCCAGCAACGGGTCGAGATCGGCCCGGAACTGCTCCGGCACCGACGCGCGGAAGTCGTCGAACTCGAGCACGTACACGTCGAGGTCGCGCGAGACACCGGTCACCTGCTGAAGCCAGCGCAGCTCACCGCGGTGAAAGGCGAGCTGGACCGGCGGGAAGACGCCCTTGAGCTCGCGCTGCACGGCCCGCGAGCGGCGCACCGCGACCCGGAAGTCGTGCAGGAACTCGGCGTCGACGTCGGCGATCGTCCCGGGCAGGTTCGCCTCGATCACCTCGAGCAGGCGCCCCAGGACCGCTGCACCGGCCACGTCTGAGCGCTCGCCGGCCGAGAGCTCGACCTCGATCTTCGACGAGACTCCGCCGAGCAGGCCGCCGGCGGCGAGCACCGCCTCGTCGAGCACCGTGTGCTCGGCCCGGGCCAGGCCCAGGTCGGCCAGCGCCTCCCGGACCTCGGCCAGCTCCTCGCCGTAGCCGCGCACGCCGAACAGCCGGACCCGCGCGCGCAGCGCGATCCGGCGCCCCGAGCGGGTGATCACGGCCGGGCGCTCGAGCGCGAGCCGCACGACGAGCTTGTCGTCGGAGTCGACCACGCCGAGCTCCCGCACCTCGCTCTCCAGGTGGACGAGCGGCAACAGGGCGCGGACGTCGATGACCGCCTTCAGGCGATCGCGCAGCGGCCCCGACGGCAGCTCGTCGGCCAACAGGCGCTCGGGCGGCTCCGCGACGTCCGCGACGGCGAGCACCTCCCCCGAGCCGGCGCCCAGGCCCGAGCCGGCGCCCGTGTCGGTCAGCGACAGCCGCCCGTTCTCGAACGACGCCTCGAGCCCCGCGGCGCGCACCAGGCCGTCGAAGGTGTCGTAGAAGCGCCGCTCGGCGCTGCGGGTCGCGCCCTCGCGCAGCGCGAGCCGGCGGCCCAGCAGCTCGCCCGCGTCGGCGAGCGTCACCTGCCCGGGGAGCAGGTAGTCGTGCGCGTCGGGAGCCATGCGGCGCCTAGTCTTCCATCTGAATCGGAGCCGGCCTAGACCAGGGCCGAAAGTCGCCGCAGCGCGTCGTCGATCTCGGCCTCCGAGACGACGAGCGGGGGCAGGAAGCGGATCGTTCCCGGACCCGTCGCGTTGAGGACCAGCCGCTGCTCGAACAGCGCTCGCCGCACCACATCGGGCGCCGAGACGCCCTCGACCAGGTCCACCGCCAGCATCAGTCCCCGCCCGCGTACGGCGGCCGCGAAGCCGAGCCGTTCGAGCCCGGCCGCCAGCCGCCGCCCGAGCCCGACCACGCGCTCGAGCAACCCCTGCTCGGAGCAGATCTCGAGCGCCACCAGGGCCGCGGAGGCGATCACCGGGCCGCCGGCGAAGGTGGAGCCGTGGTCCCCGGGCTGGAAGGTGTCGGCCAGCCGCTCGCCGGTGACGAGCGCCCCGATCGGCAGCCCGCCGCCGAGCGCCTTCGCGCTCGTCATCGCGTCGGGCACCACGGGGGTCTGCTCGTAGGCCCAGAGCGAGCCGGTGCGACCCATCCCGCACTGGATCTCGTCGAACACGAGCGCGGCCCCGACCCGGTCACACGCGGCGCGGCCGGCCAGGAGCAGCTCGTCGGAGAGGACGTTGATGCCGGTCTCGCCCTGGATCGGCTCGAGCAGCACGCCGGCGGTCTGCTCGCCGACGGCGCGGTCGAGCGCCTCGGGATCCTTGGGCACGACGACGAAGCCGGGGACCAGCGGCGCGAACGGAGCCTGCTTGGCCTCCTGCGGGGTCGCCGACAGGGCGCCGTAGGTGCGCCCGTGGAACGCCTCCTGTAGGACGACGATCTCGCCGCCCGGCCGCGCCCGGCGCATCAGCTTGATCGCGGCCTCGTTGGCCTCGGCGCCCGAGTTGCACAGGAACACCTTGCCGCCGAGCGAGCTCTCGGCCAGCTGCGCCGAGAGCTTCAGCCCGGGCGCGGTGTAGTAGAGGTTGGTCGCGTGCAGCAGCGTCGCCGCCTGCTCTTGCACGGTCGCGACGACGCGCGGATGGCAGTGGCCGACGTTGAGGACCGAGATCCCGGACAGGAAGTCGAGGTACTCGCGCCCGTCGCCGTCCCAGAGCCGGCAGCCGGATCCGCGCACGAACTCGACCGGGTAGCGGGCGTAGGTGGGGATCGCGTGGGCGCGCTCGAGCGCCTGGAGCTCGGACAGGGACATGCTCAGGCCACCGGTCCGATCTTCGTGCCCTGGCCCGCGTTGGTGAACAGCTCGAGCAGCAGGGAGTGCGGCACCCGGCCGTCGACGATGTGGGCGTAAGAGACGCCGCCGTGGATCGCGTCGAGGCAGGCCTGGAGCTTGGGCCGCATCCCGCCGCCGACGTCGGGGAGCGCCGCTTGGACGGCATCCGCAGTCGTCTCCGAGACGACGCTGGAGGGGTCCCCCGGATCGCGCAGCCATCCGGCCACGTCGGTCAGGAACATGATCTTGTAGGCCCCGAGCGCACGGGCGACCGCGCCGGCCGCCTCGTCGGCGTTGATGTTGTAGGAGTTGCCCTCGCGGTCGGCTCCGACGGAGGCAACGACCGGGATGTAGTCCTGGGCGACGTGGGTGAGCACGTCGACGTCGACGCGCTCGATCCGGCCCACGAAGCCGATGTCCTGGCCGCTCGGGGCGGCCTGGCGAGAGGCCCGGAACAGGAGCCCGTCGTCGCCGCACAGGCCCACGGCCGGCTGGCCGTGACGGTTGATCAGCAGCACGATGTCCTTGTTGACCTTGCCCACGAGGACCATCTTCGCGACCTCGACAGTGGCGGCGTCGGATACGCGCAGGCCGTCCACGAACTCGACCGGGAGGTTCAGCCGCTTCATGTAGGCGGTGATCTCCGGGCCGCCGCCGTGCACGATCACCGGCCGCATCCCGACGTATTTGAGCAGCACGACATCGCGGGCGAACTCCTCCTTCAGCGCCGGGTCGGTCATCGCCGCGCCGCCGTACTTGATGACCACGGTCTTGCCGTGGAACTCGCGGATGTAGGGCAGCGCCTCGAGCAGGGTGGATGCGTCGCGCATGGCCATCAGGTCGTGTACTCCGCGTTGATCGTCACGTACTCGTGGCCGAGGTCGGAGAAGAACACCTCGGTCTCGGCGCCCTCGCCGGGTAGGCCGATCTCGTACTCGACCTCGTCGCGGGACACGAGCCGGGCCAGGGCCTCGCCGTCGTGGGGCGAGCGCGCGCCGCGCGTGCACACCTGCATCCCCTCGATCGCGATGTCGAGCGCGAGCGGCGCGGTGCCCGGCAGGGCCATGCCGACCGCCTGGGCGATCCGGCCCCAGTTGGGGTCTCCCCCGTGCAGCGCGGTCTTGACGAGCGGCGAGTCGGCCACCGCGCGCGCGGCGGCCTCGACGGCGCCCTCCTCGCCGCCGCGGACGACGACGCGACCCACCCGCCGGGCGCCCTCACCGTCGCGGACGATCCGCAGCGCGAGCTGGCGCAGGAGCGCGTCGATCGCCTCGCCGAGGCGCAGCTCGTCCTCGGTCTCGGCGGCGACGACGACGCCGGACTCGCCGCTGGCCTGCAGGATCACCGTGTCGTTGGTCGACAGCTGCCCGTCGACGCTGATCCGCTCGAACGAGCGCTTGACGGTCACGCCGAGCAGCAGGTCGCAGGTCTGGGGCGAGAGCGCGGCGTCGGTCTGCACGAAGCACAGGAGCGTGGCGAAGTTGGGCGAGATCATGCCCGCGCCCTTGGCCTGGGCGCTCACCGTGACCGTGCCGGAGGGCAGCGTCACCTCGAGCGTCGCGCGCTTGGCGAACGCGTCGGTGGTGCGGATCGCCTCGGCGAAGGCGACGTCGCCTTCGGGGCTGAGCGCGCCGGAGGCGGCGGCGATCCCGCGCGTCACCACCTCCATCGGCAGCGGCACGCCGATCACGCCGGTCGAGGCGACGGCCACGGCGTCCTCGCGCACGCCGGCCACGATCGAGCCCGAGCCCTGCATCTTGGCCGCGTCGTCGAGGCCGCGGCCGCCGGTGGCCGCGTTCGCGTTGCCGGAGTTCGCCACCACCGCCCGGATCCCGTCCAGGCGGCAGCGCTCCATCGTCACCAGGACCGGCGCAGCGAGCACGCCGGAGCGGGTGAACCGCGCCGCGCTCGTGGTCTCGGCGGCGCTCGTGACGATCATGCCGAGGTCCGGCTTGCCGCTCGCCTTGATCCCGCTGGCCACGCCGGCGGCGCGGAACCCGAGCGGCAGGCCGCCCGTGAGCACGCGCACGTGCTCGGGCTGATCGATCCAGCGGCTGGAGAAGAACTCGCTCGCACTCGCACTCACGAGATCCCCTCCCCCTCGTCGAGATCGAACATCAGGTTCAGGTTCTGGACCGCCTGCGACGCCGAGCCCTTCCACAGGTTGTCGATGACCGAGAACACGATCACGCGGCCGGTACGCTCGTCGTGGTGGACCGAGATGCGGCAGATGTTCGTCTCGCGCACGTCGCGCACACCGGGCGGCCCGCCGGCCAACTCGACGAACGGCTCGGAGCCGAACTCCTCGGCGTAGAGCGCCTCGAGCTCGGCCAGGCCGACCCCTCTCCCGGCCTCGGTCGGCGTCACGTAACAGGACACGAGCTCGCCCTGATCGAGCGGGAGCAGATGGGCGGTGAAGGTGATCCGCACGTCGGCACCGAGCTCAGCCAGCTCCTGCTCGATCTCCGGCGTATGGCGGTGGCGCGGAACGCCGTAGGCGGCGACGTTCTCGTCCACGGTCACGAAATGGGTCTTCTCGGTCGCCGCGCGGCCGGCGCCCGAGACGCCGGACTTGGCGTCGACGACCACGTCGGCGATCAGCCCCGCCCGCGCCAGCGGCGCGAGGCCGAGCAGCGTCGCGGTCGGGTAGCAGCCGGGATTGGCGACGATGTCGGCGCCCCGGATCTCCTCGCGATAGAGCTCGGGCAGCCCGTACACCGCCTCCTCGAGCAGCTCGGGCGCCTCGTGCTCGCGGTACCAGGCGCCGTACACCATCGCGTCGCGCAGCCGGAAGTCGGCGCTGAGGTCGACGAGCCGCACGCCGCGCTCGCGCAGCGCGGCCACCACGGGCGCGGCGGCGCCGTGGGGGTAGGCGACCACGGCGGCATCGACGTCGGCGTGGCGGTCGAGGTCGAGCTCCTCGAGCGTCAGCGGCACGCGATGATGGGGATACAGGCCGTCCAGGCGCCGGCCGACGTCCGAGCGCGCGGTCACTGACCGAAGCTCGAACGACGGATGACGGAACAACAGGCGCGCGGTGAGCGCGCCCGTAAATCCGGCCGCTCCGAACACCGCGACGCTAGGCACGGATCCTCCCGCCCAGCTCATCGGCCACCGCGGCCGTGATCGTCGCCCGGGCGGCGGCGACCTCCTCGTCGGTGAGCGTGCGGTCGGCGGCGCGGAACAGCAGCCGCAGCGCCAGCGAGACGCTATGGGGGCCGAGCCGCGCCGGGTCGCGGTAGACATCGAACACCTCGGCCGCCGCCAGCAACGGCTGCCCGCTGCGGCGCACCACCGCGAGCAGGTCGGCCGACGAGACCGAGTCGGGTACGACCACGGCGAGGTCCTCGCGCACCTCGGGGAAGCTCGTCAGGTCCTCGTACATCGGCACCGTCACGGCGTGCTCGATCACGGCGTCGAGGTCGAGCTCGAAGCCGGCCACCGGCTCCTCGAGCTCCCACTCGGCGGCCACCAACGGGTGCACCTCGCCGAGCCAGCCGACGCGGCGCCCGGCCACCTCGATCGCCGCCGAGCGGCCGGGATGCAGGAACGGCTCGCTCACGCGCGTCACCGTCCACGGCACGCGCAGCGTGTCGAGCAGGCCGCCGAGAACGCCCTTGGCGGCGAAGAAGTCGGCCCGGCGGGGATCGGGATCGCGCCACGTCGCCGGACGGGCCGGGCCGAGCAGCACGGCGCCGAGGTGCTGAGGCTCGCGCGGCAACTCCGCGCCGGCCTGCAGGTATAGGGCGCCGGCCTCGAACACGCGCACCGCGGCGCGGCCGTGGGCGCGGTTGCGGCGGGCGGCGTCGAGCAGCGAGCCGAGCAGCGTGGTCCGCATCTGGGCGTGCTCGACCGACATCGGATTCTCGACCGTGACGGCATCGCGGCGCACGTCGTCGTCGGGCAGCCGCAGCCGGTCGCCGAGCTCGGGGGCGACGAAGCTCCACCCGACGATCTCGTGCAGCCCCTGGGCGGTGAGCGCATCGGAGGCGCGCCGGCGTAACCGCTGGCGCGGGGTCAGGCGACCCGAGGCGTTGTGGCGCGAGGGCAGCGTCGCGGGGAGCTGATCGAGCGCGCCGAGCCGCGCCACCTCCTCGATCAGGTCCGCCTCGCGTGTGATGTCGGCGCGGCGGAACGCGGGGACGGTGACGTCGAGGCCGTCGTCGGCGTCGGCAACGGTGAACTCGAGCGCGGTGAGGATCTCGGCGCTGCGCTCGCGGGGGAACGGAGTCCCGAGCAGACCGCTGATGCGGGCGTCGCGAAGCCGGATCGTGATCGGGTCGGGGCCCGGTCGGCCGACGTCGACCGTCCCGGGAGCCACGCGCGCCCCGCACAGGTCGATCATCAGCAGGGTCGCCACCGCCTGGGCCCACATCGCCTGCTCGGGCTGGATCTGCTTCTCGAACCGGGCTGAGGCCTCGCTGCGCAGGTTGAGCAGCTGCGAGGTGCGATGGATGTTGGGGCCGTTCCAGGTCGCCGCCTCCATCAGCACGCGGGTGGTGCCGGCCTCGACCTCGGAGCGGGCGCCGCCCATCACGCCGGCGATCGAGGTCGGGCCGCGCTCGTCCGCGATCAGCAGCATCTCGGCGTCGAGCGTGCGCGTCTGGCCGTCGAGCGTGTCGACCTGCTCCCCCGCCTCGGCGCGCCGGACGGTGAGCCGGTTGCCGACGACGTGGTCGAGGTCGAACGCGTGCAGCGGCTGTCCGGTCAGCAGCATCACGTAGTTGGTGATGTCGACGACGTTGGAGATCGGGCGCTGTCCGGCCGCCATCAGCCGCGCCTTCAACCACGGCGGCGAGGGCGCGATCCTGACGTCCTCGAACACGCGGGCGGTGAAGCGCGGGCACAGCTCGGGCGCGCTCACCGCGATCGCGATCAGCGCCGGGTCGACCGGGCCGGTGCCGCCGGGATCCTCGGACCACGGCGGAGGCTCGAGCGGGGCGCCGGTGGCGGCGTGGACCTCGCGCGCGACCCCGTAGATGGACAGGCAGTCGGGGCGGTTGGGCGTGATCTCGAGCTCGAGCACGTCGGTCGCGATCGGCAGCACGCTGGCCAGCGGCGACCCCGGTGAGAGCCCGTCGGCGAGCACCATGATCCCGGCGTGCTCGGTCCCGATCGCCAGCTCGTCCTCGGCCAGGATCATCCCCTGCGACTCGATGCCGCGGAGCTTGGCCGCCGTCAGCTCGCTCCCGTCGGGCATCACCGCGCCGGGGGTGGCCACGGCCACGTTCTGGCCGGCGGCGACGTTGGGCGCGCCGCACACGATCGTGGCGTGCGCCGGGTGGCCGGTGTCGAGGACGCAGACGGTGAGGCGGTCGGCATCGGGGTGGCGCTGGGCCTCGAGCACCCGGCCGACGACGAAGTGCTCGAGCGCGCCCACGCCGTGGTGCTCGACGCGCTCGACCTCGGTCCCGGTCATGGCCAGCCGCTCGGCCAGCGCGGCCGGACTGAGCGCTGGGCGCACGTACTCGTGCAGCCATTCGATCGGCACGCGCATCAGCCGAACTGCTCCAGGAAGCGGACGTCGTTGTCGAACAGCAGGCGCAGGTCGGGGACGCCGTGCTTGAGCATGGCGATCCGCTCGATCCCCATCCCGAAGGCGAACCCCTGGACCTGCTCGGCGTCATAACCGTGCTCGCGCACGTACCCGAACACGTTCGGGTCGACCATCCCGGCGCCGAGGATCTCGATCCACGCCGTGCCCTTGCACAACGGGCAGCGGCGGCCGTCGGCCGCGATCCCGTCCTTGCAGTTGAAGCACGACACGTCGACCTCGACGCTCGGCTCGGTGAAAGGGAAGAAGTGCGGGCGCAGGCGCACCTGGCGCTCGTCGCCGAAGATCGCCCGGGCGAAGGCCAGCAGCGTGCCCTGGAGGTCGGCCAGAGTGATGTCGGTGTCGACGGCCAGGCCCTCGATCTGATGGAACTGGGGCGTGTGGGTGACGTCGGAGTCGCGCCGGTAGACGCGGCCCGGGACGATGATGTAGATCGGCGGCGGCCCGAGCTCCATGGCCCGGATCTGCACCGGCGAGGTGTGGGTGCGCAGGACCACGTTCTCGCTCACGTAGAAGGTGTCGGTCCGCTCCCGGGCCGGGTGGGTGATGTCGTGGTTGAGGGCATCGAAGTTGTAATAGACGGTCTCGACCTCGGGGCCCTCGGCGACGTTGAAGCCGAGACCGATGAACACGTCCTCGATCTCGCGGCGGGTGGCGCTCAGCAGATGCAGGCGGCCGATCGCCGGCGCCGGGTCGCCGGGCAGCGTGACGTCGACCCGGTCCTCGATCAGCTTGGCGTCGAGCTCGCGGGCGGCGAGCTCGCCGGCGCGGCGCTCGATCAGCGCCTCGAGCGCCTGGCGGGCCTGGTTGGCGGCCCTGCCGGCGGCGCCGCGCTGCTCGGGCGGGAGCTCGGCGACGCCGCGCAGGAGATTGGGCAGCTCGGCCTTGCGCCCCAGGTACTGGATTCGCACCTGCTCCAGGGCGGCGCTGTCGGTGCTCGCGGCGACCGCCGCCTCGGCGTCGGACCGGATCTGATCGATGCGCTCGGTCATCGGGCCGGGATCCTATGCGTGAGCTCGTACAGGGCCACGGTCGCCGCCATGGCCGCGTTCAGCGAATGGGTGCGGATCGGGATGTGGGCCACATGGTCGGCGGCGGCGGTGAGCGCCTCGGGGAGGCCGTCGCGCTCGGAGCCGACGAGGATCGTGAGTGACCGGGAGGCGGCGTCCGGCGGCGTGAGCTCGCTCAGCGCCACCCCCGCGCCGGCCACGAGCGCGATCGTCTCACCCGGCAGCTCGCCGGGGTCGCCCGAGGCCCGCGCCAGCGGCACGGCGAACAGCGCGCCCATGCTCGCGCGCACGGCCTTGTGACCGAATGGATCCGCGGTCCCGGGGCCGAGCGCGACACACGAGGCGCCGAACGCCTGGGCCGAGCGCAGCACCGCGCCGACATTGCCGGGGTCGTGGATCCCGTGCAGATACACGCACAGCGGGCCGGTCGGCGCGGGCGCCCAGCGCTCGGCGAACACCCCGAGCGTGCGCGTGCCCGAGCCGAGACCCGACGCCGCCGCCAGCAGGTCCGGCTCCACCTCCACGCCATCGAGCCCACTCCCGGCCACGCAGAAGCGCTCGAGCGCCGGCCAGCCCGCGGCGTCGGCGGCGGCGAGCAGATCCTCCCCCTCGGCCACGAACCGGCCCGCCTGCTCGCGGGCACGCCGCTGCCGGGTGAGCTTGCGGATCTGCTTGAGCTTGTCGTTGTGGGGGCTGGAGATGGTCATCGAGAACAAAAAAGGCGCCGTCCTGTCAGGAGCGGCGCCCGGGTGGCGGTGCTGGTGGGTCGGCGTTTGGTCAGCCGGCCGCCAGCGCCTCACGGGCGCGGTCGGCAAAGCGTCGGAACGTGTCCGCGTCGCGGACGGCCATGTCCGCGAGGATCTTCCGGTCGAGCTCGACGCCGGCGAGTTGCAGACCGTGGATGAACTGGGAGTAGGAGAGGCCGTTGATGCGGGCCGCCGCATTGATCCGCGTGATCCACAGGCGGCGGAAATCGCGCTTGCGGTTGCGGCGGTCGCGGTAGCGGTACTGGTCGGCCTTGAGCACCGCCTCCTTGGCGGTCCGGTAATGCCGGCTGGCGTCACCGCGGTAGCCCTTGGCGAGCTCGAGCGTCGCGCGGCGCTTCTTGCGCGCGTGAAGAGAGCGCTTGACGCGGGTCATGACTTCTTGGCTCCCAGCATGACCTTGATCCGGGGTGTGTCGTGCTTGGACACGATCACCGGCCGGGCCAGCTCACGCTTGCGCTTGGGTGACTTCTTCTCGAGGATGTGGCTCGAGAACGAGTGCCGCGCCCGGACCTTTCCGGTGGCGGTCAGCTTGAAGCGCTTCTTGGCGCCCGAGTGGGTCTTCATCTTCGGCATGGCGACGGCGAAGTAAAGCAGACGTTCGCCTTTGAACCGCTCACGTGGGTGCAGCGGGCCCGAATCAGGCGGGGGCGGCGCCGTCCTGCGTGCTCGCGGCCGGGGCAGTGTCCTCGGCGGTGGCCGCGGGAGCCGCGGCGCCGTTGACGGCCTCTGCCTCGCTGCCGTTGGCGGCCTCTGCCTCGCCGCCGTTGGCGGCCTCTGCATCGCCGCCGTTGGCGGCCGCCGCCTTGCCCTCCTCCTTGTCCTGCTCACCGGCGAGGATCGCCTTGGACGGGGCGAGCATCATCGTCATGTTGCGCCCGTCCTGGAGCGGGGACTGCTCGATCACGGCAATGTCGGCCAGCTCGCCGGCGAGCCGGTCGAGCAGCGCCGTGCCGCGCTCGGGGTGGGTCACCTCGCGGCCGCGGAACATGATCGTGATCTTGACCTTGTCCTTGCCCTTGAGGAAGCGGGTGACGTGACCCTTCTTCGTGTCGTAGTCGTTCTGGGCGATCTTGGGCCGGAACTTGATCTCGCGGATCGTGATCTGCTGCTGGTGCTTGCGTGCGGCCTTCTGCTTCTGCGCCTGCTCGTACTTGTACTTGGAGTAGTCGAGTACGCGGCAGACGGGCGGGCGCGCGTCGGGGGCCACCTCGACGAGGTCGAGATCGCGCTCCTGGGCGTAGCGCAGCGCATCGGGCGTCTTGATGACACCGATCTGCTTGCCGTCCTCACCCACGAGCCTGACTTCGGGCACGCGGATGCGGTCATTGATGCGAGTCGTGTCGCGGTCCGGCGGACGCCGGTCGAACCTACGAGGGACCGGCACTAGCTGCGGTGGGGGCGCGACGTCAAGCGGCTCGCGACCGTGTCTGGTGATGCACTTGGATCAACGTGGTTCAGTATAGCGGCGCTCAGCCCGTCGAGCGAGTCAGCGTCTCGGATCGGACTCGGGCGATGACATCGTCGACCGCGACCGACCCCGCGTCCCCCTTGCGGTGCTCGCGCAGGGACACCTCGCCGCCCTCGAGCTCGCGGTCGCCCACGACGAGCATGTACGGGATCTTCCGCAGTTCCGCATCGCGGATCTTGCGCCCGACCGACTCGGTGCGATCGTCGAGCTCGACATCGACGCCGGCCGTCCGCAGACGATCCTCCACCGACCGCGCGTAATCGTTGTGGCGGTCGGCGATCGGCAGCACAATCGCCTGCACCGGAGCCAGCCACACCGGCAGCTCGCCGGCCAGGTGCTCGAGCAGGATGCCGATGAAGCGCTCGTAGGAACCCATGATCGCCCGGTGGATCATCACCGGGCGATGCTCGGCGTTGTCCGCCCCGGTGTAGGTGAGGTCGAAGCGCTGCGGGAAGTTGTAGTCGAGCTGCACGGTCCCGAGCTGCCAGGAACGCCCCAGCGAGTCGGTCATGTGCATGTCGATCTTCGGTCCGTAGAAGGCGCCGTCGCCTTCGTTGAGGTCGTACTCGAGTCCGTGGCCCTCGAGCGCCTGTGTGAGCGCGGCCTCGCTGTGGTCCCACAGCGCGTCGTCGCCGATCCGGACCTCGGGGCGGGTGGAGAGCTCGAGCCGGACGTCGATTCCGAACACGGCGTAGGTGGCGAACGCGAACTCGAGGCAGGCGGCGACCTCGTCCTGGATCTGGTCCTCGGTGCAGAAGATGTGGGCGTCGTCCTGGATGAAGTGGCGCACCCGGAGCAGCCCGTGCAGGGTGCCGCTGGGCTCATTGCGGTGCAGCAGCCCGGGCTCGGAGTAGCGCACCGGAAGATCGCGATACGAGTGCGGCCGGAGCGAGAACAGGTGGGCGTGGCCCGGGCAGTTCATCGGCTTGAGGCCGAGCGGGCGGTCCTCGGACTCGGTCAGGAACATGTTCTCGCGGTATTTGTCCCAGTGGCCCGAGGTCTTCCACAGCGCGCTGTCGTAGAGCAGCGGCGTCTTGACCTCCGTGTAGCCGCGCTCGGCGCCCATCTCCCGGCTCAGCGCCACCAGCGAGTTGAACACGCGCGTGCCCGCGGGCAGCCAGAAGGCCGAGCCGGGCGAGACCTCGGAGAACACGAACAGGCCGAGCTGGGGACCGAGCCGGCGATGGTCGCGGGCCCGCGCCTGCTCGAGTCGCTCCAGGTGCTCCTCCAGATCCTGCTTGGAGAAGAACGCCGTTCCATACACGCGCGTGAGCATCGTGTTGGCGGCGTCGCCGCGCCAGTACGCGCCGGCGACGGACTGCAGCTTGAACGCCTTGATGCGCTTGGTCGACGGGGCGTGCGGACCCCGGCACAGATCGGTGAACGGGCCGTTGGTGTACAGCGAGACGGTGTGCACGCCCTGATCGCGCACGAGGTCCTCGACCAGCTCGACCTTGTAGTCCTGTCCCTCGCCGAGGAAGCGCTCGATCGCGTCGCCGGCGGCGATGTCCTCGCGCACGAACGGCTCGTCGGCGCTGATGTGCTCGCGCATCTTGGCCTCGATCGCCGGGAAGTCCGACTCGGTCACGGTGACGCCTGCGGGGAACTCGAAGTCGTAGTAGAAGCCGTTCTCGATCGGCGGGCCGATCGAGATCTTCACGCCCGGATAGAGCTCCATCATCGCGGCCGCGAGCACGTGCGCGGTGTCGTGCCGGATCACCTCGAGCGCGTCGGTGCCGCTCTTCTCGGTGATGATCTCGAGCTTGCCGGGGCCGCCCTCGGGCAGCGGCCGAGCGAGGTCACGGACCTCGCCGTCCACCTTCACGGCCAGGGCCGCGCGGGCCAGGCCGGGCCCGATCGCCGCGGCCGCGTCGGCGCCGGTGGCGCCCTCGTCGAGATCAAGCTTCGTTCCGTCGGGGAGCTCGAGTTGCATGCGGGGCGCATGCTAGCCCCGGGCGGCCGGCGGTAGTTGCGCGGCGCCGCGGGCCGGGCCGCTCAGCCGTCGGTCGTCTTCTTGGCCCGGCGGCGGACGGCGCGAGTGGGACCTCGACGGTGTGGATGCAGCCCCGGGCATGTGCGGGGCCGGTGGCCACGAGCAGGTCGTGGCGCGTGATGGCGCGGCGGCGCTTCTTAGCCCACCTCGGCGCCGCGACCCTCCGAGGCCAGTTGGTACATTTCGGCCATCCCGGGCGATTAGCTCAGCTGGGAGAGCGCCGCCTCGACAAGGCGGAGGTCACTGGTTCGAGCCCAGTATCGCCCACTCCGGTAATCACTGGGGATTCGCCTGCTTCCGGTCATCGTCAAGTTGCGGGGTGCGTCCTGAGTGCGTCCCACAGACTTCCTCGCGGGCCTGCCGGATGGCCTCGGCGGCGGGGACGCGGGGCGTGGTTTCCAGCTCTCGCATCGTCCCGGCGTAGTGCCGCGCGAGAGTCGCGACCGAGTGCCCGGCCTGCTCGGCGACGTAGGTCAGGCTGCGGCCTTCCCATAGGAGCAGCGAGACGAACGAGCCGCGGAGGCGGTACGGCCGCAGGTCGCCGCTGACGCCGGCCTCGATCGCGGCCGGGCGCCAGACGCGCTGGCGCCAGTTGGCCCAGTCCTCTCGGGTCCACGGGCCGCCAGAGGGACGCGGGATGATTAGCTCGCTGTCAGGTGGACGGCCACAGACCGTGCGCCACTCTGCGAGGTCCGGCGCCAGCGGCGCGATCAGGTCCACATCGCGCGCTCGCCCGGTCGTCGTCGCGAAGACGTGCAGCGTGCGGTCCCGCAGGTCGCGCCAGGTGCAGCCGCGGTCCTCGATCGGGCGCAAACCGGCGTAGGCGAGCATCGAGACGATCAGCGCGTCTCGCTGCCGATCCCGTCGAGATCCGACCGGTGCCTCGTATGCGCGGCGCGGCCGCTTGTCGGCCCGCGCGGCCGGAACGATCCTGGTCCGCGGCTGAAGCATGTTCGCGCGGATCCGCTCGACCGTCACTGGTGAGAGCGGCTGCGGAAGCTGTGTCGGCCTCTGCTTGGGCTTGTCGACCAGCTGCGCTGGATTCACCGGAATGAGCCCGCGCGCGACCGCACGCCTGAGGATGCCCTGAAGCAGCATCAGTGCCTTGCGCTGCGTCGGCGCGCCCACCGTCGCTCGACTCATCTGCTCGCGGCAGTCCTCGACGGCCATCGGCGTGATCTCGCGCAGCTCGTAGTCGCCGAGGCGCGGCAGCAGGTGCACGCTCCACACCTCCAGCTAACGGCGGCGCGTGTCCGGCGCGAGGTTGGGGATCGCGTAGCGCGGCCACCACTCCTCCTCCACGAACTCGGCGAGCGTCTTCCGCGACTGGATGATGCCGGGGGCCAGTGCACCGAGCTGTTTGCGCCGTTTGATGTCGACATCGAAGGCCCTGGCATCCTCCGCGCGCAGGAAGCCCCGGGAGAGCTTTCGTCCACCCTCGGTCCACCTGACCTCGAACCGCTTGCCGCGCTTGCGGACGCTCATCCGCCTCTTCCCTCCATCGCCTGCAGTCGTTCGACACTGGCGGGGCCGTCGGACCTCCGGGAACCAGCACGGGGCATACGGGCCCGTGGGGAGTGCGACAACGGGTTCGGTGAAGCGCATCGAGACCGGAACCAGTCGTCGACGGCTTCCTCCCGAACGAGCCACTTGCCACCGATGAACGCCGCTTCGAGCTCGCCGGACCTGATCGCGCGGCGCACCGTGCGGTGTTCGCAGCGCATGCGCTCCGCGACCTCCTGGACAGTCAGGATCGCGCCCATCGGTCGCTTCTCGAAGCCTCACGGCGATCGATGGGACGGCGCGGCAGCACGAACACTTATCTCTCCCAATGCTTCGAGGAATCCGGAATGCAGCCGTGAACTCAAGATAACGCAATTGCGTTGATTACGCTACGGTACATCTCTGAAAGGACGCTCCCGTGACCGAGAACGAGCCAGACCCCGCCGACGACCCATGGCTCACCCTCGCCGAGATCGCCGAAGAGCTGCGAGTGAACCCTGCGACGGTCAGGCTGTGGGTCTCACGCGGACGGCTCAAGGCGATGCGAGCCGGACAACGCAAGCTCCTCGTCCGACGATCGGAACTCGATCGGATGCTCGTGTTGACCGATCCGTCGAGGGCCGAGCCCCGTCAACCGCGGATACCAGAACCGCTTCGACCGGTCTTCGACCGCCCACTGGGGGGTCAGGTCGCCAGGGCCCGAGCAAACATGGACCCAGCCGTCATCCGCGAGGCGCTCAAGGGGATGCAGGAAGCCGAAGCCGTCTTTGACACGGCGATCGGCGCGAGCGACAACGCTCCGCCCGATCCCGGCTTCCCAGAGCGGATTCGCGCCGTCGCAAAGGCGAGCCTCCAACGGGCCGAGGCGCTGATCAAGGCAGATTCGATCCCCGGGTTCAGATGGACGCCGGTGTCCGAGCCGGACCCGGTGATCCGCTCCCACGAGCTCCGACCGGGCGGGAACCGTCCCGGTCCGCCGCACAAGTGGCAGAGCTACGACATGGCCGTCGAGCGCCTGTCGATCGCCGTGCAAGGCAATGTCATCAGCCTCGTGGCGGACGAGTTCCGCGAGATCGGATGGGTGCTCAACGAGATCGCTGACGACCTGGAGCCGAAAGCTCGCGAGCGCGAGGCGGTACCGGACGTCGGTGAAGCACCTGACGCCCGCGGGCAGCGCGAATGAGCGCTGTCAGGCGGTCCGCGAGCCGGTCCGCATTTCGTGGAACTGGGCCGACTCATCTGCGGACCACGCGTGATGGCCGTCCGTCCAGCCAGGACTGGGATCGGTCAGGACCCCGGCCTCTTTGTGGCAGCTGACTACCCGCCCTCCACGTGGTCGTTCGGGTAGTCAGCTGCCAGTCGAGGGCCGGGGCTCATGTTCGTGTGGGCGGGGCGGACGTCGGTTCGGTAGGCGGCTTCATCAGGTTGTGGATTCGGGATGAGGAAGCAGGCGAGACCGGGTCCTGGGACTCTGAGGGTGGGACGGTTCATCGGAAGGCTGGGAGTCGTGTCGCTACCAGCTGTCG
>Ga0208478_1000240_pt1 | contig 20918 bp, 20 predicted proteins | sample NGESurdeep072012_5_FD_184462 | JGI IMG/M metagenome (GOLD analysis project Ga0208478, IMG submission 184462) | Arctic peat soil microbial communities from Barrow, Alaska - NGEE Surface sample 415-2 deep-072012 (SPAdes) | ecosystem: Environmental > Terrestrial > Soil > Wetlands > Peat ...
CTCGAGCATGTGCGGCAGCACCGCCTGGCTCATGAAGAACGCGCCCGAGAGGTTGACCGCGAGCACCTTGTACCAGTCCTCATCGGTCATCTTCAGCACCGTCTTGTCGATCGTGATGCCGGCGTTGTTGACCAGGATGTCGAGCCTGCCATGGGTCTCGATCACCTCGGCGGCGGTGCGCCGGCAGTCCTCCGAGGAGCCGATGTTCCCGCGGTGCACGCTGCCGCCGTTCGAGGTCTCTCTCAGCTCGGCCTCGAACCGCTTCGCGGCGGCGTCATCACGGGAATAGCCGACCGCGACAACGGCCCCTTGTGTCGCGAGCGACCGGGCGATGGCGGCGCCGATGCCGCGGGTGCCGCCGGTCACGAAGGCGACGCGCCCGAGCAGTTTCTCGCCCCGGCCGTTCTGCGAATCAGTGGCGTGCGTGACGCTCATGTGTTCCTCTCCTCCCTCCGGATTTGCATACATCGCTGGAGCGTAGATATCGGCGCCCTGCCCTTCTGGGTACCCGGTGCCAACACCCCCCATCTGTCCGTCTCGCGTCAACGCGCCACCAGCTCGATCAGGTTCCCCTCCGGGTCGGCGAGGTAGGCCATCGATCCCGGTGCCGGCGGCGGCGCGGGCCGCGGCGACCACACCGGTCGTGCCCCGGCCTCAACCAGCTCGGCGAACGTGCGCCCAACGTCATCGACCGCGAATGCCCAGTGGCCGTAGCTGCGCACGAGCATCGCCGCGAGCGGATCGACGGGCTCGTGGGCCACGGACCCGGCCCGCTCGAGCAACTCGAGCCGTGTCCCGTCCGGGGCAATCAGCATCGCGGCCCGGATGCCCACCGCCTCCAAGACGAACGAGAGCTCGACCGTGAAGCCGAGGGCGCGCTCGTACCAGTCGACCATCGCGTCGAGATCGCCCACCGACAGCCCGACGTGATCGAACGCGTAGTCCGTGCTCACGAACCGCCGTCCACGACCACCCACCGGCGCACGCCGTCAACCACAGCCACCCGGCCGAAGCGATTGCCGCCGTAATGGGTCATCGGGGCCGGGATCGCGTGCTCGACCAGCTCGCGCGACCCACTCAGACCTCCCAGCTGTGTTCGAGTCCGGCGACGAGCTCCGTGATCGCCGCGTGCAGCGGTGTGGGGACGCCGGCGCCCGCGCCGGTGCGCACGATCCCGCCGTTGAGCGTGGCGATCTCGGTCCGCCGATGCGCGATCGCGTCCTGGAGCATGCTCGGCTGGTGGTCGTGGTTGACCCGGGCCGCCTCGTCGATCAGTGCGTCGGGGTCGGCGTCGAGCGCCACGCCGATCGCATCGGCCACCGATCTCCCCTCGGCGACGAGCGAGCCGGCGAGCCGGCGCGTGGGCGCCAGGTCGCACAGCGCTCCGTGGGTGAGGCCGGTGAGAGCGCACAGCGGGTTGGTGGAGGCGTTGAACAGCAGTTTCGTCCACTGCGCGCCGCGCGCGTCGGCGAGCGCCAGCGTCGGCATCCCGCTGCGGGTCAGCAGCTCGGCCAGCCGCCCCACCTCCTCGGCCGCGGCCGGGCGGGGCTCGAACGGACCGATCCAGGTCGTACCCGGCGCGTCCATGTGGATTACGCCCGGCGCGGTCACGTGGCCCGCGGGCAGGGTCACGCCCCGCATCACGCGCGGCACGTGCTCGGCGATCACCTCCTCGTTGCCGATCCCGTTCTGCACACTGCACACGGCCGCGTCCGCGAACGCCGGCGCCGTCGCGGTGATCGCCGCGGCGGTGAACGTCCCCTTCGTGGCCAGGATCCCGAACGCGCAGGCCGGGATCTCCGCTGCGTCGGTGCGGGCGTTGACGCGCGCCACGAGGTCGACGTAACCGTGGATGCGCAGGCCGTCGCGGTGGATCGCCGCGACGTGGTCCGCGGAGACGTCGTACGCCCACACCTCCACGCCCTCGAGCTGAGCCAGATGCGCGGCGTACAGCCCCCCGATCGCGCCGCAGCCGACGATGGCGACCCGGACGGGCGTCACGGCCGGCCTCGCCGATCGCGTTCGAGCGCCGCCGCCGCGATCTCCTCGCACACCGACGGCTCGGGTCCGCCGACGCCGATGCCGGCGATGACCGCGCCCTCGTCGGACGCGATCGGCAGCCCGCCGGCGACGGGCACGATGCGGAAGGGCAGCGCCGCCGCGATCAACGCCAGGGCGCCGTCGCCCGGGTAGCGGATGGACAGCTCGCGGCTCGAGCACTGGAACGTGGCGGCGGCGGTCGCGACGCCCTCGGCCACCGCCACCGCGGCGCTCGGGGCTCCGTCCATGCGGTCCTGCTGTATCGGGTCGCCGCGATGGTCGACGATCGCCACCGTGACGCGGACGCCGCGCTCGGCCGCGACGGCCGATCACCGAGCACGGGCTCGTGGTCGGGACCGAATCCGTCTATGCCGCCGGCGACGCCACGGACTTCCCGGTCAAGTTCGGCGCCGTCGCGGCGCAGCAGGCCGACGCCGCCGCCGCGGCGATCGCGGCCGCGGCCGGAGCCGAGGTGGAGCCCCAGCCGTTCGACGGCGCGATCCACGGCACGCTGCTGAGCGGCCGGGACGGGGGGCGGCTCTACTTCACCGCCCGGCTCGAGCGGGACGGTGCCCGGAACGCCCGCGTCAGCGACACCCCCACCCGCCCGCGGGAGGCCAAGATCGCCGCGCGCTACCTGGGTCCGTACCTCGATCGGCTGTGGGCCGAGGGGCCGCGCTGGCTGGCCGGCGAGCTGGCCTGGGAAGCCGTGCTGGCGCGCCTCGAGCAGTAGCCCGCGCCGGGGTAGTGTTCATCCGTCACCACGGAGGCCCACGGATGAACGGAGAGAGCGAATGGCGACCACGGAGCTTGCCCGTCAAGAGCTGTTGATCGGCGGCCGGTGGACCGGAGCGCGGTCCGGTCGCTCCTACGAGCAGACCTTCCCGTACACGGGTGAGACGGTCGGCGTGGCCGCCGCCGCCTCGGGCGAGGACGCGCGCGCCGCGGTCGATGCCGCCCACGCGGCGTTCGCGGAGTGGTCGCGCAGCGCGCCGGGACAGCGCCGGAGCATCCTGCTCAAGGCGTCCGAGCTGCTGCTGGAACGCCGGCAGGAGATCGCCGGGATCGTCACCGAGGAGACCGGCGGCGTGTTCGGGTGGGGCATGTTCAACGTCGAGCTGGCCGCCGGGATGCTGCGCGAGGCCGCCGCCCAGGCCTATGGCGTCGTAGGCGAGGTGATTCCCTCCGACGTGCCCGGCAAGCTCGCCCTGGGCGTGCGCCAACCGGCCGGCGTCGTGGTCGGGATCGCGCCCTGGAATGCGCCCGTGATCCTGGCCACCCGTGCCGTCGCCACGCCGATCGCCTACGCCAACACGGTCGTGCTGAAGGCCTCAGAGGTGTGTCCGCGCACGCACGCGGCCGTCGTGCGCGCGCTCGAGGACGCGGGGCTCCCGCCCGGGGTGATCAACCTGGTCAGCAACGATCCCGCCGACGCGGCCGAGGTGGTCGGGGAGCTGATCGCCCATCCGGCGACGCGGCGGATCAACTTCACCGGCTCGACCCGGGTCGGCCGGATCGTCGCCGAGCAGGCGGCACGACACCTCAAGCGCGTGCTGCTGGAGCTGGGCGGCAAGGCGCCGATGATCGTCCTGGCCGATGCAGATCTCGATCGGGCGGCCGCGGCGGCCAGTTTCGGCGCCTTCTTCCACCAGGGGCAGATCTGCATGTCGACCGAGCGAGTCCTCGCCGACCGCGGGGTGGCCGGCGACGTCGCCGAGCGATTGGCGGGTCGGGCCCAGGCGCTCACCGTCGGCGACCCGCGCGATCCGCACACGCAGATCGGGCCGCTCGTGAACCCGGCCGCGCTGACGCGGGTCACCGAACTCGTCGAGGACGCCGTGGCCAGGGGCGCGACCGCGCTGAGCGGCGGCGCACCCGACGGAACGTGCTTCCCGCCGACCGTGCTCGCCGGGGTGACCTCGGAGATGCGCGTATACAGCGAGGAGTCCTTCGGCCCGCTCGCGGCGGTGATCGCCGTCGACGGCCCCGACGAGGCGGTCCGCGTGGCCAACGACAGCGACTACGGGCTCGCCGCCGCGGTGTTCAGCGCGAACGTCCCCTACGCGCTCGAGTTGGCGCAGCGGATCGAGAGCGGCATCTGCCACGTCAACGACACCACCGTCCACGACGAGCCGCAGATGCCGTTCGGCGGCGTCAAGGCGAGCGGGTGGGGCCGGTTCGGCGGTCGCGCGGCGCTGGAGGAGTTCACCGAGCTGCGGTGGATCACGGTGCAGGACACGCCGCGCGCCTATCCGATCTAACGCTAGCCCGTCTTAGTCCCGTTCACCGGCAGCAGCTGGGCCGCCCGGGGCAACTGGGCGAAGTCGAAGTCGCGCACCAGGTTGCCGAGGCCCTTCGCGTTCTCGCGCACGTCGGGCCGCGGGTCGGGCCGGCCGTCGGTCTTCGGATCCAGGCGCCGGCTGCCCAGGAAGTCGTCCTCGATGAACTTGGCGAAGGCATCGAAGCTGAGCTGATGATGATCGATGTAGCCGCGCCGGGCGTAGGGACTGATGACCATCGCCGGAACGCGGAAGCCGTACCCGTTGGCATCGACCATGGGCGGGGCGAGGTGGTCGTAGAAGCCGCCCCAGTCATCCCAGGTGAGGAAGATCGCGGTGGACTTCCAGTCCTTGGAGCGCATGATCGCGTTGATCACACTGGTCACGTAGGCCTGGCCCTTGTGGATGCTCGAGGTTGGGTGCTCGCTAACCAGCCCGCTGGGGATCACCCATGAGACGGCCGGGAGCTTGTTGGCCTTGAGCGCCGTGAACAGCTCAGTCGTCGCCTGGACGTTGGCGAGCTGATGATCGTGGCGCACGGTGTCGAAGGAGGGCAGGGGGTTCCAGATCCCGGGCGTGCGCGGGTCCTGGTCCTTGAACTTGCAGAACATCTCGCCCGTCTCGCAGTCGGGCTCCTTGCCCGGCTTGAGGTAGTAGGCCCAGCTGACGCCGTGGCGGTGGAGCAGGTAGGTGAGATCGGTCCAGGCATAGTCGGGCGGGGTGTGCGGCGGCGGACCGATGTCGGCCGGCAGCGACGGCAGCTCGAGATTGTTCGTGCAGCTCATCGGGTCCCCGAAGATCGTGCAGCGCGCCGACCATTCCGAGACCAGGAACAGGTGGGCCGGCAGGCTCCACGACGCGTTCGGCTCGAACATGTGGTCCTGGAGCACGAAGTTCTTGGCGTAGGCCCAGTAGTTGGGGATCTCGGCGGCGGTGTGGTACCCCATCATGTCGCCCGGGCCGGTCGTGCAGTCGGCCGGATCGAGCGGGTTCTTGCACGTCTGGCGCGCGCGGATGAATCCGTCCATGCGACCGTTGTCGTAGTCGGTCTGGAAGGCGAAGTTCTCGTGCGGGCCGCCGGCGTTGACGTCGGCGCGGTCGTGGTAGGGCCGCACGCATCCGCCGCTGGCGGGATCGGGCGCGCACGGCACCCTGCCCGCATGGCCGGCCAGACCGGGGATGCCGTCCGCGCCGGGGTACGTCCCGAAGTAGGAGTCGAAGGAGCGGTTCTCCTGCATGATGATCACGATGTGCTTGATCTTGTGGATGCCGCTGGAGGCGGCGGCTGCGGCGGCCGGCATCGCGATCACGGCGGACGTGAGCGCGACCACCGCGAGGAGTAGACGGGAGCGCAATGGGCCTCAGTTCTTCAGGTTCGGCGATACGTTCGTGTGACACGCTGTCACATCGAGACCGACCTGTGTGACCTCGCCGCGAGCAGACCGTGACCGCCCAACCATGACCTTGTGGCCGAGCCCGTGGCCCGCCGAGGACGGAGGGCCGCGGCGCTCGCAGGCGCCGACCGGCACGACGGGGCTCGGCATCACGAGCGGCGAGCGACTGGTGACAAGCGCGGTTCGCGACGCCTTCGCCACCACGATGGCCGTGTTGCGCGAGCCGGGCGAGGTGTTCGTGCTTCGCCACACGATGGGCAACCGGCCGCTGGTCGATGCAACCGTGGCGTGGGTGGAGCAGATCGACCCGCGGACGCTCGAGCCGCGTCGCCGCTCCCCGCGGCTCGCGGCCGGGCCGTTCTGGCCCGGCGGTCTGGCCGCACACGCTAACGGCTCCCTGTACGTCGTCTACGGTCGCTACTGCCACCGGCTCTCGGCGAGCCTCGAGTTGCTCGCGTCACGCGAGTTGCCCCAGCCGCGCCCGTACAACTCGTTCGTCGGGCTCGACGACGGCACACTGGCGATGAAGGACATCGACCGCTCGCTGAGCCATCGCGCGCGTGTCAGCCTGCTCGACCCGGAGACGCTCGAGCCGCGCTGCCCGGAGGTGGAGCTGCCCGAGAGCGTCGTCGCGCGCCTGGCCGCCGACGGCGACAGCCTGTACGCGATCGGCGCGACGACGGCGTACCGCTACCGCTGGGACGGCCGGCAGCTCGAACCCGACCTCGAGCTGCGCTATCTCGACCGACCGGGACAGTCCTACGGCTGGGACCCGGTCATCGAAGGGGGTCAGCTCTGGTTCCTCGACAACGGAGAGCACGACTACGCGAGCACGATGCTCGGCGCCGGCGTGGCCGGCGGACCGGTGCACCTGCACCGCATCTCGCTCTCCGACCCGATCGACCACGAAGCGGTCGAGGTCTGCGGCGCGTCGCGCGGGACCGTGACCGACCCGCCGCTGTATGACCCCGAGCGCCGGATCGCGATCGGTTACGACTCCGGCAACGGTGTGCTCGCGGCGTTCCGGTTCGACGGCCGACTCGAGCCGCTCTGGCAGCGGCCGCTCGCGCACGCGGCGCACATGATCCGCTACCCCGACACCGGGGAGCTGGTCGCCCATCACTGGGTCGGCCCGGCCATCGCGCGCACCCGCGGGTGGCGAGCACTGGCCGGCCGCGCCGGCTGGTTGGCGCGCTCGCCCCGCGTGCGCGCCGCCTCGGCCCGGTTCACCGGCGACGACGTCGTCGTGCTCGACCTCGAGACCGGCGCCGAGAAGGCCCGGGCGCGGGTCCCGAGCATGTTCCAGTCAGTGCTGTTCCCGGCGCCGGGCTGGGAGCGGGACCTGTACTGGTGCACGTTCTCGACGCTGGCACGACTGGAGGTCGTGTAGGTGGGGTTGACGACGCGGGTGCTGGCGTGGCGTGATGCCGGCGACCGCATTGACCTCGACGGCCGGGCCATCTTCGTCCGCGACCGGCCGGGCGGGGGGCCGCCGATGCTGCTCCTGCACGGCTACCCGTCGAGCAGCTACGACTGGCGCCACGCCTTCGAGCTGCTGCCGGGACGGCGCCTGACCACATTCGACTTCCTCGGCTTCGGCCTCTCCGACAAGCCGCGCGAGCACGTCTACTCGCTGCTCGGCCAGGCCGACGTGGCGCAGGCGGTCGCGGCGCGGTTCGGGTCCGAGCCGGTCGTGCTCGTGGCTCACGACATGGGCACCTCGGTCGCCACCGAGCTGCTCGCCCGTGACGTCGATGGCCGGCTCCCGTTCGCGGTCGCCGGGGTGCTGCTGTTCAACGGCAGCATGGTGATCGAGAAGGCCAGCCTCACGCCGGGGCAGAAGCTCATGCGCAGCCGGCTCGGCCCGCTGGCGGCACGCTTCACCAGCGAGCGCTCATTCCGATCGGGGTTCGGGCGGATCTTCTCCGCCGAGCATCCGCTCACGCCCGAGGAGGCGGCCGACCAGTGGTCGCTGCTCGAGCACGGCGACGGTCACCGGATCCTCGACCGCCTCACCTATTACCTGCACGAGCTGGTGACCTTCGCGTCCCGATGGCACGGCGCGCTGCGCGACTGGCCCGGCCGGCTCGAGCTCGCCTGGGCGGGCCGCGACCCGGTCTGCACGGAGGCGGTGCTCGAGGCGGTCAGGGCGCTGCGGCCGGCGGCGCCAGTGACCCGCCTGCCCACACTCGGGCATTACCCGCAGCTCGAGGATCCGCGAGCGGTGGCCGAGATCCTGGCCGCGTTCTGAGCGCCGGCCGGTCGGGTCGGCCGGGTCGGGCCGGGTCGACCGGGCCGGCGGGTGGGCGGCGCCGGGGGTCAGCCGGCCGCGGGCAGCTTCCGCGCGCTGCGGCCGATCCCCTTCCACGCGTCACCCTGCTCGGCGACTCGGTCGGCGGCCGTCGCCACCGTCCAGCGATCGGGCTTCAGGCGCGTGTCCTCGAGCTCGTCCCACACGATCGGCATCGCCACCGGGGCGCCCGGCAGCGACCGCACGCCGTAGGGGGCGACGGCGTGCTGGGCGTAGTTGATGCGGTTGACGTCGAGATAGATGCGCGCGCCGCGGTCGGCTCGGCGCCACTCGAGCGTGAGCCGCGCGGGATCGTCGGCCACCATCGCCTCGGCCGTCGCGCGCGCGAACGCGTGGACCTCGCCGAACGAGGGGCCCCGCCGCAATGCGCAGACGACATGGATCCCGCGTGAGCCGGTCACCATCGCGTGCGGAGCCAGCCCCGCGTCCCGCAGCCGCGCACCGGCCTCGCGCGCTGCCGCGCGGACGGCGGCGAACCCCACGCCGGGCGAGGGATCGAGGTCGATGATCAGCCGGTCGGGCCGGCGCGGCTCATCCGCCCGCGAGAGCCAGACGTGCGGCGTGACCACGTTCTGCCCCGCGAGGTACACGAGCGTGGCCGCGTTCTCGGCCACGACGTGGGTCACGGTGCCGCCCTTCTTCTCCATCGTCGCCGTGGCGATCCAGTCGGGGAAATGGCGCGGGATCGACTTCAGGAAGAAGCCGGGGTGATCGATGCCCTGCGGGAAGGCCTGGAGCGCGAGGGGGCGACCGCGAACGTGCGGCACCATCAGCGCGGCGACGCGCTCGTAGTGACGCGCGAGCTCGAGCTTGGTCACCGGCGGGTCTGCGAACAACAGCTTGTCGGGATGCGTGATCTCGATCGCGTGGCGCCCGACGCGGATCGTCGCGCTCATCCTTCGCGCACCACCTTGGCGGCGGGCTTGTCGTCACGCAGGCCGAGAAAGCGGGGGTGGCGCAGGCGCCCATGACGCGTCCACTCGCTGAATCCGACCTGCGCCACGAGCTCGGGCTCGACCCAGCTCACGTCGCGCTCGCGAATCGCGGCCGCATCTGTGAACGGCGAGTCCGAGCGGATCCGGGCGCGCAGCTGGGCCCCCAGCGCGCTGAGCGTCGCCTGGTCGAAGCCGGTGCCGACCTTGCCGGCGTAGTGCAGCTCGCCGCCGTCGTGGTAGCCGAGCAGCAGCGCGCCGAACTCCGTCCGCGACCCGCGCGGCGCGGTGAAGCCGCCGATCACCATCTCCTGTCCCTGCTCGCACTTGAACTTCAGCCAGTCACGCGAGCGCCGGTCCGTGTAGGGGCTGTCGGCCCGCTTGGCGATCAGGCCCTCCCAGCCCTGACGACACGCCTGCGCGAACAGCGTCTCGCCGTCGCGATTGCGATGCGGGGTCAGACGCACGCGGTCGTGAAAGCTGAGCGCGCGGCGCAGCAGGCGCTTGCGTGTCCGCACCGGGAGCGCCCGCACGTCGAAGCCGTCGAGCCACAGCAGATCGAACACGTACAGGAACACCGGCACGTGGTGCTGCCCCCGCTGCGCGAGGCGGGCGAAGCTGGTCCGAGAGCCCTCGAAGGCGACGATCTCGCCGTCAAGGACGAACCGCGGGCACGACTCGGCCTCTAGCGCGGCGGCCAGCTCCGGGTAGCGCTCGTTCAGTGACAGATCGTTGCGCGAGAGCATGCGCACCCGCTCCCCGTCGCGGATCGCGATGCAGCGGATCCCGTCGAGCTTGCGCTCGAAGATCCAGTCCGGATCGCTGAAGCGCTCCGTGGTCAGGACCGCCTTCATCGCCCCGGCGCGCTGCGGCGCGGGCGTCGGCGCCACCGTCGCGCGCTCGGCCTCGCCGAGCGATTCGAGCCAGGCGGGCGCGGCCGTCATGCTGAGCCCTCCGACCGCTCCGCGGCGACGTCCTCGATCGTGCGGCCCGTCCTGACCGACTCGGGCTGGGTGCTCTCCGGGTTGCGCCGGGCATCGGCCTCCTCGTCGCGGCGCTTGATCAGCAGCCATTGCGGCTGGCGCCCACGGTGGGTGCGCTGAAGCGTCCACCCACCCGTGAGCTTGTGGCCCTCGAGCCATACCTTCGCGTGGCCGGCGGCGAGCGCCTCGGCCATCGAGCGCTCCTCGTCGAGGTTGCGGTACGTGCCGGCGTCCCACACGATCACCGCACCCGCGCCGCTGCTCCCCTCGCCGATGACGCCTTCGAAGTCGGCGTAATCGAGCCCGTGGTCCTCGACCTCGACCGCGAGGCGCTTGACCCGCGGGTCGGTCGAGGGCCCCTTGGGCACCGCCCACGAGCGCAGCACCCCGTCCACCTCGAGCCGGAAGTCGTAGTGCAGCGTCGTGGCGTCGTGCTTCTGGATCACGAACCGGTCAGCCATGTCGCCAACCTACATGGCGTGCGTGCCGTCGCGGCTCACCGTGGCCACGCGGCCCGTCATCGCCGGATTCTCACCACGTTGCTGAGGGCGGAGATGTTCCCGGCCGCGTCGATGGCCCGGAGCGCGACGTAGGTGACGCCGGGCGGGGGCGCGGGCAGCGCCAGCGTCTGCGCGGTCCCGGCCGGCGCGGGCCGGGGGGCGTTGCCGAGGAGGCGTCCGCGCGCGAAGCTCGCCGCGGTGATCGGCGTCCCGGCCATCCGGACCTCGTAGCGGGCGGCGGTCCCGATCTGGTGATCGTCGCCCGGGGCGCTCCAGGTGAGCGTGAGCGGGCGACCGCGCCGCTGAACGACGGCCACTGGCCGGTGTACTTGGGGAATCCGGGCGCCTCACCGCCGCCCGTCGCGAACGCGTGCACCCAACCAACCACGACGTGACTCTCTGCGCGGTGTCACGGGCTCCGTTCGCGAAAGTGCAGGCGTACAGGCGGCGGATGGGCTGGAGCTTCCCGTGGGCGTCTTCGTTCGGCAGCGACTTCAACTACGACTTCCAGGCGGCGATCACCGAGGAGGGGTGGGAGTCGGGGGCTGTCGAGTACAACTTCCGCACGACGGACTTTCGGCCGTCGAGCGAGGAGAGTCAGGGGCTCGACGAGTTCGCGTCGTCGATCGTCGGCACGGATTGGGAGACCTTCAGGCGCGAAAGGCCGGGGGTGAGCGCATTCGCGCTCGACGGTGCCGTCGTGTACCACACCTACCCGGCGTATTCACGCGGGCTCGACGGTCTCTGGGGTATGTACCAGTGGCTCGACCGTGCGCCGCGCGGCCGCAACGAGACCGGCTTCTGGTGGCGCCGCCACGACGAGTACGGCAGCCCCTGACGTGCGGGTCACCGCGGAGCCCGCGGTCAGCGTCTGGCTCGCGATGCTCGGCGTTCGGGCAGCGCCGGCTCGCTTTGCGACGATGGCGGGATGAAGATTCGCTTCGCTGTCGCCCCACCCGCCGGCCTGGGCGCTGGTGGAGGGCTGCTCGATTTCTCCGACGCGATCGAACAGGCCGGGTTCGACGGGGTCTGGCTGTCCGATCTTCCGGTCGCCGCGGTGCTCGACCCGCTGCTCGGTCTGGCGATGATCGCCGGGCACACGACGCGGTTGCGTCTGGGAGCGAATGTCGTCCCGCTCGGCCGCAATCCGTTTCTGTTGGCCAAGGAGCTCGCCCAGCTCGATCAGATCTCGAACGGCCGGCTGCTCCTCAGCTTCGTCACGGGCCTCGGCCAGGCCCGCGAGCGCGACGCGTTGGGGTTGGGAAGCGCGAGCCGCGGTGAGGTGCTGGAGGAGGTGCTCGGACTGCTCCGCGCGTGGTGGGCGGGCCAGGCCGTCACCCACCAGTCCGACCGCTGGTCGTTCACCGACGTCGCCCCGGTCGCGCGACCGGTCCAGGAGCCCCTGGAAGTGTGGCTCGGCGGCCGCGGCCCGAAGGCGCTCGAGCGCGTCGGCCGGGTCGCCGACGGCTGGCTCGGCGCGCACATCACCCCGACCGAGGCCCGCGCGGCGCGGGAGCGCATCCAAGCCGCCGCTGAGCACGCCGGGCGCGAGATCGACCCCGAGCACTTCGGGCTCAGTATCGGCTACTCCCGGACAGCTCCCGCACCAGAGCTGCTCGAGACTCTGCGGGCCCGCCGCCCTGACATCGACCCCCTCACCGTCCTCCCGGCGGGGGCACCGCACCTGCGCGCGCTGATCGAGGACCACATCGGTGCCGGCCTGTCCAAGTTCGTGGTTCGCCCCGCCGCGACGATCGCGCCGTGGGCCGACGAGGCCGAGTGGCTGTCCGACGCGATCCTCGATCTCCAGACCTGACAACGCCATCCCGCGTTTTCCGCCATGGGAGCTCGGCCAGATCGTCGCCGAGGACCCGGCGCAGTCGCGTTCGCCCTGGTCAGCCTTGTCCGGCAGAAGGGCTGGGGCCCGGGCTCGTAGCCAAGCTCGACGCGCCGGCGCCGCCGTCCGCGGCCCGTAGGCACAGGGGGGTCCCCGGTTCGCGAGATTACGCCGGCGCTGGCCGGGGCGTTGACAGCCTGATTAGGATGGGGCGGTCACACGACGATCGGGGAGTGACACTGAGGTGGTGACGCTGGGGGCACGCCTGACCGCCGTGGCTGTGTTCGGCCTTGCTGGTTGCGGCCACGTGGGGTCTGCGTCTGCCGCGGGCTATCACTCGCCGGGGTACAAGGGCATCAAGAGCTTCGCCAATGTCGTGCCGGCGCCGTTGCCGTCGATCGCGCTCGGGACCGGGAAGTACCCGAATCTGCTCGTGGACGGCGCGGGCACAGCGCACATCGTCTTCGCGCAGGACGGGGGCACAACCTCTCCCGACACGCTCCCGTACTGCAACCTACAACGGGGCATCAGGAGCTGCGCCCCGTCGGGCGCCGCACCCAATCCGCAGGCGCCCGACCCGAGCCTCGGTGGCAACTTCGTCGGCAACTTTCCCGCCGGCAACCATGACTTCGACGGACCTGTGCCGTTGTCGATCGGCAACGAGCTGTTCGTCGTCGACCGGCGGTTCCCGGACACCTTTGCGACGCCTGGCGGGGGCACGTCGCAGTCAAACGTGTTCGAGTGGAGCTCCTTTGACGGCGGTGCCACGCTCACCGGCCCGGGAGTGATCGGCGACAACCAGATGGCGGGCGGCGCGGTGGCGTTCGGCGATCCGGCCTTCCCCTCGATCGCCACGATCAGCGCCACCGAGACCGGCGGCACGTTCTTCCAGGCCACCGCTCCGGGTCAGTACTCGAGCGCAGCCCAGACGGCGCAGCTCGGCGTCGGCGACCAGGCCTACGACGGCGCGCTCGCGCTCGACGCCACCAGGCCGGTCGCCGCGTTCGCCGACTTGAGCGGCAACGTGTTCGTGCGCGAGTTCACCGGCCAGGGCGACCCCAACGACGTCACCAACTGGTCGCAATCGTCGTTCCGGGGTTACCAGCCGCAGATCGTCGGCGGCCCCGCCGGGGTGTTCGTGCTCTACAGCGACAGCGCGATCGGGGGCGGGAACCTGCGCCTGGCCCGGATCTCCGGCGGCACCATCACCGGGCCGGGGGTGGCGCTGGGCAGGTCGAGCTCCGCGCCGGCGATCTCCGAGGACTCGACCGGGCGGATCGCGCTGGCCTACACCGACAGCTTCGGGGTGGAGGTGCGCACCTCCGCGGACGGCGTCACCTTCACCCCGCCCCAGCTGAGCGCGCTGGTTCCGTCCGGCACCGGGATCGAGCGTCTGCACGCCGCCGCCACCGCCGACGGCGGGGGCTTCGTCTCCTTCGTCGAGAACCCGTCCGGCGCGGAGGGTGTCGGTCAGATCATCGCGGCGGCGTTCGGCACCCAGAAGGCCACCGGCAAGCCGGGGCTCGGCCCCCTGCCCGGCGGCGGGATCGGCTCGGCCGCCGGCGACCAGCTGGCCACCTCCACCTGCGCCGAAGCCAAGTTCGGCGTGCTCGACGCGGTGATCCCGGGCGCAGCGAGCTGCTTTGCGCACGCCCCCAACAACCCCAACCTCGACGTCTCACTGGGCGAGGTCGACATCAACGGCCTGCGCATCATCCCCGACCCGGGGGCGCGGATCGGCATCGACCCGAGGCGGCACACGATCGACACCACCGGCAAGGTCAGGGTGGTGCTGAGCGCCTCAGGGGTGGCCGACATCACGCTGTGGCACGACGAGCTCCACGCCCAGATCCCGTCGGCGATCGCCGGCGCTGACCTGTTCGACCTGCACGAGGGCAGCGCCGAGCCGCTGATCGAGGGCTTCCCCGTCGACGGCGACGTCGACATCAAGCTGACCAAGGGCGGCGTGGACATCCCGATCTCCCTGAAGCTGCCTGGTTACTTCGGGGGCGTCACGGGTCAGGCGACGCTGCATGCCAGCCTCTCCGCCGGCCTCCAGCTGAGCTCGCTCGAGTTCACCATCGGCGACGCCGACCTCGGCGCGCTCGAGCTCAAGAACGTCGACGTCAGCTACACGAGCTCGAGCAACATCTGGGACGGCAAGGCCACGCTCGACATCCCCGCCGGTGGCTCCGCGCTGAGCAGCACCGTCTCGGTGAAGTTCAAGGACGGAGCCTTCGCCGGTGGCTCGCTGGACGTGGGGCTCGGCTACCCGGGCATCCCGCTGGACGAGTCAGACCCGCCACCCCAGCTGTACCTCTCCCACGGCGGGCTCGGCTTCAACCTGCACCCGGCGACCCTGTCCGGCACGATCGGCCTGGGCGTCACCCCGCTGGCGGCACCGGGCGCCGGTGGCCCCGAGGACTTCGTGTTCCACCTGGAGGGAGAGCCCGACGCCGCGTTCGGAGACCCGGTGACGATCACCGCCAAGGCGACCGGCTTCCTGTACAACGTCGCGCTCGCCAACGCGGTCCTCACCTACAAGGTCCCCGACCAGGTGACGTTGACCGGCGCGGCCAGCTATCGCCTGGGGATCCTGCGCTTCACGGGCCACATGGCCGCGATCATCGACCCCCGCAACAACGTGTTCGGGGCTCAGATCAGCTCGAAGGCGTTCCTCGTGATGCCCAACCCGTTCTCCGACGTGCCACTCCCCGGCTCGTTCGCCTTCGCGGTCAACAACAAGGGGTTCGGTGCCTACGTCGGCTTCCCCGGTGTCTACGTGCCGGCGCCGCCGCCCGGGGGCCTGTTCTTCGGCACCGTCGCCTATCAGTGGGGCGACTCCGGGCCGAACATCTTCTACGGCCAGAACATGACGGGCCGGTTCACGGCCGGGATCCCCCAGGGCGCCGCCGACCGCGCCCGGGCGCACAGCGCAGCCGGGTTCGGCTTCACGGTCCCGGCGGGCGTGCCCAGCGCCAGCGTGATCGTGCACGGCTCCGGCGGGTCACCGGACGTCGTGTTGACCGCGCCCGGCGGCCAGGAGCTCCCTCTGGACGGCAAGACCCAGGCCGGGATGAGCGCAATGCAGATCCAGAACCCCGGCTCGACCGCCACCGACGTCGGGATCAGCCACCCGCGTCCCGGCCGCTGGAGCGTGAGCACCGTCTCCGGGGCACAGTTCCCGATCGCCCGCATCGAATACTCGATCGGCGAGCCGCCGCCGACGTTGAAGGCCACGATCACGGGGACCGGCGTAGTGCGCACGGTGCGCTACCGGGCGACACTGCCCGCCAACGTGACCGTCCGCTTCGCCGAGCAGACCAAGGGCCTGCTGCACGTGATCGGCCGGGCCCGGAACGGGCGCGGCACGATCGGGTTCACGCCGGCCTTCGGACCGGCCGGCCGGCGGCAGCTCGTCGCCCAGATCGCCGACGGCGGCCTCCCGGTCAGGACCGTGGCACTGGCATCGTTCACGGTCACGAAGCCCCCGAAGCCGACACGCGCAAAGAACCTGCGCCTGCGAGCCGCGCGCACGTCGTTCACGTTCACATTCACGCCTCCGAGCGGCACGGCCCACACCCTCATCCAGATCGTCACGAGCGACGGCCGGCACCTTCAGCGGCTCGTCTCCCCGACGATCCGGCGCGGCTCGGTGCCGGCGCTCGGGTTCAAGGACGCCGTCACCGTGACCGTCACCGGCGTGGCCGCCGACGGCTCGCGCGGCGCGGCGGTCAAGGCGAGCGCCCGGCGCAAGACCTAGCCCGAAGTTCCCCCTGCGGCCTAGCGCCCCGTCGCCGGGCGCGAGGAATGGAGCTCGCCGGGCTCGAACCGGCGACCTCCGGCGAAGAGCAGGTTCGGGCACTGAGTCCGGCCATAGGATTCTCTGCGTGTACCCAGCGACGATCGCATCGGTGGACAAGAGCGACGAGGCCAAAGTCGTCGCAACTCTGGTATCGGCGTTCATTGCCGATCCGGTTGAGCGATGGCTCTTCGCGGAGCCGCTGCAGTACCTGACGCAATTCGCACGGTTCGTGGCAGCGTTCGGCAGCGGCGGCTTTGAGAGCGAAACAGTGTTCAGCCTCGGGGACTTTGCGGCGGTGGCGATCTGGATGCCGCCCGGGGCTGAGGCAGACGCAGATGCGATCGTGGCGGTCCTGAGCGAGTCCGTCCCCACCGAGCAGCAGGCCGATACGTTCTCGGTGCTGGCGCAGATGGATGCCGCTCATCCCAAGGACCTGCACTGGTACCTGCCCTGGCTGGGTGTCGACATTGCTCGGCAGGGAGCTGGCCTCGGAGCGGAGCTACTAAAGCAGTGTCTGGCCCGAGTGGACGCGGATCACCTGCCGGCGTTCCTGGAAACGCCGAACCCGCGGACTGTGCCGTTCTATGCGCGCCATGGATTCGTCGTGACCAGCGTCTCGCAAGCCGGAGCGTGCCCGCCGGTGACGAGCATGCGGCGCCCGGCAGGCTGAGCCGCGGAGCGTCCTGCCCAGCGCGGACTGCAGGTGCGCGCGCGATGCTGTGCACATCGCTCTCCAAGCCCGGATCCAGCTAGCCGTCCGACCAGTCGACGGTGGCCACCGTGACTGGTTCGCCGAATCCCTTCAAGTCGAGTGATCGCTCGTTGAGGACACGGGAGGCGTTCCCTGCCGCCTCGAGGGTGTCGCGGCTAGCGATGATTTCGCCTGCGCTGGCCGCTGCCGCGATCCGCGCGGTCTCATGCACTCCGCGGCCGCCGTAGTCGCCGCCACGGTCGGTCGCTTCGGTGGCATGGATACCGATGCGAACGCGTGGTGCGAACCCGTGATCGCGCCGGTGATCGCGCAGCGTGCGCTGGATCGCGCAAGCGCAATCGAGGGCGCTCCCGGGCTCAGCAAAGGCGACGAAGAAGCCGTCGCCCTCGTTCTTGACCTCCTCACCGGCATGGGCCTCGAAGCACCCCCTCAGCGTACGGTCGTGCCAAGCCAGGAGCGACTCCCATTGCTCGTCACCGAGCGTCTCGACGAGGCGCGTCGAGTCGACGATGTCGGTGAACATGAACGTCCTGACGGCCGTGTGCTGGGCAGCGCTGGATCTGGAGATACGCGACTTGAGGCGGCGCACGCCGCCCTCGGCCCCGATGCGCTCGAAGGTTGTCTTCGCGGCCGTAAGCTCAAGCTCAGCGGAATCCGGGTCTCCCAAATAGCCGTAAGCGCCGGCCAAGAGCTCGCGCGCCTGCGCCGCCTCGTACGGGACGTCGATCTCGGACCACATGCGCACCCCCCGTCGAAGGTCTCGGACCGCGTCGTCGGTCCGAGACTCCAATAGCGCGACTCGTCCGCTTGCCACCATCGCCGCAGCGTGCACTGCAGTCGTATCAAGCGACTCCGCGAGCGCCTGCAGCTCCGCGAGCCCGGAACGCGCGAGGTCGGCGTCACCTGCGGCGATGGCGACCTCGACCGCTGCCGGTAGGACCAGCCAGCGGCCCTCGCGCGCCAATCCGTTTTCGTCTGCCAGAGCCTCCAATATCGCCCGCCGGGCGACGGTCGGCTTCCCCTCGTCCAGGCGCAGGAGCGCAAGGCCGGGCTGGGGGTCAAAACCCAGCTCGGCGGAGTGCCGAAACGACTCGACCGCGCCGTTCAGGTCACCGCGTCGGCGGCGGATCTCGCCGAGCTCGTGCAGCCCCCAGGCGGCCCAGCGGGGCGCCGCCAACAGCAGCTCGTCGACCGCCTCGCTCGCGTCGCGTTCAGCGCGATTGAGTTCGCCGCGGAAGCGCATCACCTCGGCCCGGTGGAACCGGCAAAGCCCCGGGAACCCGCTCAGCGACTGCCGCTCGCACCAGCGCAGCGACGCGACGCTCCACTCGCCGGCCCGGCCCAAGTCGCCCCGATTCCGGCATGCGAAGATCGTCGAGCAAAAGATCTGTCCGGTCGTCCAGAGTTCGAGTTCTCCACCCAGCGCGGTGGCCATCGCCTCGTCGATCAGGGCCGTGCCCTCTTTCACTTCCCCGCCGAGCAGGCGCGCATGGCCCAGGGCCAGGCGGCCCAAAGCCTCGATGTCACGGTCCTCGAGTCCGCGGCCAAGCTCGACCATCTCCTGACTGATTTGCAGCGCCGCCGGTCCGTTACCCCCCAAGAACATGCCCTGCGCCATGCACATCAAGACCAGGCCACGCTCGCGACATGCCGGCTCGCCCTCGAGTAACCGCCCCGCGCGCGCGACCCAGCCGGCGGCGAGCGCGTCACCGTGCCGGGCGTGGTGCTCAATCGTCAGCTTGACCGCCACCCGCGCCGCGGATCTACGGTCCCCGGCGCTCTCATAGGCGGCCGCGGCGCGCTCGAACGTGTCAAGCATCTCGTCGAAATGGCGCGACCAGCGCGCAGCCTCGCCTAAGCGCTCCAGGTCCTCAGGACGGAGCGACTTGTTTGCATCGGAGGAGCGCAGCTCGTCGAACGCACGCCCCCATGCCCGCCGCTCGAATGCCTCCCTGCCCCGCTCCAGCGCACCGCTCTCGGTCTCCGGCATGTCGCCATTCTTCCACGCACCCCTCAGAAGCCGGTGAGCTCGATCGGCGGCCTGGACGCCCGAACGGCCGACGGCGCCAAACAGGTCCGGCCTCAAGCGCATCGTCGGCGGAAAGACCCGGAACGCGCCGACCTCGAGGCAGCCGAGGCTCCGGCGCCAGCGGTGGGGAGCGGACGGTGGCAGCTGAGGCGCGTCCCTGCGCCAGGTGCCGACGCCTGCTGCCGCGGAGAGCTGCATTGCAGCCACCTCTCGTAATGGAGCTAGCCGGGCTCGAACCGGCGACCTCCTGGGTGCGATCCAGATCTCTTTGTCCCGTCGTGTCCCGTCGTGTCCGCAAAACGCCTGCATATTTCAATGTTTGCATGGTCACGAGAGGACGCCGGAGGACGCGAGGAGACAAACTGATGCACCCCAAATGCACCCTCGGATCCCGCTGATGGGCGGCGGGGAGGGAGCTGTCGGTCACCGCAGGAGCCGGATCGGGCAGCGAGGTCCTGGGGCGCTCGCGAGGCGGGCGTCGCCGGTGAGCAGCTCGCAGCCGAGGCCCTCGGCCAGCGCCACATAGGTGGCGTCGTACGCGGTGAGGTTCGCGCGGAGCCCATACACGCGCGTCATCAGAGGGAGCGTCGGGTAGCGGTCGAGGTCGAGCGCCTGGAGGTCCTTGATGGCCGTCGCGAAGCGGCGGTCGGTGATCGTCTTTGCGAGCCAGCGCTTCCGGAGTACGGCGACCGTCTCGACGTCCACGAGGTCGGGTGCCGCCAGCGCGCCGGCTTCTGCGCGCAGTTCGCTGCGAGCCAAGCGGCCGTCGGCGCCGTCGTCACCGATCGCGTTGGCGAGGACGGAGGCGTCGACGACGATCAACGGCGTTCGTCGTGCAGGTCCTCGGCCGCCTGGGCGAGGCCGACTTTGCCGCCCCGTCGCCGGTCGATCCGGTCGAGCACCTCGTCGACGCTCGGTCGCTCCGCGATGCGGCGCAGCTCCCCGGCGAGGAACTGCTGCAGCGACTGCCCGCTGCGCTCAGCCCGGCGCTGGAGCCTGGCGTGGATATCTTCCGGAATGTCTCTGACGAGAAGGTTCGGCATGCTTGCAATATGATAGCGCGCGCGTCGCTTGTCTACTGCCGTCGGAGCTTCGGCTCCTCATTCGCCAGGGCGGCGCGAGCGTCGGCGATAGCGGTGGTCGCATCGAGCTGTGACGCATCCTCGAACTCGTCCATCACGTGGCCATACGTGCTGAGCGTGAGGCGTGCGTCGTGGCCGAGCTGCCGGGCGACGTAGATCACAGACCGACCCTCGTGAAAGAGCAGCGAGGCATACGAATGGCGGAGGTCGTATGGGCGCGCGTGCTCGACGCCGGCGCCGTCGAGTGAGCGCTTGAAGGCGCGGCGCCGCCAGGACTGGTACGCCGGTTGGCTCCAGACGGTCCCAGTCGCCGAGTGCTCGCGTATGTCGCGCCATTGCAGCGCCAGCGCTTCACCCGGCCTGAGACCAGCGTAGGCGAGGACGCTGATCAGCGTCGCGTCGCGCGGGGTGCTGGCGGCGCGCATCCGCTCGATGGTCAACGGCGGCAGCGGTCTGACCTCGGCGCGCCGTGGCCGCGGCGCCTTGCGGACCGCGCGTGCAGGGTTGGTCTGGATCTGCCCGCCCTCGAAGGCTCGCTGGAGGATCGAGCCGAGCAGGTCGAATGCGTGCCGGATCGCGACTCGGCCGTGGCCGGCGGCGAGTCGGTCTGCCTGCCAGCGGGCAATCGTCTCAGGCCTGATCGCGCGTAACTCGAGCGGGCCGAGCTCAGGCAGCACGTGCTTGACGAGCAGCTGCTCGTAGTGGAGCTGCGTCTTCCTCGCCAGGTTGGAGCCGCACGCCGGCGCCCAGGTCTTCATCACGTACTCGGCCATGGTGACGCGGCCGCTGTCCATGGAACCAAGGTCCCGAGCTGCTGCCGCCGCCCGATCTCGGCCGCGAAGGTCACAGCGTCGCCCTTGCGGTCGAAGGTCTGCGATCGATACCGGTCGCCCTGCCTCCACCTGACCTTCCAACGAACCGCTCCGCTCTCGAGAACACGCTTCTGGATCTCGAGCCGCACAGGATGTCACTGTCGCTGGATACCTTCCTCTGTTTGGGCCAGACCTGCCCCCG
>Ga0208478_1000241_pt1 | contig 20813 bp, 18 predicted proteins | sample NGESurdeep072012_5_FD_184462 | JGI IMG/M metagenome (GOLD analysis project Ga0208478, IMG submission 184462) | Arctic peat soil microbial communities from Barrow, Alaska - NGEE Surface sample 415-2 deep-072012 (SPAdes) | ecosystem: Environmental > Terrestrial > Soil > Wetlands > Peat ...
CTGAGCGCAAGCCGCCGTCGCTGGCGGAGGTGGAGCTGAAGGACGCAGGCCGACTACACCTTCGGAAGTTCATCCGGCGCACAGCACCATGGCCCTCCGCCTCGGCCTGCGCAACCGCCGCCTCGGCTTTGCCAGGTATCAACGCCGGGCCCCAAGGGTGCCGATAGGCGAGCGCCTCCAATGCCGCCCGCGGTGATCGCACGTCCAAGCCAGGCCGCTGTACGGACAGTACGTTCCGGTCTCCACTCACCAACAGAGTCGCCTCGGCCACTTCGGCAAGAGCGACCAGATAGTCGTCATCCGGGTCCGGGCAGATCTGCACCCATCGGTCCCGGGACGGATCCTCCACGTGGTGCGCCAGCAGCTCGAGCGCCGCAATGAACGACTCTGCCTCCTCGATGGTGAAGTACCGGCGGAACTTCGCGCGGTTGACGACCTCCCGCAGCTCCGCGAGGAGCAGCGGTGACACAAGCACCACCGCGCGGCCCTCAGCCGCCGCCTGCAACAACTCGTCCGGTGGCCCAGGCCTGCCGATTAGGGCGGAGATCCATACGCCGGGGTCGACCACCAAGCTTGGCACCCCTGGCTGTGCGCGATCCGCCTCACTCAACGGTGCTGCTTGGCAGACACCCCGTCGCCGGACTCCCGGCGTGCGACCCGAGCAGCCTTCACCTCGGCGTACGCCAGCTCGGATGCCTCGGCCTCGGCCAAAACGCGGCCACGCTCCCGAATTTGGGACAACGCCTCGCTCAACGCCGCACCCGCCAGGCTCCGTCGCAGCGAGTCCTCGATCACCTGCCCGCGGCTGCTGCCTGATGCGGCCGCGACGGCATCGACACGCGCCAGTACCCCAGCGTCCAGCTGCACTTCAGCCATCACCTTTGGCACGCTCGACACCTCCAAGGGGTCTGCGTTCAGAGTAACGACCAGCGGCCCAGAGGACCGTGCCGCGCCCGCACGAGGCGCTGTCAATTGACGGCAGGTCCCTGGTTGTGTCCCACGAACGCGATGCCCTAGCCCCGTGTCCCCGCAAACGTCCCCACTGGGTCCGGTGGCCCGCTCGTCGTGTTCACTTCGTGCGTCCGACCCCGCAGACTGGGGCGGTCCATCGCCTGGGTCAGGGGGCTCTCATCGTGCCCTGCCTGCGGTATTACTGCCAGCGTCCGGGAAGCGACATCGCCCGAGTCCACTTCCAAGCTGGCCATGCCGGTTCGATCCCAGTCACCCGCTCCACCAGCGCCCGGCACGTCAGGGCAGCGGCACTGACGGGCCGGTGTGCTCCCGGGCGAGGCGAGCAATGGTGTGCCCTTCGGGCAGGATGGATCCTTCTTCAAGAACGTGCAGACCGGGGTCTGCGGGGCGGACAGGGGCTGGCTGTGTCGGAGTCTGCGGGAACGCCTCGGTCCGGGCGAGTGGGATCCGGCGCCAGCCCGGCTCCGTCCAAACGAGCGACCAAGCGGCCGCGTGGCCCGGGCCGGCCGGACGCGCCGCTCGCGGCCCCGACTGACTCCACCGGGGCCAGCGGTCTGGCGGGCATCGTGGGCGGCGGTCAGTCCCAGGTGGGCATCAGCGGGGCGATGCGCGCCCGTGACGTCTCCCGGCCGAGGCCCGAGGACGACGAAGCCGCCGAGCGGGAGACGGTGGTGCGCCGCCGGCCCGGCAACGCCGCCTCACCGGCGTCGGTGCCGCCGCACCGACCGGCCGCGGGCGGCGGCCATCAGGGCAGCGGCGGCAACTCCCCCGACCGCTCGTAGTCACTGACCATTGCCAGCCGGCGGCGGTGCCGCTCCTCGCCGCTGAACTCGGTTGCCAGAAACACGTCGACAAATCGGGCGGCGTCAGCCACCGGGTGCATGCGGGCGCCGACGCTGACGATCCGCGCGTCGTTGTGCTCGCGAGCCAGCCGGGCCGTCTCTTCGTTGCAAGCCAGACCGCAGCGCACGCCCGGCACCTTGTTCGCCGCCATGGCCTCGCCATTGCCGGAGCCGCCCAGCACGACGCCACGGCTGGCTGGGTCCTGCGCCGTACGGGTGGCGGCCAGCAGGACGTACGGCGGGTAATCGTCGTCCGGCGCGTAGCTCGATGGTCCGCAGTCCACCGGGTCGTGCCCGGCCGAGCGCAGGTGCTCCACCAGGTGCGCCTTGAGCTCGAACGCCGCGTGATCGGAACCCAGGTAAACCCGCATGCGGGCAGAGTCTGCCAGTAGCTACAGCTGCAGCGACTTGACCTCGAGGAACTCCTCCAGACCGAACCGGCCGAGCTCGCGGCCGATGCCGGACTGCTTGTAGCCGCCGAAGGGCGCCAGTGGGTTGAACCGGCCACCGTTGACGTCAACCTGCCCGGTCCGCATGCCGCGGGCGAAAACGACCGCGTGGTCGCGGTCGGCCGACCACACGCCGCCGGCCAAGCCGTAGACGCTGTCGTTGGCGATCTCCAGTGCCTCCTGCTCGTCGGCGTACGGCATGATCGACAGCACCGGCCCGAAGATCTCCTCTTGGGCGATGGTCATGTCGCGGCGGACGTCGGCGAACACAGTGGGCCGGACGAAGTACCCTCGCTCCACCCCGTCCGGACTCTCGGCACCGCCGGCGACCAGGGTGGCGCCCTCGGCGATCCCGCGCTCGATGTAGCCGCGGACCCGGTCTCGCTGGCTGGCGGAAACCAGCGGGCCGAGCTTGGTACCGTCGGCGGTCGGGTCGCCGACCGTGAAGCCGGCGGCCGCCGTGGTTGCCAGCTCGACGGCCTCGGCCTGCCGGTCCGCGGGCACCAGCATGCGGGTCCACGCCGTACAGGTCTGGCCGGAGTTGAGGAAGCAGTTGCCCACGCCGACCTTGACCGCCTTCGCCAGGTCGGCGTCCGGCAGGATCACGTTGGCAGACTTGCCGCCGAGTTCGAGCGTGACCTTCTTGACCGTCGCGGCGGCCACCTCGGTGACCCGCTTGCCGGCGGCCGTGGAGCCGGTGAACGACACCATGTCCACGTCGGGATGCGCGGCAATCGCCTCGCCGACCACCGGCCCGTAGCCGGTGACGACGTTGAAGACCCCCGGCGGCAGCCCCACCTCGTGCACCAGGTCGGCGAACAGCAGCACCGCCAGCGGCGCCACCTCGCTGGGCTTGAGCACGATCGTGCAGCCGGCAGCCAACGCCGGCGCCACCTTCGCCACTACCTGATGCAGCGGGTAGTTCCACGGCGTGATCGCGCCGACCACGCCGATGGGTTCCCGAACGACGAGGGAGTTACCAACCATCTCCTCGAAGGCGTACGTCGACAGCAAGTTCGCGTAGACGCCCAGGGTGGTAATCGGTAGCCCGGTCTGCACGGCCTGAGCGATCTTCTTCGGAGCGCCCATGTCGGTGGTGATGGTGGCGGATACCTCGGTGGCTCGGGCGGTCAGCGCTTCCTGCAGCCGGGACAGGTACTTGGCCCGCTCGTCCGCACTGGTGGCGGACCACGCCGTAAACGCGCGCCGGGCCGCGGCCACGGCTCGGTCGACGTCCTCGGTGGTCCCGACCGCGATGGTGGCCACGACCTCTTCCGTGGCCGGGTTGACCACGTCGATCGTGTCCGACCCCGTGGATGCCACCCAGGTGCCGTCGACGTAGATGCTGTCCCGAGTCGGCATGGGGCGTCCTCCCAGACGTTGACCTGCGACAGACATTGACCTGCGACGTCGAGGGCCGAGGATATGCCGGGCCACCGACAATCTCCGCGCCGCCGCCAGCCGGCGTCGACCAGGTCGCCTCTCAGTCGAAGATCGGCGGCCGGTCGCGGGTCCGCTTGAGCTCGTAGAAACCGTCGGTGCCGGCTACCAGCACCACCCCGTCCCACAGCCGGCCGGCAGCCTGCCCCCTCGGCGTCGGCGAGATGACCGGCCCGAAGAACGACACACCCTCGACCGAGATCACCGGCGTGCCGACGTCGATGCCGACCCGGGTCAGGGCGACGGCAGTGGAGGCGCGCAGCTCCTCGTCGTACGCCGGGTCGGTCATCACCGCCGCCAGCTCGACCGGCAACCCGGCGGTCGCCAGCGCTGTCTCGATGGTCTCCCGGGTGCGCTCCTGTCCGCGCAGGTGGAATGCCTCACCGATGGCGGTGTAGAGCGGGAGTACCACCTCGGAGCCGTGCGCCCGCTCGGCCGCGGCTAGCACCCGGACCGGCCCCCAGGCCGCTTCCATCATCCGGCGGTAGTCTTCGGGCAGGTCCCGGCCCTCGTTCAGCACCGCCAGGCTCATGATGTGCCAGTGCACGTCGAGGCTGCGTACGGCGGCGGCCTCGAGGATCCAACGGGACGTCAGCCAGGCCCACGGGCACAGCGGGTCGAACCAAAAGTCAGCCCGGGTGGTGGCCCGACCGACCGCGGCGGTGCCGTCGGCGGAGTCGGTCCCGGCAGGAGCGGCAAGGTCGTCGACTGTCTGCGGGGATGTCACGTATGTCTCCGAGGGCAAAGCGGTTCTGAGCAGGCCTTATTGGGCCAACGCCGCCGCGCCGCCCGCGGATTCCGGCCAGCGGCCCAGCCCAGGTTCTTGTCATACCTGCGTGCGAGACTCGCCGAGTCGACCCGGCCAGACCCGGCCAGACCCGGCCAGACCCGGCCAGACCCGGCCAGACCCGGCCAGACCCGACCCGAAGGAGCCTACAGATCAGTGGCCGCCCATAACCTCACCCGCGCCGAGGCCGGCGAGCGCGCACGGCTGATCACCGTACAGAGAAACACCGTCGAGCTGGACGTGACCGACGGCGCCGGAGCTCCCGGGGCGGCCATCTTCCGTTCGATCAGCACCATCCGGTTCAGCTGTCGCGAACCCGGCGCAGCGACTTTCGTCGACCTGACGGCACCGGCCGTACCCGAGGTCACCCTCAACGGCCGGTCGCTCGACCCGGACCTCGTCTTCGACGGCTTCCGGGTCGCTGTCGACGGGCTGGCGGCCGACAACGAGCTGCGGGTAGTGGCTGACGGCGCCTACATGCGCACCGGCGAGGGGCTGCACCGCTTCGTCGACCCGGTTGACGGCGAGGTCTACCTCTACACCCAGTTCGAGACCTTCGACGCGCACCGGATCTACGCCTGCTTCGACCAGCCGGACCTCAAGGCAGTGTTCGACTTGACCGTCACGGCGCCCGCCGGCTGGCACGTAGTGTCCAACGGCGCGGCCACCGCCACTCCGGCGCCAGCCGCAGCGCAGGTGGTGCGGTTTGCGCCGACGCCCCGAATCTCTACCTACATCACCGCGCTGGTCGCCGGGCCGTACCACCGGGTTACCGACGAGCATGACGGCATCCCGCTGGGCATCTACTGTCGCCGCTCGCTGGCCGAGCACATCGACGCGGAGCGCATATTCACCGAAACCAAGCAGGGCTTCGACTTCTACCACCGGGTCTTCGACTACCGGTACCCGTTCGGCAAGTACGACCAGCTCTTTGTGCCGGAGTTCAACGCCGGGGCGATGGAGAACGCTGCGGCCGTGACGTTCCTCGAGGACTACGTCTTCCGGTCCAAGGTCACTCGGGCCAGCTACGAACGGCGGGCCGAGACGATCCTGCACGAGATGGCGCACATGTGGTTCGGCGACCTGGTCACCATGCGGTGGTGGGACGACCTGTGGCTGAACGAGTCGTTCGCCACCTACATGAGCGTGCTCGCTCAGGTGGAGGCGACGGAGTACACGACCGCGTGGACGACCTTCGCAAACCTGGAAAAGACCTGGGCCTACCGTCAGGACCAGCTGCCCTCGACCCACCCAATCGCGGCGGACATGACCGACGTCGCGGCCGTGCGGGTGAACTTCGACGGCATCACCTACGCCAAGGGCGCCTCGGTGCTCAAGCAGCTTGTCGCCTGGGTCGGCCGGGACGAGTTCCTGGCAGGGGTGCGCGGCTACTTCCGGCGGTACGCCTACGGCAACACCACGCTGGCCGACCTGCTCGCCGAGCTGGAGGCGGCCTCCGGTCGTGATCTGACCAGCTGGTCCAAGGAGTGGCTGCAGACCGCCGGGGTCAACACGCTGCGGCCGCAGTTCGATGTCGGACCGGACGGCGACTTCGCGTCGTTCGCAATCGTGCAGGAAAGCCCGGCCGAGCACCCGACCCTGCGCTCGCACCGGGTGGCCGTCGGCCTCTACGACCGGGGTTCCGCCGGCCTGGTTCGCCGGCAGCGGGTGGAGCTCGACGTGATCGAGGTCCGCACCGAGGTGCCCGCGCTGGTCGGCGTACGCCGTCCTGACCTCGTCCTGGTCAACGACGACGACCTGACCTACGCCAAGATCCGGCTCGACGACGCCTCGCTGGCCACGCTGGTGGCCCACATCGGAGAGTTCGCGGAGTCGCTGCCCCGGGCGCTGTGCTGGGTGGCGGCCTGGGATATGACCCGGGACGCCGAGATGGCCGCTCGCGACTACCTCCGGCTAGTGCTCGCCGGCGCATCCACCGAATCCGACATCGGCGTGGTGCAGTCCGTGCTCCGGCAGGCCGCGGCCGCCCTCACCCAGTTCGGGGACCCGGACAACCACGAGCCGGCCATGCGCACCCTGGCGGAGGCCTCGCTGACGGCCGTGCGCGCGGCCGAGCCGGGCAGCGACTCGCAGTTGGCGTTCGCCCGCGCCTTCGCCGCCGCCGCCCGCGGCCCGGACCAGGAAAGGGTGCTGCGTGGATTACTGACCGGCGACGCGCCCGTCCCGGGGCTGGTGATGGACGCCGAGCTGCGCTGGCACGTGCTGAGCCGGCTGGTGGCCTTGGGCGCGGCCGGTGAAGCGGAGATCGATGCCGAGCTGGCCCGGGACGACACCGCGGCCGGTCGCCGCCAGGCGTTGGCCGCTCGAGCGGCGCGGCCCACCGCCGAAGCCAAGGAGGAGGCCTGGCGGCAGGTGGTGGAGTCGGCCGACCTGCCGAACGCGGAGCAGGCCGCGGTCATCGACGGCTTCACCCAGGCCGATCAGCTGGACCTGCTCGAGCCATACGTCGAGGGGTACTTCGCCGCGCTTCCCGGGATCTGGTCGTCGCGGACCAGCGAGATAGCGCAGAGCATCACCGTGGGGCTATATCCGGCGCTGCGAATCAGTTCGGACACGGTGGAGCGGACCGATGCTTTCCTGGCCACCGCCGATCGGGAGCCGGCGTTGCGCCGACTGCTGGTGGAGGGCCGGGACTCGGTGTCGCGGGCGCTGCGGGCGCGAGCCAAGGATCGGCAGGCTGCTGGCGACTGACCGGTAACGCGCAACCGGTAGCCGGTGGCGCACAGCGGCTTCGCTCAGCGGTTCGGTTCTGGTCCGGCGGCGTCGGCGAGCATGCGGACACCCGTGACGATTCCGCCGGTCAGGTCGCCGCCGACGAAGGCGGTCGTCATCGACAGCGTGGCCAACGCACAGGCCCGGTCCGATACCCGATGTCGGGCGGCCTGGCCGGTGACCACCTCCAGCTGCCGGGCACCGGGCGCGACCAACAGCAGCACGGCCTCCGGCGCGCGCGGGCCGAGGGCGGCGTGCAACCGCTCGGCTACCTCCCGGGCCTCACCGTCGACGTCGCCGACGAAGACGCTGAAGTGCAGACTGGTCTCGCGCATCGCCGTGGTCAGGGACTGCTCGACGTGGCGCTGTTGGCTCGGCGTGAAGGTCTCACCAACTGCCACGCGCGCCGCCCCGGTCCTGGTCGGCCGGCTTGGCGCCCCGGACCGCACTGTCGACATCATCCGGGCCGGCGAACCACACCGGCTCGCCGTCAAACGGGCGACCCGGCCGGTAGTGCGGCCGTCGCCGGGCGCTAGGCGCCAACGCCAGCACGGTCAACAGCAGAAACAGCGCCACCGGAGCGCCGACGTAGACCAGCAGAATCTCGCCAAATCCCATGCCGGCGCCGCCAGCGCGGCCCACAGCTTCGGCGAAGGCGGGAGTCGCCGCGCCGACGAGCACGCCGGCAGTGGCCAGCACGGCAGCGGAGGTCGAGACGGTACGGCGCAGATGTCCAGGGTTCACAGCGGCCTCGCGGTCGGGGATCGTCGATGTCGGCGACCCTAACGGACCGTTGAACGTCGGGTCCGCGACCTGCCACTTGGTTTCAAGCGGCTTCTGGGAGGGACGGGTCTCGAGAGGCGTCTGAAAGGCGTCTGGAGGCTGCGTCTGGAGGCTAAGGGAGCGGTGCGCCGGCCCCCGTACGGCGCACCGCTCGATGACGAAGTTCGCCGCCGCAGCCCCGTTTCCTGCCGGCCAGTCCGGGGACTCTTGTCACGTTATCGATAGCCCCGCCCGGAGCACGTCAGCCAACCGCTGCACCTGCACGGAAGCCTCCAGGTCCTCGAGCAGCAGTGGTTGTGGGCCGGTGGGGGTGGGCTCGGTTATCGGCAGCCGCCAGTTCGGGTACTCATCCGTCGTACCAGGCAGGTTGGGCTGGCGACGGTCGCCCACGGCGTCACCGAGCGCGGCCAGCACCAGCCGGCACGGCGTGCGGGTGAGCAGAGCGTGCATGGCCAGCACGGCATCGTCGATGTCAGAGTCAGCCAAGTCCGGTCCCCGGCCGCCGGCGAGCAGCCCCTCGCGCCGGAGCAGGTCAATGAGCTCCGCGCGATCGCGGTCGGCCTGCCCCTGTTCCTGCTCGACCGGTCGGCCGAGCAGGTCGAGCTCGGCCCGCACCCGCACGTGCTCCCCGACCAGGAAACCGGCCGCGGTGGGCAGATCGTGGGTCGTCACGCTGGCCACGCTGGCCTCCCGCCACCGCTTCGGCGGCAGCAGACCGGCGTCCTCGCCGGTGTCGGGGTCCTCGTCCCGCTCGAACCACAGCACGGAGCTGCCGAGGATGCCGCGTTCGGCCAGCGTCGTAGTGACCTCGGGCTCGACGGTCCCCAGGTCCTCGCCGATCACCAGCGCGCCGGCCCGGTGCGCCTCCAGGGCGAGCACGCCGAGCAGGGCCTCGGCGTCGCACCGGACGTAGGTCCCATCCGCCGGCGAACACCCAGCCGGCACCCACCACAGCCGGAACAGCCCCATCACGTGGTCGATCCGCACTCCACCGGCGTGCCGCAGCACCCCGCGCAGCATGTCCCGGTACGACGCGTAGCCGGTCTCGGCCAGCCGGTCGGGACGCCATGGCGGTAGTCGCCAGTCCTGACCGCGTTGGTTGAACGAGTCCGGCGGCGCCCCCACGGTGGCACCGAGCACCAGGTCGGCCTGCAACGCCCAGGCGTCCGAGCCACCCGGATCGACGCCGACGGCGAGGTCGTGCACGACCCCGACGGGCATCCCGGCAGCGGCGGCGGTGTCGGCGGCCGCGCGCAGCTGCTCATCGCAGAGCAGCTGGCACCAGGCGTGGAACTCGACCCGCTCGGCCAGCTCTGCCCGCGCCGCCGCCACCGCCGGCGAGTCCCGGTGGTGCAGCTCGGCCGGCCAGTTCTGCCAAGGAACCCCGTGCCGCTCGGCGAGCGCGCAGAACAACCCGAAGTCCTCGATCCCGGCGCCGAGCTCGGCCCGAAAGGCCGCCACCTCGGCCGGCCGGCGCAGCGGGAAGAGCAGCTCGAGCGCCGCCAGCTTGGCGGACCAGATCGCGTCCCGGTCGATCAGGTCGCCATCGACGGGCACCGCGAGCGCGTCGACCGCGGCCCGGGTAACGGCGACGGCCGCGGCGTACTCCGGGGTGTCGGCGATCCGCAGGTAGAGCGGGCTGCGGAAGCGCCGGCTGCTCGGGAAGTACGGCGAGGGCTCCACCGGCGCCACCGGCGAGAAGGCGTGCAGGGGGTTGCACAGCACCACCCCAGCACCGAGCTCCTCCCCGCTCCAGCGCACCAGCTCGCGCAGGTCGCCGTAGTCGCCCATGCCCCAACTGGCGGTGCTGCGGACGCTGTAGAGCTGGACCATCCAGCCCCAGGCCCGACGCAGGTTCGGAGGCAGGCCGACCACCGTCGGCGCAACCACCAACACCGACTCGGCCCGCTGCGCCCCCGCGGTCACCTCCAGCCGGTGCCAGCCCGGCGGCAGCCCGACCGGCAGGTGGAACGGCACGGCGACCCGGGCATGGCCGTCGACGTGGTGCTCCTCCAACGGCGGGCCGTGGTCGACGACGCGGACCGACCCGCCGTCCTCGAGCAGCACCCGCAGCTGTGGCCGCTCGCCGAAGGGGACCTGCACCACCACCGGCGCCGGGTCCTCGCGGCGAACCACCACCGTGGGCGGCACCAGCCGGCGCCAGGCAGCGACCTGGACCTCGGCCAGGGCCGCCCGCACCGTTGCTGGCGTCGAGGCGTCCACGCCGAGCAGCCCGAGCACCGTCCGAACCGTGCCGGCCGCGACCGGGACCGGGCGCCGGGTCCAGTCCTCGTACACCGTGGCGACCCCGTAGGCCTCGGCCAGGGCGGCCAGCTCCCGGTCGATCGAATCCGGCTCCGGCGCCGCACTGTCCGTCATGGCGCGCATCCTGCCGTGCCCGCGCGTCCTGCGGACGCCGGGGTCACCACCCGGACGGGCGCCGGTCGGCCCATGGCCTGATTACCTCCAGCTGGGCGGACAGCGATATCAAGGTGGCCTCGTCCGCCGGCCGGCCGGCGAGCATGACACCGATCGGCAGGCCGTCCGCGGTCCAGTACAACGGCACGTTGACGGCCGGCTGCCCGGTCATGTTGTACGCCGAGGTGAAAGGCGTGAACCGGGCCTGGGCGGCGAAGTCGGCAGCCGGGTCGGCGTCGTTGCGGAACGCACCGATGAGCGCCGGGGGTTGGGCCAGCGTGGGCGAGAGGACGGCGTCGTAGGCGCTGGTGGCGGTGATCGCGACCCGGGCGGCGCGCTGCAGCTCCTGCATGGCGCCCACGAACGTGGGCCCGGACGTGGCCCGCCCCTGCTCGCGCAGCCAGCGGGTGAGCGGACGCAGCCGGCCCTCGGCGTTGGGCGGCACCGGGACGGCCGCGGTCCCGACCGACCAGACCACCGTGAACGCCGGCAACAGCTCGGGACCGAAGGGCCCGGGGACGTCCTCGACCTCGTGGCCGGCCGCCGCCAGCAGAGCCGAGGCATCCTCCCAGGCCGCCAGGCAGTCGGGGTGCACCGTGCTGTCGGCGATCACCGGCGCGCGGTAGCGGCCGATCCGCAGCCGACCCGGGTCGCGGTCGGCCGCGGCCAGGAACGACTCGGCCGGCGGGGCCGCCCAGTGCGGGTCACCGGGCATGGGCACGGCCATCGCGTCCAGCATCGCCGCCGCGTCCCGGACCGTCCGGGCCATCGGGCCACTCCAGCCGAGCCCGGTGACGTCACCGAGCACCGGCCCGTTGCTGATCCGCCCGCGACTGACCTTGATGCCGAACAGCCCGCAGACGCTCGAGGGGATGCGCACGGACCCTCCGCCGTCACTGCCGTGGGCGAACGGCACCAGGCCGACGGCGACGGCGGCCCCGGCTCCCCCGCTCGACCCACCGGCTGAGCGGTCGAGGTCCCACGGCGTCCGCGCCGGCGGGGCGACGTCGGGCTCGGTGTAGCAGGGCAGGCCGAACTCCGGCGTGTTGGTCTTGCCGAGGCTGATCGTGCCGGCCCGCCGCAGCAGCGTGACCACGTGGTCGTCGTAGTCGGGCACCAGCGCGGGCACCGCGGCGGAGCCGGCGGTCATCGGCACACCCGCCACCGCGTTCAGGTCCTTGATCGCTGTCGGTACGCCGTGCAGCGGCGGCAGGTCGCCCCCGTCGGCCACCGCCCGCTCGGCGGCGCGGGCCTGCGCGCGAGCCCGGTCGGCGGTTACGGTCACGAACGCGCCCACCGCGTCCGCCAACACCTCGACCCGCTCCAGGTAGTGCTCCACCAACTCCACCGGGCTGACCTCGCGGCTCCGGATGGCGGCGGCCTGCTCCAGCGCGCTGAGGTCGTGCAGCGAGGTCATCGGTGCGGAGGGTAGCGCGGCTGGCCGAGCGCGGCGGCTGTCGTCAACCGGCGACCTCGTCCAACTCCTCCTCGGCTGTCTCGTCGTACCCGGTCTCGTCGTACCCGTCACTGATCACCCGGGGGCGATGCAAGCCCGCGCCTGGATCGAGGTAGGTCACCCACCGCGGGTCCATCGGCCGGGAGCCGACCACCCGCCAGCTTGCGCCGGTCGGCGCTCGGGGGACGCTGCGCAGCCGCCAGCCGAGTTCGCCGATGTGCCGGTCCGCCTTGGCGTGGTTGCACCGCCCGCAGGCCGAGACGACGTTCTCCCACACGTGCTCGCCGCCGCGGCTGCGGGGCACGACATGGTCCAGGCTGGTCGCGGCGCCATTGCAGTAGACGCAGCGCCCCCCGTCGCGGGCGAAGACCGCCTTGCGGGTGAGCGGCACTGTGGCCCGGTAGGGCACCTTGACGTAGCGGACCAGCCGGACGACCGCAGGCAGCGGCACGACCCGACGCTCGCTGTGGAAGACCGCGTCGGTCACCTCGATCGGCACCGCCTTGGTCAGCAGGACGAGCACGACCGCGCGGCGCTGGGACACGACGCACAATGGTTCGTACGTCGTGTTAAGAACTAACGCGTCGACCACCGACAGCCTCCCGCCGCCGACCCGGACCGCGCTACGGGGGCGGGCGACGAGCCGACTGCGTGCAAGTGTCGCCTGCCGAGGCCGCTTCTGTCAGCGCGGTTCCTCGGGCGCCGGGTCGAGCCCAGCTGGACCGCCCGTAGGGTGCGAAACCATGGACTACCCCGACGCGCCCCGGCTCGACGTGGTCGACGAGCTGTTCGGGTCTCGCGTGGCCGACCCCTACCGCTGGCTCGAGGACGCCGGCAGCGCGCCGACTCGGGTCTGGTCGCGGGCGCAAGACGCCCTGGTCCGCGGTCACCTGGACCGCCTCCCCGGCCGTGACCGGCTGCGCCGCCGGCTCGCCGAGCTGCTCGGTGCCGGCATGGTGACCGCCCCGATCTGGCGCGGCAAGCGGAGCTTTTTCCTGCGCCGGACGGCCGCTCAGGAGCACGCGGTGCTCTACTGCCGCGACGGCAACCGGACCGGTACCGACGAACACTGCGAACGGCTCCTGATTGACCCAATGGAGATCGACCCGGCTGGCAGCACCACCCTGGACGCCTGGCAGCCCGACAAGGAGGGCCGTCGGCTCGCCTACCAGCTCAGCCGCGGGGGTGATGAGGAGTCGACCCTGCGAGTGCTCGACGTCGCCACTGGCGAGATCGTCGATGGTCCGATCGACCGCACCCGGTACTCGCCGGTCGCCTGGCTACCGGGCGGGGAGGCGTTCTACTACGTGCGCCGGCTGCCACCGCAGGATGTCCCGGCCGGCGAGCAGCAGTTCCACCGGCGGGTGTGGCTGCACCAGATCGGTACGGATGCCGCGGCCGACGTCCAGGTCCACGGCGCGGGCCTGGACAAGACGAACTACTACGGCGTCTCGGTGAGCCGCGACGGGCGGTGGCTGCTGGTGTCGGCAAGCGCGGGCACTGCGCCGCGCGACGACGTTTGGTTGGCCGACCTGTCCGCTGCTGCCCTCCAAGCGCCGGCGCTGCGCCCGGTGCAGGCCGGGGTCGACGCCCAGACGGCCGGACAGGTGGGCCGGGATGGTCGGCTCTTCCTGTGGACCAACAGGGACGCCCCGCGCGGCCGGCTGTGCGTCACCGCGCCGGAGTCCCCGGCGTACGAGAACTGGGTCGACCTGGTGCCCGAGCAGCCGGACGCCGTGCTGGATTCCTTCGCGCTGCTCGACGACGACGATCTGCCCGAACCGCTGCTGGCGGCCGCGCACACCCGCCATGCGGTGGCTGAGCTGGCGGTGTACGACCTGCGGACCGGCGCCGCGCGCGGCCCGATCGAGCTGCCCGGCCTGGGCTCCCTCACCGGCCTGACCGCGCGGCCGGAGGGCGGCGCGGAGGTGTGGTTCGGCTACACCGACCACGTCACCCCGCCGCGAGTGCACCGCTACGACGCCCGCACCGGGCAGGTGTCGGTCTGGGCAACGCCGCCCGGCGTGGTTAACGTGCCGGCGGTGCAGGCGCGCCAGGTGAGCTACCGCAGTGCCGATGGCACCGAGGTCCGGATGTTCGTGCTCTCGGCGGCGCAGGCACCGGATGCGCCTCGGCCCACCGTGCTGCACGGGTACGGCGGCTTCAACATCGCCATGACCCCGACGTACGCCGCCAGCATCCTGGCCTGGGTCGAGGCCGGCGGCGTCTACGCGATCGCCAACCTGCGCGGCGGCTCGGAGGAGGGCGAGCAGTGGCACCGCGCCGGTATGCGGGAGCACAAGGGCAACGTGTTCGCCGACTTCGCCGGCGCGGCCGAGTGGTTGGTCGCACAGGGCTGGACTACACCAGCCCAGCTGAGCCTCTCCGGCGGCAGCAACGGCGGCTTGCTGGTCGGCGCCGCGCTGACCCAGCGACCGGAGCTGTTCGCCGCCGTGGTCTGCTCGGCGCCCCTGCTCGACATGGTGCGCTACGAGCGCTTCGGGCTCGGCCAGACCTGGAGCGACGAGTACGGCAGTGCAGCCGACCCGACCGAGCTCGGTTGGTTGCTGAGCTACTCGCCGTACCACCACGTCGTCGACGGCACCGACTATCCGGCGGTGCTGTTCACCGTGTTCGACGCCGACACCCGGGTCGACCCGTTGCACGCCCGCAAGATGTGCGCGGCGTTGCAGCACGCCACCGCCGGCGAGCGACCGGTGTTGCTGCGCCGCGAGGTCAACGTGGGGCACGGCGCCCGGTCGGTGTCGCGCACGATCGAGCTTTCGGTCGATACGTTGGCCTTCCTCGCGGCCGGCACCGGCCTGGACCTGGCGCCGTGAGTAGCTGGTTCGCGGCCGGCGACTGGCAGGATGGGGGCCGTGAGCGAACAGCCGGCTGTCAGCTTCTATGACGCCGTCGGCGGCGCGGAGACGTTTCGGTTTCTGGTCGCCCGGTTCTACGCCGGGGTGGCTACCGATCCCGAACTGCGACCGCTCTACCCGGAGCCGGACCTGTCCGGGGCGCAGGAGCGGCTGCGGATGTTCCTGGTTCAGTACTGGGGCGGCTCGCGCACCTACAGCCAACTGCGGGGACATCCTCGGCTGCGGATGCGGCATGCTGGCTTTGCCATCGGGCCGGCGCAGCGGGACGCCTGGCTGCGGCACATGCGCGCCGCTCTAGACAGTCTGGCGCTGCCGCCGGCGGCCGAGCAGATGCTGTGGTCATACCTGGAGGGCGCCGCCTTCTCGCTGGTCAACCAGCCGGCGTGAGGACATGACGGAGCGGGTGTCCGCACCGTGGTGGCGGGACGCCGTCTTCTACGAGGTCTACGTCCGTAGCTTCGCCGACAGCGACGGCGACGGCGTGGGCGACCTGCCCGGCATCCGATCCCGGCTGCGCTACCTGGCCGACCTGGGCGTGGATGCACTGTGGATCACGCCGTTCTACCCCTCGCCATTGACGGACGCCGGTTATGACGTGGCCGACTACCGCGACGTCGACCCGACGTACGGCGGGCTGGCCGCGTTCGACGCCCTGCTCGCCGATGCGCACAGACTCGGTCTGCGGGTGACCGTCGACATCGTGCCGAACCACACGTCGTACCGGCACCCGTGGTTCGTTGACGCCCTGAGCGCCGCGCCCGGGAGTCGGGAGCGGGCGCGCTACCTGTTCCGGGACGGCCACGGACCCGGTGGCGACGAGCCGCCGAACAACTGGGCATCGGTGTTCGGCGGCCCGGCGTGGACCCGAGTACCGGCAGCGGACGGGCGCCCCGGCCAGTGGTACCTGCACCTGTTCACCCCCGAGCAGCCCGACCTGAACTGGCGCAACCCCGAGGTAGGGGACGAGTTCGAGTCGATCCTGCGGTTCTGGCTGGACCGCGGTGTGGACGGCTTCCGGATCGACGTCGCCCACGGCCTGATCAAGAACGCGATGTTGCCGGACAACCCCGGGGTGCGACACCCGGGGCCCGACCACGACGGCACCGAGACCCTGCACGCCTGGGACCAGCCGGAGGTGCACGAGGTCTTCCGCCGCTGGCGCCAGGTGCTCGACTCCTACCCCGGGGACCGGATGGCCGTCGGTGAGGCGTGGGTGATGAACGCCGAGCGGCTGGCGGCGTATGTCCGGCCCGACGAGTTGCAGCAGGCGTTCAACTTCCTGTTTCTCGGCGCTCCATGGGCCGCCGCCGACATGCGCCAAGTGATCGACGCCTCGCTGGCGGCAACGGCGCTGGTCGGGGCGACCACCACCTGGGTGTTGTCCAACCACGACGTGGTCCGGCACGTGACCCGGTACGGCGACGGCGCAGCGGGACAGCGCCGGGCGCGCGCGGCGCTGCTGCTGATGCTGGCGCTGCCCGGGTCGGCCTACCTCTACCAAGGCGAGGAGCTGGGGCTGCCGCAGGTCGAGGTGGCACCGGCGGCGCGGCAGGACCCGGTGTGGGAACGCACCGGCCATACCGAGATCGGCCGGGACGGCTGCCGGGTGCCAGTGCCATGGTCCGGGGACGCACCGCCGTACGGCTTCTCGACGACGGCCCAGACCTGGTTGCCGGCGCCGGCCGGCTGGGCGGACTGCACGGTGGCAGCCGAGTCCGCCCGAGGTGACTCGATGCTCGCGCTCTACCGGGCGGCCTTGCGGCTGCGGCGCGAGTGGGTGGGTGCCGGCGGCGGTGCGCTGCGCTGGACGGACCGCACCGGCCCGTCCGACCTGCTGGACTTCGAGCGCGGCGGCGGGGCGACCCGGGTGCGTTGTGTGGTCAACATGGGCGCCTACGCCGTGTCCCTGCCGGTTGGCGACGTGCTGCTGGCGAGTGGCCCGCTGGCCGGTGATCGGCTGCCGCCCGACACGGCCGCGTGGATCCGTCCCGTCGACCCGAACCTCACGGCATAGCGGAGCCTCGCCTCAGCTGCGGACCAGCTTGCGGTAGGTCACCCGGTGCGGGCGGGCCGCCTCGGCACCGAGGCGCTCCACCTTGTTGCGCTCGTAGTCGGCGAAGTTGCCTTCGAACCAGAACCACTTGGCCGGGTCGGCATCGTCGCCCTCCCACGCCAGGATGTGGGTGGCGACCCGGTCGAGGAACCAGCGGTCGTGGCTGATGACCACCGCGCATCCCGGGAAGTCCTCGAGCGCGTCTTCAAGCGAGCGCAGTGTCTCGACGTCGAGGTCGTTGGTCGGCTCGTCGAGCAACAGCACGTTGCCGCCGCGCTTGAGCGTCAGCGCCAGGTTGATCCGGTTACGCTCACCGCCGGAGAGCACCCCTACCGACTTCTGCTGGTCCGCGCCCTTGAAGCCGAACGCCGCCACATAGGCGCGCGAGGGCACCTCCCGGTTCCCGACCTTGATGTGGTCCAGGCCGTCGGAGACCACCTGCCACACGTTCTTGGCTGGGTCGAGCGCCGAGCGGCTTTGGTCGACGTACGACGTGGTGACGGTCTCCGCCACCCGCAGGGTGCCGGCGTCTGGCTGCTCCTCGCCCACGATCATCTTGAACAGCGTGGTCTTGCCAACCCCGTTCGGGCCGATGATGCCGACGATGCCACCGCGGGGCAGGGAGAAGGACAGGTTCTTGATCAGCTGACGGTCGCCGAAACCCTTGGCGAGCCGATCAGCGTCGATCACCACACTGCCCAGTCGGGGCCCCGGTGGGATCTGGACGCCTTCGTTGTCGAAGGCCCGGGACTTCTCGGCTTCGGCCGCCAGCTGCTCGTAACGGGACAGCCGCGCCTTGCTCTTGGCCTGTCGCGCCTTGGGATTGGACCGCACCCACTCCAGCTCGCGCTCCAGCTCCTTCTTCCGCTTGACGTCCTTCTGTCCCTCGACCCGCATGCGCGCGGCCTTGGTCTCCAGGTACGTCGTGTAGTTGCCCTCATAGGGATAGGCGTGGCCCCGGTCGAGCTCGAGGATCCAGCCGGCGACGTTGTCGAGGAAGTACCGGTCGTGGGTAACGGCCAGCACAGCACCTGGGTACTTCGCCAGATGCTTCTCTAACCACTCCACGCTTTCGGCGTCGAGGTGGTTGGTCGGCTCGTCCAGCAGCAGCAGGTCCGGCTGCTGCAACAGCAGCCGGCAGAGCGCGACCCGCCGCCGCTCGCCGCCGGATAGCACCGCAGCGTCGGCGTCACCGGGCGGAAGCCGAAGCGCGTCCATCGCCATCTCGAGCTGGTTGTCCAAGTCCCAGGCGCCGGCGTGGTCGAGCTTCTCCTGCAGGCTGCCCATCTCCGCCAGCAGCCGTTCCATCTCGTCGCCGTCCGCCGAACCCAGCCGCTCGCTGATCTCGTCGTACCGGTGCAGCAGCTGCCGGGTAGCGGCCACGCCATCCTCCACGTTGCCGCGGACGTCTTTCGTCTCGTCCAGCTTGGGCTCCTGCTCGAGCATGCCCACGGAGTAGCCGGGACTGAGCACGGCGTCGCCGTTGGACGCATGATCAAGCCCGGCCATGATCCGCAGGACGCTGGACTTGCCGGCGCCGTTCGGGCCGACAACGCCGATCTTCGCGCCGGGCAGGAAGGCCAGCGTGACGTCGTCGAGAACGACCTTGTCGCCGTGGGCCTTGCGGACCTTGCGCATGGAGAAGACGTACTGGGCCATACATCCAGCCTACGGCTCCGGGCGCAGCCCGATGCCCTGGCGCCCGGCGCCGGCGGCGGGCGCCGGGCGGCATACCGCTCAGGCCGCGGACGCCGACGCAGGCTCCCGCAGTTCGGCGCTAAACGGGTCCACCGAGTTGCCGGCCACGGACTCCCCGCTGCCCGGCGTGGACGCCGGGCCGCCCCGCAGCGGCTCGGCCCAGGGGTCCGCTGTACCGGTCGCCGTGCGGGCGGTGCGGACCAGCTGCGCCGTACCACGGTTGAGGTCCGGCCCGACGGACAGCGCCTCCACTTCCAACACCGAGCGCCGTTGCTGCTCTTTGTCGTCGAAGCTGCGGGAGATCAGCCGGCCTTGCACGATGACGCCGTCGCCCTTGTGCAGCGACGCGGCGGCGTTCTGCGCCAACCGGCGCCAGCAGGTCACGGACAGGAAGATGGTTTCCCCGTCGCGCCACTGCGATCCGGACTGGTCGAAGCGCCGCGGGGTCGAGGCCACGCGGAAGCCGGTGACGGCGATGTCGTCGCCGACGGTCCGCAGCACCGGGTCAGTGACCATGTTGCCGATCATGGTGATCTGGATGTCGTTCACTGCTGCCTCCTGGGTTCGCCGTTCCGGCGGTCTTCCCCGCCGGCTGCTCGAAGACTGTCGTCGGCCATCGATGCCGACCCCGGGCCAGCACACACTTGTGGACAGCGGCCGAGGGCTGGCCGAGGCCCTGTGGACAGTGCCGGCCGGTAACCTGGCGAGGCGCCCAGCGCCCGTAGCTCAGCGGAAAGAGCAGGGGACTTCTAATCCTCAGGCCGCAGGTTCGAATCCTGCCGGGCGCACTGTTGTGCCCCGCGTGGTCGCTACCCTCGGCGCTCCACCGAACATTTCATCGAGCAGGAAGCGTGCGAGATCATGCCCGAGCAGGACGTGTTCGTCATGGCCGACCGAGCGCTCAACAACGTCGTACAGCAGATCCGCGACGACCAGTGGGGCATGGAGATGCCGCCGGAGTTCGCCATGCGTCAGTCGGATCGCAAGGTGACCCTGCGAGAGGTCATCAACTACCACGCGTACGACGACGCCTGGGTGCCGGACATGCTGGCCGGCCGGTCGATGGCGGAGGTCGGCCAAGACGAGTTCGACGGCGACTTGTTGGGCGATGACCCGAAGCGCAGTTTCGCTGAGATCGTCGACAAAGCGTGCGTGGCGGCAGCGGCGCTGGACGACCCGGATCGGACGGTGCACTGCTCATTCGGCGACTTTCGCGCCCAGGAGTACCTGTGGCAGATCAACTCCTTCCGTGGCCTGCGCGCCCATGACATTGCCAAGGTGATCGGTGTCGACACCGCGTTGCCAACCCACCTGGTGGCGGGATTGTGGGAGGAGCTGGAGCCGCACGCCGAACAGTGGCGCCAGATTGGTGTCTTCGGCCCGAAGGTCGACGTGCCGGCAAGTGCGTCTCTGCAGGACCGGCTACTGGGACTGACGGGTAGACCACCGGACGCGGGCTAGCGCCTGGTGGAGTGCTGGGCTGGCCAGTCAAGCAAGGTCCGGTACGGCGCTTCAGCGCGGCTTTGCCGCTCCGCCGTACCCGTCACCTCGCGCGGCGGAATGGTTGGACGGGCCGGGCGCCGTAGGGTGCAACCATGTTGGACCGGTTGGTGTGGATCGACTGCGAGATGACCGGCCTCGATCCCGACAAGGACGCGCTGGTCGAGGTCGCCGCGATCGTGACCGATTCTGAGTTGACGTTTCTCGACGACGGCATCGACTTAGTGATCGCCACGCCGGCAGCGTCGATGGCGCTGATGGAACCGGTCGTCAGTGATATGCATGCCCGCTCGGGCCTGACCGAGGCAGTGGCTGCCTCCACGCTGCCGCTGGCCGAAGCCGAGCGACTGGTGCTCGACTACGTCCAGCGCCACGTGCCCGAAGCAGGCAAGGTCCCGCTGTGCGGCAACTCCATCGCGACCGACCGCGGCTTTCTGACCCGCTATATGCCGGCCGTCGACAAGTGGCTGCACTACCGCATGGTCGACGTCTCCAGCATCAAGGAGCTGGCGCACCGCTGGTACCCCAAGGCCTACTACACCGCCCCGGAGAAGAAGGGCGGTCACCGGGCGTTGGCCGACATCCTGGAGAGCGTGCAGGAGCTGCGGTACTACCGCTCAGCGATTTTTCGGCCCGCCGGCAGCTCGTCGCCAGTCGAGGGGGTCGAGGCTGAGGCCAACGTGGTTCCGCTACCCCGCACCGTCAGCGCGGACTGAGCGAGCCCGTGCTCGGGGTGACGAGGCAGTCGAGCCGGGGTCCCGTCGCGCAGTCGTCCAGATAGACTCCTACCGGCTTCGGCC
>Ga0208478_1000242_pt1 | contig 20801 bp, 20 predicted proteins | sample NGESurdeep072012_5_FD_184462 | JGI IMG/M metagenome (GOLD analysis project Ga0208478, IMG submission 184462) | Arctic peat soil microbial communities from Barrow, Alaska - NGEE Surface sample 415-2 deep-072012 (SPAdes) | ecosystem: Environmental > Terrestrial > Soil > Wetlands > Peat ...
ACGAGCGAGGCGATCGCCGCCGGCTGGGGATCGTGGACGATGATCGCGTCCCACTCATCCATCAGCTCGCGCGCGTTGATCTCGTTGTAGTGCTTCCAGATCTCCCACTGCTCCGGGGTCAGGTCCTGCGGGTTTCCCTGGAGGGCGTTGTGCATCACCTTGGTCGCGTTGAAGAACTCCTCGCGGCCGTAGATCACCTGCCAGGAGACGTCGAGGCCGACGTCGGCCATCAGCGGGACGATCGTGTACAGGATCTCCGAGACGCCGCCGCCGAACGCGGTGGCCGACAGGTGCAGAATGCGCTTGCCCGTGAGCCGTTCGGCCCGCTCCCTGATCTCGTCCACGAGCGGGCGCCCGACGATGCTCGTGTAATCGGAGAGATGCTTGTGGCCGACGGAGATGGGCTGCAGCATGGTCAGTTCATCGGATGCGCGGCCGCACGATATCGCGCGGGTCGGTGCGGGCAATAGGCCACGCGCGAAGTTTCGCTGCGCCCGCGGTCGGCACGGCTGCGTCGCGACGATTTCACATCAGCTCCTCTGTGCCCGCAGGCGCGCGATCCCCGCGTCGACCTCGCGCACGAGGCGAGCGTGCAGCTCGGCGTTGGCGGCCGAGATCGAGGACATCTGGAACTCGTGTCCGGAGCCGAGCAGCGGCCGGTCGTCCAGGGACCGGCCCCAGCCATCGGTCAGGACCCCTCCGGCTTCGGTCAGGCACAGCGCCGGCGCGGCCAGGTCGTAGGGCGAGTTGTTGAGCACGTGGCCGCCACCTACCCGCTCGAACTCGTCTCGCATCCCTCCGATGTCGTCGATCAGCCGCGAGCCGACCTCGAGCACCGCATCGAGCTGGCCCGTGACGATCCGGGTCATCGCGAAGGCCTGCGACCCGAGCTCGAACGTCCCTCCGCCGACGGATGAGGCGTCGATCAGGTCCCCGAGCACCTCGACCGTGGGGCGCGCCGGCCGGCCGCGGAATCCGTAGGCCCAGAACATCCGCTCCGGGTCGGCGTTGGGGCTCAGTCGCACGCCCCGCGTGGACTCCACGCCGGATCCCCGAACGGCCACGAACCTGTCCCCCGACTTGATCTCGAGCACGCACCCGATCTCGACGTCGGCCATCGTCGGAGCGCCGTCGCCGATCGGCGCCAGCGCCACCGCGACGCAGGCGGCCTCGAATCCCGCCATCGCCGGCCGCGTCCCGTCGATCGGGTCGACGACGAGCACGTGGGTGGCGTCCTCGGCCGCCACCAGGCCCCGGTCCTCGGAGTAGAAGGCCAGTCGTGGCGCGCGCTGTGTGACGAAGTCCTGGAGCTCCTCCTCTGCGGCGGCGTCGATCGCGAACGTCAAGTCGCCGCCGGCCCCGTCACCCGCGTGCGCGCGCCCGGCCGTTGACCCGAGCTCGGGCAGGACACGGTCGCGCAGGCGCAGCGCGAGCTCGACGATCAACTCGCGCACCAGCGCTCGCGGCTACCCGCCGCCCGAGTTGGGTCGGGTGGCGAGCGTCACCTTGACTGTCCGCGGCGTGTTCCCGCTCCACACCTCGAGCGTGAGCGTCTCGCCCGGGCTCGCCGCGGTGATCGCGTCGGCGAGGTCGTAATTCTGATCCAGCGTTCGCCCGTTGACCTTGGTGACGACGTCGCCGCCGACGTGGTACTGCTGGAAGTCGAACGTGATCGTGTTGTTGCCCCCGTGCAGCCCGGCCTTGTCCCCGGGGCCTCCGGGAGCCACCGTCTCGAGCAGCGATCCCTGCTTGACCTTGAGCCCCAGTCGCTCGGCGAGCTGTGGGAACAGCGGCACGCTGGAGGCGCCGATGTAGCCGTAGGCGACCGAGCCGTGGGCACGAAGCTCCGCCACCGACCGCTTGACGGCGTCGACGGGAACGGCGAAGCCGACCCCCGACCCGCCGCCGGTCGAATCCGGGGCGATCTGCGAGTTGATCCCGATCACGGCCCCGCTCGCCTCCACCAGAGGGCCGCCGGAGTTGCCGTGATTGATCGCCGCATCGGTCTGGATTGCGCCCAGGATCGCGAACGAGCCCTGGCTGCTTGACCCGTTGAGCGACTGGATCGCGCGGTTGAGCGCGGAGATCACACCCACGGTCAAGGTGCCCTGCTCGCCGAACGGCGTCCCCATCGCGGCGACGGGAGCGCCGACGATCAGGTTCGAGCTCGACCCGAGCGTCAGCGGCCGCAGCCTCAGTCCCGACGGGGCGATACGCAGCAGCGCTACGTCCGCGTTCGGGTCCGCGCCCACGATCGTGGCCGGCACCTCGTTGCCATCGGGGAACTTGACGTAGACGGAGCTCGCCCGCTGCAGGCTGGCCCCGGTGCCGTTGGTGACGACATGGGCGTTGGTGACGATCTCGCCGCTGTTCGAGATCACGAAGCCCGATCCCTGGGCCGCTGCTCCGGAGCCACCCGTGCTCGCGCCGCCGCCGGAGAAGACGCTGATGATCGTGACCACGCCCGGGGCATCGCGAGCGTAGATCGCGCTGGGGTTGAACTGGGTCGTCTGGTTGACCTGGACGATCGGGATCGGCGCCGTCGCGCTCGTCGTCGTCGAGCTGGCGGAACTGGACGACGAGCTGCTCGGGCCGCTCGAGCCGCCGCAGCCGGCGAGCAGTGCCGTCGCGGCGAGCGCCGCGCATGTGGGCCGGCGTGCGCGTCTCACGTTGGGATCTCGAGCGTGAATGTCGTCTGCCCCGGGGCCGACTCGACGTACAGGTGCCCGGACATCCGCTCGGCCAGCTCGCTGGCGATCGCGAGCCCGAGCCCGGAGCCCTGCGCATCGTTGGCGGTGTAGAAGGGCTCGAAGATCCTGGCCAGCGCGGCCCGGTCGATCCCCTCCCCGTTGTCGCGCACGGCGAGCCGGACCCGACCGTCGTCGCGACCGGCGGTGACGACGATGCGCGTGCCGGACGCGGTGTGGGTGAGGGCGTTGTCGAGCAGGATCCGCATGATCTGGGCTAAGCGGACAGGATCGCAGAGCGCGTCCACGGTCCGCGCTGAGACTCGCAGCTCGAGGTGCGCGTCATGCTGGGCGAGCGTCGGTTCGAACTCCGCCGACACCGATCGCGTCAGCTCGCCGATGTCCACCTGCTCGGGCCGCAGCTCCAGCGATCCGGACTCGAGCCTGGAGAGGTCGAGCAGGTCGACCGACAGCTTGCGCAGACGCTCGACCTGATCGCGGACCTGGTCCAGGAAGCGGCGGCGCGTCTCCGCGTCGAGATCCTCGTCCTCGAGCAGCTCGACGAAGCCTCCGAGCGAGAAGATCGGTGTGCGGAGCTCGTGCGACGCGGTGGCGATGAACCGCTTGCGGGCCGACTCGACCTGCGCGAGGCGTTGCTGCATCTCGTTGAAGGCGATCGCCAGCTGACCCAGCTCGTCGGAGGAGTCGACGGCAATCGGCTGGGCGAAGTCGCCGCCCGCCACCTGCTCCGCGGCGCGCTCGAGCCGCTTGACCCGCAGCGAGAGCGCACGGGCGACGAGGTAGCCACCGAGCAGCGCCAGCAGCAGCGCCAGGCCGCCGGCGACGAGGATGTCGTGGCGCACGATCGCCACGTTGTGAACGATGTCGGCGACGGGGTCGGAGAACACGATCACCGCCCCGACGCGGCCCTGGTAGGGCACGGGCCACGCCGCCTCGGCGATCTGGCCCGCGGCCGTCGACTCCAGGCCGGTCGTGGGCTGCGTGGTCCTGGCGGAGCGCTCGGCGACCGGATAGGCGAGCGGCGCGGCGGCCGCCTTGTTGCTCGAATCCTGCTGTGGCGAGAGCTGCGGGCCGGACGGCGTATGGGCGACCGACAGCAACGCCACGCGGTTGCCGGAGTCCAGCGCCGCGGTGTCCACCCTGAGACGCACGACCGGGGGGAGATCCGTGGAGCCCACGGTGGCGCTGATCGGCGGTGAGTAGCGTGCGGCAGCGACCGCGAGTGCCTGCACCTTCTCGTTCACCAGCCGCGTCTGCAGGCCCGGGACGACGTAGAGATACAGCGCGCCGATGGCGATCAGTGTGATCGCGAAGAACATCAGCGTCAGGCGGTTGCGCAGCGAACGCATCGGCTGAAGCTCGCTAGAGCTCTGAATCGCGGAAGCGGTAGCCCACCCCGCGCACCGTGAACAGGTACTCGGGATCCTTCGGGTCTCGCTCGATCTTCTCTCGCAGGTGGCGGATGTGGACGTCGATCGTGCGCGGGTCGCGATAAGCCGAATCGCCCCAGATGCGGCCCAGGAGCATGTCGCGCGTGAACACCCGGCCCGGGCCTCGGGCGAGCGCCGAGAGGATCTCGAACTCGACGAACGTGAGTTGTGCGTCCATGCCGCGGACCCGCACCGAGCGCTTGGGAAAGTCGATCTTCAGCTCACGCACGACCAGCGGTGCCTCGTCCGGCGCCGTCTCGGTCGGTCGGCTCATCTCCGCCCTCCGCAGCGCCGCCTTGACGCGGCTCGAGAACTCGCGCATCGAGAACGGCTTGGTGATGTAGTCGTCGGCTCCGAGCTCGAGGCCCACGACCTTGTCGATCTCCTCCGACTTCGCTGTGAGCATGATGATCGGGACCGAGCTGTGGCTGCGCAGTCGCTTGCAGACCTCGAGCCCGTCGACACGCGGCAGCATCAGGTCGAGGACGACGAGATCGAACGGCTCCTCGGCGAAGCGCTCCAGCGCCTGGTGTCCGTCCGCGGCCTGGACGACGTCGTAGCCCTCCTTGCGCAGCGGATAGGAGAGCAGCGTCTGGATCGACTGCTCGTCGTCGACGAGCAGGATGCGCGCTGAGCGATCGGCCATGGTGTGCGTCCTGCGTCCTCTCACCGGGAAGAGTAGTCGCACCAGAAAAGGCGAGCCGGTCGGCGCACCCGGATAACCTCCGAGCGGATGTTCGATCCGCGGATCTACCGCACCGCGTTCATTCCGGTCGCGCTGGCTCTGGTCGCGCTCGCGTTCTCACTGACCGACCAGCAGGGGGCGCTTGGGACCAATCTCGCGCCCGATGCCTTCAACCCACAGAACGCCTACTCGACCCTGCGCGGCCTGGCCTCGGCGTACCCCGACCGGCGGCCCGGCTCGAGCGGCGACGATGCCCTCGCCGCCAGGGTCGGCGAGGTCTTCACCCGCCATGGGTACACGGTGGCCACGAACACCGGCAGCACCCGGACGGCGGACGGGACGCGGACGATCGAAACGGTCACGGCAACGCGGACCGGCTTCTCGAGCGGCGAGATCGTCGTCGTCGCGCATCGCGACGCGCTGACCTCGCCCGCGACCGCCGACCTTTCGGGAACGGCGACGTTGCTCGAGCTCGCGCGCGTGCTTGCGGGCCGCACGCTGAATCGGACCCTCGTGCTCGCGTCGGTCAGCGGCTCCGACGGGGGGGCGGGGCTGCGCCAGCTCGAGGCGTCCCTGTCGGGTCCGGTGGACGCCGTGCTCGTGCTGGGCGACATGGCAAGTCCCGGGACACGGCAGCCGATCGTCGTCCCGTGGTCGCAGAGTGACGTCGTTGCACCGACGGTGCTGCGCAACACCGTCGCCGGCGCTCTGGGCACCGAGGCGGGGCTGCCGCCCGGAGAGTCCGGAGTGGGCGGACAGCTCGCGCGGCTGGCGTTCCCGTTGACTCTTTCCGGTCAGGGCACGTTCAACGCCGCCGGGCAGCCGTCGGTGATGCTCTCGGCCTCGGGCGAGCGTGGACCGGCGCCCAACGCCCAGATCTCGCAGACGCGGATCAACGCATTCGGGCGGACGGCGCTGCAGACGATCAGCGCGCTGGACGCCGGCTCGGGGATCCCGGCGCCGTCGGCCTACCTCCTCTACGACCGCAAGGTGATCCCGGCCTGGCCGATCCGGCTGCTCGTCCTGGCGCTGCTGCTGCCGGTGCTGGCGGTCACCGTCGATGGGCTGGCCCGGGCGCGCCGGCGCGGGCACCTGGTCTGGCGGTGGACGGCCTGGGTGCTCGCCTGCGCGCTCCCGTTCCTGCTCGCAGCGCTGTTCCTGCTCGCGCTCAGGCTCACCGGGCTGATGAAGGTCGCGCCGCCCGGGCCGGTCAGCGGAGGGGCGATCCCGCTGCACGCCGCCGGCATCGCGATCGCGGTCGCGCTGGTCTGCGTGCTGCTGCTCTCCTTTCTCGTGCTGCGCCCGCAGCTCGCGCGTGCGCTTGGGGTTCGGGGAGATCCATCGGAGGGCGGTGGCGCCGTGGCGATGTTGCTCGTGATGTGTGCCGCGACCCTCGCTATCTGGGCGATCAATCCATTCGCGGCGGCGTTCCTGGTGCCGGCGGTGCATCTGTGGATGTGGGCGGTCGCGCCCGATGTCCGGATCGCGACGCCGGTCAGGCTGCTGCTCGTCGTGCTCGGGCTCGTGCCGCTCGCTCTGGTCGCCGTCTACTACGCGGTCAGTTTCGGTCTCGGGCCGGTGCAGACGATCTGGATGGGTGTCCTGTTGCTCGCCGGCGGCCAGGTCGGGCTGCTCGGCATCGTCGTGTGGAGCCTGGTGCTCGGATGCGCGGCGGGCACAACGCTGATCGCGCTGCGAGCGGCTCGCCACAACCAGGTCGGCACGGCACCGGTGACCGTGCGCGGTCCCGTCACCTACGCGGGGCCGGGCTCGCTCGGGGGAACGCGATCGGCGCTCCGGCGCTGACGCAGAAGCGATGAGACGGCTCGTCCGCGACACGTCCTCGGTCCTGATCATCGCCGGGCTGTTGCTGATGCTCGATGCCGCGGCGACGCTGGTCTGGCAGGAGCCGATCACGGCCGCCGTCGGGCTGATCAAGCGGGGTGAGATCAACCAGCGCTTCCTCGGCTACCAGGAGGTTCCGCTCACGCAGCTTGATCGCCACGCGCTCAAGACCCTCAACACACTGCACCAGCGGATTTCGTTCCTGGCTCGCCGGGAGCGGCGCCTGCTGGTGGCGGGCGACGCGATTGGCCGGATCGAGCTCCCGAAGCTCGGCCAGAGCTTCGACGTGGTTCAGGGCACCGACACCGTGAGCCTGGAGAAGGGGCCCGGCCACTACCCGGCCACGGCGCTGCCGGGCCTCGGGCAGACGGTGGCTATCGCCGGTCACCGGACGACCTACCTGGCTCCCTTCCGGCGCATCAACGAGCTGCGGGCCGGCGACCAGATCATTCTCACCATGCCCTACGCACGCTTCGCCTACGTCGTGCAGAAGACCCAGGTGGTGCTGCCGACGGCGCTGTGGGTGACCCGCGACGTCGGCTACGAGCGCCTCGTCCTGTCGGCCTGTCACCCGCTGTACAGCGCCTCGCATCGGATCATCGTGTTCGCCCGCCTGCAGGAGGTCACGCCGGCGCCGGCGGCACGCGTCCCGGCGTGAGTGGGTAACCCGTCCACAGGCTCCGGATCTCATGAAGCCCCGGGACCCGGCCGCCGATCTATCGGACTCGAAAGGGGTAGCTCATGGATGAGAAAACGGAAACCAGGCTCACCGAGCTCAAGCAGCGCATCGCCCGCGGCGATTACCGTATCGACGCCGGCGCGATCGCGGACGCGATGCTCCGCCGGTTCAGGGAGCACGATGTTTACCGTGCTCTGGGCGCCGAGGCTCAGACAGAGTGCTCGTACCCCGACAGCGACACGTCGGAGTCGGTGAAGGCCACTCCCGCAGGGCCCGCGACCACGTGGCCGATCCAGGTCCAGTGGGCGCCGGCGCCGATCGTCTGGGCCGCCTGAGCGCCGCCCGACGGGACGCAGGCACAGAGCTCGTAATCCTCACCCGCCGTCGCGGCGAGGATCGCCGGCTCGACGCCGATCCGCGCCGCCACCTCGGCGACGCCGGCAGCCAGCGGTAGCGCGCCGAGCGTGAGCTCGATGCGGACATTGCTTCGACGGGCCAGATGTCCGGCGTCGGTGGCCAGACCGTCTGAGAGGTCGATCATCGCGCGGGCTCCGGCCCCGGCCAGCGCGCGTCCCTCCGCGAGCCTCGGCTCCGGCCGGGCGAAGCGCCGCAGCAGCTCGCGTGCGACCGGGTCGGGCAGCCCGTCGGCCACGGCTCGCCCGTCGAGCAGGGCGAGGCCCGCCCCGGCGCCCCCGAGCGCGCCGGTGACGCCGACCAGGTCCCCGGGGCGCGCGCCGTCGCGACCGACCAGCTCACCGGGATCGTCGATCCATCCGACGACGGTGACCGACACGCTGAGGGCAGGGGACTGCGTGACGTCTCCGCCGGCGATCGTGGTGCCGGTCCGCCCGGCCAGCGCCTCGGCGCCCCCCACCACTGCCAGCGCTTCCGCGCGCGGTGTGCCGGCGGGCAGACCGAGCGCGATGTAGGCCTGTCCGGGCTGCGCGCCCATCGCCCCGAGATCCGACAACGCTCCGGCCAGCGCGCGGTGGCCGATCTCGTCGGGCGAGAGCTGCGTGCGACGAAAGTGAATCTCGTCGGTCATCGTGTCGATCGAGGTGATCGCGTAGCCGCGCGCCCTGACCACCGCGGCATCGTCGCCGATCCAGCGCACGACGCGCGGATCCGCGCGTGAGAGCACCACTTCGAGCGCGTCGATCAGCTCGAGCTCGCGCAACGCCCTCGCCCGCCGGGCCGGCCCGCGATCAGCGGTGGCGGTAGACGATCCGGGCGCGGTCCAGATCGTAGGGTGAGAGCTCCACTCGGACCCGGTCGCCCGGCAGGATCCGGATCCGGAAGCGCCGCATCTTGCCGGCGACGTGACCGAGCACGACGTGGTCGTTGTCGAGCTTCACGCGGAACATCGCGTTCGGCAGGGCCTCTACGACTTCGCCTTCGAGCTCGACCTTCTCTTCTTTGGGCATCGCGCCGATCCGGTTCGGGGACGCGCAGGCAGCCGACATGGCGCCGCGCCTTGAACACGGTACCAGCCGTGGAGCGCAGGGCGCTGCCTTGCCCGGTGCGAGTTAGTGGTGTACGCCGACGCCGCCGGTGCCCTGGGTGTGCCCCGTCCCGAATCCCGGCGGCGGAGTGGCGCCCGTGCTCGTTCCGCCGCCCGCCCCGCCCTGGGGCAGGTTCGGGTTGGTGGACTGGTTGGTGCTCGTACCGCTGCCCGGGGTGGTGCTCGTTCCGGTGGTGTTGGTGCCCGAGCCGGGCACGCCGGAGTTCGAGTTCCCGGTCGAGGAGAACTGGCCGAAGTAGGCCGTGCCCTGCCACGCTTGGGTGGGCGGCGGGAAGTCGCCGCAGAAGCCGTCGCTGGCCGCGCTCATGTAGTCGTGCCAGATCGGCGCGGCCAGCGTGCCGCCGAAGCCCGGCCCGAGGCCGTTGACGTCGTTCATCGACGTGGTCGCGTTCGGGTAGCCGACCCACACCGCGGTGGACAGCTTCGGCGTGAAGCCGACGAACCACGCGTCGGTGTAGTTGCTGGTGGTTCCGGTCTTGCCGGCGGCCGGGCAGCCGTAGTCGGCGGCGGTTCCTGTGCCCTGCGTGATCACGCCCTTCATCACGTTGATGGCCGCGGCTGCCTCGCCGTCGCTGAACACCTGCTTGCGGGGCGGGTCGCCGAGGTTGACGCTGCTGCCGTCGCCGAACACGACCTTGGTGATCGCGGTGGGCGCGATGTGGTAGCCGCCGTTGGCGATCGTCGCGTAGGCATCGGCCATCTCGAGCGCCGAGACACCGACCCGGAGTCCGCCGATGCCCTCGGCCGGAATCCCGTCCAGGTGCGAGGTGATCCCCATCGCGTAGGCCATGTCGCGGACCTTGTCGGGCCCGACGTCCGCGTCGAGCTGCGCGAAGACCGTGTTGTCGGAGAGGATCGTCGCCTTGGTCACGTTGATGTCGCCCAGGTAGCTGTGCTCTGAGGTCTGCACGTGATAGGTCGGGTAGTGGGGGAGCCAGCCCGGCTGCAGCTCGTGGGAGTTGTAGTACGTCTGGTTGGGGTCGCCGTTGTAGTCGTGGATCAGGGTCATCAGGACGAAGATCTTGAACGCCGAGCCGGTCTGCCGATGGGCCTGGGCGGCGTAGTTGAAGTTCGTCTTGTCGTAGCTCGATGAGGAGGCCATGGCGACGATGTGTCCGTTCGACGGATCGATCGTGACCAGGGCGGCCGCGGGATCGCCGGGCTGGCCCTCGTTGTTGGCGATCGCCTGGCGGGCCTCCTGCTGCTTCTTGAGGTCGATCGTCGTATAGACCTTGAGCCCGCCCTGGCGCACGCGGGCCACGCCGAACTTGTCGAACAGCGCCTGCTTGACGTAGTCGAAGAAGTACTGCTCCTTGTGGAACGTGTAGCTCGTGTTGTGCTGCGTGCCGAGCGGCTCCTTGTCGGCGGAGTCGGCCTGGGCCCGAGTGATGTACTTCGACTGCACCATCGAGGTCAGCACGTCGTGCCGACGGGCGCGGGCGAAGCCGGGGTTCAGGAACGGGTTGTAGTCCGAGGGCGCCTGCGGCAACCCGGCCAGCAGCGCCGACTGCGCGAGGTCGAGCTGCCAGACCGGCTTGTTGAAGAACATCTCCGCGGCGGCGCCGACGCCGACCGCGGTCTGGCCGCCGATCGTCCCGTAGGAGACGTCGTTGAGATAGCTGGTGAGGATCCAGGACTTGGTGTGCTGCTGCTCGAGCTGCTCGGCCAGCTTGGCCTCGACGATCTTGTACTTGAGGTTGCGGTTGTTGGCGATCTGGTCGGGGAGGTAGACGTTGCGCACGAGCTGCATCGTGAGCGTGGATCCGCCCTGGATCGACTTGCCGCCGCCGAACACGTCCTTGATCGCGGCGCGCAGGATGCCCTGGTAGTCGACGCCGCCGTGCTGGTAGAAGCGGCGGTCCTCGATCGCCACGGTGGCCTGCTTGATCGCGGCGGGGATCTGGTTGTTGTAAACGTAGGTCCGCAGGATGTCGGACTGGATGTAGCCGAGCGGGGTACCGTCGGCCGCGAACACCTCCGAAACCTGGCCGGGATCGCGCGGCTTGAGCTGGTCGATGTTGGGGGCGGATTGCGCCACGCCGACGATCCAGCCGACCACCGCCAGGCCCGCCAGCGCGATTCCGCACACCCCCAGGACGAACGCCATCACGAGCACACGCGCCACGGGGTGCCCACGTTGGCGCTTTCGGCGCCGTTGTCGTTCGCGTCTGCTCATACGGTGTGTCGGCGCCGAGCTGTGCTGTCCGGATCGGGCCCCGCGGCGCCGCGAGTGGACCCAAGATTGTACCCAGCGGGGTTTTCGCACCCGCGGGCCTCGGTCCTTCAGCCTGGGCGCGCGCGCCCACGCCGCGCGCCCACGCCGAGCGCTCACGCCGAGCGCCCACGCCGATCGCTCTCGGTCGCGCTCCGGCTCGGTGCGCGGGCGGCCGGCGCTCAGGATCCGGGGACGCCGAAGCCGGATCGCAGGCTGCGCTGAAGCCGGCGGGCGCGATCGGTGCCGCGCCGCCCCGCCCACGGGTGTGGGCCCTTCGCCCACGGATGCCACCCGAGCGTTCCGTAGTCCTCACGCAGCTGCGCCTTGAGCTCACCGCGATGTTCGCCGCACGCGTACGCGTTGGGGCCGTACATGCCCCGCCCGTGCCAGGTCAGCCACCGGCTCGGCTCGGCGTCGACGTACTCACCGTGGCGGAGATCGAGCATCTGGCGCTCGAGGTCGGCCTGGGTGTCGGGGTCCGGCCGAGCGCCGCAGATCTCGCACCGGAAGATCACCTTCACGCCCATCTGAGAACGGTAGCGCCGATCTGATGCAGCGCAACTCGCCGGCCGGTTCAGCCGGGGCTCGGCACGAGCAGGTTCTCGGCGCGCAGCGCGCGAAGCGCGGCGGCGCGCAGCTCCGCCTCTCGGGCCGCCCGGTCGGGCGCGGGAACAGATTCGGCGATCAGGTCGATGCGCACCGCTTCCGGCGTCATCTCGGCGATCCGGACGACCAGGCCCGGCTCGAGTCCGGTCAGTCGGGACAGCGCCAGGTCGGTGTCGGCCGCGGGCGCGAGCCAGACCGAGGCCTCGGGACGGACGCGGTCGTCAAGGATCGTGTCGTTGTGGAGCACCTCCGAGGCGAGCCGCTCGTTGGGGATGAACAGGCGCCGTCCCTCGGCCGTGCGCAGGACCGTGTAGTTGAGCCGCACGTCCTCGACCACCCCGGTCTGCGCCTCGATCGTGACCTGATCGCCGATCCGCAGCGGCTGGGCGACCATCAGCATCACGCCGGCGATCAGGTTGGCGAGCGTCTGGCGGGCGGCGAAGCCGACCACGGCGGCGACGATCGCGCTCGATGCCAGCACCCCGGCCGCGAGCTTGTTCAAGCCCGCGAACTGCGACAGCGCGAACAGGCCGCCGATCACCAGGATCACGAGCGAGATCAGCCGGCGGAGGAAGCGGATGCGGGTGTCGACGGCCGCGTTCAGCTCGGTCCGCGCGGCCCAGTGGGAGACGCCGCGATCGGCCAGCCAGGCCAGCACCAGCGTCAGCACCACGGTGAGGATCGCCGTGAGCTGGTGTGAGTGGCGGTTCAGGAACGAGCTGCCGGTAATGAGAACATCGCTTGTGCTCATGGGCCGCGAGACTACCGCCAGCGACACGCCCGTCCGCTTCGCGTGGCGCGCGCTGTGGACCTCGCGGCTCGTCATCCTCATCTGCGGCGTGCTCGCCGTCCTGTCGTTCGGTCGCGCACCGGCGACCGACGGCTTCGACCCCGCCCGGCTGACCGCGCCGTTCGGCTACTTCGGCAATCTGCTGGCGGCGCCGTTCGTCCGCTGGGACTCCGTCTGGTACCTGGCCATCGCGCAGGGCGGCTATGACCATCAACCGTCCAAGACCGCGTTCTTTCCGCTCTACCCGCTGATGATGCGGGGGCTCGGCATCGTGATCGGGTCGGAGCTGATCGCGGGCGTGATCATCTCGTTGCTCGCCTTCGGCGTGGCGCTGGTGCTGCTGCAGCGACTGGTGACGCTCGAGCTCGGCGAACGTCGCGCCCAGGTCACGGTGCTGCTGCTCGCCTTCTGCCCGATGGCCTACTTCTTCTCCGCCGTCTACAGCGAGTCGTTGTTTCTGGCCCTGTCGGTGGGGTGCATCTACGCCGCCCGCGTCGGACGGTGGTCCTGGGCCGCGATCCTCGGCGCGCTGGCCGCCGCCTCACGCAACGGCGGCGTCGTGCTGGTCGTACCGCTCGTGCTCCTGTACCTGTACGGACCGCGCACCGATCGCGCCGCCGTCGTGCGCACGGGGTCGGGCTGGTGGGCACGGGTGCGGCCCGTCCATGGGATCCGGCGGTCGTTCGCATGGATCGCGCTGGTGCCGGTCGGGCTTGGAGCGTATCTGGGATTCCTCGCGCTCAAGACCGGCGACGGGCTGGCTCCGTTCCACGTCCAGCAGGTCTGGTTCCGCCACTTCGCCGGCCCGTTCGGCGGTGTCTGGGACGGGATCGTGGCCGCCTGGGACGGGCTGCGTCAGCTGATCCACGGACCGCCGCCGCCCCTTTACTTCACCAAGGCCGGAGGCGACCCGCTGCAGGTGGCGGGGCAGAACCTGATGCTGTTCGGATTCCTGGTCCTCGGGGCGGTGGCGTGCGTCGGGGCGTTTCGCCGTCTGCCGATCGCGTATGGAGCGTACGCGCTGGCGGCCCTGGCGCTGCCGCTCACCTACCCCGTCGGGCCGCAACCGCTGGCCTCGCTGCCGCGCTACGAGGTGGTGCTGTTCCCACTCTTCATGTGGGCCGCGGTGTGGCTCGAGAAGCGGCGCCTGAGCACCCATGCGATCGCCGCCAACGCGGTCCTGCTCGGATTGTTCACGGCCGAGTTCGCGACCTGGCGCTTCGTCGCGTGAGCCGGACCGGGAGTGCCTCCGCGCCGAGCGCGCTGCTGCTCGACGCGCTCGGGACGCTCGTCGCCCTGCGCCCGCCGGCCCCGCGCCTGCAGGCTGAGCTGGCGGCGCGGTTCGGCGTGGCGATCTCCGCGACCGAGGCCGAGCGCGCAATCGCCGCTGAGATCTCCTATTACCGCTCGCACCTCGACGACGGCCGCGACCCCGCGGCGCTGGCGGATCTGCGCCAACGCTGTGCCGAGGCCCTGCGGCGCGCGCTGCCGCCCACGCCGGAGCTGGCGCGGGTGGGGACCCCGGCCCTGACCGGCGCCCTGCTCGCCTCCCTGCAGTTCGAGCCGTTCGCCGACGCCCGTCCGGCCCTGGAGGCCGCCCGCGCCGCCGGCCGGAGGCTCGTCGTGGTCAGCAACTGGGATGTCTCGCTGCACGAGGTGCTCGCTCGGCTCGGGCTGGCCCCGCTCCTGGACGGAATCGTGACGTCGGCCGAGGCCGGCGCGCGCAAGCCGGCGGTGGAGATCTTCTCGCACGCGCTCGAGATCGCCGGCGCCGGCGCCGCTGATGCGATCCACGTCGGCGACAGCGTCGAGGAGGATGTCGTGGGAGCGCGCGCCGCCGAGATCGAGCCGGTACTCGTGCGGCGTGACGGGAGCCCCGGCCCTGACGGCGTGCGCACGATCACGACGCTGACCGAGCTGCTGCGGTGAGCGGCCCGGCCTGAGCCGCGGCAAACCCTAATCTTGCTGTCAGCGTCATGAGCGTTCCACCGCCGCTTCCCCCGCCCGAGGCCAGGCCCGAGTCTCACCCCGAGGCCCAGATGCCCGAGGCCGTCGGGGCGCCCCCGCCTGAAGAGCGCGGCTTCGACGAGCCGCCGTGGAGCCCCTGGACGGCTCCCGCCGCCGTGGTGCTGGGGTTCGCGCTCGGCGTGTTCGCGAGCCTCGTCGTCGCGATCGTCGCCTCGATCGGTGGCACCAGCCTGGGCCATCCCACCCCGGCCGTGAGCATCATCGGCGACGTCATGTTCGACGTCTCGTTCGTCCTCGCCGCGCTCTACCTGGCCTCGACCCAGGGCCGACCGACGCCGGCCGACTTCGGCTTTCGCCGGGTGTCGTTCCGGCTCGCCGCGAAGGCGTTCCTCGCCGCCGGGTTCGGGTACTACGCACTGACGGCCGTCTACGCCGCCGTCTTCCACCTGCACGGTCAGGACAAGCTGCCGAGCGAGCTCGGGGCCGACAAGAGCACCGCGGCGATGGTCGCGACCGGCGTGTTCGTGTGCGTGATCGCGCCGATCGCCGAGGAGTTCTTCTTCCGGGGCTTCCTGTTCGGCGCGCTGCGTCGTTGGAAGCTGCCGCCGGCGGCCGCGCGCCCGTGGGTCGCGGCGGTGATCACCGGGCTGCTGTTCGGGCTGGCCCACACCGGGTCGGCCAACGCGCAGTACCTGCTCCCGCTCGGCTTCCTCGGCTTCGTGCTCTGCCTGGTGCGCTGGCGGACCGCGTCGCTGTACCCGTGCATGGCCCTGCACGCGACCAACAACGCGCTCGCCCTCGGCGTCAATCAGCTGCACTGGAACATCGCCGCCATCCTCGCGCTGATGCTCGCCGCCAACGCCGTGATCGCCGCCGTGACCTGGCCGCTGGCCGCCCGAGAACCCGCGGTGGCGCCGCTCACGTCGTAGGCGGGAGAGCGCCGGCCGATGGTGCCGTAACGCAATTGTTTAGGATGCGGCGCGTGACACGGATCGGTCGGGGCATCCTGGGACTTGTCGTCGCCGTTTCGCTCGGCCTGGTGCCTGCGAGCGCGCTTGCGGCCACCACCGCCGCGACTCCGGCGTCCACGACTCCGGTCACCACGCCGAAGCCGGTCAAGGGCCAGCTGCTGCTCAGCCTGGACGGCATCTTCCACGTCAACCGGCAGCCGGTGACGATCACCAATCGTGCGGTCCGGGTCAACGGGTTCGTGCGTCCGTACGTCGCCGGTCAGGTGGTCGTGCTCAAGGCCTACGTCGGCAGCAGCCTGGTCCACTCCGAGCGGCTGCGCGTGATCCGCTCGCGCGGCGGGACCTACGGCCACTTCAGCTCGCGCTTCTCGAGCCCGCGGGCGGGCCAGGTGTCCGTCTCGGCCGTGCACGCGACGAGTCCCCAGCTCGCTCGTGTGGCCGCCGGCACCGGCTTCGCCGCCCTGAACCCGCACGCCGGGTTCGGCTCGACGGGTCGCTTCGTGCAGCTGATCCAGGGTCGGCTGGCGCTGCTGCACTTCTACGTTCCCCGGACCGGCGTCTACGACAACGGAACCGGACTGGCCGTCGATGCCTACCACCGCCTGCTCGGCTGGGGTGTGAGCCAGAACCTCGGCCCGGCGACCGTGACCGCCCTGCTCAATCAGGTCGGTACCTTCCCCGTCCGGTACCCGAGCGACGGCAAGCACGTCGAGGGCAACCTCGGCAAGCAGCTGCTGGCGCTGATCCGGGGTGGCCGAGTGCTGACGATCTACCCGATCAGCTCCGGCAAGCCCTCGACCCCAACCGTCCTCGGTCGCGGCTTCAAGGTCTACAGCCGCGTCCCCGGGTACCTGCCCGACGGCATGTACTTCTCCAGCTTCTTCATCGGCGGCTACGCCATTCACGGCTACGACCCCGCGCCCGACTACCCCGCCAGCCACGGCTGCATGCGCGTCCCGATCGTGGACGCGATCTCGATCTACCGGTGGCTGAACTACGGGGACATCGTCGACGTCTACCACTGATAGGCCGCCGCTCGCCGCTCGCCGCTCGCCGCTCGCCGCTCGCCGCGTCCGCTGATCACGGCCCGTCGCGCGGGAGGGTGGGCAGATTCCGGCCGGCATACGGCCGGAATCTGCCCACCCTCGCAAGCGAGGAGCCCCCACGCGCAGCGGAACCGATACCCCTACTTCAACCCGCTCGAGAACCTCGCCAGGTAGCCGATGCCGACGCCGTAGACGAGCAGGGCGAGGATCGTCGGGAGTCCGCGCTCGACCCACTGGCTGTCGGACTGCACGAGCGAGCGGAACGGGGAGGTGAGGGCGGAGGCCGCGTTGTCGATGAACAGCCGCGGCTGGGAGTGGTCCTTGGTCACCGGGGGCACGCTCGGTGCGGCGGGCCTGCTGGTGGCCAGTTCCTGGACCTGGTGCTTGGACGCGCCGGCCATCTGGTCGCGCGCGAACATCGCGAAGGACGCGATCAGGAGTGCGCAACACGCGTACGCGATCAGTACCAACCCGCGGTGGATCACACCGAAGGTGTCGGACGCGGATCGGGCTAGCATGAGCCGCGACCGATGACCATCGAAGATTCGTCCGTGGCCACGGCGCGGGAGCGTCTCCTGTCCGAGCTGCGCGAGCATGCGCTCGTGATCGGCGAGGTGGTGCTGACCAGCGGCGCGATCGCCCAATACCTCGTGGACGCCAAGCGGGCGATCCTGCGCCGGCCCGGCTTCGAGGCGCTGTCCGTGCTCGTCGCCGCGCAGGCTCGGGCGTGGAGCGCGTCCGCGGTCGGCGGGATGACGATGGGGGCGGACCCGATCGCCTGCGCGGCGCTGGCCGGCGGAGCCGATGTCAAGGCGTTCTTCGTGCGCAAGGAGGTCAAGGCGCACGGCTTGGCCCGCCGGATCGAGGGGCCGGTGCTCGAGCCCTCGGACCGGTGCATGATGGTCGAGGACGTCGTGACCACCGGGGGGTCGACGATCCGGGCCCTCGAGGCGCTGCAGGCGGAGGGACATGACGTGGTCGGCGTGCTCGCGATCTGCGACCGGCTGGCGGGCGGCGCGGAGCGGATCGAGCAGGCGGCGGGAGCGCCGTTTGCGGCGCTCACCACGATCGACGAGGTGTACCCCGAGCGCCCGGACCGCCGCGGGTGACGATCCGCCGCTCCCTGGCCGCTGATGAGCCGGCGTTGCGCGTGCTCGACCGGGCGACCTGGACGAGCGAGTCGAGCCCGGCGCCCACACCGCCCGCGGCGCGGAGGTTCTTCGGGACCGAGTGCGCCCCGCGGGACGTGCTCGTCGCCCTCGACGGCGAGGAGATCGTGGGCTACGTCCGGATTGCGCCGCCGACGCCGCTGCAGTCCAACCGCCACGTGCTCGAGATCCGGGGTCTGTCGGTCGATCCGGGTCGCCGGCGTCAGGGGATCGGGCGGGCGCTGCTCGACGCGGCGGCGCAGGAGGCGGCGGGTCGGGGGGTGCGGCGCCTGACGCTCCACGTGCTTGGCCACAACGAGGGCGCGCAGGCGGTCTACGCGCGCTGCGGCTTCGGCGTCGAGGGTGTGCTGCGCGAGGAGTTCGAGCTCGACGGGCGCTACGTCGACGATGTGCTGATGGCGCGCGTGATCGGGCCGGCGGACGCCGCCCGTCCGCGCCCGGTCAGCTGATCGGGGTCCGCGCGATCAACCGGCGGCACTGCACCCGCATCCCCGGCCGCGTGTGGTATGGACGCACGCGCCAGCCGTAGCCGACGGGCTTGAACTCCACGATCGGTCGCCGGCGTCGGTAGACATCGCGAGCGGGGTGGTAGGCCACGCCGCCGACATTGAGGTTCATCGACCAGGCCAGGACGCTCTGGAACGAGAGCTCGCTGGCGGGCTGCCCGCAGGCCGTCACCGCGGCCGGGCCGCCGATCCGCGCGATGACCCCCGCCAGCCGGTTGATCTGCCGCGTGCGGGCACGCTCGTGGTAGAGGTCCTTGTGCTCCGCCCGCAGGCGGGTGATCGCCGACGGAACCAGCGCCAGGGCGATGAGCGCGACGATCGCGATGCCCGCCCAGTCGGGAATCCTGGCCAGGCTCGGGCGCCCGCCGGCGTGCCAGGCCGAGAAGCCCTGGAGCAGCCGTCCGACGAGCACCGCGGCGATCACCACCGCCACCCCACCGGCCTCGAACATGTAGCGGTTCAGCGCCGGCCAGCCGTGCAGGGCGAAGGCGATCTCGATCACGACCCAGGCCACCACGCCGCCGGCGAGCACGAGTGTGGGCCGGTCCCGGCGCCAGATCGCCACGGCCACCGAGAGCAGCGCGGCGATCCAGATCGGGGCCACATGGAGGTCGAGGAAGCGGCTGATCGTCCCGAAGACCTTGTTGTTGTGCAGGGCCCGGCCGGAATGCAGCGCCAGGTTGCCGGCGACGAAGAGGCTGTTGGCGGTCAGCGCGGGGATCCCGAACCAGAGCAACGGGATCACGATCAGCCCGCCCACGATCAGCCCGCGCATCTGGGGAACCGAACGCCAGGCCCAGATCGCGTACAGGCCGACGAACGGCCACACCTCGGGCCGTCCGAGCGAGGCCAGGACGGCGAGGCAGAACGCGATCCGCGGCCGCTTGGAGAGATGGCAGTCGATCGCGCCCAGTGTCAGCGCGACGATCATCGTGTCGGACTGCGCGCTGAGGATGTAGTGCATGTAGTCGCTGATGCCGAGCAGGCTCAGGCCCGCGAAGACGGCGGCGACATACGGCGCGTAGCGATGCTCGGGCGAGGGCCCCGTTAGCTTGTAGGCGATCCGGCCGGCGAAGATGGAGCCGCTGAGCGAGATCGCCACGGCGGTGAACATCCACAGCCACATCGCGTAGTGCCCGGTGATGGCATAGGGAACCGTGAACAGATACGGGAGCGGCTTCCAGGACGGCGCCCCGTTCGTGTTCAGATTCAGATGCAGCGTCTGATGGCCCCAGACAAGCCAGCCGTAGGGGTCAAAGCCCGGCCGCGTCCGCGCCCACAGCACCAGCAGCACCGAGAACGCGACGAGGACGACGCCCGTGCTCGCTCCCGGATGCTCCCGGAGCAACGACCGCACGGACGTGCCACGCCCCGCTCCGGCGCGATCCGATGTCGCCAATCCGGGGATCGGCGGTGCGTCAATCGTTCGCTCCGACACGAGAAGCGGACAAATGTACAGGCGAAGCCTTAAGCGCGCCTCTGCCCGCCGCGGGCCACCGTCCACGCAGGGTGGCGCAGCGCTCACGATGCCGTTGGCCGGATTGGCCGATTGGCGGTCAGACCATGCGGGTAGCGCGGTTTGGACTCTGACCGCGACCTCCGAGCACAGACCTGCGCTCGGACCGGGGGCGTACAGTGCCCCCGGCAGGAATCGAACCTGCATCCCGCGCTTAGGAGGCGCGTGCTCTATCCATTGAGCTACGAGGGCCAGGCCGGCCCAAGGGTATCCGGGACCATGACTTCATTGAGGAGCCGTTAAACCTTGGTGACAGGGGTACGGGCTTGTGGTATCCCACCACGTGGTGGAGGGAACCTGCTAACGACGCGGAAGATCGTCTGACCGATGAGCGTCGGTTCGCCACAACTGCTGATCGAGGCCGAGGGCGCCGCTCAGGCCGGACTCGAGCCCGTCGCCGGAGAGATCGCGGCGCGTTCGCCCCTGGAGCTGTTCTGGCGGCGCTTCCGCGGCGATCGCGTCGCGATGGCCTCGCTGATCTTCATCGTCCTGCTGATCCTGGCGGCCATCTTCGCGCCCGTGATCGTCAAGCTCATGGGCGTCCAGGGCCCGAACGTCCAGAACCCGAATGCGCTTGACCAGTTCGGGACGCCGACCGGCCCGAGCCTCGCCACCAACCACATCTTCGGCGTCGACAACCTCGGCCGTGACGTCTTCGCCCGGGTGCTCTACGGCGCCCGCGTATCGCTGGCCGTGGCCTTCATCGCGACCGGCATCTCGCTCGTCATCGGCGTCGTCAGCGGGCTCTTCGCCGGCTTCTATCGCGGCAAGGTCGACATGGCGATCTCGCGCTTCATCGACGTGCTCCTGGCCTTCCCGATCCTGCTGCTGGCCTTGGGTCTGGCGGCGGCGTGCTCCAACGCGGCCGGGTGCTTGGGCGGTCTGATCAAGCCGGGGCTCACGAACGTGATCTTCGTGATCGCGTTCGTGAACTGGACCTACATCGGGCGCATCGTCCGCGGGCAGGTCCTGTCGCTGCGCGAGAAGGAGTTCATCGAGGCGTCGCGCTCGCTCGGGGCGTCGAACCGGCGGATCATCTTCAAGGAGGTGCTGCCCAACCTGGTGGCGCCGATCATCGTCTACGCGACGTTGATCATCCCGCAGAACATCCTCTTCGAAGCCGCGCTGTCGTTCCTCGGCGTCGG
>Ga0208478_1000243_pt1 | contig 20733 bp, 17 predicted proteins | sample NGESurdeep072012_5_FD_184462 | JGI IMG/M metagenome (GOLD analysis project Ga0208478, IMG submission 184462) | Arctic peat soil microbial communities from Barrow, Alaska - NGEE Surface sample 415-2 deep-072012 (SPAdes) | ecosystem: Environmental > Terrestrial > Soil > Wetlands > Peat ...
TGGGACCTGGCTGGCACTGTCGACTCTTCCCACGGATCCTCAACTTGCACCCACGGGAGGTTCGTGATGCACGCAGGCGCTCGCGTTGCATCGCTGCTGATCACGCTTTCGCTGATCGGCGGCGCCCAACTCGCCGCGCCTATCGCGGCGTCCGCGAACGCGCGCGCCAATCCCAAGGTCGCCGCGGAGGTACCCGCCGCGATCAAGAAGAAGGGCACGCTCACAGTCGCCACGGACGCGAGCTTCGCCCCGATGGAGTTCATCACTCCGCACGGTCACACCGTTGTGGGGACGGACGTCGACCTCGCGCGAGCCCTCGCCAGCGTGATGGGCCTCAGGGTAAAGATCGTCAACGTGATGTTCGACACGATCATCCCGGGCCTCGCCTCCCACAAATACGACCTTGGCATGTCGTCTTTCACCGACACCAAGGCACGCGAGCGGGTCGTCGACTTCGTCACCTACTACTCGGCCGGCACGTCGTTCTTCGTCAAGGCCCACGGCGGCCCAACGATCCAGACGCTCGCCGACCTGTGCGGCCACAGGGTCGCAGTCGAGAAGAGCACCACGCAGCAGGCCGACGCCACCGCCGAAGACAAGAAGTGCACGGCGGCCGGCAAGCCCGGCGTGACCGTCAGCAGCTTCCAGGACCAGCAAGGCGCGGACCGCGCACTCTCCAGCGGCCAGACCGAGGTCGGCATGGCCGACTCGCCCGTCGCGGGTTACGTGGTTACGCAGTCCCGCGGACTCTTCAAGCTCTCCGGCAAGCCATACGGGACCGCCCCCTACGGCATCGCGATCGCCAAGCACAACGGCATAGCCAAGCCGATCTGCGACGCGCTCAAAGTACTCATCAAGAACGGCAACTATCTGGCGATCCTGAGCAAGTGGGGTACCCAGGCAGGCGCCATCACCCATCCGAAGATCAACGGCGCGACTTCTGCGCAGTAGCCGAACCGGCGGAGACGGGCGCCGCGCGGATTATCAGCGCTCCAACCGCGATGCGCAGAAAAGCCCGAAACGGGCCACTTTGGGGCGTCCTAACTCCATCCCCGCCTACAGGTTCACGGCCACGTACTTCGTCTCCACGTACTCCTCGATCCCCTCGTAGCCGCCCTCGCGGCCGAAGCCGGACTGCTTGATGCCGCCGAACGGGGCGGAGGCGTTGGAGACGATGCCCTGGTTGAGCCCGACCATGCCGGTCTCGAGGCCCTCGACGACGCGCAGCGCGCGCTTCAGGTCGCGGGTGAACACGTAGGCGACGAGGCCGTACTCGGTGTCGTTGGCGGCGGCGATCGCCTCCTCCTCGCTCGCGAAGGGCTTGACCGGCGCGACGGGCCCGAAGATCTCCTCGCGCAGCAGCGATGCGTCGTCGGGGATGTCGGAGAGCACGGTCGGCGCGTAGAAGTAGCCGGCGCCGTCGAGCGCGTGTCCGCCGGTGAGGACGCGCGCGCCGTGGCCGACGGCGTCCTGCACCAGCTCGGCGACCTTGCTGCGCTGCTTGTCGTCGATCAGCGGGCCGAGGTCGACGCCGTCCTCGGTGCCGCGGCCGACCTTGAGCTTCCCCATGCGCTCGGCGAGCGCGTCGGCGAACTTCTCGGCGATCGGCGCTGCCACGTGGAAGCGGTTGGCGGCCGTGCAGGCCTCGCCGCCGTTGCGCATCTTGGCAATCATCGCACCCGCCACCGCGGCGTCGAAGTCGGCGTCCTCGAACACGAGGAACGGCGCGTTGCCGCCCAGCTCCATCGACAGCCTCAGCAGCGTCTCGGACGCGTCGGCCATCAGGCTGCGCCCGACCTCGGTCGAGCCGGTGAACGACAGCTTGCGCAGCCGCTGATCGTGGATCAGGGGCGACGTCGTCGACCCCGAGGACGAGGTCGTTACATGGTTGATCACACCCGCCGGCAGGCCCGCTTCTTCGAGGATCTTGACCAGCATCAGCATCGAGAGCGGGGTCTGTGATGCCGGCTTGACCACCATCGTGCATCCGGCCGCGATCGCGGGCCCGATCTTCCGCGTGCCCATCGCCAGCGGGAAGTTCCAGGGCGTGATCAGCAGCACCGGGCCGACGGGCTGCTTCATCGTCAGCAGACGCCCCTGGCCGTTCGGCGCGACGGCGTAGCGACCGTCGATGCGCACCGCCTCCTCGGCGAACCAGCGCAGGAAGTCGGCCGCGTAGACCACCTCCGCCCGCGACTCCTTGACCGGTTTGCCCATCTCCAGGGTCATCAGCAACGCGAGCTCATCCTGGCGCTCGATGATCATCTCGTAGGCACGCCGCAGGATTTCACCGCGTTCGCGTGGAGCGTGCGTGGCAAAGCTCGGGCCCGCCGCGACGGCCGCGTCGAGCGCCGCCTGGGCGTCCTCGGGCGAGGCATCTGCGACCTCGCACAGCGTCTCTCCGGTGGACGGGTCCTCGACGGCCAGAACTCCGGCGCTGCCGTCACGCCAGTCGCCGCCGATGTACAGCTGCTTCGGGACCTGCTCGAGGATGCTCTCTTCTGAAGTGGCGGTGATGGTGGTCATGTCAAGGAGGCTACGCCTCCGCGGCCTGACGTAAACACCAGAAGTCCCGGTCCGCGTGCGCCGCTGGGTCACACGGGCGACGCGCCGCCGATCCCACTAGGGTTCGCGCCGTGAAGCGCCTCGCTCCGATCGTGCTGGTGCTGGCCCTCGCGGGCTGCGGAGCGGGCACGAAGACCGTCACCGTCACCACCCCGACGAGCCCCGGCACGACCGGCTCCTCGAGCGGCGGCGCCGGGCTCCCGACCACGACGACCTCGACGAGCTCCAGCGGCGGCGCCGGCGTGAGCACGACCGCCTCGACGTCCGCCACGCCGAGCGCGCCGACGAGGACCGTCTCGATCTCGACCTTCAGCAGCCCGTCGGGCAACATCGGCTGCCTGATCATCAATGGGAGTGCGCGCTGCGACATCCGCAACCGCCACTGGTCGCCCCCGCCGCATCCGAGCTCGTGCCCGCCGGTGGTCGACTACGGCCAGGGCCTGATCGTCGACACGAGAGGCAATGCGCGCTTTGTCTGCGCCGGCGACACGGCGCTGAACCCCTCCGCGCCGCCGCTGCAATACGGCGTGGACACGCGGGTCGGTGGACTCACCTGCGCGAGCCGCTCTGACGGCATGACCTGCACCAACGCCTACGGTCACGGCTTCACCATCGCCATCCAGGGCTACCGGATCTTCTGATCGGGGCCGCTGGGACGTGTGGGGCGCCGAAGCGCCCCACACGGTCGAGTCCCTAGACGGAGGCGGTCACGGTGGCCGGCTCCAGCGCCACCGCGAGGACTTCGTCGATCGTCATCGCGAAGTGGAAGCCCATCGCCTCGCGCACCTCGACGGGCACGTCGTCGAGGTCACCGCGGTTGCGCTCCGGGAGCACGACGTCGGTCAATCCCGCCGCGTGCGCCGCGAGCACCTTCTGCTTGACGCCGCCGATCGGCAGCACCCGCCCCTGCAGCGTGACCTCACCGGTCATCCCTACGGTGTGCCGCACGGGCCGGCCGCTGAGCAATGAGGCGAGCGCCGTCACCATCGTGACTCCGGCACTCGGGCCGTCCTTCGGGATCGCTCCGGCCGGCACGTGCACGTGGAACGTGCGCTCCTCGAACGCCGAGGGCTCGATCCCGAGCTCCTCGGCATGGCCGCGGACGTAGGAGAGGGCGATCTGGGCCGACTCCTTCATCACGTCGCCGAGCTGTCCGGTCAGCGTCAGGCCGGGCTTGCCCTGCATCGCCGTGGCCTCGACGAACAGCACGTCCCCGCCCGCTCCGGTCACCGCGAGCCCGGTGGCCACGCCAGGAACCGCGGTTCGCACCGCCGACTCCTGGAAGTGGCGCTGGCGCCCGAGCGCATCCCGGATCGCCGCCAGGTCGATCACCACAGGTGCCGTCGCCTCGCTCGAGGCGATCCTCGTCGCCGTCTTGCGCAGCAGCGTCCCGAGGTCACGCTCGAGCTGCCGGACTCCGGCCTCTCGCGTGTACTCGATCGCCACCGTGAGCAGCATCTCGTCGGAGATCTCGACCTCCTCGGGGCGCAGTCCGTTGCGCTCGAGCTGACGCGGCCACAGGTAGCCACGCGCGATCGCGACCTTCTCGGAGGTCGTGTACCCGTCGAAGCGGATCACCTCCATGCGGTCGAGCAGCGGCCCCGGGATCGTGTCCGCGAGGTTGGCCGTGGCGATGAACAGCACGCCGCTCAGATCCAGCTCCAGGTCCAGGTAGTGGTCACGGAAGCTGTGGTTCTGAGCCGGGTCGAGCACCTCGAGCAGGGCCGCGCTGGGGTCGCCGCGCCAGTCGGCGCCGACCTTGTCGACCTCGTCGAGCATGATCACCGGGTTCATCGTCCCCGCGTCGCGGAGCGCACGGACCAGGCGGCCCGGGAGCGCACCGATATACGTCCGGCGGTGACCGCGGATCTCGGCCTCGTCACGCACGCCGCCCAGCGACATGCGCACGAACTCCCGCCCGGTGGCCCGGGCGATCGACTCGCCGATCGAGGTCTTGCCGGTGCCGGGCGGTCCGATCAGGGTCAGGATCGCGCCCGAGCGGCGGTCCTCGGTGATGCCCCGCTCGAGGCGCAGCTTCTTGACCGCGATGTACTCGACGATCCGGTCCTTGACGTCCTCGAGGCCGGCGTGGTCGGCGTCGAGCACCTCGCGGGCGTGCTGGGGATCCAGTCGCTCCTCGGAGTGCTTGCTCCACGGGACCGCGATCAGCCAGTCGAGATACGTGCGGATCACGCTCGACTCGCCGCTCTGCTCGCCCATCCGCTCGAGCCGCCCGAGCTCCTTCTCGGCCTGCTCGCGCGCGTGGTCGGGCATGCCCGCCGCTTCGATCTTGCTGCGGTACTCGTCGATGATCGACCCGTCGTCCTCGCCGAGCTCCTTGCGGATCGACTCCATCTGCTTGCGCAGGAAATACTCCCGCTGCTGCTTCTCGGCTCCGGACTCGACGTCGTCGCGGATGCGCCGGCGCACCTGCAGCTCGGCCAGCCGCTCGCGCTGGTAGCCCAGGGCGAGCTCGAGCCGCTCGGTCACGTCCGTCGTCTCCAGCAGCCTGACCTTCTGCTCGAAGGACAGGTCGGGCGAGTAGCCGCTGGTGTCGGCCAGCGCGCCGGGCTCGGTGATCGAGCGCAGGAACGCGGACACCCGCCCGTCGTCGCCCCGCAGCTCGAGAATCTCCTCGACGACGGCGCGGTACTCGCGCTCGAGCGTACGGGTTGCACCGTCGACCGGGGTCTCGTCGTCACGTTCATCGACCTCGACGAACAGCCTCCCATCCGGGAGGGTGTGGGCGGCGCCGGCGACGCCGCGGTGAAGCCCGGTCAGCGAGACGGCGCGCGCCCCACCGGGAAGGCGGACGCGGTCGCTGATCTCAGCCACCGTGCCGACGGCGGCGAATTCCTGCTCGTGGCGTGGCACGAGCAGCACGCGCTCCTCTTCGCCGGTGTCAACGGCGAGAGTGAGCGACATCCCCGGGAAGACCACTGCGTCCTCGAGGGGGACAAGTAGAAGGCGACTCATCAAGTCTTCACTTTCGCTAGTAGCTTACGATCTGTAAGCGGAAATGATAACACCCGCTGAAGCGAGCATCAAACGATCTCAGTCCATACGACTGAGATTTTAGCGTGCGGCCGACACGCGCCCGGGAAAGCCCTCGGTCCGCACGCGACATGCCATGGTCGAGCGGAGGGCCCGGATCAATTACGATCCCGATCGACTTGAAGCCGTTCTCGATCCAAATTGAGAAGACAGAGGCCGGAGCGGTCCGCGTCGTGCTCGTGGGAGAGCTCGATATTGCGACCACTCCCGCGGCCGAGGCCGAGCTGCGCGCGCAGGAGGATCACGGCGCGCAGGTGATCATCCTCGACCTCCGCGGCCTGACCTTCATGGACTCGACGGGCCTGCGGCTGCTGGTCGCGGCCGATTCGCGGGCCCGCGAGGGGGGGCACCGGCTGGCGATCGTGCGCGGGCCCGAAGCGGTCCATCGCGTGCTCGAGATCACCGGCCTCGATGCGAAGCTCGACCTGATCGACGATCCGGCCGAGCTGCAGACCGCGCCGTAAGGGCCGGTCAGCGCCGGCGGTGCCGGCGGTTCAGCGGCGCCCGGAACTCGCACACGACGCGCGTGCCCGGGTCACGTTCGATCCACCAGCGATCGGCCATCCGGTCGACCAGCTGCAGCCCGAAGCCGCCGTCGGCGCCGGCTTCGCCGCGCTTCGCGATCGGGCCGATGTCGGCGCCGCGATCGCTCACCGCCACGTGCACGCGGTCCGGTCCGAGCTCGATCGTCAGCGTCAGCGTCGGCGACGGCGTGAGGCAGCGCATTGGTGACGAGCTCGCTCACGACCAGACTGAGCCTCTCGGCCACGGGCACCGACACCACGTCGGCCAGGTCGCGCACCGACGCGCGCGCCACGGCGGCCGCGCTGGGATCCGAGGGCAACCGAACCTCGAGCGCGAACGTGGGAGCCCCGTTCGTTGATCGTGACCGCTGACATCGACGGCGGTTTTCCCGCTCGCCCCGGGTTCCGAAACCGGGGAGGCGCACGCGTGGTCGCGGCCGGTCAGCTGAGGGTCGCGTACATCTGGCCGAGCTCGGCCGGCGGCTCGCCCCGGAGCACCCACATGCCATCTTCGCGGCGCGTGACCTTGTTCTGCGCCGTGAGCTCCTTGAGCGCCGTCGTGACCGTCGGGCGACGGGCACCCACGAGGCTCGCGAGCATGCGATGGGTCAGCCCGAGTGGCAGCACGATCCCATCGGTCGAGACCTTGCCCCAGCGCTCGGCGAGATGCCACATCAACAGCAGCAGCCGCGTCTCGACGCGCTGCAGATTGCAGATCGCGAGCTGCACGGCGAGCGCCCGGGAGCGCTTGATGGCCCGGGCGACGACCGCGGTCGTCAACTCGGGCCACCGCGCCGTGCGGGCCACGAAGCGTCCGTCGAGGATCGCGATTCGGGCCGTCACCAGCACGTTCCAGGTCACCGCGGGCGCCTCGGTCACGAGCTCGATCCCGGTGTCCCAGGGACGGAGGATCTCGCCCTCGCCGATCAGCTCGGTGAACGACGAGCTGCCCAGCATCACATCGCGCGAGATCAGGCCGTCGATGACCAGCAGGCCGAGCGCGCCCCGCGGTTCGATGATGTCCAGGACCTCCGCGGGCCATTCGCCCGGAGCCAGCGTCTCGATCGCGGCGATCGCGTGCGAGCGCGCAGCGGCAGCCCGTTCAGCGTCCATGTCGCGGGCGAGGTCGGGATCCACGTCGAGGATCGCCACCGCCCGCCGGCGGGGAAAGCTGTGGGCCTCGCTCACGCTGCGCTGTCGTGAGCGGATGTCCACTGATCGGGCAAGATCTTCACGCACCTTCTTAGGTTGCCCCTGAATGGGTGATCGCGAAACCCCGCGGCCCGGAATCTGAAATCATCGACCGATGGCCGACCCGCGCAGACCCCACGAGGAGCCGGCTCACGACGTGCTGGCCGCCGAGGCGTTCGCGATGCCGATCGCCGATCGACCCCATCACGGGCCGGTCAAGCTGCCCGAGGATCCGATGGGCATCCCGGAGCCCCACGACATTCTCGCCGCGGAGGAGTTCCCGATGCCGGCCCCCGATCCGCATCCCGCCGTGGCCGTGCTGAGACGCACCGAGTCACCGCTGCGGCTGCCCGTGCTCGCGGGCCTCGCGCTGCTCGCGCTGGTGCTGTGGCGCCGCCGCCGCCACCGTCGCTGACGCTCTGACTTCCCGAGTTTCGGTGTTTTCCCGCCGCGGTCAGTCCTCCGGACGGGACTTGAGCACGGCGAAAGGAGGCGTCAATGCCCTCGGACCAGCTCACGCCCCGCACATTCGCCGCACTGGACCCGGGTCGACCGGCGGCTGCCGGTCGACCTTGCGGTTACGCCGGGTCGAGGGGCGGGCGCCGGTCCGCCCACGGGCGCGCCCGCTCGAGCTGCGCCGAGAGCCTCAGCAGCATCGGCTCCTGGCCCGGCGCCCCCACGATCTGCACCGCGCACGGCATGCCGTCGCCGGCGAACCCGGCGGGGATCGACGCGGCCGGATTGCCGCACAGGTTCCAGACGGCGGTGTAGGCGACGTACGGAACCGCCCGCAGGCTGGCGTGCAGGCTGCCGATCCCGTCGAGCGCGCCGAGCCGGCGCGGCAACGCGGCGATCGTGGGGGTGAGCAGTACGTCGTGATGCTCGAAGAAATGGTTCACCCGCTCGGCGATCTGCGCTCCGCGCCGAATCGCCCAGCGGACCGTCGACTCCGGAATCGCCCGTGACAGCGCCAGCGTCTGCTTGGTGCGCCGCTCGAGCAGGTCGGGCCGCTCGACCAGCGCGACCTCATCCCTGACCCCGCCGTAGAACTGGGGCACGAACGCCGGCGCCACCTCGGGATAGTCGGGGTCGTGCTCGTGGACCTCGTGGCCGAGCTCCCGCAGCGCCGCGGCCATCTGCTCCAGCGCGCCGGCCTGCTCGGCATCCAGCCGCACGCCGCGCTGCGCCGGCTTGCGGCTGAGCGCGATCCGCAGCCGCGGGGGGTCGGTGGCGGCGGCGGTGGCGAAGCCGAGCTCGTGTCCCGGCAGCTCGGTCCGGATTGCGTCGTAGACGAGCGCCGAGTCGCGGACCGAGCGCGCCAGCGGGCCCTGGGTTCCGAGCGCGTGCCAGAGGTGCTGGTAGGGCGCGGTGGAGACGAGGCCGCGCGTCGGCTTGAGCCCGTACAGGCCACAGCACGCGGACGGGATCCGGATCGACCCGCCACCGTCGCCGCCGATCCCGACCGCCACCATCCCGGCCGCCACCGCGGCGGCGGTCCCGCCGCTCGATCCACCCGTCGAGCGGCTCAGATCCCATGGGTTGCGGGTGTAGCCGAAGGCGGCCGACTCGGTGAACGGCCACTGGCCGAACTCGGGCATCGTCGTCTTGCCGATGATCACCGCGCCGGCGGTCCGGAGCCGCGCGACGAGCTCGCCGTCCGCCGCCGCGGGCCGCGTCCGGGCGGCGGTGCCGAAGGTCGTGAGCTGGCCGGCGACGTCGATCTCGTCCTTGATCGCGATCGGCACGCCGTGGAGGGGCCTGGTCCTGCCGGCGCCCGCGCCGTCACGCGTGGCCGCCTCGGCCAGCGCCTCGTCGGCCATCACGATCCGGAACGCGTTGATCGACGGGTTGAGGCGCTCGATCCGCTTCAGCAGCGTCTGCGTCAGCTCGACCGAGGAGATCTCGCCGTTGCGGATCAGCTCTGCCTGGCCGGCGACGCCGGCGTAGGCGATCTCGGTCTCGTTCACGGCCACGGCCACGTAACGCTAACCGGTCGGGGGGTGGGGATCGGTGACGTGGACGCTCTAGACCATCATATGGATGAAAAAGAGCGTCCACGTGACCGCGAAATCGCCGAACTCGCTGGCGCGCAGCACGGCGTGGCCGCGCGTCGGCAACTGTTTGCGCTCGGGTTCACCAGGGGCCAGATCGACCGGCGTCTCGGAATTGGTCGCCTCCACCGCCTCCACCGCGGCGTCTACGCCGTCGGCCACCGCGTCGTCGACCGCCAGGGTCGCTGGATGGCCGCGGTCCTGGCCTGCGGGCCCGACGCCGTCCTCAGCCACCGCAGCGCCGCGGCCCTCTGGAGCCTGAGGCCGACGGGCCCATCGACGATCGATGTCACAGCCGCCGGGCGCAGGAGGCACGCCCACCCCGGCATCACCCTCCACAACGTCCGCACACTCCACCCCCGCGACCGCGCCGCCCTCCACGGGATCCCCGTCACCTCGGTCCACCGCACGCTCCTCGACTACGCCGAGCTCGCGGCCCCCCACCAGCTCCGCTGGGCGTTCGAGGCCGCTGACCGGCTCGGCCTCCTCAACCTGAACGCGATCGACGAGCTGTGCGCCCGCAGCGCCGGCCGCCATGGCCGCAAGCGCCTCCAGGCCCTCGTCACCGAACACCGCGGTCCGGCGCCCGAGACCCGCTCAGAGCTCGAACGCCGGTTCCTGGCCCTGATCCGGGACGCCGGCCTGCCGGAGCCGTCCGTCAACGTGGTCGTGGCCGGCTACATGGTCGACTTCTACTGGCCCTTGAGCGCCCTGGTGGTCGAGCTCGACGGGTACGCGTTTCACCGCTCGCGGCGGAGCTTCGAGGACGATCGCGCCAAGGACGTGCAACTGCAGCTGGCCGGATGCCGGGTCCTGCGCCTCACGGACCGCCGGCTCAGAGCCCAGCCGGATCCCGTCCGCGACGACGTGGCGCGGGCGCTCAACCCCGGCGGCGCGGGGGCATCAGATCGGTGATCGTGCCGGCTGCCATCTCGGCCGCGAACGCGACCGTCTCCGACAGCGTGGGGTGGGGGTGGATCGTCAGCCCGATGTCCTCGGCGTCGGCGCCCATCTCGAGCGCGTGGACGGTCTCGGCGATCAGGTCGCCGGCGTTCACGCCGACGATCCCGGCGCCCAGCAGGCGCCCGCCGTCGGGCTCGAACAGCAGCTTCGTCATCCCCTCGCCCCGGCCGAGCCCCAAGGCCCGCCCGGAGGCGGCCCACGGGAACGCGGCCTTCTCGTACTCGACGCCGTCGGCGCGGGCCGCCGTCTCGGTCAGCCCCATCCAGGCGACCTCGGGGTCGGTGTAGGCGACCGACGGGATCGTCCGCGCATCGAAGTGCACGTTCTGGCCGGCGATCACCTCGGCGGCGACCTTGCCCTCGTGCGTCGCCTTGTGGGCGAGCATCGGGGTGCCGACGATGTCACCGATCGCGTGGATGTGGGGCACGTTGGTGCGCATCTGCGTGTCGACCGGGATGAAACCGGCGTCGTCCACGTTCACGCCGGCGGCGGCCGCATCGATCTCGGGGCCGTTGGGCCGGCGCCCGACGGCAACCAGGACGCGGTCGAACATGGCGCCGTCGCCGCTGTCGAAGGTCACCTTCAATCCGTTCTTCTGCGCCTTCACCGCCTCCACGCGCGTGCCGAGCTTCACGGCCTCGTAGCGGGCCTCGATCCGCTTGTGCAGCGGCCGCACGAGATCGGGGTCACACCCCGGGATCAGCTGATCCAGCATCTCGACCACGGTCACGCGGGATCCGAGCGCGTCGTAGACGGTTGCCATCTCCAGTCCGATGATTCCGCCGCCGATCACCAACAGGCGCTTGGGCACGTCCCCGAGCGCGAGCGCGCCGGTCGAGGTGACGATCCGTGGATCGTCCGGCAGGCCGGGAAGCATCACGGCCGAGGACCCGGCGGCGATGATGCAGTGCTCGAACGACACGGTGCGACCTGAGACCTCGAGCATGTTCGGGCCGACGAAGTGCCCCACCCCGGTGATCACCTCGACCTTGCGCTGCTTGGCCAGGCCGGCGAGCCCTCCCGTCAGCTTGGCGACCACGGAGTCCTTCCATGACCGCAGCGCATCGAGGTCGACCGACGGCGCGCCGAAGCTGACCCCGTTCTCGGCCATCTCCTCCGCCTCGCTGATCACCCGGGCGGCGTGCAGCAGCGCTTTGGAGGGGATGCACCCGACGTTCAGGCACACCCCGCCGAGGATCGGATAGCGCTCCACGAGGATCGTCTTGAGGCCCAGGTCCGCGGCTCGAAACGCAGCGCTGTAGCCGCCCGGCCCGGAGCCGAGCACCAGGACCTGCGCGTCGTAGTCGCCTCCCCCGGACGGGGGACCGGGGGCCGGGGCGGCCGGCGCCGGAGCGGCCGGCGCGGGGGCGTCAGCCGGCGTGTCCGCCGGGGCGTCCGCACCAGCGGCGGCCGGAGGCGCGGCCACCGCGCTCGGCCCCGCGCCATCGGGCTCGAGCAGCAGCAGCACGCTGCCCTCCGAGACGCGGTCGCCCATCGACACGCTCAACTGCGTGACGACGCCGGCGGAGGGCGCCGGGATGTCCATCGTCGCCTTGTCGGACTCGAGCGTGACCAGCGGGTCGTCGACCGCCACCTCGTCGCCGGGCGAGACGTGGATCTCGATCACCGGGACGTCGGTGAAGTCGCCGATGTCCGGAACCCTGACCTCGGTCACAGAAGTGCCCGGCGCAGGTCCGAGAGCACCTTGGTCAGGTGCACGACAAAGCGGGCCGCGGCGGCGCCGTCGATCACCCGGTGGTCGTAGGAGAGCGACAGCGGCACCATCAGCCTGGGGACGAACTCCTTGCCGTTCCAGACCGGCTTCATGACCGAGCGGGTGACGCCGAGGATCGCCACCTCGGGCGCGTTGATGATCGGGCTGAAGCTCGTGCCGCCGATCCCACCGAGGCTCGAGATCGTGAAGGTGGCGCCCTGCATGTCGCCCGGCATCAGCTTGCCCTCGCGGGCCTTGCCCGACAGCTCGGTCAGCTCACGGGCGATGTCGAGGATCCCCTTCTGGTCGGCGTCCTTGATCACCGGGACGACGAGGCCGCCCGGCGTGTCAGCCGCGAACCCGATGTTGTAGTAGCGCTTGAGCACCAGCTCGTCGCCGTCGAGCGAGGAGTTGAAGTTGGGGAACTGCTTCAGCGTGGCCACCGACGCGGCGACCAGAAATCCGACCATCGTCAGCTTCACGCCCTCGCGGGCGTTCTCCTCGTTGAGCTGCTTGCGAAACGCCTCGAGGTCGGTGATGTCGGCCTCGTCGTTGTGGGTGACGTGGGGGATCATCACCCAGTTGCGGGCCAGGTTCGCGCCGGCGATCTTGCTGATCCGCGAGCGCGGGACCCGTTCCACCGGCCCGAACTTCTCGAACTCGATCTTCGGCCACGGCATCAGCTCGAGGCCGCCGATCGACGTCGTGCCCGCGACCGACCCGCCACCCGGACCGCCGGCACCCGCCGCCGCGCCGGCGTCGGCAGGCGCACCTTCGCGCCCCAGCGCCGCCTCGACGTCCGCCTTCGTGATCCGTCCTTTGCGCCCCGTGCCGGCGACCGTGCTCAGATCGACGCCGAGCTCCCGGGCGACCCGTCTGACCGACGGGCTCGCGTAGACCGGGCCGTTCGCAGCAGACGCGACCTCGGCGTCGCCGGCGAGCGCCGGCGGCGTGCCCGCGGACGGGGCTGGGGAAGGGGACGCCGGCTCGGGCGCCGACTCGGCCGCGGCGGGTGCGTCGTCGGGCGGCGCGGGGGGCGGCACGGCGGCACCGGCCGCGTCGGCCGTGCCTTTGCCGGTCGCGCCGTTGGACCCGGCCGGCGCGCCCGCGGGCGCGTCGCCCGACGCGCTCGGGTCGCCGGACTCGCCCGCGTCGCCGGACTCGCCCGCCCCGCCACTGCCCGACTCACCCTCGAGAGTCATCAGCAGCGAGCCCTGCGACACGTTGTCGCCGATCTTGACCTTGAGCTCCTTGACGACGCCGGCGGCCGGCGCCGGGACGTCCATCGTCGCCTTGTCGGACTCGAGCGTGACCAGCGGATCGTCGACCGCCACGCTGTCACCGGTCGAGACGAGGATCTCGATGATCGGCACGGCGTCGAAGTCCCCGATATCCGGGACCACGACGTCGATCGTCCCGGTGGCCGTCATACCGAGGTCGGGATCGGCGCCTCTGCGTCGATCTCGTAGCGATCGATGGCGGCCTGCACGGTGGCGGCGTCGATCTCGCCCGAATCGGCCAGCTCCTTCAGGGCGGACACCGCGACGTAGTGGCGATCCACCTCGAAGAACCGCCGCAGCGCGCGGCGGTAGTCGCTGCGGCCGAAGCCGTCGGTGCCGAGCACGCGGTACTCGCGCGGCACCCACGTGCGAATCTGATCGGCGAACGTCCGCACGTAGTCGGTCGAGGCGACGACGGGGCCGCGCCGGTTGCCCAGCGACTGCTCGACGAAGCTCGTTCGCTGCTCCTCGGTCGGGTGCAGCAGATTCCAGCGGTCGACCTCGATCCCGTCGCGGCGCAGCTCGGTGAACGAGGTGACGCTCCAGACGTCGGCCACGATGCCCCAGTCGTCGGCGAGCAGATCCGCCGCGGCGAGCACCTCGCGGAGCATCGTTCCCGACCCGAGCAGCTGGACGCGCGGCTTCTTCGACCGCTTCGAGCCCTCGCGCAGCAGGTACATCCCGCGCAGGATCCCGTCCTCGGCACCCGCCGGCATCGCCGGATGTTGGTAGTTCTCGTTCATCAGGGTGAGGTAGTAGAAGACGTCCTCCTGCTCGCCGATCATCCGGCGTAGCCCCTCCTGGATGATCACCGCGACCTCGAAGCCGTAGGTCGGGTCGTACGAGCAGCAGTTGGGCACGACCGAGAACAGCACGTGACTGTGTCCGTCCTCGTGCTGAAGCCCCTCGCCGTTCAGGGTCGTGCGGCCGGCCGTGCCACCGAGCATGAACCCGCGGGTGCGGCTGTCACCGGCCGCCCAGACGAGGTCGCCGACCCGCTGGTAGCCGAACATCGAGTAGTAGATGTAGAACGGGACCATCGGCACGGCGTGCGCGCTGTAGGACGTCCCCGCGGCGATGAAGGTGGACATCGACCCGGCCTCGGTGATCCCCTCCTCGAGGATCTGCCCGGTGCGGTCCTCCTTGTAGAACATCAGCTGCTCGGAGTCCTGCGGCTGGTAGAGCTGGCCGACGGGGGAGTAGATCCCGACCTGACGGAACATTCCCTCCATGCCGAACGTGCGCGACTCGTCGGGGATGATCGGGACGACATGGCGGCCGATCTGCTTGTCGCGGAGCAGCGCGGCGAGGATGCGCACGAACGCCATCGTGGTCGAGATCTCCCGCTCGCCGGTGCCGTCGAGCTGGGACTGGAACTCCGACAGCGGGGGCACGGGTAGCGCGGCCGCCTTCCGGCGCCGCACCGGGAGCGGACCGCCGAGCGCCGCGCGACGCTCGCGCATGTACTCCATCACCGCCGAGTCGTTGGTCGGCCTGTAGAACTCGGCCGCCTTCACCTGCTCGTCGGTGAGCGGGAGCTCGAACCGGTCGCGGAAGTGCAGCAACGCGGTCTCGGTCATCTTCTTCGCCTGGTGGGTGATCATCTGGCCCTCGCCGGAGACGCCCATCCCGTAGCCCTTCACCGTCTTGGCCAGGATCACCGTCGGCTGGCCGGCGTGCCTGACCGCCGTGTCATAGGCGGCGAACACCTTCTGCTGATCGTGGCCGCCGCGGTTGAGCAGCCAGATCTCGTCGTCGGTCATGTTCTTGACCCGCTCGAGCAGGCGCGGGTCGCGGCCGAAGAAGTGCTCGCGCACGTACGCGCCGTCGCGGGACTTGAAGGTCTGGTAATCGCCGTCGACGCAGCCCTCCATCACCTGCAGCAGTGCGTCATCGTGGTCCTCGGCCAGGAGCGGGTCCCAGCGTGAGCCCCAGATGACCTTGATCACGTTCCAGCCGGCGCCCCGGAAATCGGCCTCGAGCTCCTGGATGATCTTGCCGTTGCCGCGCACGGGGCCGTCGAGGCGCTGCAGGTTGCAGTTCACCACCCAGATCAGGTTGTCGAGGTGCTCACGGCCGGCGAGGCCGATCGCGCCCATCGACTCGGGCTCGTCCATCTCGCCGTCGCCGCAGAAGGTCCAGACCTTGCGGCCGGCCGTCTGGGCGAATCCGCGGGCCTCCAGATACTTCATGAACCGCGCTTGGTAGATCGAGGTGATCGGCCCGATCCCCAGCGAGACGGTGGGGAACTGCCAGAAGTCGGGCATCAGCCACGGATGCGGATACGAGGACAGGCCGGCGCCGTCGACCTCCTGGCGGAAGCCGAGCAGCTGGCGCTCGGTCAGCCGGCCCTCGAGAAAGGCCCGGGCGTAGTTGCCCGGGGAGGAGTGGCCCTGGAAGTAGACGAGGTCGCCGCCGTGGCTCTCGCTCGGGGCGTGCCAGAAGTGGTTGAACCCGACCTCGTACAACGTGGCCAGGGATTGGTAGCTCGCGATGTGGCCCCCGAGCTCCGAGGACACCTTGTTGGCTCGCACCACGATCGCGATCGCGTTCCAGCGCATGATCGACCGCAGCCGCCGGTCGAGCTCGGGGTCACCGGGGTAGGGCGGCTCCCGCTCGGCCGGGATCGTGTTGACGTACGGGGTGTTGAGGCTCGCGATCGGCCCCGTGCCGGCCTGCTGGGCACGCTCGATGACCCGGGTCAGCAGGTCGCGTGCCCGCACCGGTCCGTCGTGCGCGACGACCGCATCGAGCGCCTCGAGCCATTCGCTGGTCTCGATCGCGTCAACGTCGGCGCCGGCGCCGTTGGATGTGGAGGTCTGAACTCGATCCGTCATGGGCCGCTGTGCACGCTCTCCAACGCGAGGACTTCCGTGACCGGTACTGAATCCGCACTATACCCTCGGCCTCTCGGCGCAATCCAGACTCGCGCGCCGGCACCGACAGATGTCTGTTTCCCGGCCGCGTTCGGCCCGGAGCGTCAGCCCGGCGGCAGGGCGGCTTCGAGCGCCGTGATGATCCGCGGATCATCGGGGGCGACCTTCGTCGGCCAGTGCGCCACCAGGCGGCCGTCGCCACCGACGAGGTACTTCGTGAAGTTCCATACCGGCGGACCCGAGCCCGGTTGCCGGGCCAGGTCGGACCACAGCGCGTGTGGGTCGGCGCGGACCGACATCTTCTCGGTCAGCGGGAAGCTGACACCGTAGTTCTTCTCGCAGAAGCTGCCGATCTCCGCGGCGTCGTCGTACTCCTGGCCCGCGAAGTCGCCGGAGGGGGTTCCGAGCAGCTGCAGTCCGCGGCTGCCGAAGCGCTCGTGCAACTCCTGCAGGCCCTGATACTGCGGCGTGTAGCCGCACTTGCTCGCGGTGTTGACGATCAGGGTGGGGCGTCCACGGAGGCCTTCGAGGTCGAGCTCGGTGCCGTCGAGGAGCGTCACGCGATGGGCGTACAGATCGGTGGGGTTGGCGAGCTTGCGCGGGCGCCGGAGATACATGCGCAGAGTCGAGAGGATGGCCATGGTCGTTGTACGGTGCGCCCGTTGCGGCGGCTCACCAGTACATCAGATCCATCCTGGGCCTCGAATTGCACCCCCGCGCGACGGCGCCCCCCAAGACTATGCTGCCGCGATGCGCACGTCGCCCGGCGCTGCCCTCGACAGACGGATCGAGACCGTGATCCTCACCTTTGCGCGTCGCGACCGGCCCCTGTTGCGGCTCGTGCCCACGGCCCTGCTCCGGCCCGTGGTGGCGCCAACGGCGCTCCGGCTGCGGCGCTCGATCGTGCGCGGGACGCTCGTGATCGGGATCCCGGCCGCGGCCGTTCTCGCGCTGTGGCTCGGCCCGGGCGTCGCCTCGTCCCTGCTCGCACTGTTGTACGGGGATCCCTCGACTCCGGACGACTCGGCGCGATCAGGCGTGGTGATGACGAGCACCGGAGCGCTGGCCTGGGTGGGCGACTTCCAAGGCGGCTCGACCCAGCTGCAGGTGTGGGACCGCCGCAGCACCCGCACTTCCGATTTTCCGGACGCTGGACTCGGTTCCGCAGCCGCGCGAGATCTCGCGCCTGCGCGTGTCGGGATCGACGATCTCCTGGGCGCACGGTGGGAAGCGCCGGACCGCGCGGATCGTGTAAGCCGTCAGCACACCGGCGTGCGCGCCACCTCCGCCTGCACGGATCGCAGGACGCGCGCGTGCGAGACGATGAACTGGTCGGGTTGGCCGGCCGCCATCTGTCGTCCGGCGGCGAAGGCGATCAGCGGGGCGCCGCCGAACGGGACCCCGGGTGGACAGCGCCGGGCCGCGGCAACCGCGGCGCTCAGCTGCCCACGGGTCATCGCGATCGCCCAGGCCGGCTGGGAGCCGAGGCGCAGGAACGGTCGCGGGTGGCGTGGGTCGGCCACGAGCGAGATGCTCTGGGCGAGCGTGAACGCCACAGCGACGGCGCAGGCCACACGCGCCCATCGCCGGGCGAGCACGATCCCGCACACGGCCGGCGGCACGAGCGTCGCCTCGACCGCCACGGCGACGTTGAGCGAAGTGCCGAGCTTGGCGTTGCTGAGGAACAGGACGAGCATCGCCCCGGCCAGCCCCAAGCTGGTCGCGGCGAGCCTCCGGTCGCGCATGCGCCCGCGATTCAGGACGGCGAACGCCGCGGGCACGAGCAGGCCGACGAGGTTCCACGCCGCCTGCGCCCAGTACCCGGCCAGCGACCCCAAGCTGCGGTAACCACTCTGCGTCTGCGCGTAGACGACATCCCGCCAGACGTTGGTCCCGCCGGCGAGCGTGGTCAGCCCGAGCCCGACGGCGAGCGCCACCGCCGCCGATCGTGCCGCGCGCCGCGGGCCTGCCGACACCATGATCAGCACGAGCGCCGGGAGCGCGAGCGGGACCTTGATCAGCGGCAGCAGTCCGCACAGGACCCCGGCCGCGGGCAGCCGGCGCTCATCGGCCGCCAGCAGCGCGGCACCGAGTAGGACCGGCAGCGCCACCAGCTCGGGGATCAGCGCGCCGTGCTCGTGCACGGCCCACGGCGTCAGCAGGAGCGCGGCCGGCGTGAGCACCGCGGCGATCCGGTTGGCGGTCAGGCGCCACACGATCACCGCGGCGATCAGGCCGGCGCCGAGCTGGAAGCACGCCAGGCCGAAGCGGAGCCACTCGAGCGAATCATGGATCGCCAGCACGCCCGCTCCGGCCACGAACACTCCCGGCGGCTGGGCGCCGACGATCGTCCCGTAGAGGTCCCCGCCGTGGAGGATCATGTGCGCGGTCATCGCGTACACGCCCTCGCTGTAATCCCAGTACGTGCCGCGCAGCGCTACGTGGACGAGCAGCAACGCCCCCAGCCCGACCGCCAGACCCAGCCCTTGATCCGCGTATCTGATCTTGCCGCGTTGCACGCGGCAGTATCGCACCAGGCGGGCGCTCCCTAAGGTCTCCGCGATGGTCGCCGCCGATTGCCTTCAGCCGCTCGCGCCCGAGTCCGCCGCGGGCGCCCAGCGCCGCGCCGGCGCCCGCAGCCTGTGGCTGTTGGCCGGGATCGTGCTGCTCGGGGTAGCGGTGCGCTTTCCGACGCTGGGGGAGCAGAGCTTCTGGTACGACGAGGCGATCACCCACGGCATCGTGGCCCACAGCCTCGGGCACGTCCTCTCGACGGTTCCCCAGAGCGAGTCCACGCCGCCGCTCTACTACCTGCTCGTGTGGCTGTGGTCGCGCGTGTTCGGCACCTACGAGGTCGGATTGCGCTCCTTCTCGGCGCTCTGCGGCACGCTCACGATCCCGCTCGTGTGGCTGCTCGGCCGCCGCCTCGTGTCCGAGCGCGTCGGCCTGGTTGCGGCAGTGCTGACGGCGGTCAACCCGATCCTGTTCTGGTACTCCCAGGAGGCGCGCTCATACGCGCTGCTCATGCTCCTCAGCGCGCTGTCGCTGTGGGTGCTGGTGTGGGCACTCGAGGCGCCGAGTGCTCGGCGTCTGCTGCTCTGGGGCCTGAGCGGAGCGGTGGCGCTGTGCGCCCACTACTTCGCCGTGTTCCTGGTCGCGGCCGAGGCGCTGTGGCTTCTGTTCGCCCTGCGCGCGGCCGGACGGCTGACAGGCGCCCGCTTCGTGGCGGCCTTCGGGCCGGTCGTGATCGCGGGGGCGGCGCTGCTCCCGTTGGCCATCCACCAGAACGACGGGCGAGCCGGGTTCATCGCCGACAACTCCGGATCGATCGCCTACCGCCTCGCCCAGCTCGTCAAGCAGGACATCGTCGGCTTCGACGAGCCGCTGAAGACGGCTACGAGCATCATCGCCGTGCTGCTCGTGCTCCTCGCGGTGCTGCTCCTGCTGCAGCGCGGATCGCGTCGGGAGCGCCATGCGGTCCGACTGCCGCTCGCGGTGGGAACCGGGACGTTGCTGCTCGCTTTGCTCGTGGCGGCCGTCGCCACCGACTACGTCAACACGCGCAATCTGCTCCCGAGCTTCCCTGCCTTCGTGGTCGTCGTGGCTACGGGCTTCGGCGCCGCCCGCGCGGGGCGGACCGGCGCGGCGGCCCTGCTCGCGCTGGTGCTGATCAGCCTCGTCTCGGTGATCGGCGTGATCACCACGCCGACGTTCCAACGCATGGACTGGCGCGGTGCGGCCCGCGCGCTCGGGACCGCCATGGTGCCCCGGGCCATCGTCGCCGACCACTCCGCCGGTGCCGCGCTCGGCGCGTACATGTCGCGCCTGTCGGAGTTCCCGCCCGGCACCGCTGTGCAGGAGGTCGACGTGGTGGCGCTCGTCTACCGCCCGGCCGGCGCCAGCGTGTCCGCCTCGCCCCCGAATCCGGCCGTGCCGCCGGCCCTGCCCGGATTCACGCTCGTCGGGAGACGGCACACGGGGAGCTACACGGTTCTGCGCTACCGCGCCGCCGCTCCGGTGCCCGAGCAGCCGACGCCGCTCGCCGCGCTCCGACTGGTGCCGGCCGACCCGGTCGTGGTGCTCGTGCAGCGGCCCGGGTGAGCCTGATCGCCGCCTCGCGGCCCGGCGCGAACTGAAAGGCCCGCTGACCGGGGCAGCACATGAGCCGAACCTCGGCGGTCGTCAACAGCGCGATCCTCGTGTTCCGCAAGGGCCTGGAGACGATCTCGTGCTCGCCGCCGTGACGGGAGCCGGACAGACTTACTCGCGCGTCAGCCACCGGGCGGAGCAGGACCGATGACGTCGGTTCGGATCAGCTTGAGGATTCGCGTCGGGGGGAGCTTGACTTTCGCTCGATCAAGAGGAAGTGTTGCAACTGTCAACGAAGCGTCCCGGTCGAAGAACGGCTGGGAGGGCTCTAGTAGTGCTTTGTTACGTCGCTGATTTCGCCTGTCACGACATTCGGCGCCGAATTCCTTCTTTGCCTCGAACTCACGATGCTCTGGATCGAGGCTC
>Ga0208478_1000245_pt1 | contig 20626 bp, 12 predicted proteins | sample NGESurdeep072012_5_FD_184462 | JGI IMG/M metagenome (GOLD analysis project Ga0208478, IMG submission 184462) | Arctic peat soil microbial communities from Barrow, Alaska - NGEE Surface sample 415-2 deep-072012 (SPAdes) | ecosystem: Environmental > Terrestrial > Soil > Wetlands > Peat ...
GCCGGTTCAGGAATGGATTTCAGCGCATGGGATTCGGCGAACAGGAATTCCGGACAACAGGAATTCCGGACAACAGGAATTCCGGACAACAGGAATTCCCGAGGCGCGGAGTCCCGACGCGGGCTTGCTCGACAGTGCCCGCGCGACGCCCCTCGGAATCAATCACGCGACGGATGCGGTCTGTTCCACATCGACGCGAGGGACAGCCGTGCGCGCCACCGGCGCCAGCGGCCGAACCCAGCGAGCAGCACCGCGGTCCGTTCGTCGACGCGCAACCAGTAGCCGGCCGCCTGTTGGGGATCGGGTGACCCGTCGGCGAAGTCAGCGGCGTCTGCCTCCGGAACCAGTTCGGCGAGCGGCAGGCCGAGTTCGTTCTCCACGTCCGCGGCCGTCTCCGTCCGTGTGTGCCATGGCGCGGGCCGGTAGCCGGCGTCCACCGCGGAATCCACCAGCTGCTGCCATCCGCCGGCAATCTGGGCGTGGGTCGTCGGCGCGCGTCGTCGCCGGCGACGACGCGCGCTCTTGACCGCGAGGATGATCACCGCAGGCAAGGCAAGCAGCGCACAGAAGGCAGCGAAACCGGCCAACACCCACAGTGCGACCTCGAGCCCGGACCTGTCGGTGATCGGGGCCGCGCCATCGGACGGAGTGTCCACCGGGCTCTGCGCCGCGCTCTCGGCGTTGACCGCTCCCGGGTCGGCCTGCGGTAGAGCCGGCGGCACATCGACCGCAACCGCGCGCCGTTCGGTCGCTGCGGGCGGCTCGGGCGGCGTCCCCGGTTTGTCGGGCGACGGGGAGGGGTCGAAGGCCACCCATCCCACGCCGTCGAAGGGCACTTCGACCCACGCGCTGAGATCGGAGCCGCGGACGTCGATCGGACTGGTCATGCCCGTGCCCGCACCTGCGCCCGCGTCGGAGCTCGAACCCGAACCAGAGACAGTGCCCGAGCTCGAGACTGCACCCGAGCTCGAGACAGCACCAGCACCAGCACCAGCACCAGCGACAGCACCAGCACCAGCACCAGAGCCCGAGCCCGAGCCCGAGCCCGGAATCGTCGGCGCGAACCCCACCACCACCCTCGCCGGCAGCCCGATCGACCGCACCATCAGCGCCATCAACGCCGCATACTGCTCCTGGTCACCCACCATCGGGGACCCGCTCAGCATCAGGCCCATCCGATCCAGGCCGTGCCCGGAGGCGGAACGCAGCTCCCCGGGTCGGCCGTGACTGAAGAACCCGTCGCTCGCCAGACCCGCTCGAATGGCTTCCACCTGTTCGGCCGCGCCCGTCGCCCCGGTGGCGTACCGGCCGGCGGCGGCGCGCAGCGCGTCGGGCAGCACAACGGTCGCGGGGAACGGCACGGCCGCCGGACGCAGGTTCGCCAGATCGGCCGGACGGACATCCGCCGAGCTCACCGCCGTCACGGTGTAGCTGTCCCCGGCGGTGAAACCGTCGGGAACGAGGCCGGTCGCGGCGGGCCCGGAGTAGCGAAGGGCGTCGGCGAGCGCGTCGGCCCGCGGACCGTCGAATTGCAGATCGGCAACCTCGCCGGGCACCGGGAGGAACGGCCCGCGGTAGTCATCGAGCTGCACCGTCACGGTCACGCTCGTGCCGGTCGCCGCGACCGCGCGCTGCTCACCGACGCGGATGAACGGACCTGCGCCGGAGCTGGTGACGAACTGTTGACCGTCGTAGGCGTCCACCGCGGCCAGGCGCAGCCGGGCGCCTGCGGGCAGTCCGGTGACCGTCAGCAGCACGTGGTCGGCGAGATCCTTGGTGTAGCGACGGAAGTCGCTCAGCGGGCTGGAGAACGCAGTGGGGTCGACAGGGACCTCGACGACGTTCCGCAAAGCGGCGCGCGGCGCATCGGCGGCAGCGGCCGCCACCGCACCGACTCCGGCGGCGATGACCAGCACGCCCGCTCCGACCGCCATCCGGCGGACTGCCAGTCGGCGGACTGCCAGCGCACGCCGGGCGTTATCGCCGGCAACTGCGACGGTCCCCCATCGGGCCGCAGCGCGGATCCGAGCGGCCCGCAGCTCCACCCAGGCCGACCAGGCCACCGCACCGGCCACAGCGGCCGCGCAGATCAGCGCCGCCGTGACCGGAACGGCCCGAGAGTCCCCGAGCAGTGCGCAGGCCACCAAAGCCGCACCCGGGAACGCCAGCGCCAGTTGCGGGCGGCTGGTGGCAGCAACGAGGCCCGCGAGAACGGTGCAAACCGCGCCGATCACCAGCGGCGGAACCAGCAGCCCGCCGCTGACGCCGATCGGCGTCGCCACCGTCAGCATCTCCCGCCAGCCCCCGAGCAGACCGTCCCGGACGATGGCAATGCCGGCCTGGTTCGGCACCGGACCGAACGCCAGCTGGCGCGGCGCGACCACGGCCGGTCCGACGAGCACCAATCCGACGAGCACGGCCGGAACCGCCCACCACGGCGAGAACCCCAGGCCGTCGATCGCCAGCAACACGACAAGGGCGATCGCGGCGCCGACGGCGGTCGCGGTCACCGGCGCCGCCCCGCCGTACGCAGGCATCAGCAGCACCGAGGCGAGTATCACCAACCCGCCCAACACCACGACGTCGGCGGCGGCCCACCAGCGCCGCGTACTCGGTGGAACGCGCGGGTCGCGGTCCCGCGCCCGCCCGCGGATCCGGCCGCTCACGCTGCCGACCTCAGGGCCATCGGCAACAGTTCCAGCTCGCCGACGGTCAACACGGTGAACGCGTCCGAGCCGCTCAGCCGTGCCGGATGCGGCGAGTCGTCGACCCTCGCCCGGACGGCGAGGACGGACACTCCGGGCGGGCAGGCACGGATGGCCGCCCGCACCCGGCCCGCGCCGACGGTCGAGCCGAACACCAGCACCAGCAGCGACATCCGGGGATACCGACGCGACGCTCGGCGGGCGTCGAATACCAGGTCCGGTGAGGTGGGCGTGGTCCCGATGCCACTGAACTGGTCGAGTACGCCCTGGGCGGTCACCGCGCGGATCGGCGTCCCGGCGGCGTCGGTGACGACATCGCGTCCGCCGCGGACCAACTCGGCGACGATCGAGGCCGCGCAGCCGACCGCGAGCTCGAACTCATCACCCTCGATCCGGTCCGCGGGTGCGGCGTTCACTGCAGCGGCGACCCCGGCAGCGGCGACCCCGGCAGCGTCTGTGGAACCGCCTGTTGCCGAGCTCGGGCCTCGAGAGTCGCCATCCTCAGCGCCCGTCGTTCGTCGCCGCCACCTCGCCGACCAGCACCGAGCGATCCACCCGACGCCGGATCGCTCGGTGGCGGTCGACGCGGCGTCATCGACGGCGGCAGGGTCGGTGCCGGGTCCGTAGAAGTCCCCGCGGTTGCCGGAGACCACCACGGCGATCAGCGACCGGTGCGTTTCCCGGAACTCCCTGACCTGCAGCGTGCCGTTGCGGGCGGTGGACTTCCAGTGGATGAACCGCCGATCGTCGCCGGGGACGTACTCCCGCAGGGTGTGGAAGGAGAGGTCACTCGCGGCCCGCCTTGTCGATTCCTCACCCTCCAGATCGCGGACGAATCCGGGCAGCGCACCGGAGGGCCGCACGGTCCGCGGGTGCACGAACACCCGCTCGTCGACCGGCCAGTGCACCACGCGCCTGATCAACCCGAAAACGTCGCCGCGGACCGCCCGCAACGGGCCGATCTTGACCACCGCGCGGCGCGCCGTCGGCAGCGGGATCTCCACCCGGTGCGTACCGCCCGCGGCAAGCGATGGAACCCGCACCGTCATCGGCAGGCCGGCCACCTCCAGCTCCATCCGCAGCGGAAACATCCGCCGGTTCGCGGTGTTGCTGACCTGCACGACGCTGGTGCCGACATCACCGACGACGAACCTTCTGCGGTCCAGTTCGAGGGTGACTGCACACGACGAACGGCCGAGCGCGCTGACGACCGCCGCCAGCAGCAGCACGGCCAGCGCGGCGGCGATACCGGTCCACTCCCGCCACCCGGTCACGGCGCCCAGCAGCGCGGCAAGCACTGCCAGCAGCAGCGCGACCCGGCCGCGGGACGTCACGGTCCGCCAACCGGCCCGCAGTCGCTGCCGGGAGCGGGACTGCCAGCCGTCCGGGTTCGTCGGTTCCGCCGGTTCGGTCGCGTCCGGTTGGGGCGGCTCGCCCCGCTGCGGGTCGGTAGCGGCCGGCCCGCGCTCTCCGGGGCTCGGGGCCTGCGTCATCAGCCTTCGCTCCGCGGCGGCGGCACGTCCTTCAGCACCTGGGCGATGACACCCTCGGGTCGGACGCCGTTGAACTCGGCCTCCGGCTCGATCATGATGCGATGCGCCAGCGCCGGCTCGGCCAGAGCCTTGATGTCGTCCGGGATGACGAAATGCCGTCTGCGGGCGGCAGCGAGCGTCTTGCCGGTGCGCAGCAACGCGATCGCGCCGCGCTGCGAAACGCCGAGCGTCACGCCCGGCGCGGTCCGGGTGGCCTCGACGATGCCGAGGATGTACCGCAAGATCGACGGGTCGACATACACCCGGCCGGCCAGCTCGACGAGTTCTCCGACCTCAGCCGAGCTCAGCATCGGCTCGACGTGCGGTCGGCTTGCCCTGGTGCCCACCGCCCGCATGATGGCCAGCGCCGAATCGGTATCCGGGTGCCCGATGCCCGTCTTCAGCAGGAACCGATCCAGCTGCGCCTCCGGCAGCCGGTAGGTGCCGGACTGCTCGATCGGGTTCTGGGTACCGATCACCATGAACGGCGAGCCCACCGGCCGGGTGACGCCGTCGACCGTCACCGCCGACTCCTCCATGGCCTCCAGCAAGGCCGCCTGGGTCTTGGGCGAAGCGCGGTTGATCTCGTCGGCCAGCACGACGGACGCGAAGATCGGCCCAGGATGGAATTCGAAGGCGCCCAACGACTGGTCGTAGATGGTGACGCCGGTGACGTCAGAGGGCAGCAGGTCCGGGGTGAACTGAATCCGCGAGGTGGTGCCGTTGATGGTCGCGGCCAGCGCCTTGGCCAGTGTCGTCTTCCCGGTGCCGGGGACGTCCTCCAACAGCAGGTGGCCCTCGGAGACCAGGCAGACCAGCGAGAGCCGGATCGCATCCTGCTTCCCCACCAGCGCGCGGCCGATGGCCGCGCCGACCGCCGAGAATCGTGCCGCGAACGCCACCGCTTCCTCGGGGGAAAGGGTGTGCGCGGCGTGCTCGCCGAAGGTGTGCACGCCCGCCGCCTCGCTGGCCCGCACCGGTCCCCTGGCGCCCGGCGCTCCCCACATTTCCGGCGGATCAGCCTGCGACGCAGGGCGGGTTGTCGTCACGATGGGCACGCCTTTCCGTCGTTCACACTCGCCGAAAGGTTCTTCGGCAGGAGGCTGGTGCCGTCGGCACGAACACCAACCACATCGGGCTCGGTCAGCATCTCGGCACCTGCCCGTCACCCGGATCGGCCAGCCCGGGCGTGCGGTACCACAGGCCGTTCACCGCGAGGTACCAGGTGTCGACCTGAGCGACAGGGCCACCCGGCGAGTCCGAACCCGAAGGGTCCTCGGGGTAGCTTGGGCCGGAGTCGGTACACAGCACCCGCACGGGATCGGGCGCCGCCACCCAGTCATGCGGGCACTCGGGCTGCGTTCGCCAGGTGCCAGGGTTGGGCGCGACCACTCCGCACGTCCCCGTCAGCGGCGCCGGGCCGACAGTAGGCAACGGTACCGGGGTGGCGGTGGTGGGGCTCTGCACGGTCGTCGTCGAGCATTCCTGCGGATCGGCCACACACCAGCTCGCCGTGATCGCCACGCTCTTGCCGAAGCCGATGTCGCCGGTCCACGAACCGGGTGCGACGTCCACCTGGCCGACCCCGGAGACTTCGACCCTCGTGCTGGTGACCGCGCGTCCATTGCTGTCCGGGAAGGAGAATTCCACGGTCACCGACGATCCCCAGCGGGTGGTCAACGCGGCCGTCACCGTAGGGTCGGCCAGCGGCCCGAACGGGCGCCCCGGCACGGGATCGCCGGCCGGCCCGCACCGCACCTGCTCGGTGAACGCGGTCTGGCCGTTGCAGGCGCGCACCTGCACCTGGTACGTCGTGCCATTGGTTAAGCCGTCCACTCGGCCGGACGCCGAGGCCCCCGTCGACGTCCAGCCGCCACCGTCCAGCCGGTACTCGTAATGATCGATACCGGGAACGACGACGCTCCAGCTCAGCTCCAACGCTGAATCCGCCGGGGTCACCGTCAGAGTCTGCACGGCCGGTGGACGGCTGAACGGCGCGACGGTGACCGCGTCCGTGGCCGGGCCCTCACCCCTGGAGTTGCGCGCGACCACCGAGAACGACATCGGTTCGTCGCCTGCGACGGGCACCGACGCCGAAGTGACGTCGGCTCCTCCGGAGAGGACCTCCGCGTTGTTCACCAGCACTCGGTAGCCCTGGACGGGTTCGCCACCGGCGTCCTGCGGCGGCTGCCACCTGACGTCGACCTGCCGCAGCGTGCCGTCGTAACCGAACGCGGCGGTCAGCCCGGTCGGCGCCGACGGCACGCCGGAGGGCAGCACCGGCGCGCTCGGATCGGACCACGGACCCACGCCCGCCCGATTGCCGGCCCTGACCTGGAAGCGGTAGGCCGAGCCCGGATCCAACCCGTCCAGGGTCAACGGGCTGCGCACGTCCTCGCGGGTCTGGACGACCTGGTCGTCACGCAGGATCTGCAGGGCCGTCGCCGTCACCGGGGTGAAATCGCCGGTCGGATCGGTCCAACTGACGGACAACCGACCACGGCCCAGGTAGGCCACCGAGGGTGCGGCGGGCCGACCCGGCGCGCTGTCCGGCACGACGGCCGCCGACGGCGGCGACGGATCGGAATCGCCGACCGCGTTGCTCGCGGTGACCACGAAGACATAGGCCAGCCCCGGCGTCAGACCCGTGACGACGCAGGAGGTGGCCAAGCCGGGGCAGCTCTGGGTGATGCCGTCACTCTCGACCGTGTACCCCGTGATCACCGAACCGTTGGCCTCGGCCGGCGCCCACACCAGTTGCACGCTCGTCGCGGTGGTGGTGCCGTCGATGACCGCGGGAGCGCCCGGTGCCGACGGCCGGTCCTGGATGCCGACCCGCAGGGTGGCCGTCACCGTCCGTTCCGGATCCCTGGTGCCGTCGGTGACGTCGACGGCGACCACGATGTCGCCGACGAACCCGGGGGCCGGGGTGAGCCGCACCGTGGAGCCGTCCAGCGTGGGGCCGGCGAGCGCGCCGGCTGCTCCTTCCAGGGCGGTCGCCTTGCTGACGGTCAGCCCGCGGCCGATGGGATCCACGCTGCCGGTGAGCATGTCGACGGCGACCGGCACGCCGCCGCGACCGTCCTCGACGCTCTGGTCGGGCACCGTCGCCAGTGGCAACCGCGATCCGGTCACGGTCACGGCGAGTGCGGCCTTACCGCTCTTGCCGTCGCCGTCCACCACCTCGATCGGCACCGTCACCGAGGTGCCGCGCGGCACCTCCGGCGGCACCGTCACGGTCAGCACGCTGCCCTGCTGGGAGACCTGCAGACCGCCGGCCGGCTGGCCGGCCGAATATGTCAGCGACGCCGCCTGCCCCTCGTCGAACGTCCTGGTCAGCGACGCCAGGTCCACCGAACCCGAGCTGCCCGCCTCGACCTGCAGCTCCGACGAATCCAGCTCCGGCGGCGGGATCACCCGCGGCGCGATCTGCACCGGCAACGCCAGCACCGCGACGTCACCGGCGCCACCGGGAATCGGACTGTCGATCGGGCTTTCGATCGGGACGTAGAGCGCCGCTGACCCGGCGGCGGACGCGGGCACCGTCAGGGTCAACGAGGACGCCGAGTTCCGGACCGCGCTGCCCTGGGTGGCCCGCGGCGCCGGCGACCTGGCGATCACCGGGTCGCCGCTGCCGCCGACCGTCACGTAATCGGCGATCGCCACCTCCACGGAATCCCCGGCGTCCACCTCGATCGGCCCGGCATCGGCGATCAGCTGGGGGGCGAGCACCTGCGCGCGCGGCGGCACCACGATCAAGGCGGTGGCGCTCGCCCCGTACAGGTCCCTGACCTGGTAGGCGACGACCTGCCGGGACGAACCGACCGTGACCCGCACCGTGTGCGATCCGGCCATCGTCGCCTGCCGGGCCGACAGCGGATCGACCGTCACGGTCAGGTCAGCCGTCCGGCCACTGCGGTTGACGATCGATCCCGACACGTCGACGTCCACCGTGGCGTTCGCACCGGTGCTGTCGGCCAGGTCGGCAGGACGGACGAAAACATCCTTGACCACCGGCGGGAGCAGCGGCGCGTCCTTGGACACGGTGATCGTCACCGACCCTGACGCGCTGAGCCCCTTGGCGTTGATGACGGTGTACCGCAGGCCGGCCACGGTGGCCACCTCCGGCGCCGTGACGATCAGACTCTGTCCGTCCAGCGCCACCACCAGCCCCGGCGTGGCGGTGAACGCGGGGTCGGCCAGCTGGATGTGCTGACCGCCCGGATCCACCACGGCGGCCAGCGGATCGATCCGGACGCTGGCGCCCGGCCGGACCGACACGCTCAGGTCCGGGGCGACCGGCGGACGTGCGGATTCGCCGGGATCGACCACCAGCACGGTGACCACTCCGGTGACCGTGGCACCTGCGGTATCGGTCGCCACGTACCGGATCCGGTCGACGCCCGGGACGCCGAACGCCTGGTAGGACAACGTGTCCGGGCCCGCGATGGACACCTGCCCGAGCGGCGCGTCCGGCTGGTCCAGGGAGGCCAGCACCACCCAGTCGCCGTCCGGGTCGATCCCCGCCAACGGCACCGCGACGGCGATGGACCCCCCGGCGAACACCCGCGCGGTGACGTCCGGCGGCGGCTCCGGCGCGCTGTTGCGCGCCGGGTCCGGATCGGTGACGGTGATGCTGACCGTGCTGACCGTGCCGACCGGCTGTACCGGCTCCAGGGGCGAACCGTTCGCGGAGGTCGCGGTGTAGCTGAAGGTCAGCCGGCCCGGCGGCTGGTCGACCGGCGCGAGGTAGCGGATGGTGTCACCGGTGGAGAACGCTCGTCCGGGCAGCCCCGCGACCTGGGCCTCGTCCAGTTCCGCCGTCACCGGCGACCCGTCCTGCGTCGAGGCGTACCTCGCCACCTCGACGGTCAGCGCGTCGCCGGCGCGCACCGTCGCGGTGATCGGGCTGGCCAGCGGCGGCGGCGCCTTCTTCGGGGCGGGTACCGGGACCACCCGGATCTGGCCCACCTTCTCGGCTCCGGCACCGCTCCCCCCGGCGTTCTCACCGTCGAACACGCTGTAGCCGAACATCACCGTGCCCTTCGGCGGGCGGGCGGCGGACACCTGCACCAGGTGCAGGTCCATCACCGCGGCACTCAACGGCGCCTGCCCGGTCAGGTCGATCTCGCGCACCGCCAGACCCTCGCCGTCCGGATCGGTGTCGTTGGCCAGCGGGTCGATCACGACGCTGCCGCCGGCCGGCAGGTAGGCGACGTCGGCCATCGGCACCACCGCGCTCGATTGCTCGGTGGGCTCCACGAAGTCGGCACGCAGCACGCCGGTGACGTTCCGGTCACCGGTCGACGCCTCGAAGGTGAAGTAGTACGTGCCCGCGCCGGTCGAGGTGACCTGCACGGTAGAGCGAGCGGCGTCAACCCTGGCCGACGCCGCCTCGCTGCCGGGCTGCGGCTCGACCGAGCCGATGATCACCGGATCGGGGGCACCGCTGCTGATGCTGCGCAGCGGCGTAGCGGTGGCCGTCGCGCCGACGATCGCCCTGGTGACAACCGGGTAGACCACCGGCGAGGTGGAGTGCTCGGACGCGATCGCGACGGTCAGCGTGCCGCTCGCCTGCTCCGTTCCGTCGGTGACGACGAACTCCACCCGCCGATCGGTGCCCGCACCACTGCCGACATTCCGGAAGGTGATCGTGCCGTCCGGCCGGAACGACACGGCGTCACCCCCCTCGGTGCTGGCCGAGACCAGATAGAGGTCGTCCCCGGTCGGAGACACGTAGTCGTCCAGCACGTTGTAGGACACCGTCGAGTTCACCTCGACGGACGCGGCGGACCGGCGCACCCGCCTGGGCGGGTCCGACTCGTCGGCCGGGACGACGGACACCTGCACGTAAGCGGTCGCGGTGCCGCCCCGGCCGTTGTCGACCTGGTATTCGATGGGTGGCAGATCTCCGCCGACGCCGGGCGCCGGGGTCACTTGGATCGCGGTACCTCCGGCGACGATGGCCACCTCAGCGGCGGCCGCCGGCAACGCCGAGACGCTGTCGATGACGACCGAGGTGCAGTCCACGCTGGGGTCGTTGTCCAGCACCCGCAGCACGGTGGCCCGTCCCGTCCGCACCCCGAACGTGTCGTCAGCGGCCCGCGGCTCGCCGATCGGCACGCCGGTGCAATCCGGCGGCAGCCGCGGCAGGTCGGCCGTGGATTGCAGGTCGTCCTTGGTGGCGGAGTCGTCGGTGGTGGGGTCGGGCGGGGCAACGTCGGCCCAGTTGTCCACCAGCCGGAAGCCGCTACCGGCCCCGCCCGGGACCCAGGATCGCCCCGATGCCGAGTCGTTGAGCACCAGCGCGGAGCCACGCTGACGGAACTGGTAGCTGACCGGGCCCGATTCCAGGTCGGTCGGATCGCTGCCGGTGCCGACGAGCGCGACGGGCGTCGCCGGTTCCCCGCCGCAGGCGGCGAAGGCCCAGGCTGTGCTGCCGGCGCTGTTGGCGCTGCCGGTGCCGGAGGTGCTGCCCGACTGGTCGGCGCCGGCCCCTGTGCCGCCGGACGACGCGGGGGCCCCACCGATCCAGGCTCCGTACGTGCACCCACCGTTCACCGCCGGCGCCACCGGGCTACCGGAGCCCTCCGCGAGCGTTCGGACGGTGCCGTCATCGAGCCCGACGCTGAGCAGTGCAGCGGTGGTCGCGATCACCACCGAGTCGGCGGCCGGGCCCGGCTGCTGGAGCACCGCTCCGGTGGCGTCGGGCAGAGCAAACCGCCGGCCCAACGCCCGGAGGGAGGAGTCGGCGCTGTCGAGCACGACCGGCGTCTCGCCGACCGCGGTGATCTGGACGCCAGCCACGGCACCGCCCGCCACCGCGCCGCCCGCCACGGCGGCGGCGCGGTCAGTGCCGTCAGCGCCGTCAGCGCCACCACCTGGGGGCGTCAGCGGCCCTCCTGGCATGTCGGTCGACACCGGACGCTGCCCTGGAGTCAGGCTGACCAGCGTGTTCGACCCGACCGCCGTGGCAAACGCAGTGCCGACCGTCGACACCGCCAGGGCGGGGGCCGCACCCAGAGTGGCAGCCGGCGGAATCAACCGTGCGTCGACGGACTCGACCGCTCCGCTGCTGCCGACCCAGAGCCGGCCGTCCGTTCGATCGGTGACTGCCACCGTCCGTCCGCGGACTTCGACATCGGCGTCGTCCGGGATGGACACCCTCGCACCGAAGGCCACCGCCGCGGTGTCCAGAAGTTGGAGTTCGTGCCTGAACGTATCGATCACCGCCACCTTTCCGGCACCCTGATCGGTCGGGTCCTGCAGCACGTCACCAGCCCCGCGCAGCACCGCCGCCGAGTCCAGCTCGGCGATCCCGGTGTTGATCCGGCCGACGAGCAGACTGCTCTCGTTCACCACCCACACGGACCGATCGTCGGGAGCCGGCGGAACCTCGGCGAACCCGGGCTGACGCCAGGCGACGACGAGCGTGGCCAGCACCGCCGCCGCGCACGTCAGGGCGAGCAGGGGTCGGGCGCGCGAGTGCAGAGCGCGCAGCGCCTTTCCCACGACCGACTGACCCTCCTGTGCGTGCTGGCGCGCCCCCCCAACCGCTTGGCTGCGGACCGGCGACCCTTCACCGACCAATCACACAGTGCATCCGCGGCTCTTATGATGCCATCCATTGAGTCGAGCGTTAGCCCCCCCATATGCGCGAATTGACCCGGAGCATCACCCTTTGCAGGCACCCATACGGGTTTGACCATCAATGGCGAGGCTTTACCGCGCGGCTGTCGCCGAGGCCCCCGGCCGCTTGCGGACCTGCTTCCGGGTGGTCGGGTGGATCCGGCAGCGCCGATCACCGCCTGCGCCGGGCGCCGGTAGCGTGACCGGGTGAGCTTCCGGTGGCCGACCACTACCCGGCGCGGCCCCGCCATGGTTCCGCTCGCACTGCTGGCCGCCGCATTCGTGACCTCCGGTTGCAGCGCCGGCAACGATCCGAACCCGACCACCACCCCCACCACCGCGACGACGACCCCGGTGTCGATCGCACCCGTCACCCCGGACGGCCTTGTGACCGGGCCGGGCATCACGGACTCGACCATCACCCTCGGCTTGCTCGTCGATCCCGAACGCGACCGCGGGTTCACCGAGGGAGTGACCCTGTGGCGCGACTCCGTCAACGGCTCGGGCGGGCTGTGCGGCCGCGTCGTGCAGATCATGACGAACGGTGCCGCCGGCGTGCCCGCGGACGCACCCGGCGCCTACGACTCGGTGGGGCGGTCGACGTTGGGCCTGATCACGTTGCCCGCGGTGGCCGACTCCGCGACCCTGACCACCCGGATCTCGGCGGATCAGATCCCGACGTTGACCCCGACCGGGACGTCCGCACAACTAGGACCGTCACGCCCGATCGTGGTCGGTGCCACCGACGACATCCTGGCCATCAATGCGCTTGACCACCTGGCGCAGTCCGGCTCGCTGGACCCGGGCGCCACGGTCGGGGTGCTGACCGACCAGAGTCCGTCGGCGGCGAACGCCCTGGCCGGAGCGCGTTGGTGGGCCGGTCAGAACGACGTCACCCTCGAGGTCCGGACGCTGGATGCCGGCGCGGACCTGCCGGACTGGGCGGCCGTGCCGGTGGTGCTGGCTTTCACCGATCCGCCGACCACGTCCCGGGTGGCCGCCGGTGCTCCCTCGACGACAACCATCGTGACCAGCACCGATGGATACGACCCTGCACAGTGGGACGAAGCCGGACTGTCCGCCGCCAGGACGGGGCGCGTCCTGGTCAGTCTGCCCACCCCGGCCATCGGGTCGGACTACCCGGCGGCAGCGGTCGTCACCGCCGCTTTCGCCAAGGCGGGCGGTACCGACCCCGGTCCCCGGCTGCTGGCGGGCTACGCCACCGCAGCGATCTGGACCCGACTGCTCACCCAGGCCTGCGCGGACCGCGCACTCACTCGCACCGAGATCGAATTGGCCGCCGCCACGACGGGACCGTCGTCGGTCGAATCCCTGTTCGGGCCTTCCGATCCAGCTTTGCCCATCAAGTCAGCGTTGCCCGCGACCAGGGTGTCCGCGATGGCCACCGCAAACCCCGACGCACCTGCGGGCATGACCCCGTTGACCTGGTTGGACGGCGCGTCGGGCATCGACTCCTACCAACCGTGACGTGCGGGTGGCGCTGGAAGGTCCGCGCGAGCAGCCGCGTCCGCCGGCGAGCGCCTCACGGTCGTGGCGCTCGGTCTCGGGGTTGTGTCTGGTCAAGCACAGGGATCACTCGGGGAGCGCCCCCGATCCGGCGGCGGCACCGATCGAGCAGACTCATGCCATGACCAACAACCCCGATCGCCCGGGCAAGCGCCTGACCCTGTCCGTCACCGACAAGAAGATCGCCGGTGTCTGCGGCGGTATCGCCGAGTACTTCAACATCGACCCGACCCTCGTCCGGGTCATCACCGTGGTGCTCGTGCTGTTCTTCGGCGGCGGCCTGCTGGCCTACCTGCTGGCCTGGATCATCATGCCCAAGCCGTAGTCGGCGATAGCAGCACTGCCCGGGGTCGTCCAGGATGGTGCCCATGACGACCTCAGTTCCGACGACCTCGGTCCCGACCACCGCACTCCGCCCGCGCCTGATTGTCTCCGACGCCGCCGCGGCCATCGCGTTCTACACCGCTGCGCTGGGAGCGACCGAGCTGATCCGTTTCACCGATGACGCCGGCGCCACCATCCATGCCGAGCTGACGATCGACGGAGCGGGGTTCTACATCAAGGACGCCGACAGGCGCGACCACGACCCGATCAGCCTGGGCGGCACACCTGTGCTATTGAGCCTGCGGGTGCCGACGACCGCGGCGGTCGACGCCACCGTGGACGCCGCGGTGCAGCGCGGCGCCACGGTGACCTACCCGGTGGCCGATCGCGACTACGGGGAACGTGACGGCCGGATCGTCGACCCATTCGGCCACATGTGGTTGGTGGGTTGTCCGCTGTCATCGTCGACGTGATCCGATCGACGCAGGGGAGGCTTCCCGCTGGAGGCAGGACGACCGGCCAGGAAACGCCGCCCGGTTGCTGGTTGCGTGGCGAACGGACAGGTTCCGCATCCCGCGGCGACGCCGCAGACCGAGGGGTCACAGCTGCCGAGCACCGCTGGTCCAGCCGAAGGGTTCTGCAGACGACCCTGACGGGACAGCCGGTCGAGCATCCCGGCGACAACCTCGGGGTCGGCCCCGAGGCGATCGGCGAGCTGACCGCAGGTCATGGGTGTATTCGCCGACTCGACCAGGTGAAGCAGTTCGGTGAGCATCAGAACCACGCCGCGATGGCCCGACCGATCTGGAACACGCCAACGGCGGCGAGCCAGGCCACCACCAGGCTGAGGGTGACGCTGAGGGCGGCCCATCGCCGCCCGAACTCACGGCCGAAAGTGGCCACGGTCGCCAGGCACGGGACGTACAACAGCACAAAGACCAGGAACGCCGCCGCTGCCGCCTGACCGTGCCCGCCGCTCGATGCGGCGAAAACACGCTGGAGCGCATGGTCGGTGTCGGTGCTCGGGTTCACGTCCTCGTCGGCCGCGCCGCCGAGTTGCAGGCCGACGATGCCCGGCACGGCGAGCACCGCGTCCCCGACGGCGCGGACCAGCCCGCCGCCGACATCAGCCAAGCCGCGGACGAACCCTGGCCCGGACTCGTCGGAGCCCGCCTCGTCGGAGCCGGACTCGTCGGAGCCGGACTCGTCGGAACCGGACTCGTCGGAACCGGTGTCCTCGGCGGGACTGCCGCCGATGGTCTGCCTCATCGTGGATACGACGATCTCCTTCGCGACGAACCCGGCGGCCAACGCCCCGGACAGTTCGGGCGAGCCGAAACCGGCGGGGACGAACACCGGAGTCGTGATGCCGGCCGCCGCGCCGAAGAGACTGTCCTGCTGGGCGACCTCACCGAACGTCGCGTCGCCGCGCACCGGCACGGCCAACAGCACCCACACCACGATCGCCGCGAGCAGGATGACCGAGCCGGCCTTGCGGACGAACGCGGCGGACCGCTGCCGGGTTTGGGTCCACACCGTCCGCGCCGATGGCCGCCGGTACGGAGGCAGCTCCAGTACGAAAGGGGCGCGCTCCGAACCCCGCATGAGGGTGTGCCTCAACACCAGACCGACGAGAAAGACGACGGCGATGCTGGTCAGGTACAGCGCGAAGACCACCGCCCCTTCCGAACCGGGGAACATCGCGCCGGCCAGCAGCACGTAGACGGGCAAGCGGGCCGCGCAGCTCACGAAGGGCACGAGCAGTGCGGTGAGGAGCCGGTCATTGGGCCGCGCCATCACCCGGGTGGCGAGCAGTGCGGGAACGTTGCAGCCGAACCCGACGACCAGTGGTAGGACGCTGTTCCCAGGCAGCCCGATCGGGGCCATCGCCCGGTCCGTGATGTAGGCGGCCCTGGCCAGGTAGCCGGAGTCCTCCAACACGCCCAGCATCGCGTACAGCAGCACGATCACCGGGACGAAGACCAGCATTCCCCCGACCCCGCCGAGGATCCCGTCCACGGCCAGCCGCTCCACCCACCCCCCGCCGAGCCCGACGGCGTCCAGGCCAGCTGCCACCCAAGGGCCGAGGGTCCCGGACAGCGTGACGTCGATCCAGTCGACGAACGGCGCCGCGACGTCGGTGACGAGCCGGAACATCACCCACATCACCCCGAAGAGCACGGGTAGCCCGAGGAACCGGTGGGTGACGATCCGGTCGATTCGGTCGCCGACCGACCGCCGGGACGACCCGGCAGTGGCCACCAGGGCGGCGACGTCATGGGCTCGCTCGAAGCGGCGTTCGGCGAGCAGCAGGGACAGGTCCAGGTCCTTTCCGTCCTTCAGGTGACGCTCCAGCTCATCGCGCTCGGCCAGGATCGTCGCTCCCCCGGGCCGGGCCGCGACTGCCGACCGCACTCGTGGGTCACCCTCCAGCAGGCTGATCGCGGTCCAGCGGGTCGCGGCGCCCCCGGGTGCGCAGTTCTGATCGGGTGATCCCGACCGCGACTCCGGTGACGCCAGCGCCGCCAGCCGGACCTGGGTCGCGGTGATGGCCGATTCGATCTCCTGCCCGTAGTCGACGGGCGGTCGCGGGCTCATCCGGTCTTCGCCACTGCGACCGACAGGACGGCGTCGAGGAGTTCGTCGACGCCGCGGCGGTCGCGGGCAACCACGGGCACCACCGGCACGCCCAGCTCCGCGGCGAGGTGGGCCCAGCCGATACGCCGGCCCTGCCGCTCTGCCATGTCCGCCATGTTCGCCGCGACCACCAGCGGCAGACCGAGCTCGGCCAACTCCAGCACGAGAAACAGGTTCCGTTCCAGGTTCGAGCTGTCGATCACCGCCACCACCACGGTGGGACCTCCCGAGGTGAGGAACGCACACGCCGCTTCCTCCTCCGGCGATGCGGCTCGGAGGCTGTACGTCCCGGGAAGATCGACGACGCGGACGGTGACAGCACCGACCTCCACCGAGCCCTCGGCACAGGCCACCGTCTTCCCCGGCCAGTTCCCGATGTGCTGGCGGCCGCCGGTGATGGCGTTGAACAACGTGGACTTCCCGGTGTTCGGGTTGCCGGCGAGCACGACCACCACGGTCCCGGCGGCCGGGTTGCCCGACTCCACGGGTCGCGGCGTCGAATGGCAGCCGCCATCGGACTGCGCGTGACGGGTGGCTGAAGGGGTGGCGGTACGGGCGCGCCGACGCCCTCGCCGCAACCGTCGTTCGGACCAGGGCAAGGCCGCTTGCCGCTCGTCCGGAACCGGCGGCACGACGTGATGGTCGAGCTCGGAGTCGAGCGCCGTGGCCAAGGGGATGGTGTTCACGGCTCCGGACATCACCGTCACACAGGCCGCCTCCGTCCGCCGGATGGCCAACCGGTACCCCCGCAGCATCACCTCGAGGGGATCGCCCAACGGCGCCGTGCCCACCACCTCGACCGAGACCCCCGGGACGAAGCCCATTTCGACCAGCCGCCGCTGAACGACCTGCGGACCCACCACCCGCACCACCGAGCCGGCCTCGGACGGATGGAGACTGCTCAACGGTTGGTCACTCATCGGGGTCCCTACACAACGTGCCTATCGCAAAATTGCGCTTTCTTAGGTTTGCCTCTCCAACCTCTCAGGCCGCCATCTTCCGCGGAAGGGCCGAAAGGCCCGTCGCCCTGCCGCCCCGGAGCGGCCGGGGGTCAGTTGGGAGTGGCATTCACCATCAAGGTTCGACATGGCTTTGCTGACCGACGAGGGTGCGTCGCCCAGGGGCGAAGCCGGAACGCGCAGACAGAGCGGCGATGACCCTCGTGACGCTCGGCTTCGCAACCGGCCGCCACCTGCCAAGACTCCGTTCGCCGATGGCAAGAAGGCGCTCGGGCAGGTCCGCAACGGCCCTCGCCGGGATCAATGAACCGTGCCGTCCATGATCAACGAAACGGGCGTTGATCTGCGGTAAGGCAGTACTTCCTTACCGGTGCCGGGCCGATCTCAGGACTACTCGTCCGAGGAGAATGCCCGGGGCCCGCGGCCCGTCCAGCCGTCGCTGATCCTGGTCGGGATACGGCTGGATCGCAGTGCTTCGCAGGAAGTCATGACCGCTGTTCTCGAGATGGCGTCGATCACCGAATGCAGCGTCGTCGGCTGCTCCTACAACGATCATTCCGGATGCAATGCATTCGCCGTGACGATCGGCGGGTCGGGCGCGTCCGCGGAGTGCGCGACATTCATTCCGCTGTCCGCCAAGGGCGGACTGAGCAAGGTCGTCGGTCATGTCGGCGCCTGCCAACGGGCTGATTGCGTGCACAACGAGTCACTGGAATGTTCGGCCACGTCGGTGCGGATCGGCGCGGGCTCGGACACCGCTGACTGCCTGACTTTTCAGCCTCGCTGATCAGCCAGCGCCAATCCGGCCGTCCTCCGCTGCGCGCGTCGCGGCCGGCCGGCCGGCCGAAACCTCCAGTCCGTCCAGCAATCGGGCGAGGCCGAACTCGAACAACGATTCCAGCGTGAGGTCGAGGTCCTCGTCCTGCGCGAGTTCGGCGAACATCGGGAACTCTCCGGACGCCACGATGCCCGTCATCACCGCGTCCTGCGAGGCCATCCATTCGTGACTGGTGATGCCGGTGTCCTGCTCCGCCTGGGCCTCGGGTTCGAGGTTGATGGCGGTCCCGCGGACGTAGTTGGCCAGGGTGACCGCCATGTGCAGCCGCTCGTTCACGTCCAGACCCAGGTCGGCGAGAATGGCCATCGCCCACTCGGTGTGGGCCATCGCACTGGGGATGAGCTGCGGGCGGGTCATCGAGACCCACTGCGCCAGCCAGGGGTGGCGTTGATAGGTGGACCATTGCAGCCGGCACAACGCCTCCAACCCGGCCCGCCCATCGGCCGGCCTGGCAGGCAGTGGATAGCGCGCGAAGGTGGCCTCCACCATCAGCATCAGCAGGTCGTCCTTGTCGCGGACGTGTCGGTACAGCGACATGGTCGCGGTGCCCAGTTCGGCAGCGACCCGGCGCATGGACAGCGCGGCCAGTCCCTCGGCATCGGCGACCTCGATCGCGGTGGCGACCACCCGCGACCGGCTGAGCGCGTGCTCCGACACCGCCGGCGGGCCGGAGTGCGGTGACGGTGATGGCGACAGCGACGGTTCGATCGGTACCTGCGACGGTTCGATCGGTGCCGGGTCGCCGCCCGGGCGTCCGGATCCCACCACGGTCCCGATGCCCGGTACGGCGTGCACCAGGCCCTGGCGCCGCAGTGCGGTCAGCACTCTGGTGGCGGTTGCCATGGCAACCCCCCATTCCCGGACGATCTGCCGCGTCGACGGCACCCGATCACCGCGGGCAAGCTCGCCGGTCCTGATCCGCCTGGCAATCTCCGCGGCTATCTGCCCGGACACCGACTCGGTGGCTGCGTCAACGTCCGTCAACGGTCCCCCTCTCGACACCCCGGCGCACTAGTGCACCAGAAACCCTAGCGTAGCAGCCTGCCCGACCGATCGTGCACAGCCAGTCGGGCGCACTCCCCGGTGCGGTGCACTACTGCCGCACTATCCCCTGCAGTGCAAGTCTTTCGGCCCGCGACGGATTGTCCCTTGCGCTTGCCCGGAGACAGCGTTTACGGTGTACGCACATACGCAATACACTGTACGCACGGCGCCGAATCTGACTGTTGTGAATCTGACTGTTGTGAATCCCACGGAGGAGTGCTCCCATGACCCATCGAGACCACGAGCAGCAACCCGCGATCGAGGCACAAGGCCTGGCCAAGACCTACGGCGCACTGCGCGTCCTGGACGGCGTCGACCTGACGGTGCCACGGGGCACCGTGTTCGCCCTGCTCGGGCCGAACGGCGCCGGCAAGACAACCACCGTGCGCATCCTGGCCACCTTGCTCCGCCCCGATGCCGGCCGGGCCAGGGTCGCCGGTTTCGACATCGCGCGGGAGCGGCGTCATGTTCGGCGGAGCATCAGCCTGACCGGACAGAACGTCGCCATCGACGAGCTGCAGACCGGCGAGGAGAACCTCCGGATGATGGCCCGATTGACGGGGCTGACCGGCAGGCAGTCCCGCCGCCGGGCCGGTGAAATACTGGAGCGGTTCGATCTGCACGGCGCGGGCCGACGTCGGGTGGCGACCTATTCCGGTGGCATGCGCCGGCGCCTCGACCTGGCAGCCGGCCTCATCGGGTCCCCATCGGTGATCTTCCTCGACGAACCGACCACGGGCCTCGACCTGCACAGTCGGCAGACCATGTGGGAGGTGATCGCCGACCAGGTCAGGAATGGGGTGAGCGTCCTGCTGACCACCCAGTACCTGGAAGAGGCCGACCAACTCGCCGACACCATCGCCGTTGTCGAGGGTGGACGGGTGGTCGCGACCGGCACGCCGGCCGCGCTCAAGCAGCAGATCGCCGACCAGCGGCTGGATCTCACCCTCGCCGACGACGGTGCCTTCCGGCGGGTGGTGGACCGGCTGGGCGGCCGGGTGATCACCGCGGACCCGGTCCGGCGGATGGTCAGCGTGCCAACCGACGGTGCCGCGGCAGGCATCCGCGTCCTGCTGGACGAGGTCGATCCCGGTGGGGCCGGAATCTCCCGGTTCGCGGTGCACACGGCGACGTTGGACGACGTCTTCCTGGCGCTCACCGGCAGCCGGCCGCAGCGACCGGACGCCGACCGGAGCACCACCGACCGGACAGCCACCGACCGGAATGATCCGGAGCCGGCCCATGTCTGACGTCACGATGCTGGAATCACCCGCCGGCCAACGAGGTTCGCTGACGACCCTGGTCAACGACTCGCTGGCCATGGTCGGCCGTTGCGTGCGGCTCAGCCGGCGCAATGTGGAGGTGCTGCTGACCTCGCTGATGCTGCCGGTCATCCTGATGCTGCTGTTCGTCTACCTGTTCGGCGGGGCG
>Ga0208478_1000246_pt1 | contig 20594 bp, 16 predicted proteins | sample NGESurdeep072012_5_FD_184462 | JGI IMG/M metagenome (GOLD analysis project Ga0208478, IMG submission 184462) | Arctic peat soil microbial communities from Barrow, Alaska - NGEE Surface sample 415-2 deep-072012 (SPAdes) | ecosystem: Environmental > Terrestrial > Soil > Wetlands > Peat ...
TCGACCAGGCAGGTCATGGCGCAGGGGCCGAGACCGGCGTAGTCTCCGCTGCCCGATGTCGTCCAACGGTCACCGAGCAGCGATCCGGACGTGTCCGCTGTGCGAGGCCACGTGCGGGCTCGAGATCGGACTCGAGGGCGACCGCGTGACGTCGATCCGCGGCGATCGCGAGGACGTCCTCAGCCACGGGTTCATCTGCCCGAAGGGGTTCGCGCTCAAGGAGCTGCACGAGGACCCCGACCGCGTGCGCACCCCGCTCATCCGCCGGCCCGATGGCCGTTTCGCCCCCGTGAGCTGGGACGAGGCGTTCGCGGAGATCGACCGGCGGCTCTCGCCGATCCTGGCCGAGGACCGCAACGGCGCCGCGGTCTATCTCGGCAATCCGAACGCGCACAACCTCGCCAACATCCTGTACGGCACGGTGCTGCTGCGGGCGCTGTCCTCGCGCAACACGTACTCGGCCAGCACCGTGGACCAGTTTCCCAAGCAGCTCTCGAGCGCGCTGATGTTCGGTACCGGGACGACGGTGGCCGTCCCGGACGTGGACCGGACCGACCACCTGCTGATCCTGGGCGCGAACCCGCTCGCCTCCAACGGCAGCCTGATGACGGCTCCCGACATGCGCGGACGTCTGCGGGCGATCCGTGCCCGTGGCGGCCGGATCGTCGTCGTCGACCCACGCCGCTCGCGGACCGCCGAGGAGGCCGACGAGCACCACTTCATCCGCCCCGGTACCGATGCCCACCTTCTGTTCGCGCTCGTCCACGTGCTGTTCGCCGAGGGCCTGACCAGACCTGGTCGGCTCGAATCGCTGACCGACGGGATCGACGTCGTGCGTCGCCTGGCCGAGCCGTTCACGCCGGAGGCGGCCGCGTCGGCGTGCGGAATCGAGCCGGACGAGATCCGACACATGGCACGCGAGCTCGCCGCCGCGCCCCGAGCCGCCGTGTACGGCCGAATCGGCACGTGCACGCAGGAGTTCGGGACACTGGCCAGCTGGCTGGTCGACGCGCTCAACCTGCTGACCGGCAACCTGGATCGCGAGGGTGGGGCGATGTTCCCGCTCGGAGCGGCCGGACACGCCAACGCCGTCGGCACGCCGGGACGGGGCAAGGGCTTCCGCTTCGGCCGCTTCCACAGCCGCGTCCGCGGTCTGGCGGAGCTGTTCGGCGAGTTGCCGGTCTCCTGCCTCGCGGAGGAGATCGATACGCCCGGCGAGGGCCGGGTGCGGGCGCTGATCACGCTCAGCGGCAATCCGGTCGTCTCGACGCCGAACAGCGCTCGGCTCGATCGGGCGCTCGACGGGCTCGACTTCATGATCAGCCTCGACGTCTACGTCAACGAGACGACTCGCCACGCCGACGTGATCCTGCCGGCGCCGTCGCCGCTGCGGCGCCCGCACTACGACCTGGCGCTGTATCTGTTCGCGGTGCGCAACGTCGCCAACTACTCGCGGCCGGTCCTGGCCCCGGAGCCGGAGCTGCCCGACGAATGGGTGACGCTGCTGCGCCTCGCCGGAGTCGCCTACGGCCTCGGCCCCGATGCGGACATCGAGCAGCTCGACGCACAGGTCGCCCGGACGCTGATCGAGCGGGCACTGGCCACGCCGGGGTCGAGCGTCGCCGACCGGACCGTCGACGAGCTGCTGGCCGAGCTCGAGCCCCGGCGCGGGCCCGAGCGGCTGCTCGACCTGATGCTCCGTACCGGTCCCTACGGCGACCATTTCGCCGGCGGCGAGGGATTGACGCTGGCGGCGCTCGAGGCGGCTCCGCACGGAATCGACCTCGGCCCGCTGCAGCCGCGGCTGCCGGACGTGCTGCGGACGGCCAGCGGCCGGATCGAGCTCGCGCCCGAGCCGATCGTCGCCGATGTCGAGCGACTTCTCACCGCGCTGCGCACGCAGCGTGACGACGCGATGGTGCTGATCGGCCGCCGCCAGCTGCGCTCCAACAACTCATGGATGCACAACCTCCCCGTGCTGGCCAAGGGCAAGCCGCGGTGCACGCTGCACGTGCATCCCGACGACGCCTCGCGGCTCGAGCTGCTCGACGGCGAGCAGGCCGAGATCCGCTCGCGCACCGGCTCCGTCGTCGCACAGGTGGAGCTCACGGACGGGGTCATGCCCGGGGTGGTCAGCCTGCCGCACGGCTGGGGCCACGACGCCCCCGGTACCGCCCTCTCGGTGGCCGCGGAGCGGCCGGGCACCAACAGCAATGTGCTCGCCGACGAACTGCTCCTGGACGCGCTGTCGGGCAACGCCGTGCTCAACGGGATCCCCGTGGAGCTGGCTCCGGTGCGGGCGCCCGAGGCGCTGAGCGCGAGCTGGCCGGCGTAGCCGGCGCGGCGCGGGGCCGGTACCGCGCGGCAGTCCCGACTAGTACTGCCGGGCGGCCCAGATGATCGCGAACGCGGCGTAGGCCGCGCCGCCCACGAGGACGATCCACACGATGATTCCGCCGCCCGAGCTCCACAGGCGCGAGGTGGCGGTGATCGTCAGCGTCGCGATGCCGACGGCGAGGTAGAGAATCGCCCGGCGCTTGTCGCCCAGCGCGTACAGGGACACGCGGTGCTGCCGATACATGATCGAGGCGAACCAGGCGATCGAGGCCAGGAACCCGAGCGACACCGCCTGGATCGCGACGGACGCGCCCGTGCCGCCGCCCGGAACCAGCACCACGAGGGCGGCCAGCGCGAGCACGATCACGACGTTGCGAACGTTGGTGCTCATCTAGAAGGAGATGGTACGCCGCTCGAGGCCTCCGAACGCCCGAGCGGTGATCACGACGGTCCCGTGGCGCACCGGTAGCCGCACACGCTGAAGCTGGCACGGCGCCGCCGAGCGCGACGAGACGTGCCGTCGCCCGACCGTGATCGCGACGCGCCCCGTCTGCCACAGCTTGAGCTCGACCTGCGGACGTGACGCCGTCCCCTGTCCGATCACGGCCAGCTTGATCAGCGAGCCGGCGGCGAGCCGTCCTCGATGTGGGCGCGGCCGCTGAGACTCGAAGCAGGTGAACGCCTGACGGCCGAGCGGCTGCAGGCCGCGCTGGGCGGCGTAGCCGAGGTGCCCGACCCCGAACAGGTCCTCGGTGCTCCTGAGCATGCTGAAATGGTTGTAGGCGGTGGTGTCGACGGTGCCCGGATCGATGTAGGGCGACAGCAGCACGGCGCCGGTGCGACCGCCGCCGAGACCGGGGAACAGAAAGCCGTTGGTGACGACGTTCGGGAACTGCGTCTCGCCGCAGCAGGCACTCGAGTCGGTCCCGTCGCTCTCGTCGAACACCACCGCCAGCAGGCCGCCGGCGCGGTAGGCAGGCGAGGCGAGGATGCGCGGAACCCAGGCGCTGAGGAAGCGGTTCGCGCCCACGAGACCGCCCGTCTGCCCATTGGCGCAGGCGGTATCGTGACCGTCGTTGCACAGGTTCGGCGTGATGAAGGAGTAGTTGGGCGTTCTCGCGGCCGAGGCGAGGTCGGCCGGCAGGCGGTCGAGGGGGACGTCGTTGCGGGCGCACGCGCCGCTGTCGAGCAGCGAGTGGAAGTAGACGAACGGGTTGTGGCGGGCCGCGTACTGATCCGTCGGACGCGCTCGCTGGGTCGGGTCCAGAGTCCCGAGCGCCGGGTGCCGGCAGGTCTGCGGCTGCCCCGGCGTGTTGCCCATGTCCTCCATGTAGCCCTTCCACGTCAGCCCGGCGGCGCTCAGCTGGTCGGCGAGGGTCTCGACCCTGGACGGGTACACGCAGCCGTTCCCGATCCCCTGCCCGTCAGCCCTGACCGTGCCGGGGACCATGTTGATGTAGAGCTGACAGTCGGACTGGGTGGCCAGGTTCGATCCCTGGCCACTGACGAGAGCGATGTAGTTGCCGAGACTCTCGTGCGTGACCCCGTAGTAGTTGGGGACGAGCGCGCCCATGCTCGGCAGCGTCAGCGACAGGTAGGGCGCGGCCGATTGGTAGCCGAACGTCTCGTCGAAGCCCTTGTTCTCGAGCACGATCACGAACACGTGCTTGATCGGCGGCAGTGGAGCGGCGCTCGCCGAGGCCGGCGCGAGCGCCACGAGCGCCAGCAGCGCCGGCAACAAGGCGCGCGCAGCGCGCCCCCTAGGCCGTAGGGTTCGATGAGCGCTCACTACTGACCCTTGACGGCGTTGGGACCCGGCGGCGGCGGCTGCGAGCGTAGACCGTGCACGGCCTTCCACAGGACCGAGTCGAACACGTTCTGCGGCACCTCGTCGCGAGCCATGTAGTTGTAGCCGCGCGTGAGGTCGCGGTTCGCCGCCGTGTTGGGATTGCGCTCGAGCAGCGGGTAGGCCGGCGGGATCACGTTGTATGGGCCGCCGTTGGACGGAGTGGACTGGAACACGTCGTACATCGGCGTCGCGACGGCGTCGGGCAGGCCGAGCGGCCGCATGCCGATGATCAGCTCCATCGTGCGAATGAACGACAGCATGTCGTAGCGAGTGTGGATCACCGCGCCGCGCTTGACGTAGGGGCTGAATACGGCCCCGGGCATGCGGTGGGCGTCGACGTGGTCGGCGCCGTCCTGCGAGTCGTCCTCGAGCACGAAGATGGCCGAGGAGCCCCAGACCTTCGAATGCGAGATCAGGTCGACCACCTGCCCGAGGCCGTAGTCGTTCTCGGCCACCATCGAGCGCGGCGAACGCTCACCCGGCGCGAGGCCGTCGGTGTGGTCGCTGGGCAGGATCATGTAGTTGAACGCGGGCACGGTGCCCGATGCGACCTGCTGTTCGAAGGCCTGCTTGAAGCACGAGAAGCGCGACTCCGAGGTGGCTGCGGCGCCGGGCGGAACGGAGGAATCGAACGTCTCCCTCCGCTGGTGCGCGAGCGACTGGGCAATCGAATCGGTGCCGATCGAGAGATCGTTCGGATAGCAGCCGAAGGGGTAGCCGATGTTCGAATGGGCGAACTTCTCGGCCGCGAGCTTGTCCTGCGCGGGACCGGCGTCCTTGTCGGTGACGCCGACGATCTTGAGCACGTTCGGCGGGACCGTACCGGCGACCGCCTCGCCGTAGTTGAAATAGGAGATGCCCTGACGCTGGGCACGGTCGAACAGGAAGCCCGTCCCGGGCCACGAGACCGTGTAGGCACCGAAGTCGTACGGGCGGTCGCGACCCGCGTAGTTGGGCTGCCAGTTCTTCTGCACGTAGTCCGAGACGGCGGCGGCGCTGGTCCAGAAATGGCCGTCGATCGAGGCCTCGGAGTCCGCGTAGACGTGGTCGAGCAACGGGAAGCGCTGCACGAGCGCGTGGATGTTGGGCGTGATCCGCTTGCCGAACAGCGTCAGATCCGGGTCCCCATCACCGCGCGGATCGTCGCCCAGGATCTGGTCGTAGGTGCGGTTCTCGCGCACGATGTAGAAGACGTGCTTGATCGGGCCGCCGGGGCGCAGCGGGGTGCCGGCCGGCGCGGTCCGGAAGTTGATCGGGATCACCTGCCGGGTGGCCACGAGCGTGTAGCCGTTCAGCCGGCGGCCGCTCGGGAACGGCAGGATGCCCGCCCGGCCCGGGCTGAGCACCGCGGTGCCGGGATGCCGGAGCAGGTTGTTGTCGCTGGCCGCGAACGGATTGGGGCCGTTGGGGTTGGCCCCGGACCCGAAGCCCTTGGCCGCGATCCACAGCAGGCGCGTGCCGGTCGCCTGGACGTCCGCCGGGTAGGCCGCGGTCGGGACTCGCCCGGTCAGCGTCCCCGACGGCAGCGTGAAGATCGCCAGGTCGTCGGCGGCCGCCTCGGCCACCACGAGCCGGCGCCCGTCCGGCGTGACCGCCAGGGCCACGGGCGACTCGCCGCCGCCCCGGGCACGCTGGACCGAGAGCACCTTGTCGACGGCCATCGCGTTCGTGTCGATGACCGCCACCTGGTCGTCGTTGGCGATCGCGACGTACGCGCGGGCCGCGCGCGGGTTCAGCGTGATCCCCTCGGGATGGGAGAGATTGGGCGCGACCTGGATGTCCTTGACCTTGGATGCCATGGCGAGATTGATCACCGACACGGTCCCCGATCCCTCGTTGGAGACCAGGCCGGTGTGACTGCCGGGCAGGATCGCCGCCGCATAGGGGTAGGGCCCCGTGGGGACGTAGCGGACCGCGTGGCTGGCGGTGTCGACCACGGCGGCCGCGTCGGCGAGGTTGAGTGGGACGAGCAGCGTGTGCCCGTCCGGGGAGACGGCGAGCCGGTCCGGCCACGACTCGCGGGTCGGCTTCGTCGGCGGGAAGGCCTGCGGGGTCGGGGCCGACGCCGGCGGGGGCACGGCGATCGTCCCCGTCTCGCTCGCCCGTCCGCTGCGGCGGTCATAACGGAAGACGTGGATCACGTCCCCGCCGCGGCCCCGTAGCCCCGGGCGCATCTCGTCGGTGTTGGTCGAGTCGTGCACGCCGGACACGTAGACGACCGGCCGCGTCGGGTCGATCGCGATCCCCCCCGACGCGCCCGGCAGCGGCAGGATCTGCACCACCTCGGGGTGCAGCACCGAGACGATCCGGATGTCGTTGAGGGCGCGACCCGTCGAGACGGTCCAGTAGTAGCGGCCGTCCGGCGTGAGCGCCCCGCCGGTCGGGAAGTGCCCGAGCGTGACCAGCGTCCCCGGCGGCGACAGGAGCCGGCCGTTACCCGTCACGCGCAGCCCGGGACCGATGCGGCCCGTGCCGTTCGAGGTTGCCGCGACCGCGGCGCCGCCCGCGGCGAGCACCAGGGCGGCCACGATGATGAGGCGAAAACGCTTGAAGGCCGCCACGCAGGGACCACAATGCCGTCTGAGCATGCCGCGCGTGTTAACCCGGGGTTATGGAGTTCGATGCGGTGGCCACGAGCTGCACACGGCGGACGTTCGGAGACCGGCGCTCGCCCGGCGCGCCGGCGGACGACTCAAGCGCGCCGGCGGGCGGCTCGAGCGGCGCGCCGGCGGACGGCTCGAGCGCGCCGGCGGGCGGGTCGAGCGCGCCGGCGGGCGGGTCGAGCGGCGCGTCCGCGCGCTCGGCGGCGAACCGGTAGCCGACGCCGAAGTGCGTGTGCACGTAGCGCCAGTCGGGCGAGACGCGCTCGAGCTTCTGGCGCAGCTTGCGGACGAACACGTCCACCGACCGGTCGCCCCGGACCATCGTGTAGCCCCAGACGCGCTGGTAGATGTCCTCGCGCTCGAGCACCCGGCCGCCCGCGGTCGCGAGCCGGTGCAGAAGCTCGAACTCCTTGCGCGAGAGCGTCGCGGCCGTCCCACCGGCGAACGCGTCGAAGCGGTCCGGGCGGATCGTGAGCTCCCCGGCCGTGATCGCGGACTGCCCCGACGGCAGCTCGCCGGCGCGGCGGCGGCGCAGCACGGCCTGGACGCGGGCGACGAGCTCCTCGGGATGGCACGGCTTGGTCATCCAGTCATCGGCGCCGCCGCGCAGCGCCCGGACACGGTCGGCCACCGGCGCCGGCCCGCTGACGACGAGCAGCGCCAGGCCGGGCAGCGCGGCGGCGATCCGCTCGATGTAGCCCAGGCCGGTGAGGGCCGGATTGACGACCAGGGCGTGCAGCCGCAGCGCGCCGAGCTGGTCCGGCCCCGCGCCGTAGGCGAGCAGATGGCGCTCCCAGCCGAGCGCCGAGAAACGTCTCTCGAGCACTGTCACGAGGCCGCTGTCGTCGTCGATGAGCGCGACGTGGATCGCCGTCGCGTCGCCTGACGGGGACATGTGGGCGGGAGTCTAGTCGGGGCCGGGGACAGGGGCCGGCAAGCGGCTCGGCGGCGGACCGGCAGCGCTAACCGGCCGTGGCCTCCCAGCGCCGGTAGAGCTCCTCCACGGTCCGTTTCGCCTCCTCGTGGCGGGCGGCCGAGCGCGCGCTGGCATCCGCCCCCGACCACGCGGCGGGATCGGCGAGCTCGTCCTCGAGTGCCTTGAGCGCCGCCTCCGCGACCTCGATCTCCTGCTCGATCCGACGCTGGCCGCCACCGTTGGATGAGGATTTCTTCCCGCCCGGCCGGCCCGTGCCGGTTGAGCGCGGCGTGGCGGAGGGCACCGGCTTCCCGGCCGCATCCGGCTTCCCGACCCGGGCGCCATCCGCGCCGGCGGTCCCCTTCGCCGCGGCCGGCCCCCTGCCCGCGCCGGACCCCTTGCCGCCGGCGCGCCGCTCCTCACGGATGCGGACGTACTCAGGCCAGCCGCCGACGTAGCTGCGCAGACCACCGTCCTCGAAGGCCACCGTTCGCGTCCCCACGGCGTCGAGCAGGGCGCGGTCGTGGGAGACGAGGAGCAGCGAGCCGGTGAACGCGCCGAGCGCCTCCTCGAGCGCTTCGCGGCTTTCGACGTCGAGATGGTTGGTCGGCTCGTCGAGGATCAGCACGTTCGCGCCCGAGTGGACCAGCACGGCCAGCGACAATCGCCGGCGCTCGCCGCCCGAGAGACCGTCCAGCGGCTTCGCGGCCTGCTCGCCGGAGAACAGGAATCGACCCAGCAGCGCTCGGGCCTTGTTGGGCGTCAGCCCTGTCGCGTGCTGCGCGGCCTCGAGCACGGTCCTGGCCGTTGCGCCCGACGACAGCTCGTCGGCGTGCTGGGAGAGGAAACCGACCTTGACGTTGTGCCCCGTGCGCAGCTTGCCGGCCGGCAGCTCGCGCGCGCCGGCCAGGGTCTCGATCAGCGTCGTCTTGCCGGCTCCGTTGGGGCCGACCAGTGAGACGTGCTCGCCCCGCTCGAGCCACAGCTCGGCGTCCTCGAGCAGCAGCTTGCCGCCCGCCTCCAGCCGCCCGTTCTCGAGCTCGAACACGACCCGGCCGCTGCGCTCCGGAGGCTTGAATGCGAAGGCCAGGCCAGCGCCGTCGGCCACTCCGGCTCCGAGCCGGTCCATCTTGTCGAGCTTCTTGGCCCGTGACTGCGCCTGCCGGGCGCGCGTGCCGGCGCGGAACCGGGTCACGAACCGCTCCAGGCGGTCGATCTCGGCCTGCTGGCGCTCGATCGCGCGGCCGAGGGCGAGCTCGCGGGCGGCCTTCTCCTTGCGCCAGGCGTGCCACGGTCCGGCGAAGAACTTGCCGCGGCCGGCCTCGAGCTCGAGCACCGCGGTGCCGACAGCCTCCAGGAACCAGCGGTCGTGGGCGACGAGCACGATCGCGGCGTCCAGGGCCGCCAGGTGCTGCTCGAGCCATTCCAGCGAGGCGATGTCGAGATGGTTGGTGGGCTCGTCGAGCAGCAGCAGGTCGGGGTCGCCGGCCAGCGCGCGAGCGAGCGAGCCGCGGGTCAGCTCGCCGCCGGAGAACGTCAGCAGCGATCGGTCGAGGTCGGCGTCCTGAAAGCCGAGGCCGTGCAGCGTGGCCAGCGCGCGATCGCGCCACCGGTAGCCGCCGGCATGCTCGAGCCGCGCCTGCGCCTCGGCGTAGCGGTTCAGCGTCGCGTCATCGTGCGCGCCGCCGGCCATCGCCTGCTCGAGCTCACCCAGCTCCTCCTCGATCGTCACCAGCTCGCGGGCGCCCGAGAGCACGTACTCCCGCAGCGAGAGGCCGCGCTCGCGCGGGGGACGCTGGTCGTGCAGGGCCACCTTGGTCCCCTTGGCGAACACGAGCTCGCCGACGTCGACCGACGCCTCGCCGGCCAGCATCCGCAGCAGCGTCGTCTTGCCGGTGCCGTTGCGCCCGGACAGTGTCAGGCGGTCGCGGCGCTCGAGCTTGAACGAGATCCCCCGCAGCAGCGGCTCGCCGGCGATGTCCTTGCCGAGGTCGGATGCGATCACCACTGCCATGCGCCCCATGGTAGGAAAGCGGAACGCTCCCGGGCGCCCAGCGGTGAGGTACGCTTCCTTCACTATGCGCCGCCTCCGCTTTATGACCGCGCTGCTCGTGTTCAGCGTCACATTGCTGTCGATCGCCCCCGCCGCATTCGCGCGGGCCGACGGCGGCGAGGGCTGGTACGGGGAGACGAACGACACGGTGATCACGAACACGATGTTCATCGTGATCGCGTTCTTCCCGACGGTGATCCTCGTCATGTCGCTGATCCAGTGGCGGCTCGACAAGCGCAAGCACGCCAAGATGGACGCGTACAAGCGCCGCGCGGCGAGCCCCGAGTGGCACGGCGGCTGGTAACAGCGCGCCCCTTATAGGCTTGCCTCACTGGACCCCGGCCTGCGGGACCGAGATCGTCTGAGGGAGCGCACACATGAGCTATTTCGTCACCGGAGCGACCGGGTTCATCGGACGGCACCTGGTCGAGCGCCTGCTCGACCGCGGTGGCGAGATCCATGTGCTCGTCCGCGAGGGCTCACTCGAGCGCCTGGAGAGCCTCGTCGAGCGCTGGGGCCCCGCCGCGGCGGGACGCATCCATCCCGTGGTCGGCGACCTGACCCAGCCACGCCTCGGCGTCTCGGACGACACGATCACCGAGCTGACCGGCACGGTGGATCACTTCTTCCACCTGGCCGCGGTCTACGACATGACCGCGGACGAGGAGTCCAACCGGATCGCCAACGTCGAGGGGACGCGGCACGCGGTCGAGCTGGCCAACGTGATCGGGGCCGGGATCTTCCACCACACCTCGTCGATCGCCGCCGCAGGCCAGTACAAGGGGATGTTCCGCGAGGACATGTTCGACGAGGGCCAGCGGCTAGACCATCCGTACCACCGGACCAAGTTCGAGTCCGAGAAGATCGCGCGCACCCAGACCCGAGGGCCGTGGCGCGTGTACCGGCCGGCGATCGTCGTCGGCAGCTCGGTCACCGGGGAGATGGACAAGATCGACGGGCCCTACTACTTCTTCACCGCGATCAAGATGGCCCGGCATTATCTGCCCGGCTGGTTCCCGCTGGTCGGGCCCGAGTTCGGCTACACGAACATCGTGCCGGTCGACTTCGTCGCCGCGGCGATGGACCACATCGCCCACCAGCCGGGACTGGACGGACAGGCCTTCCATCTCGCCGCGCCGAAGTCGCAGCGCTCGGGCGATGTGATCAACGCGTTCGCGAGAGCCGCGCACGCGCCGCAGCTGAGCCTCCGCGTCGACACGCGGATCCTCAAGGCGCTGCCGAAGGGGACGCTGTCCATGCTGATGGCGCTGCCGGCTGCGCGCGGGGTGCGCAGGGCGATCCTGGCCGACTTCGGCATCCCCGAAGAGGTGCTCGGCTACATCGGCCTGACGGCCGAGTTCGACACTCGCGACACCGAGCGCGCGCTCGCGGGCACCGGGATCACCGTGCCGCCGCTCGAGCGCTACGCCGACAAGCTGTGGGACTACTGGGACCGCAACCTCGACCCCGACCTGTTCAAGGACCGCAGCTTCGAGGGCGCGGTGAACGGCAAGACCGTCCTGATCACCGGCGCGTCGAGCGGCATCGGCAAGGCGGCGGCGATCAAGATCGCCCAGGCCGGCGGGATTCCGATCCTCGTCGCGCGCAACATGGAGAGGCTCGAGCAGACCAAGCAGCAGATCGAAGACATGGGCGGCACCGCGTACGCCTACTCGGCCGATCTTTCGGCGACCGACTCGATCGACGAGCTGGTCGAGCAGGTGCTGGCCGACCAGCCGACGGTGGACATCCTGGTCAACAACGCGGGCCGCTCGATCCGCCGTTCGATCGCGCTCTCCTACGAACGCTTCCACGATTTCGAGCGCACGATCCAGCTCAACTACCTCGGGACGATCAAGCTGATCATGGGGCTGCTGCCCCACATGCGCGACCGCAAGTCCGGCCACATCGTGAACATCTCGTCGATCGGGGTGCAGACAAACCCCCCGCGGTTCTCGGCCTACGTCGCCTCCAAGGCGGCGCTCGACGCCTGGACCCGCGTCGTGGGGTCGGAGTCGATCGACGACAACGTGCACTTCACGACCATCCACATGCCGCTCGTGCGCACGCCGATGATCGCGCCCACGAAGATCTACGACAGCTTCCCCACCATCTCCCCGGATGAGGCGGCCGACCTGGTCTGCGAGGCGATCCGGGCCAAGCCGAAGCAGATCAACACTCGGCTGGGGACATTCGGCGAGATCTCCTACGCCCTGTTCCCCAAGGCGGTGGACCAGATCCTCTCCACCGCCTACAAGGTGTTCCCCGACTCGGCGGCGGCGAAGGGCGAGACGCCCGGCGGCGAGGCGGCAGCATCGACCGAGCAGGTCGCGCTCGCGCACCTGATGCGCGGGGTGCACTGGTAGCGGCTCAGATCCGGAACACCTGGATCAGGCGCTGCTCGTGCTCGGCCTCGATCCGGGCGATGACCTCGACGTGCTGCTCGAGTCCGGAGCCGCGGAGCTTCGTGGCCAGCAGCTCGTCGACCTGGAAGATGCCGGCGCTGTTGGACATCGCGACCTCCACCCGCACCGCCCGATCCTCACCGGGGACGATCTTGACCTCCTCGATCGCGTAGGCCGAGAGCGAGTGGATGTTCTGATGGCCGGCCTCGAACGGCACCCGCGAGCGGCCGCGAGCCATGTCGAGCGCGTCGGCGACGCGCACGATCCCGGCCTCGATCGTGAACGGCTTGCCGTTGCTCCGGTGGCCGATGATCGCGTGCAGCGTCTCGGCGACGATCACCGAGCGCTCGGGCTCCTCGTAGGCGGTGGCGAGCAGCGACCCGAGCTTGTCCGCAGTCAGGAACAGGCTGTAGGCCTCGTGGTCGGTGCGGTGGATCGACATCCCCACGCAATGGAAGAGACAGCCGGCGGCGACGACCACATCGGCGTCGCGCTCGCTGAGCCCGTAGTCGGCGAGGACCGACGGCGTCACGCCGCGGCGCCACAGCAGCCGAGCCACGCGGAGGCCGATGTTGAGGACGATCTGGATGTGGACCCAGCTGTGATCGGACATCCCCAGCCGGCGGGTGGCGTCGACCGATGAGACGTGCCACCAGGCCTTGACCTGATCGTCGGCGTTGACCGCCTCGAGGAATCTCTCGAGGCGGCGGTTCCCGCGCGTGGGCGCGCGCACGCGCACCTCGGCGATCGCCTCGCGCAGAGGTCGCGGCGGTTCAGCCGCCGCGGGACGCGGGGGCTCTGCGGGGCTGGGCTGCGGCTCGAGGCGCTCGGGATCGCCGGCGTCGGTGGGCGGCTCGTCCGCGTTCACGAGCGCGCTTCGAGCAGGACGCCCTCGCGGATTCCGCCGTGCCCGACCTGGAGCGCGGCGCCGAACAGGTCCGACGCGGCCTGGAGGATGATCAGCCCGGCCGGCAGAAGCCGCACGCGCTCGCGGTCCAACGCGAACCGCCGGGCCACCGCGGTCGTGCCCACGGTGGCCAGCAGCCCAAACGTGCGCTCGAACGCCGCCGAGTCGAGCACGGGGCCGGCGAGCCGTCGCAGCGACGTCGCGCTCCCCCCCACCGCAACCGCCTCGGCCGGTTGGGGGACGTCGATCCCGGCCAGCGCGTCGTCGACGTGGGCCCGGGCCGCCGTCATCTCCGCGGCCGACGGCGGATCGGAGACCAGGAACTGCTCGGCCAGGTCACCCGACCCGACGCCGAACGACGTGCACCAGCTCATCCGGTCGGGGGCCAGGCCGACCACGAGCTCCGACGACGCGCCGCCGACGTCGACCACGCCGAGCTCACCCGCGGGCACGTGCCCGAGTGTCCTGGCCGCCCCGACGAAGGCCAGACGCGCCTCCTCCTGGCCGGACAGGATCTGCACTCCGAGTCCGCAGTGCGCGCGGATCGCCGCGACCAGCTCGGGGCCGTTGCCGGCCCGCCGGATCGCCGCGGTGGCCACGGCGTAGACATCCTCGGACCCGAGCTCCCGGGCGAGGCGGAGCTGGTCGGCGACGACCTCGACGACCTCGGCGATCTTGGCCGACGAGATCGTCCCGTCGTCACGCAGCCCCCGTGAGATACGCGTGAACGCCCGCTCCTGGTGGATCTCGAGCAGATGGTCGTCCTCGCGCTCGGCGACGAGCAACCGCGTCGTGTTCGAGCCGATGTCGATGCAGGCGCGGCGCACGTCGCGCTCACCTTATTGCTTCCGAGGGCTGTTCCGAGCGCATCGACCCGCTCGACTCTCCCGGCTCGAGCGGACCGTCACTCGCCGCCGGCCCGGCGAGCAACCGGTCGGGACGGAGCTTGTAGGCGATCAGGCCCGTGACGACGAGCCCCCCGGCGCCGGCCGTGGCGAGCGCAGCCCGGGGACTGGCGAGCGTGGCCACCGCGCCACCGAGCAGGATTCCGAACCCGGGCACCGCCTCGGCCATCGACTCGCTGAAGCTCATCATCAGCGTCATCCACCTGGGGTCCACCGCCTCCTGCAGCGCCGTGCGCACGGACACCGCCTCGACGCCGTTGCCGGCCCCGGCGACGGCGGCGGCCGCGATCGCGTACCCCAGCGCCGGACTCACGGCCATGCCCAGCAAGCCGATCCCGAGCGCGCCGGCGCCACCGGCGATCAGCGTCCGTGACGGCACCTCGCGCCAGCGCGCGTAGATCAGGCTGCCCACCACCGCCCCCGCGCCCCAGGCCGACAGCAGCGCGCCGTAGCCGCCCGCGCCGGCGTGCAGCGTGTTGCTCGTGAAGACAACCTCGACCGGGACCGACATGGTGAAGAACAACAGCGCCACGGCCTGCAGGCCGAGCAGGATCCGGATCGCGGGGGTCTGGCGCGCATGCTCGAACGCCCGCCGCAACCGGCCCGCCGACGGTGCCGGTTCGTGCGGCGCGGGTGGGAGCCCGGCGGTGGTCAGCATCGTCAGCGCGATCGCCGCGAACATGGCGCTGTTGGCGATCAGCGCCGCTTGCGTGCCACCGAGCGCGACGACCAGACCTCCGATCGCGGGACCGGCCATGAAGCAGACCGAGAACGACCCGTTCATGAGCGCGTTGCCCTCGCGCAGGAGACCCCGGGGCGTCAGCACCGCGACCGTGGTCGCCCGCGCGATGGCCCGCGCCGACACGGCCGCGACCCCGTCCACCAGCGCCAGCACCAGCGCCGGGGCCAGCGCGAACCGAGCCGTGACCCACGCCAGGGAGGCGAAGGCGATCGCCTCGATTCCGTACAGAACGGGCAGCACGCGGCGCGCCGGCCGCTGATCGATCCGCGCCACCACGAGCGGGGAGATCAGCGCCGGAATCGTCTGGGCGCAGATGAAGAACGCCGTGGCCCCGATCGCGCTGCCCGTCCGGCGGTAGACGAGCACCGCAAGCGCGACCGTGCCGATCGACCACGCCAGCTCGTTGAGCGTGTACGCGACGAGCAGGCGCCGGTACACGGGAATAGCGAGTACCCGTGTCACTTTCGGAAGTATCGACGCTCCGCTGAGGTGCCGATAGCTTTTCCTGCTAACCGCAAGGAAGGAGTCGCGAGATGCCCTGGCGCAACGGCTGATTCGGTGCCGAAGCTCATGCGGTGGGCGGCGTGCTGGGGAACCGCATGAGCGAAACGGCAAATACAGTCCATGACGTTTTGAGCTACGCCCCGATAGGGGTAGCATGGTGGCGATCGCGCCTGTGCGCGTCGGGCGGGGGCCTGGAACAGAATCCATGGAAGTAGGAGTTTCGACACGACACGGAAGTACACCGGCCCGCCGGCGGGCTGCGCTTGCCCTGCTCGGCCTGGCCGCGCTGTCGCTCCCGGCCGCGCTCGCCGTCCTGGCCCCACCCGTTCGGTGGCACGATCCGCTCCTATTCGCGGCTCTGATCGCGATCGCCCTGGCATGCCACACCGGCCAGGTCACGCTCAAGACGCGGGTGCCGGTCAAGATCGACGGCGGCATCGCCGTCGTGCTCATCGCGGTCGCCTTCTGGGGTCCGGCCGCGGGACTGGCCGTGTACCTCACCTGGGATGTCGCCAACCGGCTGATCGTCCGCGAGTACGGCGTGTTCACGCCGGGGGCGCTGGCGAACCTCGCCTCCTACGGCTGGTCGGCGATCGCCGGCGCGGAGCTGCTCAGGCTCGCCGGCGTCACCGCGCTGGAGCCGCGGGCGCTCGCCGGCCTGTTCACCGCCGGCGTGGTCATGGCCCTGGTCCAGTTCGCGATCGCGCGCCTGCTCTACGGCACCCTCTACCAGGGGTACCGAGCGGGACCGCTGATCAGCGCCGAGCTCTCGGGCCTGCTGCCGGCCGTGCTCGTCGATGTCGCGTTGGGAGCCCTGACCGCGATGTTGATCGAACCGCTCGGGGTCGGCGCGTTCGCGCTGCTGGCCCCGGTCGTCCTGATCCCGAGCGTCGTCCTGCCCGCGCTGGTCCGCAACCGCCCGGTGGCGACGCTCGACCTGCCGGCGGCCACCGGCCTGTATGCCGCGGCACTGGCCGATGTGCTGCGCCTGCCGCGCCGACGCCGGCGCCTGCTCTCGCAGGCCTCGCGGTTCCTCCACACCCAGACCTTCAACCGGCACTCGCGGTCCGATGAGCTCTACGAGGTGATGCTCGCCGCGATGTACGCGAGCGAGCGCTTCGACGGCTCCGGCGGCCCGGCCGGCCTGCGCGGCGGGATGATCCCGCTCGAGTGCCGCGTGCTGGCGGTGGCCGATGCGTGGGCGAGGCTGACAGCGCGCTCGACCCAGCAGCTCTCACACACCGAGGCGTTGCTGGCGCTCGAGCTGGCGGCCGGGTCCGAGCTCGACCCGACGGTCGTGGCCGCCGCCGGCGAGGTCGTGCACACCGAGCTTCCCTGGGCCACGGAGCATGCCTTCCAGCCCGTGCTGCACCGGCTGCCGCTGCCCCGCGCCGTACGCCGGGAGACCCTCCCCCACGCGCTGGCGGGCGCCGGTCAGGCGTAGGGTCAGGCGTAGGCGACACCCACACTGGCATCATCAGGCCGGTGTCCGAAGCAGCCATCGAGGTCAGGGGCCTCCGCAAGTCCTACGGTGACTTCGAGGCGGTCCGGGGGATCGACTTCGAGGTTCGCCGGGGCGACGTGTTCGGATTGCTGGGCCCCAACGGGGCCGGCAAGACGACCACGGTCGAGATCCTGGAGGGCTACCGGGAGCGCTCCGCCGGCGATGTAAGCGTGCTCGGGCTCGATCCTGGCAAGCGCTCGCGCACATTCCGCGCCCAGGTCGGCATCGTGCTCCAGAGCACAGGGATCTACCGCCACATCCGCGTGCGCGAGGCCGTCGCCCACTTCGCCTCGCTCTACCCCCACCATCGCGACGTCGACGAGGTGATCGCGCTCACCGGCCTGCAGGGCAAGGAGAACGCGCTCGCCCGGACGCTGTCCGGCGGGCAGTTGAGACGCCTCGATCTGGCGCTGGCGCTGATCGGCGATCCCGAGCTGATCTTCCTCGACGAGCCGACGACCGGGTTCGACCCGGCCGCCCGGCGTGCCGCGTGGGACACGATCCGCTCGCTCAAGCAGCTCGGCAAGACGGTGCTCCTCACCACTCATTACCTCGACGAGGCGCAGGAGCTGGCCGACCGGGTGGCGATCATCAAGGACGGGCGGATCGCGATCGAGGGGGCGCCGAGCACGCTCACGGCGAATGCGGGCACGGCGCCGTACATGGTCGCCTACCGCAACGGCAGTGGCGGCCTGGTCGAGCACCGGACCGACGATCCGACCACGCTGCTGCACGAGCTGACCGGCGCCGCGCTCGCGCGCGGGGACCGGCTCGAGGCGCTCACCGTGACGAGGCCGACGCTCGAGGACGTGTACCTCGAGCTGACCGCCGAGGCGTCCGAGGAGCCCGTGCTCGACGAGGAGCCGCCGGCCCGCGGCCGGCGCGGGCGCCGCCGCCGATGACCGAGGTCGCCCGTCTCGCCTGGCGCCAGTATCGCCTCGAGCGCAAGCTGTTCTGGCGCAATCCGAGCGCCGCGTTCTTCAACTTCCTGTTGCCGCTCCTGTTCCTGGCCTTCTTCGGCGCGATCCTGCACGGCAAGCAGAAGGACCTGAACGTCATCGTCCCGGGCATCGCCGGGATGGCGGTGATGTCGACCACCTTCACCGCGCTGGCCTTCAACATGACCTTCCTGCGCGAGCAGGGCATCCTCAAGCGGATCCGCGGCACGCCGATCCCGAGCTTCTCCTACCTGTGCGGCATCGCCGGGAACGCGATCACCAACACCGCGATCCAGATCGCGATCATCGCCGTGGCCGGGCGCGTGTTCTTCGGCACCGGATGGCCCAAGGACTACTTCGAGCTGTTCGTGTTCGTCAGCGCCGGCGTGATCTGCTTCGCCTCGCTCGGCGTTGCCTTCTCGCACGCGATCCCGAACTTCGACTCCGCCCCCGCCTACGTCAACGCCGTGTTCCTGCCGGTGATCTTCGTCTCGGGCGTCTTCTACGACGCGGCCAATGCCCCCGGCTTCCTCAAGGGGATCGCCGAGGCGCTGCCGCTCAAGCACCTGATCGACGGCCTGTCGGGATCGATGGTCAAGGGCACGAGCCTGTCCGCGAACATCAGCGCCCTCGGCGTGATCGCGGTCTGGGCCGCGCTGGGGATCCTGCTCGCCGTCCGCGGGTTCAGCTGGGAGCAGCGGCGAGCCTGAACGCGACCGGCGGCTCGCCCTCGGCCTCGACCGGGACCCCGGCCAGCGGCGAGCGCACCCATTCGTCGCGCAGCAGCGAGAACAGCACCACGTCGCGGTGGCGGTCCCCATGGCGGTGCCAGCGCCGGAGCACGCCCTCACGCGTGAAGCCGAGCCGGGTCAGAGCCGTCTGCGAGCGCCCGTTGGCCACGTCCGCATACGCCCCCAGTCGCTCCAGACCGATGGTGATGAAGGCGAGATAGGCGATCAGCGCCTTGGACTCCCGGTTGACCCCGGTGCCCCAGCGCCGGCGATCGAGCCACGTGCCCACCACCGCGCGCCGGTCGCGGCGGCCCAGTTCGGAGAGCCCGGTCACGCCGATCGGTGCCCCGGAGTCGCGCGCGACGATCAGGAAGTCGACCCGGTCGCCGCGCTCGCGCTCGCCGGCCAGCCCGGCGATGTAGCTCGCCGGCTGCGTCACCGTCGTGTACGGCCCCCACGAGAAGAACTGCGTCACCTCGGCGTCCGAGCCGAGCTCGAACAGCGCCGGGGCATCCGCCGCGGTCGCGTAGCGGAGCGTGAGCGACGGACCGACCAGCTGCACCTCCGCGATGCTATTAGTTGTGCTCGTGTCTGGAACCGCCCTGCTCTACGACGTCCACGGCAACCTCGGGGCACTCGAGGCCGTGCTGGCCGATACGAGCGCACCCGGGGTCGAGACGTTCGTGCTCGGCGGCGACTACGCGCTGTTCGGTGCCTCGCCGTTCGAGACCGTCGTCCGCCTCCGCGCCCTCGGCGATCACACCTGGATCCGCGGCAACGGGGAGCGCTGGACCGCCCGCCCCGACGAAGCGCCCGACAACCCGGTCGTCCGCGGCGCGATCGCCGCCTGCCGCGCGGCCCTGGGGGCCGAGCTGGTCGCCGAGCTCGCGTGGCTCGACGAGCAGGCGGTGCTCGGGACCACGCGCTACTGCCACGCCTCACCCGTCTCGGACGTGAGGTCGTTCCTGCCCGAGCCGGCGGGCGACGAGGCCGAGCTGCTGGCCGGCGTCACCGAGCCGCGGCTCGTGTTCGGCCACACCCACCTGCCATTTGCCCGGGTCGCCGAGGTGGGCGGCATTGAACTGGTCAACCCGGGGAGCGTGGGCATGCCGTTCGACGGCGACCCCCGCGCGGCGTGGGCGCTGCTGCACGAGGACGGCCGGATCGAGCACCGCCGCGTCGAGTACGACCACGAGGCGGCGGCCGGCGCGGTGCTCGAGCGCTTCGGCGAGGCGGAGTGGACCGAGACGGTGGCCCGGCGAATCCGTCGAGCGCGGATGTAGAGGCGGGATTCGGGGCGGGGCGATGCCCCGGAGCACCGGGTGGGCGTCGACTTCGGGCACGGGGCGCCGCTCCGCGATCCGGGCGAGCTGCTGGCGTTCGCATCCCGCCGGCGACGCGATCGATGCTCGATTCCCGGGGGCCACTTGGGGTAGCCTCCGCCCCATCAGCGTCCGGAGCGAGACCCGGACTGGACGAGACCACTCAGGTTTGGGTCCCGCCGCCAGCGCCAATACACGAAGCAGCGTTCCGAAAACGCGCGAGCCACGACGGCAAAGGTGATTTCGAGAGTGAATGAGGATGCAAGCCCAGCAGCAGCGACGGAGCGATGGCCCAGCGTGCGCCTGACGATGCCGGCTGCGCCGGCGAACGTGGCGGTGATCCGCCAGGTTCTCGCCGGCCTGGCCGACGACCTCGCGATCGACGCCGCGCAATGCGCGGACATGAAGATCGCGGTCACCGAAGCGTGTACGAACGTCGTCGTGCACGCCTACCCCGGTGGCCAGGGTCCGCTCGAGACGACCATGACCGTGCTGGCCGGGAGCCTGGTCGTCAGCGTTCGCGACCGGGGCACCGACTTCAAGCCGACGCTCGGCCTGGCCCCGAAGCCGGAGGCGCCGGGCGATGCCGCGCTGGGCTTCGGGCTCTCGCTGATCGCCGCGCTGTCGGACGAGTTCGCGATCCGGGCCGGCGCGTCGGGGACCGAGATCCAGATGCTGTTCGCGCTTCGCGGTAGCGCCGCCGCGGACCCTTCGGTGCCGGCGACCGACTTCGCGACCGTGTTCGCGGACACCAGCCAGCTGACCCGCGATGAGCCTGCGCCCCCTGGGGGGATCGCGCTCGCGCTCAGTCCGGGTGTGCCGGTGGCCGGCGTCCTCGGACGGCTCGTGTCGTTGCTGGCGGCCCGCGCCGACTTCTC
>Ga0208478_1000247_pt1 | contig 20586 bp, 14 predicted proteins | sample NGESurdeep072012_5_FD_184462 | JGI IMG/M metagenome (GOLD analysis project Ga0208478, IMG submission 184462) | Arctic peat soil microbial communities from Barrow, Alaska - NGEE Surface sample 415-2 deep-072012 (SPAdes) | ecosystem: Environmental > Terrestrial > Soil > Wetlands > Peat ...
AGATATTCATGGTGAGGCTCCGTACACCGATTGGCGTGTTCTAGCAGATACGCCCCCGAAATCGAGGCTGGACGGAGGCTCCGGGGGAGGTTGTTCGGCCAGATCCATGGCCTACGACGCCCAGCCCGGAACGATTTTGTGGCTCAGCGTAAGTCGCGGCAGTGCGGGGCGTCACCCATTGATGTGACCTCGAATTTCGGCACTTGTCGCTGGCCGCTGGTAATGCCTGTAATTCCTACATTCACTCGCCTCGGCATCTCGACCTCGGGCTTTTGACGCTGCTTGATTGGGAATTTGAAGACCCCTACTTACTCCCCATTTCAAATTGTTGATCAAAGCGTTCGTCCGCCAAATTGCGCCCAACGTTTCGAAGCGTCGGCAAGATTTAGCTCGATTTAGCTCGAAAAATGCGGAGAACAGCGGGAAATGGGGAGACTGGGGAGACCCCAGAGAAAAACGTGACACCCCTCAAACCCTTGGGGAATCACGATTTTGCAGGAATACGGGAAGAATTAGGTTGACATGGCGGAGAGGGGGGGATTCGAACCCCCGGTACAGCTTTTGACCGTACAACGGTTTAGCAAACCGCCGCCTTCAGCCACTCGGCCACCTCTCCGCTGTTTGCTTCCAATAGCTTACCATGATCGTTTGCACTTCGCTGCTGGACAACTTAATAACCTTTCGCATCGGCTGGCAAAGTTAGGCTACGAGTACAACCAGTAAGCACCATCAGAATCTTCAAACTGTGCCCGGACGCGAACCATATGGACCAAGCGAGCAATCGGGCTGCACATTCTGTCTGTAATCTAAAGCAAACGATTGCCGTGATGTCGCGCCACGGGTCTGTCAGCGTGTTGTCCAATGTTATACTCCACGGGGAAATCCTCGATGGACATACGCGATATCGCCAAGAAAGCGCGGGTTTCCACTGCGACCGTATCGCGCACACTCAACCGGATCCCGTCGGTCAGTCCGCATCTTGCCAAGCGCGTGTGGAAGGCCGCCGAGGAGCTTGGGTATTTTCCCAACAGCCAGGCGCGCAGCCTGGTCTCCGGTAAGAGCCGCCTCTTCGGACTCATCGTTTCCGAAATCACCAATCCGTTCTTTCCGCAAATTATCCAGACGTTCGAGAACCTGGCGGTCCAGCAGAACTATGAAATCCTGCTCACTTCCACGGTGCATGATCCAAGGAGGATGGAGTTGTCAGCACGACGGATGATTGAGCGTCGTGTCGACGGAGTTGCGGTGCTTACCTTCGGGATGGCAGATTCGCTGATTGAGCACTTGAGGTTTCGGCAGGTACCGCTGGTATTTGTGGACGTGGCTCCTGATCTGCCTGGCATCAGCAACATTCGCATCAATTATGAAGCTGGCATTCGGCAGGGAGTGCAACACCTTGCGGCCTTGCGACATACGCGAATAGCGTTAATTGCAGGCCCACTCCATCTTAAGTCGGCACTGTTGCGACGAACGGCGTTTGTCAAGGCGATGCGAGAGATTGGGCTTTCACCGGACTTGATCTTCGTCGGGGACCACACCCTGGAAGGCGGTGTGCGCGCGTTCGGCGAATTGATGCAAGGACACATCCGTCCCACGGCCATCCTGTGTTCGAACGATATGACAGCGATCGGCGTCATGCACGAGTCGTTCAATTTTGGGCTGCAAATTCCGCACGACCTCTCGGTCATCGGATTCGACGACATCCGATTGGCGCGGTTCATGATCCCACCGCTGACGACCATCCAAATGTCCCAAACTGAACTGGCCACGCTGGCATTCAATGCACTCATGAACGAGTTGAACCGGAAGGAACCCGCCAAAGGGAAAACCGAGTACCACCTTGATACCACCCTCATCCTGCGACAATCCACTGCGCTGGCTCCCCGGGAAACCGGGAAGAAGTTGGGACCGGGGCGTAGCGGCTCCGCAAGATCCAGGCAATAATTGACAAACTGCAATCGGTCGTCTACGTTGATGCAGTCGAGTAAACGATTGCTTCGCCTCGCAAGTTAGTCACTTTATGGTGCTGCAAACCCTCCGCGAAGAAGTTTTGGACGCCAATTTGGAGTTAGTGCGACGGGGGTTGGTTCTTTACACCTTCGGGAACGTCAGCGGATTCTCACGCGCAGATGGCCTGGTCGTGATCAAAGCTAGCGGCGTTCCGTACGACGAGATGCGTCCCGAACACCTGGTCGTGACCGACCTGGACGGAAAAGTGGTCGAAGGAACTCTGCGGCCTTCGTCCGACCTGCCAACTCACCTGGTTCTGTATCGAGCAATTCCAAACATAGGCGGTATGGCACACACCCACTCTGACTATGCAACGGCGTGGGCACAGGCTCGCCGGCCTATTCCCTGCCTTGGCACGACCCACGCGGACTACTTTCATGGTCCGGTTCCTGTAACGGACATGCTGAACGACGACGCCATTGCCAGCGAATATGAAAAGAACACTGGCCACGCGATCATTCGCACATTACGAGATACCGACGATCCCCAGACGCCAGGCATTCTGGTGGCGAATCACGGCTCTTTCGCGTGGGGACCGGACGCGCTCGCGGCAGCTCAAAATGCCGCGATTTTGGAGTCGATCGCGCGGATGGCTTATTTCACTCTTGCCATTGACAGTACGGCAAATCCGATTGGCAAGGGCCTCCATGATAAGCATTTTCTGAGAAAACACGGAGCGAACGCCTACTACGGTCAGAAGAAGGATTAGAGCGGGGTGACACCACAACTGGCAATGTTCGTCGCCTTTCACCTTGTACGTCTCACTCCCAAAACAGATGTTGCGGGGCTCGCTCGACCAACCAACCATCATGACAACGGAGACTCTATGGCTATCGTGGCAGGCGTCGATTTTGGAACGTTGAGCGTCCGGGTTTCCCTGGTCGATAGCGAACGAGGTCTTGTGGCGTCGGCCGTGGCGGAATACCCATTGCATCGCAAGCGCGAAGATCCCGAGTATGCCACGCAATCGCATGATGATCACATGCGCTCTTTGGCCACTGCTACGCGCGAAGCCCTGAAGACGGCTGGCGTGTCCGGCGACAGAGTCGAAGCGATCGCGCTGGATACGACGGGCTCGTCGGTCATTCCCGTCGGCAAGGACTTGAAGCCGCTCGGCGAGCACTACCTGTGGTGTGACCATCGCGCCAAGGGCGAGGCGGCGGAGATTACTACAGCAGCTCATCGTGAGGGCCTCGAGGCCATCAACTGGTGTGGCGGCGTTTATTCGTCCGAGTGGGGGTTTTCCAAGTTGCTGCACTGGCTTCGACACAACCCTGAAAAGCGCTCCGAATTTGTAACGGCGCTGGAACACTGCGACATGGTGGCGGCGACGCTCGCTGAAGTGACCGACCCAACGAAGGTCAAGCGTAGCGCCTGTGCGATGGGGCACAAGTGGCTTTGGAATCCCAAGCTCGGTGGATTGCCCTCGGAAGAATTCCTCGTCAAAGTCGATCCGTTGCTGGCCGGAGTGCGTGAGAAGCTTTCGGGAGACTATGCCAAATCGGACCAGATTGCGGGGCGCCTTTCCGATTACTGGGCCGAACAACTGAGACTGAGACCAGGCATTCCCATCCCGGTGGGGGCCTTCGATGCGCACTGGGACGCCATTGGAGCGGGTTGCCGAACCGAAGACTTGGTCAACGTGATCGGGACCTCGACGTGCATCATCGGCATCACGCCGTCGGTAAACCTGGTGCCGGGAGTGTGCGGGGTCGTCGCACAACGTCTACGAACCGCAGACTTCGCAGAAGCAAACCTACGACGAGTTGTACGCCCTATACAGCGAATTGTACTTCGCCTTTGGGCAACCAGCGGTCCACGGCATCGGCTCGGTTTTGCCCAAATTAGTGGAATTAGCTGCCGCTGTGCGTAATTCTCCCGCAACGGTTGCGTGAGCGGAAAATACCAACGACTTCGGTTCATGCTTGCTCAGATTCACCAGCCGTTATCTGATCGCATGCAAGCCCGCAGAATTCGAATCGGACGGAAAGTGCCGCACCATCAGTGTCATCGCAGAACAGGGCGGAAAACGCCTGCAGGTCCTCGCTCGCAAGAGATATCACGCCCGTCTGGGAACAAATACTCCCTCAGGAGACCGAGTCAACACCATCCGAGCTCGCATTCTCTCGTCCGATCACGCAATCCTATGCTTTGACTTGTTAGACTGTGATTGAGTCTGTTCTGCTTGAATGCGATGTGACTCATCAAATGGGCAGCTAGTTCTTGCGCGCAAAGTCTCGATACCGAGTGGCTGAGGCAAATGGCTTGTCTCGATAAACACGCAGGCACTGCCAGCGAGTTCGCTCCAGGATTATGAATCACGTACCTGAAACTCAGCAGAGCGCAGCCATGCGCGAGAAGGTTATCAAGGCCCGCCGCATTGTAATCAAGGTGGGAACAAACGTCGTCATGCGCGACGATGGCCGTCTGGCCCTGAGCCACCTTTACGGAATTGCCGAGGCCGTGGCGAGGTTGCGCCAACAGGGACGCGACGTTCTGATGGTCTCGTCCGGCGCGGTGGGATTGGGCATGGAGCGGATTGGCCTCGCCAGCCGGCCGACTGAGCTCTCGCAGATCCAGGCTTGCGCGGCCATCGGACAAAGCCGCCTGATGGCCATCTATGACGATGCCTTTGACAAGCTGGGTTGCCGCGCGGCGCAAGTTCTGCTGACGGAAGACGATTTCCGTGATCCCGCGCGCTATAGCAACCTCCGCTCCACCCTGGTCGCCTTGCTTGCCATGGGAGTGATCCCCGTTATCAACGAGAACGACACCGTGTCGACCGCCGAACTCGACCATCCCACGGACTCACCGGAACGGGAGCGTGTTTTCGGCGATAACGACAAACTTTCGGCGCTGGTGATGACACACATCGATGCCGACCTGCTGCTCTTGCTCTCGGATGTGGACGGTCTCTACACCGCTGACCCGCGGACCGATGGCGCGCAGTTGCTGGGCGAAGTCCCCGAGATTACCGATGAAGTCTTAAAATTTGCGCAGGGTAAGAACGGACGGGGACGCGGCGGTATGGTGACCAAACTAGTAGCCGCGCGCATTGCCACTGAGGCGAACGGATTGGCCGTCATCGCCAACGGCCGCTTGCCCCATGTGATCGAAAGGGTTTGTGCGGGCGAACTCGTAGGAACGCTGTTCCTGCCGCGAGGAACGAAGTGAACTCTTCGGTTCGCGCCATCGCCGAGAATTGCAAACACGCTTCCCGTTCCCTGGCTTCGTCCTCCTCGGAACGGAGAATCGCCGCGATCCGGACTGCCGCTGAACTTATCGGACAGAATCGATCGGGTCTTCTGGAAGCGAACGCGCTTGATTTGGAAGACGCCCGTCAAATGCTCGCGCGCGGCGAAATCAATGGGGCAACGTTTGAGCGGCTGGGGCTCACCGACAAGAAAATCGTCGAAATGACGCACTCCATGCTCGCTGTTGCCGAGCTTCCGGACCCGGTTGGGCGCGTGCTGCAGCGCTCGGAACTCGACGCCAACCTGGTGCTGGAGAAGATCACTTGCCCGCTGGGAGTGCTCGCCATTATCTTCGAAGCCCGGCCCGACGCGGTCACGCAAATCAGCGCGCTGGGATTGAAGTCGGCCAACGCCGTCATCCTCAAGGCCGGACGCGAGGTCGAGCGTACGGCGTCCGCGCTGGTGGAGATTATCCGGCATGCGCTTACGACGAGCGGGCTTCCTGACGATTCGGTGACAATGGTGACGGGCCGGGAATCCGTGAAGCAACTTCTCGGCATGTCCGACTTGGTCGATATGGTGATCCCGCGCGGGTCCAAACAACTGGTGGAATTCGTGCAGGCCAACACGCGTATTCCGGTGCTCGGTCATGCCGAAGGCGTGTGCCACATCTACGTTGACGCGGCCGCCGACCCCGAAATGGCGCTGGCGATCATCGACGACTCGAAGACGGATTATCCGGCCGCATGCAACGCGGCTGAGACCGTGCTCGTGCATGAGCGAATAGCCGAAACCCTTCTCCCCAGGCTGGCTGAGCGGCTTCGTTTGAAGCAAGTGGTGCTTCGCGGATGCGAGAAAACGCGCACGATCCTTGGCGGCCAGCCGGTCGAAGCGGTGGCGGACCCAGAGTGGAGCACGGAGTACTCAGACCTCGTCCTTGCGGTGCGCGTCGTCAACTCGATTGACGATGCCATCGAGCACATCCACACCCACGGATCAGCCCACACTGAATCTATTGTCACCCAGGACTTCATCGCGGCCGAGCGTTTTTTGGCAGAGGTCGATTCCGCTGGTGTGTTTCACAACGCCTCAACCCGATTCGCGGACGGGTATCGCTATGGATTCGGGGCTGAGGTCGGCATCTCGACCAGCAAGCTGCATGCTCGTGGCCCGGTAGGGCTGGAAGGACTGACCACCTACAAGTACGTGCTGCGGGGAACGGGACAACTCGCGCAAAGCTACCAGGGCCCGAATGCCAAGCCATTCACGCACAAGCGGCTGCCCTCAGATTAGCGCCAAAATTTGCAGACAATGCGAAACGCGGCGCATCAGGGAGCTGTCAGTACCGTCTGATACGGATCCAGAATGAGACGCTTCACACCCAGCGGTACGGGCAGAGTGATGCGCGTTTCCTGGCCCTCTGCAAATACACGGCCCAGATAGATTTTGTTGTCTCCCACCAAGCCGTACACCGGAATGCTGGTCACCAAATCGTCGGGCGCATCGATCTGACGCAAAGTCGCTGAGACGGCGGGCGTACCAGTTCGCGTGGAGAACTTCGCATCCTTGATCTCGAAGCGCGGGAAAGCCGTGCCATTCACCCATCCGTCGAAAAACCAGTCCAGTGATTTACGGCCCTCGAACCACAAGGACTTCGGAAGCGCATCCTCAGCCGCCTGTTCGAAGTCGGCGTTAGTAATTTCCTTTCCCTGGTAGCGGTCATACAAGTCGCGCAACATCGCAATAAAAACCTGATCGCTGCCGTCTGGATTCTCTGCCGTGCGCGAAGCGTCGCGAAACATTTCGCGCAACATGTGCAGTAACCAGGTACCCCGCCCATAGGTGATAACTTCATATCCCGCCGGAAACTTCGAAGACGCGAGCCTGATGCCCAGAGTCACCGGACCGGCCTCCACGAAAGGAAGCCCAGGCTTGGACCTCGTAGCGAGCAATTGTCGGTAGGCTTCCAACATTACCTGCTCGTCAGTGGGATGACGCTGTTCCAGAAGCATGAACGCTGAGTAGTTTGCAATGGCTTCCAGCAGCCACTGCTCGTGATAACTGGCCCACGACACCCGGTCGCCGAACCACTGATGCGCAACCTCGTGCGGCACCATCACTTCCCCGTAGAGCACGCTGTCGGCAGCAGAGACGTGCTGGACCTCCCGTTGTGCCGGTGTCAAATACACGTAACTCGACAGGAAAATGATGCCGGGCCAGCCCTGACTGTCCGTTCCGGGACGTTGCGTGACTGCCAGCGAGCTGAAGGGATATGGGCCGAACATCTTCTCCAGAGAAGTGATGGCATCGGCCGCCTGGGTTGCGAGCCGCATGCCGCCCCCCGCTGGATTCGGTGCAGATGCAATCTTTGTAGCCGACACGGGGATCGTCGGAGACATTGGAGACTGCGATGTCTGCGCCATGTCAACTTCAGATGGCTTTTGTAAGTCTTTTTCGACGCCGCGCGTTGCGTAAGAGTCGACCGTTACTGCGCCGGCACTGGCGGTGCTGCGCACGTAGCGACCCAGGTTGAAGCCTGCAATCGGGATTGGCCCCTCGCTGATCCAATGGCCAATCCATTGCGTACCCGCTTGCTCCAACGAGGCTTGTTTGCCGGTCGCCACCAGCGTCCACGTTTGGGGGAACCGAAACGTAACGTCATAGTCCGCCATGGCGATGCCGCGATTCGGGTACCAGGTCCCGCGCGCCCCCACGTAGAACAGCCCGCCACCGGCATCGGAGAGCACGGACCCTGCGTACCTAAAGTCCAGTCGCAACGGCGTTCCGAGCTTCAGCGGTTGCGGAAAGACCACTGCGACCAGGTCGTTGCCTCGCCTCGACAACTCGCTGCCTTCGATGGCTTCGTTCTGAATAAACTCCAGCGCCTTCCCATCTAATTCGACCGACTTGAGCTGCAGGTAACGCGACAGTTCGAACATCACGATGCGCGCACCATCCTGGCGAACGGTTCCATCGACTGTTGCATCGGCCGATAGGCTGAGGGAAGGATCGATATCTACATGGATGGTGTACTTCGCTACCTGGAATAGCTCGCGGGTAAAAGCCGGGCCCGTGGGGCCGTAAAATCGGGGCGCCGATAAAGCTTCCTTGCGCACCGTGCGCATCGGAAAACTCATCCACAAGTCATAATACGTTTCTCCGTGGACGGTTGAGGTCTGTCCGACGACGACCTGCTCCGGACTGAGTGTGTCGAAATAGACATCGAAGATTCCCAGGTGATCGCTGGCCACTCTGGCATGCAACAACCGGTCCGGCGGCGGAGGGGTTTGTCCCGCGGCCACGGAACCTGGTTCGCTGGTGAATGCGATCACCAGCCGCATCGCATCCATGGTTGCGAGCCGGCGCACGAGCGCATCGTTGCGCGCAACGAATGCCGCGCCATCCTCTGCCGGACGGAGATACTGCTGCAACTCGTTCGCGGTATCGTCGTTGAACCGTAAATAGACCGAGGAAAACTGTTCTTCCAGAACGCCCTGTTTGGTGAACAAGCCCAGCGAGGCCCGCTCTCTGCGGTCGGGGGGACGCACCAGTACTTCGCCCTCGCCCTCGAAGTAGGCGCCCGTGATTCGGCCATCGACGCTCTGCGTAAATGCGATGGTCCCGTCATTCAGCCACAGGTGAACATCTTCCCGATCAATGGCGGCTTCGCGGATCCTGTACACGCGTTGGGGATCGAGCCCAACGCTACGCAATTCGCGATACAGCGGCAGTACCGGACCGGAAGTCAGGGGCAGCGTTTGCGCTTGCAGAAATCCGGCGCAGAACAGCAGAAGCAGCATTACGTGATGAGCAGATCGCGGGAACGGGATGCGCCGGAATGCCATGAATGGAAACGGTAACGGTTCTGCGTGCGAGCGTCGGTTACCAGTCTAAGCCAACTGGCGAAGCATTTCACAGGACCAGAAATTCGCCTGCGGCCGTCCCCTGGCGAGTTGCGCCGACCCTCTACTACTCTCGATGTAGCGCCGTGGTGTGCGGGGCGATCTTCTCCGCCGTAACGAAAATGGGCTCGATGTCCACCGGAATGTCGCTCAGTTTCGCAAGCGCTTTCTGGACGTCCGGACGCAGCACCCCCATGGAATCCAACAACTTCTTCGCCCCGGCGTAGTTCCCCTCCGCCTCCAGCGTCAGCAAATCGTGCGTCAGGTCGCGGACCGCATTCTTGATCTTGACGTAATCGACAGCAAACGTACCGTCAGGTCGCGCCACGAATCCGCCCTTGTCGATCAGGTAGTTGACTTGCACCGCCATTCCCTTGCCGTGGGCATCGCCGAGGCCGAAACGAAGTGTGCGAAACGACGACGCGAGGTAGGTGGTGTAGAGCTGCTTTTCACTATTGACGCCAGGCTTCAAGACGCCGTCCAGGCCCATCTCCTGGGCGTGGTCGAGCATGTACTGCAGCGCGAATAAACCGGTCGCGTCAGCCTTCGCCTCTTCAATCGCGCTGTACAGTTCCTTCAACTCCTCGCGCGGTGTGGTCAGTTTGCCGCCAACCGTGATCTGGTGCGGGCCCAGCCCATGGCACAGCTCGTGTGCCAGGATGTGGGTAAAGAACAAGTCAAAGTCGATGTCGGCTTGCTCGTCTGCGGCCAGTACACGGCGCGAGATGGGAATCAAAGTGCGATCGAACTTCGCCTGCTGCACGTTCTTCAGCATGACGCGCTTGCTGCCTTTTTCCGCGACCACACGCTCGTCATTGGGAAGGTTATAAGCCGCGGTTTGCACTCCGTGATTGCCGTCGCCCGCGCTGATCACTTCGTTCACCACGCGGATCGGGGCCTGCGCGCCGATCTTCGGGTTGCGATATTTCGCGGCTAGCGGCAGGTTGTCCTCGATCTGCTGCAAGTTCTTGGAGAACGCGCCCAGCTTGGCGCTTTCTTGTTCGTCGCGCACATTCACGTATGCCTCGTACGAAGCCTTGTACCCAAATAATTCGTCGTTGTAGGTCTCGTACGGGCCGATGGTGATGTCGAGCGGCGCGTCAAGGTCCATCCACGCCACGTCGCTCTCATAATAATCATTGGACAGGAAGGCATCGGCGCGGGCGGTCAAGAAGCGCTTCAGCGTCGCATTGTCGATGAGTGCCGCACCCTCCTTCAGCAGGGCCGTGCAGCGCTGCAGGTCTTCTTTGTAGGCCTCGCTGTACGGAACGATCTTGAAGCCGTTCTTCCCGTCCGCACGGAGGATGGTGAAGAAGCTCTTGGCCTGCACCTGTTCCTTCTCCGGCGGGGTCGCCACCCAGCGCTCGAACTGCTCCTTGGACATGCTCTCGGGATAGAAATTCGCACCCGGCAGCTTGTGCTCCGGAACTCCAGGGATGAATGCGGTGTCGTTGTCCAGCGAAGACCACGGGCCCTTGTTAATCCAGAAGTAGTGCAGACGCGCCTTCCCCAGCGCTGTCGGGTCCTGCTGCAGCTTGGCGTAGAGGGCATGATCGCCGCTCCAGTATTGGGTCATGAAGATGTCGTCGATGATGCGAGCGGCTTCGACCAGCTTGACCAGCGCTTTACGATCTCCCGGCGACAGCTTTGACAAGTCAACATTCATTTCCGTGGGTGCAAAGCGCGCAGTCATTTTCTGCAGTTGAGCAAGATCGGGGACGGCGGTTGCCGGTGGATCGCTTGCCGCGCTCATGAGGGAAGCCATAACTATCATTGCTCCGAAGAGTGCCCGATGTTTCATGGAATAGTCCTTATCTGCCCGGACTTCATCAGGACCAACAAAGTCGGGCACGCAAACCCATCATCATATAGCAGCCTCCATGTAAGGCTCCGGCGCGTCAGTCGTCGTCACCATGGCGAAGTTACGAAAGTAGTAGAGCGTCTCGACATCTCGACTGGCTGTCATTGACGGTCAGCGCTAAAATTCATTCTGGCAAAGCCAGACGGCCTCCGCCGGGCAGCCTTCATCGTGGCGCGGTGTCGCAAGTCTCTCGGAGCTCGGTGTCGTCGAGCATCCGAGGCTGAATAAAGGTAGAATCAGTGTCAGTGTTGCATCTGCGTCAGACAAGTCTCCGATTGAGTTGCCCAGTCATTATTAGGTTATTGATGAACAAATCCGCATTTATTTTGTTGACGTTTCTCCTTGGTGCTCCATGGTTGATTGCGCAGCAGGCGCAGGCTGCGCTGCCTTCGGGATCGGTCCAGCCCTCCGCGGTCGCACCCGCACCCGCCCCGAGCCCATCCAGCGACATGACGGTGGTGGAGGAGATTATTGCGCGCGTCAACAGCAGCATCATTTCGCGCTCGGATCTCAAGCGCAGCGAAGAGCAACTCGTGGCCGAACAGAGCAAGGCGGACCCCAGCGTTCCCGCGGAGAGCCAGCCCCAGCAGAAGGACCTGCTTCGCGATCTGATCGACACCCAATTGCTTTCGCAGAAAGCCGAGGAGCTGGGGATCAGTGCCGACACTGACGTCGTCAAGCGCCTCGACGAATTGCGCAAGCAAATGCACGCGGAGTCGATGGAAGACCTGGAAAAGGCAGCCCAGGCACAGGGTGTCTCGTTCGAGGAATTCAAACAGAACCTGAAGAACAGCATCGTCACCCAGCGAGTCATTCAGCAAGAAGTCGGCGCGCACATCAGCGTGACCCAGCAGGAAATTCAGGCATTTTACGACCAGCACAAGGCGGAATTGCAGCGACCGGAGCAGGTACGCCTCAGCGAAATCCTCATCTCCACCCACCCGGCTGCGAGTGGGCAAACGGCGGCCCAGGCGGCTTCCGGCGACGAGGCCGTTGCTCAGGCCAAGGCCAAAGCCGATGCGATTTATGCCCAGCTAGTCAAAGGCGCGAAGTTTGACGATCTCGCCCAGAAGAATTCCGGCGGTCCCACTGCCGCCCAAGGCGGCGACCTGGAATACTTCAAGCGCGGAACGCTTTCCAAGCAGCTCGAAGATCAGGTCTTCGGGTTGAAGGCGGGCCAGTTTACCGAACCCGTCCGCACCAATCAGGGCTGGGTGATTCTCAAAGTGACCGAACATCAGTCGGAAGGCGTTCCAACGCTGAAGGAAGTTGAGCCTCAGATCCAGGAACGCCTCTACATGACGAAGATGCAACCTGCACTGCGCGAGTACCTCACCAAGCTGCGGGAGAATGCCTTCATCGACATTAAGCCGGGTTACGTCGACAGTGGCGCCAGCCCTAATGAAACCAAGCCTGTCTACACCACCGCCTCGGCTGTTGACGATGCCAAGAAGGCCAAGAAGAAAAAGAAGTTCGGCGTATTCTAGCGATCGGGCAGATTGACGGTCGGGGCGCATTTCTGTGAGCCTTCTCGTGTTCCGGGCAGATGCGGCCCGCTAGGGCGCTTTTCCCAGGCCGCCAAGGCATGTTGTATCCGTTCGGCGGCCAGAAATTCCTGCGGCATTGCGGTACGATAAGCGATCAACCATTGTGAGTTCGCCACGGTTTGGCATCGAGGTTCCCCGATGAAAGACTTCTACATCCGCGACTGCCAACAGCACGAAAGCCAGACCATAACTTCGAGCTTCGTGGTCGCCTCCAAGCAGGTAAAGACCAAGAAGAACGGCGACCCCTACCTGGCTGTAACGCTGGCCGACCGCACCGGGCAGTTGCAGGCCAACATGTGGGACAACGTCTCCGATGCCGTGAATGAGTTTGAGCAGGACGATTTCGTCAAGGTCAAAGGCATGGTCCAGAAGTACAACGGCCGTTGGCAGCTCACGCTCCACAAAGTGCGCAAGCTGGGAGACGCGGAAATCGACTACTCCGACTTTCTCCCCAAGACCTCGAAGGACATCGATCAACTCTGGCACACACTGGGTGAATTCGTTGAGACGATTGAAAACCCTTGGCTGAAGCGGCTCATCAAGGACTTCATGGCTGATGACGCCATCGCTACGGCCTACAGGAACGCGCCCGCTGCCAAGACCATGCATCATGCGTATGTCGGCGGCCTGCTCGATCACGTGGTGTCGCTCATGACCACATGCGATCTCGTGGTGCGTAACTACCCGCAGGTAAAGCGCGACCTGCTGCTCACCGGCGCGTTCCTGCACGACATTGGCAAGATCCACGAACTGGCGTACCAGCGCTCGATCTCGTACACCACCCGGGGACAATTGCTGGGTCATATGATCATCGAACTGGAGATGCTGCACGAAAAGCTCTCGCACATTCCCGGGTTCCCTGACGATCTGAAGATACTGATTGAGCACTTGATTATCAGCCACCACGGGCAATACGAGTTTGGCTCTCCCAAGCTGCCGATGTTCCCCGAAGCGCTCATGTTGCATTACCTCGACGATCTCGATTCCAAGATGGAAAGCATGCGCGCCCAGTTTGAGCGCGAGAGTGAACAGGAGACTGCATGGACCAGCTACAACCCATCGCTGGCGCGGACCTTGTTAAACACTCGCAAATTTCTGGAAAAGGGGGCCGCTGCATCCAGTTCAGCAGCAGCCCCAAGTATCACAGCGGAGGATGCGCCTGCCGATGTGGATGACTCTATGGCATCGAGGCTGACGCTCGAAGCTGACGCGGTCCCGGTCACTGCGGCCGACGCGGATAAGCGCGAACCTCGGTCACCTCTCGATGCGCTGCAGCGGAAATTTGCTTCCCACAAAATCACCCCGGCGGGCGTCAAAGGTAATTAGGCGGCGCGACCTCGCAGTGAAAGGGGCTGAGCATGCTCGATTTCTCGCGCTTTGAAGTTCTCTCCTTCGACTGCTACGGCACGCTCATCGATTGGGAGTCCGGCATCCTCGGCTATCTTCGTCCACTGTTGCAGAACAAGGGCTGCAAGGTTTCCGACACGCAGATTCTCAATCTCTACAGCGAGAGTGAGCCGAGCCATCAGGAAGCCCTTTACCACAGCTACCGGGAGATTTTGGCCTTGGTCGTGCAGGATTTCGCCCGCGAATTCCGCATCCAATTGACGAAGGAAGAAGCGAATGGCCTCGCCCAATCCATTCGAAGCTGGGAACCCTTCCCTGATACCGTACCCGCGCTGGAAAGTCTACAGTCCCGGTACAAACTGGCTGTCCTTTCCAACATCGACGATGACCTGTTTGCACTCACGGCCCCGAAGCTGGAAGTGCCGTTCGACTGTGTGGTGACGGCCCAGCAAGCTCGGAGCTACAAACCGTCAGTCCGCAATTTCGAAACGCTTCTGGATCGCCTTGGAATTGGGAGAGACCGGCTGCTCCACGTCGCGGAGAGCCTCTACCACGATGTGGTACCTGCCCATGAGTTGGGAATCGCAACCGTGTGGGTCAACCGTCGGCAAGGCAAGACGGCTGCAGCCACCAGGTTGGTCGCAGCCCATCCCGACCTTGAGGTGCCAACCGTTGCAGCGCTGGCGGATATGACGATCCACTGAGCTCGATTTAGGTGTTGGCGAGGAAGCCGCAGCGCCAAGTACCATAAGAGTTATGACAGTGGAAGAACTCAAGCAGCGCCTTGATAAGGGCGACGGCCTGTTCGTGCTCGATGTGCGCGAGCCGCACGAATACCAGATTTGTAACCTCGGCGGGCAGCTGATTCCGCTGAACGACCTGCCCAAGCGGATGAGCGAGTTGGACTCGAGCCGCGAGATCGTGGTGCACTGCAAGATGGGTGGCCGCAGCGCCAAGGCGGTCGATTTCCTGAAGCAGTCGGGATTCACCCGGGTGCACAACCTGGGGGGCGGCATCACCGCCTGGGCCGATCGTATCGATCCCAAGGTGCCGAAGTACTGAGAAGCAGTTGCTAGTGGTCAGTTGCCAGTGATTCGGTAACGAACTTGGTTGGCTATTGCTGTTTTCCTCCTCTTGGGCCCGCTCATTTGCGCCAGAACTTACGAAAATTGCTGTTTCACGGTTGTTTAGAATCAATGGGTTGGGAGGAGATTATTCGCATGTCATTGATTCGATATGGTGTTATATGTATCCATGACTGCCCGTAGGAGTTAGCAGCCATTCTCCGGCGTACTTCGACCTTCTGACCTCCAATTTTTAGATTTGTCAAAGAGCCTTTTGCGTTCGACGCAAGGCGCGAACCAGCCAGAGACACCACTCCTCTGGCCTGAAAAGAGCCGCAAGTTGTTGGACTGAGAGGGCCAATCTGGTCGCCTTTTCATGCCTGTTTGTGCCGGGAACCGTCATTCTGAACCCGTTCTCATCAATTGACATTCCGAGTGGGCCGCACCGCTTGGAGCGGACACACTCAGTGAACACTGGCCGACTCATAGTTGCTGATCCAATCTGGTGCCCTCCGGGATCGCTTCCGGTTTGCGGACAATCCGGTCAGAACTGATCAACGTACGTCGGTAATTGAGTGGACATTTGTTCAAGGTCCGCGACGTGGCACCCCGTCCTCGGGTCAACGACACCTGAAACCGCTCGGGTGATCTTCTCGGTCTAAGACAGTGGTCGGTAGCCAGTTGCCAGGGAAAATCAAAGGACCCACGCAAGCAAAAGCACAAAAGCGGCTTGTGTGGGGCACCCTGGCTCTGCCCTTGCATGCGACTGACATAGGTCCCAGACTCTACCACAATTGTTATTCCGCAGCGCCACTCGCCACCGGCTCAAAACGCAAGTTCTAGGAAAGAGGAATCACGATGGGGGAAACGTTCGTGTGCGATGTCCGTCGTCGCAGTTTTACTCGCAGGCATCCAACCACTATCTGAGCAGATCCAAGGTCAATGGACGAGCACCGGCGCGATGCAATCCACTCGCGAGTTGGGCGCACAGGTATTGCTGGTGAGTGGAAACGTCCTTACGATTGGGGGCGTCGATAACAGCAACAACGTTCTCGCTGCGGCAGAAGTCTATAACCCCGGTGCGGGCACGTGGAAAGGCACCGGCAGCATGGCCCGGCCGCGGCAGCAGTTTGCTGCGGTGGTGCTGAAAAGCGGCAAGGTCCTGGTTTCCGGCGGACTGGGCGTGAGCAGTATCGTGCTATCGGGATCTGAGTTGTACAACCCAACAACTGGAACGTGGTCTGCGGCGGGGTCTCTATTTGTGCCTCGCTTTGGTCATACGGCGACGCTGTTGCCGAGCGGCAAGGTACTGGTGACCTGCGGCTGTACATCGAGCAGTTGCGCCACCGATACGGCGGTCAGCGAGCTTTACGATCCGACGACGAACACCTGGTCGGCGACAGGCAACCTCAACACCGCTCGGCGTTACCACACAGCCGTGCTGCTGCAAACCGGAAAAGTATTGGTCATCGGAGGTTACAACGCCAGCGCTATCACCTCCTGCGAACTCTACAATCCTTCCGTGGGAACGTGGACTGCCGCAGCCAGTACCAATGTGGCTCGATACCTTAACGGCACCACACTTCTTTCTGATGGCAAGGTGCTGGCCACGGGGGGCGCCCTTGGCAAGTATCCCCAAACTTCAGCGGAACTCTACGACCCTACTGCCAATACATGGACGGTAACCGGGACCATGACGATCGGGCGTTACGCTCACACAGCCACGCTTCTGCCGGACGGTACGGTTGTGGCGGCCGGGGGTGTGGGGCAGTCAATCAGCTGTGGGAAGGCGTGTACAGGGTACATTCCTACCGCCAAGGTGGATATCTACAACGAGGCCACAGGTAAATTCACGGCCACGGGTAGTTTGAGCCGATCCCGGGCGTATCAGTCCACGACCCTGCTGGGGACGGGAGTCGCATTGGCGGACGGCGGCATTGGCACGACCAACACCTGTTGTGTGGTCTGGAATACTTCGGAGTTCTATACCCCACTGTCGCTTACGTTTTCTGCTTCCACGCTGAACTTCGGTTTCCTGCAGGTCGGATTGACCAGCGCTGCCCAGACGGTAACGGTCACCAACGTCAGCAATCACTCCGTGACCTTTACCAGCATCGCGCCTTCCGGGGACTACAGCGAGACCAACAATTGCCCGGGCACTCTTACCATGAACCAGAGCTGCACGATCACCGTGAGGTTCGTGCCGACCGTGACAAGACCCAGGAGTGGCGCCGTCACGCTTAAGGACAATTCTCCCGGCAGTCCGCAGCAGACGATCGCTCTCAGCGGAACCGACGGAGGGGGCGCACTGATTTTCACCGTCGCCAGCCCGAACCTGGGGAGCGTTATTCCCGGCTACAGCAGCACGCAGAGCGCAACCCTGATCAATGACAGCGCAGGAGCGGTAAGTATCACGGGCGTCAATATCTCTCCGGCCGGCGGTACATTCACGTCGACCAGCAACTGCCCTGCAACGCTGAACCCGCAGCAGAGCTGCTTATTTCAGGTCACGTTCAGGCCGCCGGATACGGGAGCGTATAGCGCGACGTTAACTGTGACGGACAGCGGAAAAGGCGCTGCGGCAAGCCTCGGGCTTTCAGGCACGGGCCTGGATTGAAGCCGGAATGTTGTAGGCCGAGCCGCGAGCAGGACAAGGAAGTACCCCCGTTCAAGGCCGTTGCGCGTCCTTGAACGGGGCACTCGACTGGATCATCGGTTACCGGGGCCGCTTGGCAGCCTTCGCCTTACCTCACGAAGATCGTCGACTCCAACGGTCTGAGCAACACTGTGCTCTCTGCTTCGTAGGATGGCATTACAAGCTTGCGATGCAACGTGCAGATGTTGATTGATCGCTCGCGATTGACGGGCAATCCGGAAGTAATGTCTCCAGATTGGTCACGATAAGCGCCCTTGTATCACACCATGCGTCTGTGCACGCAACCCAGACCTTATTGCTCTCACTGACTCCGCCATCGCGGCTACACCTGGCGCAGCATATCAAAGCTTAGGTGCCGGTGGCGCGTGTTAAAATTGCCTCTGGATCACGCTGGAGAAGTGTGTCTTGATCGAGCTAGCACCCTCCATTTTGTCGGCCGATTTCGCCCACCTGGCTGATGCCGCCAAGGCTGCAGTGCGCGGTGGCGCTGGCGTCATCCATTGCGATGTGATGGATGGCCATTTCGTGCCTAATTTGACCATCGGTCCGCCGGTGGTAGCGTCGCTGCGAAAGGTGGTGGACGTCCCGCTCGACTGCCACCTGATGGTCGAGAATCCGGACGACTTTATCCCCGCGTTCGCGGATGCGGGCGCCAACTGGATTTCGGTCCACCAGGAGGTCTGCCGGAACCTGAACCGCACCCTGGAGCTAATTCGCAGCCATGGGTGCAAGGTTGGCGTGGTCCTGAATCCGGCGACCCCGGTGCAAACCCTGGGAGAGGTACTGGATCTCGTCGATTATGTTCTGATTATGTCCGTCAACCCCGGCTTCGGCGGACAGAAGTTTCTGCCCGCCACGCTGGAAAAAGTCTGCAAATTGGCGACTATGCGCGCCGCCAAGGGTTTGCATTTCCGTATCGAGATCGATGGTGGCATGTCGCTTGAGACGATTGGATCGGCAGTGAAGGCCGGGGTCGAGATTCTGGTTGCTGGCAATGCGGTCTTTGCTCACGGCGATCCGACGGTCAACGTGGAAGCGCTGTTAAAGGCGGCCCACGACGCCACCCTGGTGCGCGTCTAGTTCGTCAAGATCTGAGAGTTCCCAAAGGTGGTAAGGATGTTTCGTCGCGTTCTCTTATGCGTTCTGATGGCCAGTGCGATCGTGTTTGCCGGCTGTACCAATAAGAAATCCGTCAATCCGATCGCCAATGTCAACTCCAAGCAGCCCGACAAGGTGCTGTATGACCGTGCCATGGACGCCATGAAGCACAACAAGTTCGACGTGGCGCGGCTGAGCCTGCAGACGCTGATCAACACCTATCCCGATTCTGAGTACGTGGCGCGCGCCAAGCTGGCCATCGGCGACTCCTGGTACGCCGAAGGTGGATCGGCCGCCATGGCGCAGGCCGAAAGCGAGTACAAGGACTTCATCACCTTCTTCCCCAACATGACCGAGGCGAGTGAAGCGCAGATGAAGATCGCCAACATCCATTACAACGAGATGGAGAAGCCCGATCGCGACTTCACCCACGCCAAGCGCGCCGAGGAAGAATACCGCCAGTTGATCATGCAGTTCCCCGACAGCCCGTTGGTGCCGGAGGCCAAGAAGAGATTGCTCTCGGTGCAGGAGGTCCTGGCAGAACGCGAATTCATGATCGCGCACTTCTACTACCTGCGTGAGTCGTGGCCGGCCGCCATTGCGCGGTTCAAGTCCCTTACCGACACTTATCCGCTCTATAGCGGAGCGGACGAGGCTCTCTTCGAACTCGGTGGTGCGTACGAAAAGGAAGCCGACTTGCTTCGGCGTTCCAAGTTAGCCGAAGCAGCCAAGGGGCCATTGATTAAGACTTATACGGACAGCGCTGTCGCGGCTTACGATCGCATCCTGACCCGCTATCCCGAGGAAGATCGAGCAGTGGATGCCCGCAAGCGGCTTGAGGCAATGGGCAAACCCATTCCCAAGGCCACTCCTGAAGCCATCGCCCAGAACAAAAAGGAGCAGGAGAGCCGCGGTTCGCTCAGCACCTTTGGCAAGGTGATGGAGAACTTCAAAAAGGGACCCGACGTATCCGAGGCGACCAAGGTGGGCGAGCCGACGCTGGTCGATCCCAAGCAGGCCAGCGCTCCCGAGATCGTGCGGTCGGCGACGGCCAGCGTGATGTCCGCCCTGAGCGCAGCCACGAGTGCGACGGCCACGCCCGGGACGGGAACTGCACCGCCTCCCGAGAACGCTCCTTTGCCTCGTTCTGACTCACCCGCCGTGCCCGAAGCCGCGGCAGGTACCGGAACCGCCTCCGGGACTCCCGTCGGCTCTGCCGTGGAAGTGGTCAAGAGTCCACCCGCCAGCAACACAGACAGTGGTAGCATTTCGGAGTTGGGAAACGACTTGGTTGCACCGGCCAACAGTGCCACACCCGGAGCTGCCCCTCCATTGCCACCGACGCAGGTGAATGACGCTCCCAAGGCTGCGCCTGGCGGTACAACTCCAGCTTCCACGGACGCTGCTGCCGCACCAGCGCCAACAGCGGACCCAACAACGGAAAGTTCGTCAAAGAAAAAGAAGAAGCACCACTTCCCCTTCTAGGGCGCGGTGTTTTCGTCTCTTGGCCGCCGCTCAACGGGGCGGCCTTGTTCTTTGGCGCGCGTTTTTCCATCGCCTGCAATCCTGTAATATCAAAGGAGTAACGCCTCTTTTACTGAACGGACAAGCATGCCTCACGATCTTCCCAAGGCCTATGAACCCGGTGCCATTGAGCGTCGTTGGGCCGAGTACTGGGTCCAGGAAAAGCTCTTTCACGTCGAGACTCCTCCCTCCGGCTCGCAGCAACCTACGTTCACCCTGACGCTTCCGCCCCCCAATGTGACCGGGCATCTGCACATGGGGCATATGCTCGAACACGCTGAAATCGACATCATCGTTCGGTGGAAACGCATGAGCGGTTTCCGCACACTATGGCTGCCCGGCACCGATCACGCCGGCATTGCGACCCAGTTGATGGTCGAGCG
>Ga0208478_1000250_pt1 | contig 20371 bp, 18 predicted proteins | sample NGESurdeep072012_5_FD_184462 | JGI IMG/M metagenome (GOLD analysis project Ga0208478, IMG submission 184462) | Arctic peat soil microbial communities from Barrow, Alaska - NGEE Surface sample 415-2 deep-072012 (SPAdes) | ecosystem: Environmental > Terrestrial > Soil > Wetlands > Peat ...
CGTGCGCTACACTTTGCGCGACGCCGCAAAATTCGGCGCTGCCGAGCCGCGCTTCGGCACTGTCGATCATGGCGCGCACGCCCTGCCCCGGCTCTTCGGTCGCGCCGTCGAACGGGGTACGCGTCGTCGCTTCGCGCGCCAGCGCGACCGCCAACGGGTGCCGGCTCGACAACGCGAGACAGGACGCCTTCTGCAGCAAGCCGGAATCGATCGCGGCGGCATTGATCACGCGCGGCTCCGGTAGAGTGAGCGTGCCGGTCTTGTCGAAGATGACAGTGTCGGCTTCTCCCAGCCGCTCGATAGCGTCGCCGGCATTCAAAATGACGCCGGCGCGGAATAGCGCGCCCGTCGCCACCACCTGCACCGCCGGGATCGCCAGCGCCAGCGCGCAGGGACATGTGATGATGAGGACGGCGATGGCCGTCACCACCGCATCATGGACGGATGCGCCGGCGAGCCACCAGCCGACGAGCGTCAATGCCGCCGTCGCATGCACCATCGGCGCGTAGAAACGCGCGGCGCGGTCGGCGAGCCGCATGGTGGCCGACTTCGCGCTCGCCGCTTTCTCCAAAAGCCGCTCGATTTCGTCCAGCAGCGTCGAGCGGTCGGCGGCGGTCACCCGCATGGTGAGCGCGCCGGAATAGTTCATGCTGCCGGCGTAGATGACGGCGCCGGCCTCGATCTTGCGGCGCGCGGTCTCGCCGGTAATCAGGCTCTCGTCGAGCTCGGATACGCCGTTGAGCACGCTGCCGTCGGCCGGCACCCGCTCGCCCGGCCGCACCAGCAGCCGGTCGCCGGCATGCAGCGCCGCCACCGGCACGCTGACCAGCTCGTCGTCCATGAATCGGTGCGCGGTTTCGGCTTTCAACGCCGCCAGGTTGCCGGCGACCGCGCGCGTCTTGCGGCGCATGGCGTGATCGAGCGCGCGCCCGACCAGCAGGAAGAACAGCAGCATGATCGCCGAATCGTAATAGGCGTCCTTGGCGTGATGGGCGGTCTCGACCACCGACATGCCGAGCGCGAGCGTCACGCCGAGCGAGATCGGCACGTCCATGTTGAGCGCGCCGGAACGCAAGGCGCGCCAGGCGCTGGCGAAAAACGGCCGGCCGGCATAGGCCGCCGCCGGCAGAGCGATCAGCGCCGAAGCCCAATGGAAGAAATCGCGCGTCTCCGGCGTGATGTCGGTGGCATTGCCCGACCATACCGACACCGACAGCAGCATGATGTTCATGGCGGCAAAGCCGGCGACCGCCAGACAGCGCGTGAGGCGGCGCGCCTCGGTCGCCTCCTCCTGCTCGGCGCGCAAGGGCGCGAACGGATAGCCGTGATAGCCAGCATCCTCAAGCGTTTGCAGAATCTGGGCCGGCGCGATGGCGCCGTCGGTCCAATCCACGTGCAGACGCCGATTGGTGAAATTGAGCCGCGCCTCGGTCACCCCCGGCAGGCGCTTCACCGCGCCCTCAATGCGGGCGATGCAGGCGCCGCAGGCAATGCCTTCGACCGCGAGATCTATGCCGAGCGTGCCGTCGCCGGACGGCCTGGCAAAGAGCGAGAGATCGAGGGCTTCGCTCATGGTTTTCTTTTGGCTCTTTTTGCCGGCGCTAGCGCAACGAGACGCGGCTGCGCGAGCGGAACACCCGCTGATCGCCGCGATAAAAATCGACGATCAATTCCCACTGCCCCGGCTGCGCCTCGGCCGCGCCGTGAAAGATGCCTGCGGCCGCGCTGCGAACCGCAATGACGCGATCGAGTCGGTCATCGGCCGGATGCGCCAACCGCGCATCCGCGCTCAGGTCTGCGAGCGGCGTCCCCTGCGCATCGCGCACGCTCACGTCGAGCACCGCAACGCCCGCGCCATCGCGCGTGAGCGTGCCGCTCACCTGCCAATGCAGAGCATCCTGCCGCGCCACCAAATTAAGTTCCTGCTCAAATTGCAGGCCGGCCTTGTACGAGCTCAGCGTCTCGACGCCGCCGAAGGTCGAAATCGCGGCCTGAACCAGCACCCCGTTCACCGCGAAGACGATGCCAAAAAACGCCACCAGCCAAAGTAAAACTTTGCCGCCGGTCAGCTCGCGCGGCTGTTTTTGTTTTCGGTCGGAAGTGCTTTTCATCTTGTCCCCTCCGTTCACGGCCCGAAAAAGTGGTCGTACGCCTCGGCCTGTACGCCGGTCGCCACATCGGTCAGGCGAAACACGATGCGGGTCGAGGCCGGCGGCGTATCGCCGTAGTCGGTCACCAGCACGCGCACTTCGCGGGTCTGGTCGGGGCCGACGTCGATCAGCAACTGGCCGTCCTCGCGCGGCGGCACGCCGACAAAATCGATCAGGCTGGCCGGCAGGCCGTTGAAAGCCAGGATGAAATCGCGCTTGCGCAACTGCTTATTAACGATGCGGATGGTGTAGCCGTTGCGCACCGCCCCGTCGGATAGCCGCACGGACATTGGATTGCGGTCGTGGATGCTGCTGATGCCCTCGCTGTCGCGCGTCGCCAGCGTGAAGATCATGATGCCGCCGGCGATGGCGATCACCGCGGCATAGAGCACCGTGCGCACGCGCACCAATTTGACGAAAGGCTGCTGGCCCTCCATCCGGCGCTTGATGTTGATGTCGGTGTCAAAGGCAATGAGGCCGGTGGCGCGGCCGATTTTCGACATCATCGCGTCGCAGGCGTCGATGCAAAGGCCGCATTGGATGCAGCCGAGATCGGCGCCCTGGCGGATGTCGACGCCGGTGGGACAGACATGAACGCACTGCTTGCAGTTGACGCAGTCACCGGCCGGCTTGCCTTGCGCGCGCAATTCGGCCGCCTTCGTCACTGAGCCGCGCGGCTCGCCGCGGTCGTAGCGATAGGTGACGTTGAGCGCGTATTCGTCGGTGAGCGCGGCCTGGATGCGCGGCCACGGGCACATATAAAGACAGACCTGCTCGCGCATGTGGCCGGCGAGCGTGTAGGTCGTGAACGTCAGAATGCCGATCCAAACATAGGCCACGAACGGCGCCTGCAAGGTGGCGAGATGCTTCACCAGCGTGGGCGCGTCGGCGAAATAGAGCACCCAGGCGCCGCCGGTCCACCACGCGACCATCAACCAGAGGAAATGCTTCACGCCCTTGCGCGCGTAGGTCTCGAACGTCCATTTCCGCTGGTCGCGATGCATGTGCTCGCGCCGGTCGCCTTCCACCAGACGCTCGATGGCGAAGAACAGGTCGGTCCATACCGTTTGCGGGCATAGATAGCCGCACCAGACCCTGCCGGCGACCGCGTTCATCAGAAACAGGACGATCGACGCCAGGATCAGCAGGCCGGTGAGGTAGTAGACCTCCTGCGGCCAAATCTCGATGAAGAAGAAATAGAAACGGCTACCGGGGAAATCGATCAGCACCGCCTGGTGCGGTGCATTCGGACCGCGATCCCAGCGCACGAACGGCAGCAAATAGTAGATGGCGAGGGTGACGAGCAGCACCGCCCATTTGATCTTGCGGAACGTGCCTTGCACGCTTTGCGGATAAATCTTGCGCCGCGGCGCATAGAGCGGGATGTTGTCGTCGGGCGGCGGGTGGCCCAGTTCAGCCGCCGCTACCAGCCGCGCCAAGTCCGGCGCCGCGGGCGCCGCCTGGTCGAGCGATAAGGTGCGGACGGCCTGCACAATCACTTCTCTCCACCGCCGAAGCTATAGACGTAGACGACAAGCGCCTTGATGATCGGCTCGCTCAGACGGCCTTGCCAGGCCGGCATCACGCCGCCGCGCCCGTTTTGCAAGCCCTGCACGATGGTTGCCTTGTCGGACCCGTAGAGCCAGATCTTGTCGGTGAGATTAGGCCCGCCGAGCTCGCGGTTACCCTTGCCTTCGGGCCCATGGCACAACACGCAATTATCGGCGAACACCTTCTTACCGAGCGCGAGATCGGCGTCCTTCTCCACGGGAAGCGCGGACAGCGAGCGGACAAAATCGGCCACCGCCGAAATCTCGTTGGCCTTGAGGATGCCGTCACGGCCGAAGGCCGGCATGTTGCCCTCGTGATCGTCTTTGTCACCCGAGCGCGCGCCGTGACGGACGGTCTGCTCGATCTCGGCCAGCTTGCCGCCCCACAGCCAGTCGTCGTCGTTGAGATTGGGATAGCCCCTGGCCCCGCCACCGCCGGCGCCGTGACAGGGCGCGCAATTATCGGCGAAAGCCACGCGCCCCTGGGCGCGGGCGAAATCGAGCAGTTGCGGATCGTTCACGATATCGGCAACCGGCGCGTTGGTAAGCTTGTCCATCATCGGCCCGCGCAGCAGCTTGAGCTCATTTAGATCATCGACCACCGCGCTGCGCGAATGCCAGCCGAAGGTGCCTTGCGTTGCCGACGTCAACAGCGGCCAAGCCGGGTAGACGACCCAATAGCCGATCGCCCAAACGATGGTCAGGTAGAACGTCCACAGCCACCAGCGCGGCAGCGGCGTATTGAGCTCGTGGATGCCGTCCCAGTCATGACCGGTGGTCGCTGTGCCGGTGACTGGATCGATGTCTTTATGTTCTTGTTCATTAAGTTCTTGAGCCACCGGTCAGTCCTCCCGCAGCGGAATGCGTGCCGCCTCGTCGAATTGCTTTTTTCGCGAGGGCCACAGCGCGTAGAGCAGCACCAGCGCGAAGATGACGACGAAATAGACGAGGCCCCAGGTCTGGGCGAATTCGGCCACGGCTTTGTAGGTTACGTCCATCGCGGTCACCGGATATTGGCTTTGTCGTCGTAGAGCTTGAAATCCACCTGCGTACCGAGCATCTGCAGATAGGCAATCAATGCGTCGGCTTCGGTGACGCGGGCCGGATTGCCGTCGAAGTCGCGCGCCTGCGCTTTCGGGTAGCGCTTGGCGAGATCGGCGGCCTCGGGACTGTCGGCGGTTGCTTGCGTCACCACGTCGGCGGTGGCGTGGGCGATCATGTCCGGCGTATAGGGCACGCCGACCAGCGCCAGCGCTATCAGATTATCGGCGATATGCGCAAAGTCGAGATCAGTTTCCGCCAGCCAGGAGTAGTCCGGCATCACCGAGCCGGGCACCACCGATCGCGGATCGCGCAAGTGGTCGCGGTGCCAGTTGTCGGAATATTTGCCGCCGACGCGGGCGAGATCGGGACCGGTGCGCTTGCTGCCCCACTGGAACGGGTGGTCGTACATGCTTTCGACGGCGAGCGAATAATGGCCGTAGCGCTCGACCTCGTCGCGCAGCGGGCGAATCATCTGCGAATGGCAGAGATAGCAGCCTTCGCGCACATAGATATCGCGGCCGGCGAGTTCGAGTGGCGTATAGGGACGCACGCCGTCGACCTTTTCGATCGTGTTCTTCAGATAGAACAGCGGCACGATCTCGACCAGTCCGCCGATGGCGATGACGATCAGAATGCCGATCACCAGAATGATCGAATTCTTTTCGAGGATGGCGTGTTTCTGCCAAAGCGACATTGTCTTTGTCCCCGCCCTATTCCGCCGGCGCCAACGCGACGCCGGCCGGCTCGACAGCTTCCGCCGAATTCACCGTTTTCCAGAGGTTCCACACCATGACCAGCGCGCCGATGAGGAACAGCAGACCGCCGAGCGCGCGGATGACGTAGAACGGATGCATCGCCTCCACCGTCTCGACGAACGAATATTCGAGGAAGCCGAGGCTGGTGTAGGCGCGCCACATCACGCCTTGCAAAATTCCCGACACCCACATCGCGGTGATGTAGAGCACGATGCCGATGGTCGATATCCAGAAGTGCCAGTTGACCAGCTTGAGCGAGTAAAGCTTGCGGTTCCACAGCCACGGCACCAGGCAGTAGATGGCGCCAAACGAGATATAGGCGACCCAGCCGAGCGCGCCGGAATGCACGTGGCCGATGGTCCAGTCGGTGTAGTGCGACAACGAATTGACGATCTTCACCGACATCAACGGACCCTCGAAGGTCGACATGCCGTAGAAGGCGACCGACACCACCATCATGCGCAACACCGGATCGGTGCGCAGCTTGTCCCAAGCGCCCGACAGCGTCATGATTCCGTTGATCATGCCGCCCCATGACGGCATCCACAGCATGATGGAGAAAGTCATGCCGAGCGTCTGCGCCCAGTCGGGCAGCGCGGTGTAGTGCAGGTGATGCGGGCCGGCCCAGATATAGAGGAAGATCAGCGCCCAGAAATGGATGATCGACAGCCGGTAGCTATAGATCGGCCGGTTCGCCTGCTTGGGAATGAAATAGTACATGATGGCGAGGAAGCCGGCGGTGAGGAAGAATCCGACCGCGTTGTGGCCGTACCACCATTGCACCATGGCATCCTGCACGCCCGACCAGACGACGTAGGACTTAGGGCTGAACATCGACACCGGCACCGCCGCGTTATTGCCGAGATGCAGCACCGCGATGGTGAGAATAAAGGCGAGATAGAACCAGTTGGCGACGTAGATGTGCGGTTCGGTGCGCCGCATGATGGTGCCGAGGAAGACCAGGAAATAAGTCACCCACACGATGGTCAGCCAAAGATCGGCGTACCATTCCGGCTCGGCATATTCCTTCGACTGGGTGATGCCAAGCAGATAGCCGGTACCGGCGATGAGTATGAAGAAATTGTAGCCGAGCACGACGAACCAGGGCGCCAGGTCGCCGGCGAGCCGCGCGCGGCAGGTGCGCTGCACGACATAGAACGACGTGCCGATCAGCACGTTGCCGCCGAAGGCGAAGATTACCGCCGATGTGTGCAGCGGTCGCAAGCGCCCGAAGGTGGTCCACGGCAGATCTAGATTGAGAATCGGATACGCCAGTTCGCTGGCGATGTAGAGGCCGACGGTGAATCCGGCGATGCCCCAGAACATGGCGGCGACGGTCGCGAACTTGACCGGGCCCATGTTGTAATTCGGCTTGCCGTCGATGGTCAGCGGTGGCGGCTCGGCTGGCCGCTCGTAATAGCGATTGACGATGGCGAACACCGCGGCGACGCTGGCGGCCGTAAACAGATAAGCGTGGAACGCGAATTCCGGCGTATAGGCCTTGGCCGCCACCACGATCGACAGAAGCGCCAATGCCGCCATGGCCAGCGCCAGTCCTCCCTCGCCGAGAGCCATGGGCTTTTTAGGAGCGAACGCGTTCGCCATGCTGCTATTCCGTTGTCTGGTTGGCCTGGAAAATGAAGGGGCCGCAGTGAAAACTATCCGCCAAGGCCCGGGTACTCTCTTTGACGCAGGTCAAATGAGCGTGTTTTGGGCCATCAATCACCGCGCCACCCCCGACAGCGCGGGCGCCGGCGGCCGGTGGATCCCTGGGGCCCGGGCCGGCCGGATACCGACCGAGGCTGCCAGGACGCGCCACTGACCTGTTCCGGTCAGGCGTAGCCGAGCCAATGCCAATAGGTGGCGCCCAGCACCATCACCAGCGCGAGCGCAATCACCGTCAGCACGAAGCCGGTGCGCACGAAGTCGCGTGCGTTGAACGTCTCCGTGCCATAGGCGACCATGTTCTGCGGCGCGTTCACCACCAGGATGAAGCCGAAGCTGACCACGAATTGCAGCAACATCGTCATGCCGATGATGTTGATGCCGGGGGTCGCCACGCCTTTGAGCACCGCGATCACGATCGGGATCATGGCCGAGGCCAATGCGGTGGCGCTGGCGAAGCCGAGATGGATGACGACCAGGAACAGGCTCATCACCCCGAGGATGAAGAGCACGGTGGCGTTCTTCAGGCCGAACTCCGCCACCACGATGTTGGCCAACCAGGTTGCCGCGTTGGTCTGCAACAAGGCGGTGCCGAGGCTGATGCCGACACCGAACAGGACGATAGTGCCCCACGGAATCTTCGGTTGCGCTTCTTTCCAGGTCATGATGCCGAAGCCGGGCATGAACATCAGCGCCACCGCCGTGATCGTGGTGGTGCTGGTATCGAATTTATGCAGCACGCCTTCAGTCGCCCAGAACGCGATCAAGGTCAACGACAGCGCCAACAGCTTAATTTCTGAGGCCTTCATTCGACCAAGCGCGGCGAGCGATTTTCGAATGCCTTCACGGCCGCCGGGCACCTCCGCCACTTCCGGCGGCATCATGCGCGTCATGACGAAATAGAGCGCGATACACATCAGGATGGCGAACGGCCCGGCGGCAATCAGCCAATCGAGCCAGGTGATGGTCTTGCCGAACGTCTTCTCGATGAAACCGATCGCGACCATGTTTTGTGCCGCAGCGGTTTTGATGCCGACGTTCCAGATGCTGGCGGTCTGCACCGTCGTGATCATCAACATGCTGGCGAAGGCGCCGCGTTTGTTGACGCCGTAGGCCGCGATGATGCCGAGCGTGATCGGAACCAGGCAAGCCACCCGCGCGGTGGTTGACGGCACCATGAGCGCGATCACAAAGCCGACCAGGATGGTGCCGACCACGACGGCGCGGGTTTCGGTGCCAACGCGCGAGAGAATGCTGAGCGCAATTCGCTTGTCGAGGCCGGTCGCGGTCATGGCGGCAGCCAGGAACAGCGCCGCCGCGACCAGCACGAGCGCGGTATTGGCGAATCCGCTGAAGGCCATGCCCAGCGCACCGCTCGTGCCGAGAAGGACTTTCGGGTTCGCAACGTTCGGCGCCAAGCCAAGCAGAAATGCCATCAATGCAGCGATCACGATCGCCGAGACGGCATAATCGATGGCCTCCGTCATCCAAATGATGACGGAGAAAGCGAGAATGGCGAGCATGCGGTGGCCGGCCACCGGCAAACCCTCCGGAGTCGGCAGCAATAGAATGACAACCAGCGCCGCAACCGCGGCCAACAGGCCCCAGTTCGAGGCAAACCAGTTCGATTCCTTGACGCTCGGCTGCGTGGCCGCGCGAACCGTGGGTTGAGCGAGGGTGGACATGGATTCCCCCATGAAAAAAATGCCGTTTGATGCAGCATTCACACAACGCGAAAGCGCGCGTTGAGAAAGATCAATGGCCTTGAAATTACTCGCCGGCTGACCGCAGCACGGGCGCTGCGGTAGCGGGCTATGGCGGAAAGATAAAAAGGCGCGCCCCGCGCCACTTGGGCCGCGAGGCGCGCCTTGCTCGGCGCCCCTGACTTAGGCGGCGGCCTTAACGTCGATCTTTTTGACTTGAGCCGGCGCCGGCTTCGGCACCGTCACCTTGAGCACGCCTTTGTCGATACTGGCCTTGATGGCATCGGCATTGACGCCTTCCGGCAATTCGAGCGAGCGCACGAACGAACCATAGCTGCGCTCGACCAGCCGGTAGGTCTTATCCTTCTCTTCCTTTTCCGCCTTTTTCTCGCCGCGGATCGTGAGGACGTTATCGGCGAGATTCACCTGCACGTCCTTTTCCTCGAGGCCGGGCAGTTCGGCGGTTATCTCGATTTGCTTGTCGGTTTCCGTTACGTCCAGGTTTGGCAGCAACTCGGCGGCGCCACCGGTGGAAAACGCGGGGAACCCGCGGGTAAAGTCGTCGAACAGCCGGTCGATTTCGCGTTGCAGGGACATGAAAGCATTATCGCTGCGCGCGACATTGCGGTCGCGGCCGATCGGCATGAGTGATCTGAGATTCATGGAACACCTCCGCATTTTGCGGCGCCATCTTTTGGTGGCGTCAAAATACCCAATGCACAAATATCCTGACCGTACCTTGCGCCAGGTCAAAAGAATCAAAATAAAGCCACGTCCGCGCTGGCCGACCCGCCCACGGATATGCGTGCGCTGTTAATGCGTTAGTGTGGCATCTTCCGGCTCGATGGTCATGCCGGTGGTCGGCTCGATCCAGACCAGGTGATCCTTCACTGCCTTGACGCCGGGAACGTTTTCGGCGGCGATTTTAAGCGCCTCGCGCTGGCGTTCGTCGACGATCACGCCCCACAGTTCGACCACGCCGTCATGCACCACGACGTTGGCGGTCGCCGCCGGCGCCCATTGCTCTTTTTGTATCTCCGCCAGCAGATGCTCCCGGATGGCGGCATCGTCCTTGGCGGCGGGCTGCGCCACGCGCGCCAGACTGACCATGGCGTGCATGAGATTGGAGCGCGTTACGATTCCGACCACCTGGCCGCCGCAGACGACCGGCACGCGTTTGATGCGGCGGCGCTCCATCAGGTCGACGATGTCTTCGATCGGCGTGACTTCATCGACGGTCTGCACTTCGGGGGTCATCACTTCGGAGACCTTGCTGCCGTGCGAATGGCTGTATTCGGCGGCGATGCGGCCGGGTCCCATCAGGAATTCGAGCCAGCGCGAACGTCGCCGCTCGGTCTTGGTCTCGCGGCGGCGCAGGAAGTCGCCTTCCGACAGCACCCCGACCAGGTTGCCGTCTTTGTCGATCACCGGCAGGCCGCTGATGTGATGCTGAAGCATCAGCCGGGCCGCCTGCAACACCGTCGCATCCGGATCGATCGAAATGACATCTCTGGTCATCACGTGTTCGGCGTTCATGGCAGCCTCCATCATTTTGCAGGTCATGCCAGCACAAAAACGTGGTCTTGGCCTTGATGCAGGTCAACGGACGGTTGCGGCGCTCAGTGCTTCCATTCCGGCGGCGGCACCGGTGTCCATGTGCGCTTGAGCCGCAAGTCGTCGGCAATGGCGTTGGCAGCGATATAGCCGGGCGCCCCGTTGACGCCGCCGCCATTGCCCGAAGACGAGCCGCAGAGATAGAGCCCTTCCACCGGCGTGCGCGAGCCGGGCAGCAGCGGGTGCGGCCGGTTGATGCCCAGCTGGCTTGGCACATAGGCGCCCATTCGCACCGCGCCCTGTCGCATATTGATATTGAGCCGCTCGACATCGAGCGGCGTGAACAGCGTGCTGCCGAGTAGATTGTCGCCTTCCAGGTTGGAGGCATAAACGCGCCAGTAATCCAGAATGCGCTGGGTATAGTCCTTGCGATTCCTGTCCCACTCCTGCGGTCCACCATCGACCGAATAGGGCGCGAATGGCCACCAGAACGCCGCGTGCTGGCCGGGCGGCGCATAGGTCGGATCGAAATGACTGTTGCAGGCGCCATTTCCCATCAACACCTTGGGAAACTTCTTCGCCGCGCAATCCTCGAAACAGCTGGCCACCTCATCGATATGGTCCATACCGAAGAAGATATTGTAGGCGCGCGCGATCTCGGGATCGAAGGCGGCCGCGCGATAGGCCGGCGCGTGGCGGAGCGCGAGGTGCAAGGTGACCAGGCTGTGGTTGCCCCAGTGCCAGGCTTTCGCCTTCTCGCGCACCGGCGCGGGGAACAGTTCCTCGCCGGCCATTTGCACGGTCGCCGGAAAATCGATGGCGCTGGCGACGAATTTGCGCCCCGCGATGAAGCGGCCGTCGGCGAGCGTAACGCCGGTAGCGCGGCCGCTCTCGACCTTGATCTCCCTGACGTCGGCGCCGGTGACGACTTGGCCGCCGCCGGCCTCCACCACCCGCGCCAGCGCGTTCACCAAGGACACCGCCCCGCCGACCGGCAAGGTGAAACTGGCGATGTTGGCGAAAATCGCCGGGAACACGATGCCGGCGCCCGTGACGTTCTCGGTCGTGATCACGTGCATATAAGACGTGAACAGCGTCCGGATGCGCTCGTCGACGAAATGCTTGCGTACCACGCTGAACAGATCGTGCTGCGCGTGCGAGAGCAGCTCCTTGGCTTGCGGTCCGCTTAGCCGGTCGAGCAATTGCTCGCGCGGCAGCGGCGCGTTGTAGAGCAGCGAGGCCAGCAGTGGCCGCATCTCGATGCAGTAGGTGTGCCAAAGCGCGCGGAAGGTCTCCGCGTCCTGCCTGGAAAAACGCGCAAGCGAGGCGCAGGATTTGTCGAGATCCTTGTGGATGACGATCCCGGTGCCGTCGCGGAATACGGCCGCCTGCTGCACCGGCGGCTCGATATAGGAAAAGCCGTAGCGATAAAGCTCGAGATCCTCGATCAGCGGGCAATGGCTCATGCCCATGTAGAAATTGGCGTGCAAATTGAGCCGGAAGCCGGGAAGCCGGTCGCTGTCGGTGCTGCAGCCGCCGCCGATGATGGCGTTGCGCTCGAGCACCGCGACTTTCATTCCGGCGCGCGCCAGATAAGCGGCGAGCGTCAATCCGTTATGACCGGCGCCGATGACAACACCATCAAAACTCGTCATGCCGCCCCGGTTAGACGCTTGCGAGAACGCACCGCGATTTGGGGAAGAACCTACTATGCCGGCGGCATAACGCGACAACGGATCGATGCCGCCGCGCACGTGTTGACGCGCACAAAAAAATGCCCCGGCGAGGGGTGCCGGGGCAGTAAAGCCGAACATTTATCAGGGAGAACGACGTTCGGCGTTAAACTCTACGCACGCTAGGCATTCAATCGGTTGAGCGCCGCACGATTACGCAACACGATGCGGCGGGAACTCGGCACCGCGATCGCCGCGGTATTTTCAAGCTGGGTCAGCGTGCGCGATACGGTTTCGATAGTGAGGCCGAGATAGTCGGCGATATCCTGGCGCGACATCGGCAGATCAATCTCGTTGCCCATGGGTACGCGCGCTGCCATTTCCAGCAGGAACCCGGCCACGCGCTCCTGCGCGGTCTTGATCAGCAGCAGGATATGGGCCTGCACGCGCTGCAATTCGCCGGCCGTCATGGTCCAGAGCTTGCGGGCGGTCTCATTGTCGCGCGCCGCCAGGTTGACCAGGGCGCTGCGCTTGATGACCAAAACCTTTGAGTTGACGATCGCTTCGGCGGAAAACGTATGCTCGTCGCCAACTTCGAGGCCGAACACGTCGCCGGCCAGATAGAAGGCGCCGATCTGACGGCGGCCATCGTTGAGCACCTTATACGTGCGTATGCTGCCGCTCACTACTTTGTAGAGATATTCCGCCGGCTCGTTTTCGCCGTAGATTTCGGCATTGCGCGAGAACGGCATCGGCGCGCCCATCAGTTCGATTGAGGTGCCGAACGAGTATGAATTCACCGCTGGAACCGGGTGTGCAACATGGCCTGCCGGATGACGCGAAGAACTGCGGTGGAGCATCGTCTGGGTGAGCATGGTGCTGGGTCCTCGATGAATTCGATGGTCATCGATACCCCTGGAGCCGGGCGCTCGAAATTCAGGTAATCTCCATAGGGGTTTTACCGGAGGCGATCGGGGGCACCGCCGCGGCAGGACCGTTAACGCATTAGTTTGGTTAAATGTCTGAAATTGTTGCAAAATTAGAAACTTCGTCGGCGCCCGAGCGCGGCAAGATTATGCGCTATGGCATCGCCCCGACTGCCGTCGCGCTGGCGCTGGCGGCGCGAGCCTTGCTCGCACCGATTCTGCACGATGACTCGATATTTCTTTATTTTGTACCGACGGTGTTGATTTCGGCCGGCGTCGGCGGTCTTGGGCCTGGCCTGCTGGCGACTACGTTAAGCTTGGTGGCCGCGTTTTTTGTGCTCACGAGCGCATCGGCTATTTCAAACACAGGCTTGCTCAATGCCGCCGCATTCGCCGTCATCGGTATAGGCGTGTCCTGGGGCGGCGGGCTGCTGCACCGCAGCCGCCGGCGCGCGATACTCATGACAGGCGACGCGCTGGCGCGCGAGGCGCATCTGCAATCGATTCTCGACACCGTGCCGGAAGCCATGATCGTCATCGACGAGCGCGGCATTATCCAGTCGTTCAGCAGCGCCGCCGAGCGGCTGTTCGGCTGCCGGGCCGCCGAGGCGATCGGACAGAACGTCAGCACCCTGATGCCGGCGCCCTATCACGAGAACCATGACGCCTACCTGCAGCGCTACCTGAACACGGGCGAGCGCCGCATCATCGGCATCGGCCGCGTGGTGGTCGGCCAGCGCAAGGACGGCTCGACCTTTCCGATGGAGCTTGCGGTCGGCGAAATGAAATCGGGTGACCAGCGATTTTTCACCGGCTTTATCCGCGACCTGACCGAGCGGCAGCAAACCGAAGCACGCCTGCAGGAATTGCAGTCCGAGCTCGTCCACATTTCCCGGCTGACGGCGATGGGCGAAATGGCATCGACGCTGGCACACGAACTCAATCAGCCACTGTCGGCGATCGCCAATTACCTGAGAGGCTCGCGACGGCTGCTAGAGGGTGCCAGCGACGAAAAGTCCGCGGCCATGCGCGACGCTTTGGACAAGGCGGGCGACCAGGCCATGCGCGCCGGGCATATTATCCGGCGGCTGCGGGATTTCGTCGCGCGCGGCGAAAGCGAACGGCGCGTGGAAAGCATCACCAAGCTGGTCGAGGAAGCCAGCGCCTTGGCGTTGGTGGGCGTAAAGGATCTCGGCATCCGCGTGCAATTCCAATTCAACCCGGAAATCGATCTGGTGATCGCCGACCGCGTGCAGGTCCAGCAGGTCGTGCTCAATCTGATCCGCAATGCGATGGATGCGATGGAAACGTCGCAGACGCGCGACCTCGTCGTCGCCATCGCGCCGGCGGAAAGCGGCCACGTCAGGATCAGCGTGACCGACAGCGGCTCGGGCATCTCACCCGAGATCGCCGAGCAATTGTTTCAGCCTTTCATCACGACCAAGCGTCACGGCATGGGCGTCGGCTTGTCGATTTCGCGCGCCATCGTCGAAGCGCATAATGGACGAATCTGGGCGGAACCCAATCCCACCGGCGGAACAATATTCCATTTCACTCTCGCGGTCGTAAACCAAGGGGACGTCGACGATGCAGCCTGAGCCGATCATTTATGTGATCGATGATGATGATGCCGTCCGGCAATCGCTCGAATTCCTGTTGCGAACCGCCGGGCACACGGTGCGCGGATTCGAGTCGGCCAAGGCCTTTCTCGAAATCCTGCCCGAGCTGCGGTCCGGCTGCATCATCACCGATGTCCGCATGCCGGACATTACCGGCATCGATCTGCTACGCCGCGTCAAGGAACTCGACGCCGATATTCCGGTGATCATGATCACCGGTCACGGAGACATTTCTCTCGCGGTCGAAGCCATGAAGCTCGGCGCCGTCGATTTTCTGGAAAAGCCCTTCGATGACGACCAATTGCTCGCCGCGCTCAAGTCCACGCTCAGCCAGGATGCCGACCTGGCCGAACGCAAGGCCAAGCTTACGGAAATCCACGACAAGCTGGCGGCGTTGTCGAACCGCGAACGGCAGGTGCTCGAAGGCTTGGTGGCTGGCAGCGCCAACAAGACCATCGCGTTCGATCTCGGCATCAGCCCGCGTACGGTCGAGATCTATCGCGCCAATCTGATGACCAAGATGGCGGCCAACAGCCTGTCCGATCTGGTGCGCATGGCGATGATGGCGGGTATCCTGGAAAATTCCGGCAAGCGCGGGCGCTGAACCGCAGTCTCGACTCATGCCCCGACTATTGGTTGCGCTTCACGCCAAGGCCATTCATGAATCGTGCGCGAATCTGCACCGGATCGCGGTCGGTGGTGCCAACCCCTGGCTTGTTGTCGGTACGCACGGCGATCAGGCTCGGCCCGCCGTTTTGCAGCGCGGCGGCGAACAAGCGGTCGAAGTCGTCTTCATCGGCGGCCCAAGCGCTGTTGGCGATCCCTGATCCGCGCGCGATGGCGACCAGATCGGCGGCCGATGCGCTCGCCGTCGGCTGCCCGCCGGTGATCTGGTAGATGCCGTTGTCCCACACCACCATGGTGAGATTCTTCGGCGCCCGCATCGCGACGGTGGCTAGGCAGCCGAGCTGCATGAGCAGCGAGCCGTCGCCCTCGAGCGCGATCACGTGCCGCTGCGGCTGTGCGATCGCGACGCCGAAGGCGATCGGAATAGCGAGGCCCATGCTGCCTAGCATGTAGAAATTCTGCGGCCGCTGGCCGCACGCCCACAAATCAAAATTGGCATTGCCAATGCCGCCGACCACGGCTTCCTCGCGCTTGAGCTGGCCGACCAGCCGCTTGGTCAAGTCGAAGCGGTTCATCACCTTGGCGTTATGCGCCCCGACGGCTCCGGTTTGTTTGGTCATGGGCGGCTCAAGCCTCGAACACTTTGCCGCCGGTCAGCAGCGGCGAGAGGATGAAGACGACCGGGGCCTGCGTCGCCACCGCCTGCTTGATCGAGCGGTCGATGATGAAGGCGAGCTCGTCCTGGCGCGTGATCGTGTGAGTTTCGACGCCGAGCGAATCGAGCACCGGCCGCATGGTCTTGCACACCATGGCCTGGCCGAGATTGAACTCGCCAAGCGTGCCGCGCTCGGAGACGAAGATCAGCGCCGGGATCTGGCTCGGCACCACCAGCGAGGCGAGAGCATTCGGAATGGTGCCAAAACCGCTGGTCTGCATCAGCACCGCGCCGCGCAACCCGCCCATCCAGGCGCCGGTCACGATGCCGATGGCTTCTTCCTCGCGCGTCGTGGCGAAAGTGGTGAAAAACGCATCGCCGTGCAGCGCCTTGATCAGCGGCGTGAACACTTTGTCCGGGACATAAGTGATGAGCTTGACGTTGTTGCTCTTGAGGGTTGCAAGCACGACCTCGTGCCAGGTATCCGCTCGCGTTTGCATGTCATTCATGGATTAAGTGACGCCATTGCTTCAATAATCGCAAAAGCTTACCCTAATATCGGAACCGGCGCTAACAAGAAACGTTGCTGGCCAATAAGGGGAGGACCATGAAGAAATCACACGGAAATTCGATGCTGTCGCGGCGCCGTATTATCAAGGGCGCCGGCGTGCTGGCGGTCGGCATGGCCGCACAGGCGTTTCTGCGCATCCGGACGGCCTATGCCGCCTACCCGGAGCGACCGGTCAAGATCGTGGTGGCCAATACGCCCGGCGGCCCGTCCGACATCGTAGGCCGCATGGTCGCGGCCGCGTTGCAGGAATCGACTGGCAAGACATTCATCATCGAAAACCGCGGCGGCGCCGGAAGCAATATTGGCATGGGCTACGCCGCACGCTCGGAGCCGGACGGCTACACGCTGCTGTTGGTGACCAACGCCTATTCGATCAATCCAACGCTCTATAACAGCATCCCCTATGACCCGCTTAAGGATTTCGTCGGCGTCAGCGAACTGGCGAGCTCGCCGAATACTTTCGTGGTCAGGTCCGAACTGCCGGCAAAGACGATGAAGGAGTTTGTCGCCCTCGCTCGCTCCACTCCGGACAAGTTCAATGTCTCGACGCCGCCGATCGGAACTTCGCCGCAGCTCCAGGCCACGGTACTGAAGGTGATCGAGAAGCTGCCGAAACTCGAAGAGGTCGTGTTCAAAGGCGGCGGCGATGCGCTGCAGGCACTGCTCAGCGGGACCGTGCAATTGAGCTCCGGCTCGCTGGCGCCGGCGGCGCCGCACATCAAGGCCGGCACGCTACGCTGTCTGGCAGTTTCGGCGCAAAGCCGCTGGCCCGATCTTCCGGACGTGCCGACTATGCAGGAGCTCGGCTACAAGGACTTCGTGTTCCCGACCGACTGTGCGCTGATGGCTCCGGCCAAGACCCCGCCCGAATACGTTAAATGGGTCGAGGCGGAAATCCACAAGGTGCTCAGCACGCCGGACATGAAGGAAAAGCTCTACAAGGCCGGCTTCCTGGTCGTGCCGAAGGGCGCCGACGTCATGTGGGCAAGGGTGAATAAGGAAATCACCATGTTCAGGGACATCATCAATACGGCTGGAATTCCGAAGATCTAGGATCGGTCGTGAAAATCAAGTCGATCGATCCGATTGCGGTCAGCCTGCCCATGCTCAAGCCCGTCATCATGGCGGGTGAGGTAGTCCGCCGCGCCGATAACGTGTTGATACGAGTTGAAGCCGATAACGGCCTCGTCGGTTGGGGCGAGGCCGCCTCGGCGCCGATCATGACCGGCGATACGCTCGAGAGTATCGTGTCGGCCGTGCATTATCTCGATCCCGCGCTGCGCGGGCGCGATGGCGCCGATATCGTCGGCGCGCTCGCCGCCATGGACGGCCGCATGTACGGCAACCACGGCGCCAAGGCGGCCATCGAGATCGCGCTACACGATCTTACCGGCCGCGCCGCCGGCAAACCGGTGCATGCGCTGCTCGGCGACAAGAAACGCAGCCGCATGGTGCTGCTGGCCGTTGTCGGCAGTGGCGATCTCGACGGCGACCTGGACGATGTCAAGAAGAAGAAAGCGGCGGGCTTCACCGCTTACAAGATCAAGGTTGGAATCGATACGCCGGAAAACGATGCCGCGCGCACGCGCGCCATCTGTAAGATTCTGAGCGGCCTGCTGATTTCAGCCGATGCCAATCAAGGCTACAGCACCGAACGAGCCATCGACTATGTGCGCGCGGTGAAAGGCTCGGGCCTCGACTTTTTCGAGCAGCCGGTGATCGGCCACGACCTCGCCGGCATGGCGGCGGTCGCCGCGGCCGTGCCCGAGATCGCCATCGGCGCCGACGAAGGCATCCATTCGCTCGCCGACATTAGGCGCCATCACGAGCGCAAGGCCGCGCGCGGCGTCAGCCTGAAGGCGATCAAGCTCGGCGGCCTGCGGGCGGTGGTCGAGGCCGGCAAGCTGTGCGACAGCCTCGGCATGAACGTCAATATCTCCTGCAAGACCGGCGAATCGAGCGTCGCCTGCGCGGCGGCGCTGCACGTCGCCTCCGTCATTCCCAACATCGCCTGGGGGCTGACGCTGACCCATAGCGGGCTCGCCGAGGATGTCACTGCGCAGCCGATTCTCACCGACAAAGGTCACGCCGACAGCATCGACCGCCCGGGGCTCGGCATCGAGGTCGACGAGGATCGCGTGCGCCGGCACCGCGTGCAGATCGCCACGCGAAACGTGGCCTGATGCGATCGCTTTTTCGGTTTCGATCGCCGCCGGCGGGCGGATTCGGCTGGCGGGCCATTGCTGAAGTGATCTTACATACTCACGGGCAGCCAAAGACTGGCTGCGAAAACTTTCACCAAGAATCGATTCAAAATCAGTATTTCGCGGCCTTTTCTTCTATTATGGAGCAGTTCCAGGTACCCAGTCGGCTTAAAGCTCGCTATCTCGGAGACGAGCATGTTCGCGTGCGCCTCCGGAAATGTGACTGGACACACCCTTCTTTAACGCGCAACCTAATGTCGATCGAGACGCCAACGCAAAGCGTTCGGGCTTTCAATTCAACCTTTCAACTGGGACCCTTTTGAGTGTTCCATTCCCTCGTTCCGAGGCATGTCGGACGAAAGGAAATCCCATGCGCACCCTTGTCGAGCCGCCGCCCTCGTCGCGCTGTGACCTCTGCAGTGGCGAGTTGCGACTCAAGCAGATTGAGTCAGCCAACAGTACCCTTGATTTGGACAACGAGATATTCGTCTGCATAAAGTGCGGCCGTGAGCAGGCGTGTACCGTGAGCCATAACCACAACGCGCGCCAAGTATCGGACCCCAAGGCGGCCTAGTGACGCCCCGGCCGTCTACTAGCATCGCTCTGGGTGTGGCGCGTTGCAGGCAGATTATCCAAGTGTCACTCGGACATGATGGGTTTTACCGTCATCAACCAGAGTGATGTAGGTCGAACCGTGAGGGATCACCTGGTCATCCAGTTCCAAGCGGACAATTCCGCGACTGACCCCGGTTTGATTTTCAACGGACACCTCATACCGCGTCGTGTGGTGCCGAAATGCAATTTCGAAATCTCGCCACGCGCGGGGCACGCAGGGATCGAGCCGCAATGTGGCGCCCTCCACGGTGAACCCCAAAATCGACTCTAGACCTGCCCGATACATCCAACCGGCCGAGCCCGTGTACCATGTCCAGCCGCCCCGCCCCACGTGTGGCGGAACGGAGTAGACATCCGCGCACACCACATATGGTTCCACCTTGTAGCGTTGCGCGGCAGCCCAAGTGCGAGCGCTATTGATTGGATTGAGGAACGAAAGCAAATTCGCCGCCTTGTCCCCATCGCCAAGCTTGGCGAATGCTTGAACTGACCAGATAGCAGCGTGAGTATATTGCCCGCCATTCTCGCGGATTCCCGGCGGATAGCCCTTGATGTAACCGGGATCCGGCATGGATTGATCGAAGGGCGGCGTGAACAGCAGAGCAAGTCGGTCATCACGCAAGATGAGATTTTTGTCGACCGCCGCCATGGCGCGCGCGGCGCGTGCCGGGTCTGCCGCGCCGGAGATTACTCCCCAGGATTGAGCGATAGAGTCTATGCGGCACTCGCTACTCGATGCAGACCCGAGCGGCGTTCCATCGTCAAAATAGCCGCGGCGATACCAGTCGCCATCCCAACCGTCTCGCTCAAGGGCGTCGCGCAACGACGTCGCATGCTGCCGCCATGATGCTGCGCGATCATGCTGCCCCCGTTGCTCCGCGAACGCGACGAAATTCCCGATGGTGGCGTGAAGAAACCAACCCAGCCAAATGCTTTCGCCCTGTCCGCCCGCGCCCACCCGGTTTAATCCATCGTTCCAGTCTCCCCCGCCGATCAGCGGGAGACCATGGCGTCCGAGCGTAAGGCTGCGATCGAGACCGCGAGCGCAATGTTCGAACAG
>Ga0208478_1000251_pt1 | contig 20315 bp, 15 predicted proteins | sample NGESurdeep072012_5_FD_184462 | JGI IMG/M metagenome (GOLD analysis project Ga0208478, IMG submission 184462) | Arctic peat soil microbial communities from Barrow, Alaska - NGEE Surface sample 415-2 deep-072012 (SPAdes) | ecosystem: Environmental > Terrestrial > Soil > Wetlands > Peat ...
CGTCTCGTCGAGCCTGCGCCCGATCAGAGCGGCAGCAGCATCGGGAACCAGGATCGCGGTCGGCGCCACGGCCCCCAGCACGACCCTCGCATAGGTACATACGCCGCTAGCGTCGAGCGTAACGCTGACCCCGGCACCGACCACGGCAATGTCCATCTCGGTCCGCGGAATGAAGCGGAGGTAGGCGTCCGCCGAGCGGGGTGGGCGCTTGGGCAAGTGAAACTCGACGATGAACTCGTCCGCTCTCAGGGACGTACGCCCCGGACCGGTGGGGATACTCTCCACCGGAACCTCGCGCCGCCCGTTGGCGCCTACCACCACGCAGGTCGCGCGCGCGGCGATCAGCGCCGGCACGCTGTCAGCCGCCGGCGACGCATTGCAGAGATTGCCAGCAAGCGACGCGCGACCCTGCACCTGCGTTGAGCCGATCAAATTCGCGGCCTCGACTACTCCGGGCCACACCCGCTTGAGAGCTTCGCATTCGCCGATCACGGCACCGGGCGTCGCGGCGCCGATCACAAACGCGCCATCTCGCTCGCGAATGCCGGACATTCCGGGGATCTTCTTGATATCGACAATCAGGTCCGGCTTGGTTCGGCCGGAACGGAGCTGAACCAGCAGATCGGTCCCGCCGGATAGGACCTTCGCAGTGCCGGGGGCTGCGGCCAAGATGCGAATGGCCTCTTCGACCGTCGACGGGGCGGTATAATCGAGCATGGTATTGGCGTCTCCAAACTTGCCGAGCGGGACGCTAGTCCAGCGTTGGTTGGCGGTCTAGGCCGAAGCGATACTTCGCGACGATTGCGAGCGCATGGCTAACCTGATTGCAGAACGGCTTGCATTTGCGCCCTGCCCGCGCAACTCTCATGCAAAGCCAAGCGCAACGCGGCAATCAGGTGAGGTAGCTGTGGACGATATCACTTCGCGCGAAACAGCAAAGCAATTCAAGTGGGTTGGGACCCGGCCGGTTCGCCCTGACGGCGTGCCGAAGGTCACGGGGACGGCGCAGTACGGCGCCGACCTCACGATGCCGGGCATGCTGGTGGGCCAAATCCTGCGTTCACCTCACGCTCATGCCCGCATTCGATCGATCGATACCTCGAAGGCGGCGGCGCTGCCCGGCGTCAAGGCTGTGGTGACGTCGGCGGACTTCCCGGAGCAGAAATTCGAATATCTCGGCCCGGAACGCGTCTTGCAGAACTTCTGGCATATGACGCGCAACATCATGGCGCGCGAGAAGGCGCTTTATGAGGGCCACGCGGTGGCCGCCGTGGCGGCCGTCAGCAAATCGATCGCCGACGAAGCGCTGTCGCTGATCGCGGTCGACTACGAGGTGCTGCCGCATGTCATCGACGTCGACGAGGCGATGAAGCCGGATGCGCCTTTGTTGTTTCCCGACATGATCACCCGCGGCGTCGAACCGCCGCCGGCGCCGTCCAATATTTCAAAACGCAACGTGTTCAAACTCGGTGATGTGGACGCCGGCTTCGCGTCGGCCGATGCCATCGTCGAAATGTCGTTCAAGACCGCGCCCGTGCATCAGGGCTATATCGAGCCGCAAGGCTGCGTGGCCCGCTTCGACGCCGACGGCCAGAGCGAGCTTTGGAGCTCAAGCCAGGGGCATTTCGTCGTCCGCGCCTACACCGCGCAATTGCTCAATATGAATCTCGGCGACCTGCGCGTCTATCCCGCGGAAATCGGCGGCGCTTTCGGCGGCAAGACCGTAATCTACGTCGAACCGGTAGCGATCGCGCTGTCGCGCAAATCCGGCCATCCCGTGAAGATCGTGATGAGCCGGGAAGACGTGTTCAGAGCCACCGGTCCGACGTCCGGCTCGTCCATGACTGTGAAGATCGGCGCCAAGCGCGACGGCACGATCGTCGCCGCCGACGCGATCTTCAAGTTGCAGGCCGGCGCCTTTCCGGGCTCGCCGTTCATCGGCACGTGCCTGTGTGCGTTTGCACCCTACGACCTCGCGAACGTGCGCGCGACCGGTTACGACGTGGTGTCCAACCGCCCGAAGGTCGCGGCCTATCGCGCGCCCGGTTCGCCGATCGGCGCTTTCGCGGTCGAGAGCACGCTCGACGTGCTGGCGCAGAAGATCGGCATGGACCCGCTAGAATTTCGGCTGAAGAACGCCGCCAAGGTGGGGACCCAGATGCTATCCGGCGCCAAGCTTGGCCACGACGGCTATGCCGAGACCATCAAGGTGCTGATCGACCATCCGGGCTACAAGACGCCCCTCAAAAAGAATCAGGGGCGCGGCGTCGCCTCCGGCTATTGGTTCAACGGCGGCGGCGAATCGAGCGCCACCATGCACGTCAACGAGGACGGCACCGTCGTCGTCGCGACCGGCAGCCCCGATATCGGCGGCTCGCGCGCCTCGATGGCGATCATGGCGGCGGAAACGCTGGGTATCGACTACAAACTGGTGCGCCCGATCGTCGCCGACACCGCGTCGGTGGGATACACGCATCTGACCGGCGGCTCGCGCGTCACCTTCGCGACCGGTATGGCCGTGGTCGAAGCAACCAACAAGATCATTCAGGAACTGTGCGTACGGGCGGCTAAGTTGTGGAAGGTCGACCCGGAAGGCGTGGTCTGGGAGAATGGCTGCGCCAAGCCGGCGAGCAGCAACGTCGGCGATTTCAAGCCGATGTCGATCAAGGAGATCGCGGCCAAGCGCGGGCAGACCGGCGGGCCGATCGTCGCCGCCGCGGGCGTCAATCCTGGTTCCGTCGCCCCCGGCTACGCCACCCAGTTCTGTGACGTCGAGGTCGATCCCGAGACCGGAAAGGTGACAATTCTGCGCTTCGTCGCCGCTCAGGACGTCGGCCGCGCCATCCACCCGAGTTACGTCGAAGGGCAGATCCAAGGCGGGGTCGCGCAAGGAATCGGGTGGGCGCTCAACGAGGAGTACATCTACGACTCCCGTGGACACATGGAAAATCCGGGCTTCCTCGACTATCGGATTCCGGTGGCATCCGACCTGCCGATGATCGAGCCGGTCCTGGTCGAGGTGCCGAATCCCGGCCACCCCTACGGCGCCAAAGGCGTCGCCGAGGTCAACATTTGTCCGCCGATGGCGGCCATCGCCAACGCGATCGAGCGCGCGATCGGCCGGCGGCTGACCGAGCTGCCGATGTCGCCACCGAAGGTACTTGCCGCGATCGACGCGCACGAGCAGGCGTAGGAATCACGGCGCTCATTCTCTCAAAACGCTTGGTCTAAAAAAGCCCGGTCAGGTCAGTTCATAGTTCTTGATGCAAATCATTTTTTTCTCGGCGGCGATCATACTTGGGCGATCATACTTGGAAGTGCTGTGGCAAATAAAACAGTAGAAGGCGCCCAAAATGGCAAAAAGAGCAGTGAAGTGGCTGATAATTGCCAGCGTCACTATTGGGATAACTACCGCAGCTTGGGCTCAAGACTCTGATTTAGGCATATCGCTATATCGGTTAGCTTGTGGGGTTTGCCACGGCATTGATGGAAAGGGTAATGGACCACTAAGTGAGCAGCTTAAGGTGCCACCTGCTGATTTGACTGTTCTCGCCAAGAAAAATAACGGGGTATTTCCTGTTAGTTCTGTTTACGAGACCATTGATGGGCGGAAAATGATCGCCGCACACGGGACTCGCGAGATGCCAATTTGGGGAGCGTACAATCGTGATGAACTTCTCGATCCTTATTACGACCCCGAAGCCATGGTGCAAACCCGCATCCTCACTATTATCGATTACCTAAATCGCATTCAGGAAAAGTAACAACTGTGGCGTCTATGTCTGTGCGATAGCCACCTAAGGGTCACGCCCGTAACCCGCCGTGACCTGACGAGCCCACGTTCCGTAATCTGCCATTATGCGAATCCGCGCTCGCAAGGATGAAGTCCGAGGCATTGTTGGCCGGCCGCATCTTTGATGATCGCGGCAACCGCATGAGCCCGAGCCACGCTCGCAAGCGGGGTATTAAGTATCGCTACTATTTGTCGACAGCTCTCATCCAGGGCCGTGTTGCGCGGGCCGGATCAATACGTCGAGTGCCGGCAGCTGATATAGAGGCGCTGGTCATAAAGTCAGTACGCGAACATCTCAAACCCTCAGTGTCGATAGACGACCGGAGCCTCGTTAACACCCACGTCGAGCGCGTCGAGATTCAGGCGGATCAATTGATCATCCAACTTACTCAAGCACAGAAACAAAAACAAAAACGTAAGCGGGCCGGTGCCGAAGATATCCTTCGTGTTCCGTGGCAGAAGACACCTTCAACGCGGCGTCGCGAGATCCTTTTGCCCAGTACCGTATCGTCCAAAAGTCAAACCGCTCGTCCCATCCGCTCCGAGACCCGCGCGACGCTGGTCGCATCGATTGCGCGGGGGCGCCGCTGGCTTGATGAACTTATCTCTGATCCATCAACAAATGCAGAAACAATCGCGGCGCGAGAAAGCTGCAGCATACGTAAGGTCAATATGATGATCTCGCTCGCCTTCCTCGCACCCCATCTCGTCAAAGCCGCTATTGAAGGTAGGCTGCCGCACGGAATGGGCGTCGTCCGTCTTTGTGATCTGTCAGCCGAATGGTCTCGCCAAAGCCAGATGTTGGGCCTCATCCCGCATTACGGACCTAAGTCGAACTGGTCTCTGCTCGCGCCGGTCGACGTTGCCGGGCAACGGGATTTCGAGGCCAGAGACAAAAGCGGCGAAACGCATGAGACTGCGTGGTGGCGGACGCAGTCCTAGTCGAACCCGTCTCCACTCCCTAATTCCCTGCTAACAGGGAATTTTACAGGGAATTTTGCAAAATCGCGGCTTCTGGCGCGTCAGAGATTGTAAATAATGGCGTTGTTATTGGGCTTTCGATGCGAATTCCCTACTCAACGGAACAGGGAATTATTTTCGCGAAACAGGGAATTCTGTCGCAAGAACAGGTAATTTCACCTGCCAAAACCGAAATCAATGCCGGATGAGGTTTTCGGTACACACAACTTCGGGAGGCAGCGTTGAAAAAAGTAGCCCAGATTATTGCGACGACAACGCTCGTTTTATTTCTCGCACTTGTGCCTGCGGCCGCACAGGATTACCCAGCGCGGACAACGACCATCATCTGTCCCTATGCCCCCGGCGGCGCCACCGACATTCTCGCCCGCATGCTTGCGCGCGGGCTGGAAGAACGTCTCGGCAAAAGCTTCGTGGTCGAAAACCGGCCGGGCGCCGGCACGGTGCTGGCCGCGCACATCGTGGCCAAGGCACAGCCGGATGGTTACACCTTGCTGATGGGCACCAGCACGCCGCTCGCCATCAACGCCACGCTGCACCGGAAGCTGCCCTATGACCCGGCCAAGGATTTCGTGCCATTGGCGCTGATCGCCAATGTGCCATTCGTCCTGGTGGTCACGCCATCGCTACCGGTGAAATCGGTCGCCGATTTGGTCAAATACGCCAAGGACAATCCGGGCAAGTTGTCGTTCGGCACCAGTGGACCGGGTTCGCCGCACCATCTGTATATGGAATTGTTCAAGACCGTGACCGGTACCGAAATGGTGCACGTGCCCTACAAGGGCAGCGTGCCGGCGCTGACTGACGTCATTGCCGGCCGCATCCCGGTCATGTTCGTGGATCTGGCACCGGCGCTGCAGTTCATCAAAAACGGCAATGTCCGTGCTATCGGCGTTTCGTCGATTACGCGGGTCCCACAGCTTCCCGAAGTGCCACCGGTCGCCGATAGTGTGCCCGGCTTCGAAGCGGTGGCGTGGCAGATGCTGGTAGCGCCGAACGGCACGCCGAAGCCGATCGTCGATCGGCTGCATGCCGAGCTCAAGAGCATCGAGGCAATACCGGAATTCAAGGACCAGGTCGCCAAGCTAGGCACGGTTCCAGTCGACACGCCATCGGTCGCGGAGCTGCAAGCTTACGTGAAATCTGAAATAGTCCGCTGGGGCAAGATTGTCGAGAAATCCGGCGCCGCGATGGACTGACCTTCGACCAATCTCATCATCGCGGATAACGAAAGGAATTGGCTGTGCCAGTCATCGATATTCATACCCACATGCTTACGCTCGAATGGATCGAGCTGCTGCGCGGCAACGGCGGCGGCAAATACAGCGTGAAGAAAACCAAGGCGAACCAGGACGCCATACATCTTTACGACGCGCCGTTCATGACCTTGATGCGCGGCATGTGGGATTACGATCTGCGCATCGAGAATATGGACAAGGCCGGGGTCGATGTCGCGGTGGTGTCGTTGACCTGCCCGAACGTGTTCTGGGGCGGTCGCGATATAAGCATCAAGGCCGCGCGCATGGTCAACGACTCGATGGCCGAGCAGCAGCGGGCGAGGCCCGACCGCATTCGCTGGTTCGCGTCATTGCCTTGGCAATATGCCGATGACGCCAAGGCGGAGCTCGTGCGCGCCACGAAAGAAGGCGCCGTCGGCGTCATGGTGCTCGGGTCAATCGACGGCAAGGATCTGATCGATCCGCAGTTTACGTCGATTTGGCAGGAGATCGACCGGCTCGCGCTGCCGGTCCTGGTTCATCCGACAGCGCCGCAAGGTGTGCGCGAGATGCACATGGAGATCTTCAACCTGATTCCGCCGGTCGGCTTCATGTTCGACACGACGCTTTCCTTCGCGCACATGATCTTTTCCGGCTTTATCGACAAATATCCCAAAATGAAACTGATCGCCGCGCATGGTGGCGCTGCGCTACCCTATCTCTCCGGCCGCTTCGATATCTGCCACGAGAAAATTCCGGCCTGCTCCAGTGTGATCAAGGACAAGCCGAGCAGCTACTTGAAGCGCATCTATTATGACACGGTGGTCTACGAGCAGGCGGCACTCGAATTGTGCGTGAAGGTTGCCGGCACGGCCGACAACGTGCTGTACGGATCGGATTATCCGCACAATATCGGCGACATGGCGGGTTGCCTGGCGCGGGTCAACGCGCTGCCAGGCGATCAAGCCAAGCGAATCGCCGGCAAAAACGCGGAACGGATTTTTAAACTTTAGGCTTACTGGCAAAGATGAGAGATTACTGCGCAGTAATCTTTATCCCGCTGGTTCAAAAAATCCGTCAGGTCACCCAGCGTCACAGCTGGGTGACACATAACCGTTCGTTACCGTCAATCCAGATAATCAATGATTTAATTTTTTCTGTATGAGGACTTCTTCCAGATTCCCCGCTTCTGCATCAAAGCGACCTGCTTATCGATCACATCTCGCTTATACTCAGCGTGCTTCGGCGGCACTTTTTTCATGTATCGGTTCTTTGGATAAATTGGCTTCTCGTAAATGATTTGCGCGAGTTCCGAGCGGATGTCCTTCATCCAGTTGGTGACCTGTGCCGACTCCCGATGATGGCGTAATGCTTCAATGTTTATGACGCCCGCGACGAATGTCGAGCCGTTGGTGTCGCGTTGCTTGCCGACAAGCTGGCCGCGGTAGTCGACGATCATCGACTGGCCGCCGCCGGCGTCGATGCCAACCGGGTGGTCGGCATCAAGATGATAGCTACCGATATTCGGCGCCACGATGTACATGTTGTTTTCGAGCGCGCGGGCGCGATTGGAAATCTCGAATATATCGTTCTCAGTGAACGGCGCCGGCATTGAGGCGCGGTACACAACCTCGGCGCCGTTCATGGCGAGACCGCGCCCATTCTCCGGATAATTGCCTTCCATCGCCATCATGATTCCGAGCCGCCCAATCTTGGTATCGGCGACCGGCCAGAATGCGTCGAGGGTGCGGCCGTACTTCTCGATCCACCAATCATAAACGTCATGTGGCGACACCGAGCGCTCGACCGGCAGGAGTGCCGAGAGTTTGTAGTGTTGAAGAATGATTTTTCCGTCCGGGTCGACGATGAAGCCTATATTGAAGAAGCGATCCTTCCAATCTTTGTGGCGTGCCTTGGCCTGCGCCATGATGAAGACGTTCCATTGCCGCGCGAGTTTTCCGATCTCGTCAGTCTCAGGCCCAGGAATATCAATACAGCAGGTGCGGGCATAGTCGGCATGATCGACATCCAGCACTTCGTCATTGAAGCCCATCAGGGCGCCCTCGGGGATCGCGAGCAGGCGCACTGGAATATCAAGATTGGACAGCCAGAAGGCGGCCTTGGTCAGGCCCTTGAGATGCTCGATGTTGTGTTTGATCTCTTCGCGCCGACGAATACCCCAGAAACTCGGAATCAAACCAACGGCGTTATAGGGCTCGATCATAGCTTTCCTCTTCGGATCCAAATGAAACCAAAATGGCAATAGAGCGCTGCTATCGCTTCCGCTTGGCCTGGCTGGGCCAGGCGGATGATCGGCGCCGGTTTAAGCGGCGACGCTCGGCAGCCCCGCCAGCGCCGTGGCCAGTTCCTTCTCGTCGTAGTCCCGGTCGACCAGTTTGCCCTCGAAGTAGTCGATGTAGGCCTGCATATCGAAATGGCCGTGGCCGGACAGGTTGAACAGGATCGTCTCTTTCTTGCCTTCCTGTTTGCAGCGCAGCGCCTCGTCGATGGCGCAACGCACCGCATGATTGGCCTCCGGCGCCGGCACGATGCCTTCGCAACGTGCGAACTCGACGCCGGCTTCGAAGCAAGCCTTCTGGTGGTAGGCGCGCGCCTCGATCAGGCCGAGTTCCTTGGCATGCGACACCAGCGGCGACATGCCATGATAACGCAGGCCGCCGGCATGGAAGCCGGGCGGGATGAAGGTCGAACCGAGCGTATGCATCTTGACCAGCGGCGTCAGATGCGCGGTGTCGCCGAAATCATAGGCATATTTGCCGCGCGTCAGCGACGGGCAAGCCGCCGGCTCGACGGCGATGACGCGGCGCTTGCGCCCGCCGCGCAGCTGCAACCCGAGAAACGGGAAAGCAAGTCCGGCGAAGTTCGAGCCGCCGCCCGCGCAAGCGATGACGACGTCGGGATCGTCGCCGGCCATCGCAAACTGCTCGATCGCCTCCTGCCCAACGATCGTCTGGTGCAGCAGCACGTGATTGAGCACCGACCCCAGCGAATATTTCACCGCCGGGTCCTTGGCCGCCACTTCCACCGCCTCGGAAATGGCGATGCCGAGCGAGCCGGGACTGTCCGGATGCTCTTTTAGAATCGCGCGGCCCGACTCGGTCTCGTTCGACGGCGAAGCGATGCAGCGCGCGCCGTAAGTTTCCATCAGCGCCCGCCGGTAGGGCTTCTGATCGTAGGACACGCGGACCTGGAACACGGTCACGTCGATGCCGAACAGCGCGCCGGCGAAGGCCAGCGACGAGCCCCACTGCCCGGCCCCGGTTTCCGTGCTGAGCCGCTTGATGCCAGCCTGTTGATTGTACCAAGCCTGCGCGACCGCGGTGTTCGGCTTGTGCGAGCCGGCCGGCGATACCCCTTCGTACTTGAAGTAGATTTTGGCGGGCGTGCCGAGCTTCTGTTCGAGCCGCCGGGCGCGGATCAAGGGCGAGGGCCGCCACATCCGATAAACGTCGCGCACCGGCTGCGGAATATCGATGTAACGCTCCCCTGACACCTCCTGCATTATCAGTTCCATCGGAAACAGCGGCTCGAGGTCGGCAGGACCGATCGGCTGTTTCGTTCCCGGATGCAAAACAGGTGGCAAGGGCTTCGGAAGATCGGCCGTCAAATTGTACCAAGTCTTCGGAATATGCGTCTCATCCATGACGAATTTGACTTGATCACTCACGCAACTCTCCCTTGGCTTAAGTCCAACACGATCGAATTTGCGGCAACATAGATTGCCCGTTTATGAGTCCACGCGCTTCAAGTCTCAATCGCCGGATCGCGACCGACCAGGCGCGCGAGCTGGCGCAGCCGGTTGGCCACCCGCTCGCTTCCGAGCCTGGCGAAGCGGCCGGGCAGGCGCAGCACCAACTTGCCGCGATTGACCCGCATCGGCGTCTTCGGCAGCACGCCGCTCTGCCCCGCGGTGAGGATGTAGGCGACCCGCATGGCGGCGCCGAGCACGCGCGCGCGATCGAGCATGCGGGTGGTGGCGAGTTCGCGCAGGCGCGGCGACAAATCCTCCTCGCTCAAGCCGGCGTGGCGGAAATAGACCGACAATGCGAGATAGGCGCGGCTGGGATGGTCGATGGCGACGAAGGCGCCATGCGCGATGATGTTCATCGACTGCTCGCCGCGATAATCCGGATGCGCGCGCCAGCCGATGTCGGCCAACAGACAGGCGGCATGGCGCAGCCGGCGCTCGTCGACGGTCTCATCCAGGCCGGACGACGCCATGAAGCGGTCGGTCCATTCGATCAGCTCCTCGCCGTGATGCGGCGAGCGCGAGCGCAGCACGTTGAGATCGGCGGCGGCCGAGATCAGCGGATCGCGCGCGCGTTCGCTCGGTTTGAGCAGCGAATAGAGCAGCCCTTCGCGCACGCCGAGCACGGAGAAGATGACCTGCTTGGGCTTGATCGTGCGCACCAGGTTTTCCATCACCAGCGCGGCATAAGCGAGCAGCGGCCGGCGGGCGGCGTTGACGACTTCGATCTTGGAGAGCGTTTCGGTGTCGACCCTGTGCACCAGCCGTGAGAACTCCAGCGCCTCGCGCGCCGAGACGCGGTAATTGTGCATGACGTGGAACGGATAGCCGGTCTGCCACATGTGCAGCCGCGCCAGCGCACGCCAGGTGCCGCCGACCGCGTAGAAGGTGCGGCCCTCGCCGTCGTGCAGCATGTCGAGGTCTTCGAACGCCTCCTCGACGAATTTTTCCGCCTTCTTGAGCGAGCGGCCGGCGATGTCCTGCAAGGCCAGGCCGCCGAGCGGCAGCGTCACGCCGCCGCGCACGCGCGAGCCGTGCACGTCGATCAGCTCGAGCGAGCCGCCGCCGAGATCGCCGACGATGCCGTCCGGCTTGTGGATGCCGGAAACGATACCGAGCCCGGTGAGATGGGCTTCGCGTTTGCCGGACAGGATCGCGATCGGCGTGCGGCTGATGCGCGTCGCCTCGGCGATGAAGGCGCGGCCGTTGCGCGCGTCACGGCAGGCGGCGGTGGCGATCGCCCAGATCTTGCGCACGTGCAAGGTGTCGCACAGCGCGCGGAAGCGCTTGAGCGCATCGAGCGCGTTGTCGATGGCATCGAGCGCCAGCAGGCCGGTAGACTGCACCTGACGGCCGAGGCCGGCCAGCACTTTTTCATTGAAGATCGGTGTCGGCGACCGCGTCAGCCCTTCATAGATCACGAGGCGGACCGAGTTCGAACCGATATCGATGACGGCGATCGGCGGCCCGTGGTCGAGCCTACCCTGGGCCGAATTCATGATCGGATGCTTGACGGCCGAACGCTTACGCCCCTTCGACGAGGCGGCGTATAAGGCTGCGCGGTGACGATTCCTTGAGCGATTTGCCACGGCCCGACAGACTCGGATTTGTCATGAAATACTTGTGGGCGTTGAACGGTTCCTCGCCCGGCGCGGCCTTTATGCGCGTGGAACTGCCGTCCGGCAAGAGCTTCCAGCTCTGCTCGTTATCCTTGAAGTTTGCGGCCATGATTTGGCCGAGCACCTGCTCGTGCACAGTCGGATTGAGAATCGGGCTCAGCACCTCGACACGGCGGTCGAGATTGCGCGGCATCATGTCGGCGGAGGAAATATAGATCGCCGCCTTGGCGTGCGGCAGGCTGTAGCCCGCGCCGAAGCAATAGATGCGGCTGTGTTCGAGGAAGCGGCCGACGATGGATTTCACATGGATATTGTCGGACAGACCCGGCACGCCCGGGCGCAGGCAGCAGATGCCGCGCACCACCAGATCGACGGCGACGCCGGCGCTCGACGCATCGTAAAGCGCGTCGATGATTCCCGGATCGACCAGCGCATTCATCTTCATCCAGATCGCCGCCGGCTTGCCGGCCTTGGCGTTGGCGATCTCCTGGGCGATGTGGTCGAGAATGCGCTTGCGCAGGTTGATCGGCGAGATCGCCATTTTCTCGAGCTCGGCCGGCTCGGCATAGCCGGTGATGTAGTTGAAGATGCGCGCCACGTCGCGCCCGATCACCGCGTCGGCGGTGAAGAACGACAGATCGGTGTAGATGCGCGCGGTCACCGGGTGATAATTGCCGGTGCCGGCATGAATGTAGGTCGCCAGCGCGCCGCCTTCACGGCGCACCACCAAGGATAGCTTGGCGTGCGTCTTCAATTCGATGAAGCCGTAGACGACCTGTACGCCGGCGCGCTCGAGATCGCGCGCCCAGCGGATATTGGCCTCTTCGTCGAAGCGCGCCTTGAGCTCGATCAACGCGGTGACCAACTTGCCGGCCTCGGCCGCTTCCACAAGCGTCTTCACGATCGGCGATTCGGCCGACGTGCGGTACAGCGTCTGCTTGATCGCGACCACGTTGGGATCGCGCGCCGCCTGCTGCAGGAACTGCACCACCACGTCGAAGGATTCGTATGGATGGTGGACGATCAGATCCTTCTGCCGGATGGCGGCGAAGCAATCGCCGCCGTGATCGCGGATGCGCTCGGGATAGCGCGGATTGTACGGCACGAATTCCAAGTCGGGACGGTCGAGCCTGTTGAGCTGGGACAGATCGTTGAGCGCGATCACGCCGTTGACCATGAACACTTCATCGTCGGCGACCGCGAGCGCGCGCTGCACGAAGCTGCGCAACTCCGCCGGCATCGTGGCGTTGAGCTCCAGCCGGATCACCGAGCCGCGCCGGCGCTGCTTGAGCGCGGTCTCGTACAGCCGCACCAGGTCTTCCGCCTCTTCCTCGATTTCCACTTCCGAGTCGCGGACGACGCGGAACGCGCCCTGCCCCTTGACCGTGTAGCCGGGAAACAGCCGGCCGATGAACAGCGCGGTCGCCTCCTCGAGCGTGATCAGCCGAATGTTTTGATCGGGCCCGTTCGGCATGCGGATGAAGCGCTCGATCTTCTGCGGCATGCGGATCAGGGCGTTCATCGACCTTCCGTCGCGCGCGCGCGCGAGCTGCAGCGCGATCGAAAAGGCGAGATTGGGAATGAACGGGAACGGGTGCGCCGGGTCGATGGCGAGCGGCGTGAGCAGCGGAAACACGTGGGTGAGGAAGCGCTCCTCCAGCCAGGTTCGCTCGGACTTTTTGAGATCGCCGCTTTCGATCAGCGTCACACCGGCGGCGGCCAGCGCCGGCCGCAATTCCAGCCAGCGCTGCTGTTGATCGCTGGCGAGCTGTGACACCGCCTCGCCGATGCGGGTGAGCTGCTCGGAGGGGGTAAGCCCGTCCGGGCTGTGGGTCGTAATGCCTTGCAGCACCTGGCCTTTGAGACCGGCGACCCGCACCATGAAGAATTCGTCGAGGTTGTTGGCCGAAATCGACAAGAAGCGCACCCGTTCCAGCAGCGGGTGCTGCTCGTTGCCGGCCTCTTCCAGGACCCGGCGGTTGAAGTGCAGCCAGGACAATTCCCGGTTAATGAATCGCTGCGGCTGCGACCTTATGCTGGTGTCGGACGCGGAAGCGGGGGCCGAAGGAGCAACGTCGCGGCCGACGACCGGAGCGATTTCCTCAACCGATGCAATAGCTTGCGCACGATCTGCCATTTTAATGGACGCCTGAAACGTCGAATCCTTAGCCGATAAAAGTGGCCGGTGGATGACAGTTCGCACCCGAACCGTCCGCTTCGTCAAGAGATCGTCATTGGTGTCGTTAAACGGGACTTTTTTGCTGGCGCGTGATCTTGATCCGAAAACCGGTTTCCACCCCGGATCAAGTCCGGGACAGGCTTTTTCGGGATCACGCGCTACTCCCGGAAAATCTCCGCCGCTAGCGCCCGCGTCACTGGGCGGTGCTGGCGCATCGCCTCTTCGTCGAGCCGTGCGAGCGCGGCGCGGGCCCCGGCGAAGGAGCGCTCGATGCGGTTGACGAGATAGTTGACCAGCGCCTCGTCGACGGCGAGCTGGCGGTCGGCGGCGAGCTTGACGATCAGCGCGCGCAGCAGCGCGTCGTCGGGGGCGGCCAGCGCCACGCTCGGCAGCGCGCGCAGGCGCGAGGCAAGATCGCGGATCGCCACCGGAAATGTCGCAAGCGGCGAGCGCGAGGTGATGAGGACAAATGCGCCCTCCTCGCGCGCGAGATTGATCAGATGAAAGAGCGCGCGCTCGTCGAGCCCGGCGAACTCCAGATCCTCGAGCACCAGCGCGCCGGTGGCCAAGGCCGCCGGCAGATCGATGTCGGGCAGCAATTTCGCCGCCAGCACGCGCGCGCCGGACGCTTGCGCCCAGATCGCGGCGAGATGGCTCTTGCCTGAGCCTTCCGGCCCGATCAGCGCCACGATTCGATCCGGCCAATCCGGCCAGTGGTCGATGAGCGTCAGCGCGGCGGCGTTCGACGGGCCGGCCAGAAAATCCTCGCGCGCGAAGCTTTCGGCATGATTGAGCGCGAGCACGAGCTGACGTGGACTGAGCGAACTTGCGTTCATCCCGGAGGCTCGCCGGTATAGAGCGAGCTTGCTTGATAGCGCTGCAACGCGAAACGCGCGAGCACGCCGATGGTGGCGGCGAGCGGCACCGCCACCAGTAGGCCGACGAAACCGAACAGATAGCCGAAGGCGAGCAATGCGAAGATCAACCAGACCGGATGCAGGCCGACGCTTTCGCCGACCAGCTTGGGCGCCAGCAGATTGCCCTCGAGGAACTGGCCGACCAGGAAAATGCCGAGCACCATGAGGATCGAGCTGTAGTCCGGCCAGAACTGCGCCACCGCGACGCCGAGCGCGAGGATCAAGCCGGTCAGCGAGCCGACATAGGGAATGAAGGTGATCACGCCGGAAATCAGCCCGATCAACAGGCCGAAATTGAGCCCGCTGAGCGTGAGCGCCACTGCGTAGAATGAGCCGAGGATCAGACAGACCGCGGTCTGTCCGCGCACGAAGCCGGCAATGGCGGCGTCGACCTCGCGCGCGAGCTGGCGCACGGTTTCGCGCTGATTGACCGGGATCCAACTGTCGGCGGTGCGGAGCATGCGGTGCCAGTCATAGATCAGGTAGAACGCTACCACCGGCGTCACCACCACCAGCGAGAACAGCGAGAACAGCGCGCGGCCGCCCGACCAAAGAGATTGCAGGAACGTGGTGAGCCAGCCCACGCCTTGCGTCACCAGATCGCCCACCGATTTGTCGGCGCTGAAACTCGCGCCCAGGATTTTCTGGAGCCACGGCCGGCTCGGATCGCTGAGCAGCGATTGCAGCCGCGTCACATAGCCGGGAATGTTGTCAATAAAGGATGACAGCTGGCCGCCCAGGATCGGCGCCACCAGCAGGATGAGGAACACGATGGCCATCACCACCAGAGTGATCATCGACAACGCGGCGGCCAGCCGGTTGACGCCGAGGCGTTCAAACCGGTCGGTGACCGGCGTCAGCAGATAGGCGATCGCCGCGCCGGCGACGAACGGCAGCAGGATCTGGCTCAGCAGCCACAGCAGCAGCACGATGACGGCGAGCGCGGCCAGCCAGAACACCACTTGCCGCTCGGACGGCATGCCATCGCCCTTGGGCAAATCGCGACGCGGACGCGGCCGTGCGCGCGGGCTCATTGTCCGCTCGCCGCCGTGTTCATGTGGCGTACCCATTCGGCGACATAGGCGGCCACCGACAGCAAGGTCAGGACGGCGACCAGACCCATAAGGATGAGCGTGAGCGTCGGCAGCTCGTAATTGAAGCCGAGCGAACCGAGCACCACGCTAGCGAAAACGATCTGCGCCACCGTGTTGAGCTTGGAGACCAGCAGCGGCTTGATCTTGAGCGGAGGGCCGACCAGCCACGACAGCATGATTCCACCGACAATCAAGATGTCGCGCGACACCACCAGGATCACCAGCCAGCGCGGGATAAAGCCGTTGATGCCGAGGGTGAGATAGATCGAGACGATCAGCGCCTTGTCGGCGAGCGGATCGAGATAGGCGCCGAGCTCGGTGATCATGGCGAAGCGCTTGGCGAGATAGCCGTCGACGGCATCGCTCACGCCGGCGGCCAGGAACAGCACAAACGCAATCCACATGGCGCCGGGCGTGGCGATCGCCCAGACCACGATCGGCACCAGCAGAATACGCCCTAGCGTAATGAGGTTCGGAATATTCAAGGCAATCCCGGCTCGTCGACCCGTCCCGGCTTGGTCCCCCGGCAACGCGCCAATCTCGGCAGAGTATAACGGCGCTTCGACCATTGCGCGACTTGCGTTTTCCACGTAGGACCCCGGCGCTAGAGCGTGACCCGTTGAGAAGGGCCATCATGGCAGAAAAGGAGCGCGGCCTCACTTACGCGCAAGCAGGCGTCGATATCGATGCCGGCAACCGGATGGTGGAGCTGATCAAGCCGCTGGTGCGCGCTACCGCGCGCGCCGGGGCGGACGCTGAAATCGGCGGCTTCGGCGGCCTGTTCGACCTCAAGCGCCTGGGCATGACCGATCCGATCCTGGTGGCGGCCACCGATGGCGTCGGCACCAAGGTCAAGATCGCCATCGAGACCGGCCGCCACGACACCATCGGCATCGATCTGGTCGCCATGAGCGTGAACGACCTGGTGGTGCAAGGCGCCGAGCCATTGTTCTTCCTCGACTACTACGCATGTGGAAAACTTGAGCCGGAAATCGGCGCCGCCGTGGTCGCCGGCATTTCGGTCGGCTGCAAGCAGGCCGGCTGCGCGCTGATCGGCGGCGAGACCGCCGAGATGCCCGGGCTCTACCAGGGCGACGATTACGATCTCGCCGGCTTCGCGGTCGGCGCCGTCGAGCGCGGCGCGCTACTGCCGCGAAGCGATATCGCGGACGGCGACGTCATCATCGGGCTCGCCTCCTCCGGCGTGCATTCCAACGGCTATTCGCTGGTGCGCAAGGTCGTCGGCAAGACCGGGCTCAACTGGTCCGAGCCGGCGCCGTTCGCGCCCGACCAGACATTAGGCGAAGCGATCCTGACGCCCACGCTCATCTATGTGAAAGCATGCCTGGCCGCCATCCGCACGACCCAAGGCGTGAAGGGCCTCGCGCATATCACCGGCGGCGGTTTTCCCGACAACATTCCGCGCGTGCTGCCGAAGGGCTTGGGCGCGCGCATCGATCTGGCGCGCGTGCCGGTGCTGCCGGTGTTCAAGTGGCTGGCGAGCGAAGGCAACATCGCGCAGGACGAAATGCTGCGCACGTTCAACTGCGGCATCGGCATGATCGTGATCGCCGCGCCCAAGGACGCCGCCGCGGTCGCGCAAGCCTTCACGCAAGCGGGTGAGCAGGCGGTCACCATCGGCAGCGTGGTGCGCACGGCCGGCGAGCCACGCGTCATCTATGACGGCAAACTCGATCTTGGGTGAACCATGAGCCGCAAACGCGTCGCCGTACTCATTTCCGGCCGCGGCTCCAACATGGCGGCGCTGATCGAGGCGGCGAAGGATAAAAAATATCCAGCCGAGATCGCGCTGGTGCTGTCGAACCGGCCGGACGCCGGTGGATTACACGTCGCACGCGCGATCGGCATCGCCACCGAAATCGTCGATCATGCCGCGTTCGGCAAGGACCGTGCGGCATTCGAGCGCGCGCTGCAGACGGTGCTGACGAGCCACCACATCGATCTGGTCTGTCTCGCCGGCTTCATGCGGCTGCTCACGCCCGGCTTTGTCGGACTGTGGCCGGAGCGCATACTCAACATTCACCCTGCCCTGCTGCCAGCTTTCAAGGGCCTCGACACCCACAAGCGCGCGCTCGAAGCCGGCGTGAAGCTGCACGGCGCGACGGTGCATTTCGTGGTGCCGGAAATGGACTCGGGGCCGATCATCGCGCAAGGCGCTGTTGCAGTGCGCGCTGGCGACAGCGAGGCGACGCTCGCCGCGCGTGTGCTCGCGGTGGAGCACCGCATCTATCCGCTGGCGCTGAAGTTGGTGGCGGAAGGCCGCGTGCGGCTTGTCGACGGACGCTGCCTGATCGACGGCGTACCAGTGCCCGATGTCGCCTCTCTAGTTCCATCGGCGTGAGTTTTCCCCACACGTCAATGTGAATATTCCGCGGCCCCCGGTGTTGTAACCAAGAAGCGCGCCGCCTTCAGAGCGGTCGAACACAACACGGGGAGTGACGCCATGTTTGGACGGGCTGGCAAAGAGCCAAAGCTGCTTTTTCCGGGACTGGCCGGATTTTACGCGGCAGTTTCCGATCTCTGGTATCCGATGATCCGCATCACCGTCGGCGTATGCCTTTATGCGCACGTATGGCCCAAGCTCAACAATGGTCCCACCTCAGTCGCTGCATTCTTGGCCAAGGCCGGATTCGTTCCCGGCAGCTTCTTCGCCTATTCCGCCATATTCCTTGAGACGGTCGGCGCAACATGCATCATCCTCGGCCTATTCACCCGCTTCTTCGCCGCCGGCCTCGCGATCGAAATGGCGTGCATCACCTTCATTTACATGATGCCGCAAGGCTACATGCGCATGGAGCCGACGCTCATCTGGGGCATCGTGTTCTTCGCCATCGCGCTGCGCGGCGGCGGGGCCTACTCGCTCGACCGCAAGATCGGCAAGGAACTTTAGGCGCGACTCGAAGCCGATCGCGGGCGGGCCACTGCCCACGATAGCAAATCAGTTGCAGTGCCATACGGACCTGTGCGTCTGGCGTACAAAGTTGCTAGCATTTCGGATACGCTTCGAAACAACTGTAAACTGCGACAACAAAACTTACTGGGGGGAAACCAATGTCCAATAGATCATCGCATCCACTGCTTTCCTGCGCCGATGGCGTCGCGACAGGAATGACAGACACGCTATTGCTTGTCGGCCGCGTGCTCATCGCCGCCGTGTTTTTGATGACGGTGTGGACCGGCTCGCCGAATGTCGGCTATCTGACGTCCATCAACTTCATCTATCCGGAAATGATGAGTCTGTTAGGCCGCACAATCGAGTGGATTATCGTCATCTCGCTCATCCTCGGCATTGGCACGCGCTACGGCGCATTGCTCGGTCTTACCTTTGTGATCGTCGCGACGGTCACGGCGCATCGCTACTGGGGCTATCCGCAGGCAGCCCAACTTGTGCAATATATTTTTCTTACCAAGAATATAGCTATCGCCGGCGGTGCCATCGTGCTGTTCGTGACCGGCGGCGGCCGCTTCAGCGTCGACGAGAAGCTGAAAGGTTAGCGCGGACTACTGCGCGCGCCGCTTGATCCACACTTTGTTGTCGTGGAAGGCGGCGCCGCCATAGGGCGCGATCGAATCGGCGCCGGTGAGCGTGTTGATGCCGCAGCCGTCGGTATAGGCCGAATTCGGCCAGATCGACTCGGCGATCAGCACGCCGCGCCGCACGCCGGGAAACAGCTTCGCGTGCAGGCGGACTTGGCCGCGCGTATTGCCGAGCACGACATCATCGCCGTCGCCGATGCCGAGCGGTTCGGCGTCGTCGGGATGGATCATCACGGTCGGCCGCTTCTCCTGCGCCAGCGAGGTCGGCGTCTCGTTGAAGGTCGAGTTGAGGAAACCCCGCGCCGGCGAGGTGGCGAGGCGGAACGGGTGCGCGTCGTCCGCCTGCTCGATCACCGTCCAATGATCGGGCAGCTTCGGCATGTCGTCGACCGGCCCGCCGTGATAGGGGCTGCGGAATGGCACGTTTTTCCAGTCCGGCTTGAAGCGGAACTTGCCGCCGGGCCACGCGAAGCCGTCCAGAAAATGCGATTTGCGGAACGGCGGCTGGCAGTCGATCCAGCGGTTGGCTTCCAGTTCCGCCAGCGTGCCGCGCTTCGACACTTGCAGCATCTGGTCGATCAGTTCGCGCGGGCTCATCGTGAAACCGCGGTGCTCGGCGCCCAGCCGCTTGGCCAAGGCCGCGAGCACCTCGTGATTGTTACGGCATTCGCCCGGCGGCTCCACCAGCTTGGGGCCGAGAATAAGATATTGGTGCCCGCCGCCGCGATAGATGTCGTCGTGCTCCAGGAACGTGGTCGCCGGCAGCACGACGTCGGCCATCTTGGCCGTCTCGGTCATGAACTGCTCGTGCACGCAGACGAACAGGTCCTCGCGCGCGAAACCCTGCTTGACCTTGTTCTGGTCGGGACAGACCGAGAGCGGATTGGTGTTCTGCACGATCATCGCCGTCACCGGCGGCCCGTGCCGCAGCGCCTCGGCATCGCCGGTCAGGATCGCGCCGACGCGCGACTGGTCGAGCATGCGCACCGAGCGGTCCCAGACGTCGAGCCCTTCGACCAGCGTCTTGTCGATCTTGTAGATGTCGGCGTTGATGTGGAAGGCGCCGCCGCCCTCCAACTGCCAGGCGCCGCTCACCGCCGCGATGCAGCTGGCCGCGTGCATGTTGGCGGCGCCGTTGCGCGAGCGCGAGAAGCCGTAGCCGAGCCGGAAAAAAGCGCGCTTGCGCTCGCC
>Ga0208478_1000252_pt1 | contig 20310 bp, 17 predicted proteins | sample NGESurdeep072012_5_FD_184462 | JGI IMG/M metagenome (GOLD analysis project Ga0208478, IMG submission 184462) | Arctic peat soil microbial communities from Barrow, Alaska - NGEE Surface sample 415-2 deep-072012 (SPAdes) | ecosystem: Environmental > Terrestrial > Soil > Wetlands > Peat ...
CACGGGTAACCCGCCCATCCAACCTGGTGGAGGTTTCTCCAGAGCGACGATTCGACGCACCTTCTTCGAGTTCAGATCAAAGAAATCGATCCCTGCTTTGGCATTGGCATCGAACCTCGCGAAGTAGATTCCCGAACCGGACGGGCTCCAGGCGTCATTGCTGCCTAACTCAGGCATCCCCGAAACTTGCTGCTCTCCAGTGCCCTCAGTCGCCACTTGCCACAGCTGAAAATCGTGAGAGAAGTAGACGTACTTTCCGTCCGGGGACTCGAAGGGCAAACCTCCCAAATGCTGAGCTATTTGCACGGCGTGACCTCCCGTGGCTGCTACCTTCCAGATCTTTGGATTGCTGAGATCCTGGCCATTTTCAAAGTAGATCCACTTGCCATCGTGCGACCAGCTTGGCGCATTATTGCCATGCACATCGATGTCGAGTTTGTGAGGCACTCCACCGCGCGGATCGACAAGGTAGATGTTGGCTTCGTCGCCCTCTACGCGGGAGTCGAAGGCGATCAGCTTACCATCGGGAGACCATCGTGGTGTTCCGGTGGACCTGATTCCAAACGAGCTGAGCTGCAGTGCATTCGAGCCGTCGGAATCGGAGACCCAAATCTCCCAATTGCCGGATCGGCTTGACATGAAGGCGATCTTAGTTCCGTCAGGAGAATAGTTGGGAGCGGTCTGACCGCGAGAGGAAGCTACGAGCTTTTGGGCAGGCGCCTGTGGATGGGAAAGGTCAAGGCGCCAGATATTCGTGTTCGTATGAAGTTGCTCGTAAGTCAGGCGATGGCCGTTGAAACTTACAGCCAGGTCTCCAGCATCGTGGCCAAACGGTAACTTTTCTGGGCGATTTGGACGCGACAGTGCCACTTCCCAGAGGTCGCCACTCTCATGGCCGCTGCTGAAGACGAGACGTCGCCCATCTCCCGACCAAGCCAGTCCTCCGGGCACCTCCTTACTGCGGACGATTTCAGAGACCCGTCCATCGCTCAGATGTTTCAGGTAGACAGGAATAATCTCCTGTGTGTCGGCGCAAGCCCAAGCGAGATAGTCGCCGCGTGGAGAAAACGCGGGAAGTATTACTTTCTTGCAGTTAGTGCTGATTGGAACCGGCTCCGATGAATCCAAGGAAAGCACGAACAACTCTGTGCTATCGTCCGCCGCAGGATGTAAAAAAGCCAGTCGCTTTCCATCTGCAGACCAACTGAGACCGCTACCCATGAATGGGGCACCGCAGCTCATGGAGGTGATCTTGCGCTCCGATCCCCCCAATGGCGATATCAGGTAAACCGCATCGTCAGCCGTTCCTGCCGCTCTGCAGACTGCAATATTCCTGCCATCCGGCGACCATGCCGCTGACACGGCGTTAACACCGACGGGCCAACGCGTGAGAAGAAGCGGGATATCGTTTCCGACCACCTTCACGTACAGCTGGCCGTATCCGACTGGATTGTCTCGCCACCAGATGAACGCGACCTGGCTGCCGTCCGGCGAAAAGGTTGGAGACGTGACGGTCCCTGGCAGCGACGTGAGGGGCACTGCTTTAAGCTGCTGCAGTTCACGTTGTCTCCGCAGCCTCTCGATCGGCGGAGCGATCAACGGATAGAACGCTCCCGCCATCGCGATGCACACTGCAACGGAGATCGTGGACTTACGCCTCCACCATGGGGGTTTGGGTGGCCCTGGTTCCGGATCAGGAGGCTTGGGCTGGTGAGGAACGATCGGCGTATCAACAGCGGCGATGAACCGGTAGCCTCGGCGCGGCAGGGTCTCGATATAGCGCGGGGTATCGGCGTTGTCGTCGAGCACCTGGCGCAGCTTCTTGATGTGGGTGTTCAGGCTGTGTTCGAAATCGACGAATGTATCTTCCGGCCAGAGGTGCTGACGAATTTGCTCACGGGTGACCAGTTCGCCAGGGTGTTCTAACAGAAGGGAAAGCACGGCGATAGGCTGGCCCTGCAACTTGAGCTTGGCGCCGTTCTGATATAACTCGCCCGTCTGGCGGTCGAGTTCGAAGGCTTCGAAACGGATCTTCTGCTCGGTTGGGACTGGCAAGCGTACCCCACAATCGTCTCAAACCAGATGACGTGGTTCGAGACTGGGACGAATTTAGCACAGAAACGTAGTGGCTTCATGGGCAGATGAGGTGCCACCGGTTTGGTCGACGCGAAGCTAGCGGTATTCCAAATCGAGCTCGTAGAGTTCGTCGAAGCCGCGGTCGACCAGGACGAGAGGGCCATCGTCGGCGGACAGGCCGAAGCACATGTCCCCCCAGTGGAACACGGGGCACAAGGTCTCAATCCCGGCGTATTGGCAATGAGTTTCGAGTGCCCGTCGGGTATGGGGAACCTGCAGATATTTCGATCTCCGATGGCAAACATGTACTGGCTGTCATGTGACCCGGCTGCCCAACCGATCCCAGATGCTCTTGGCAACGGTTGGACCGGCAGCTCCTTCCATTGCCTGTGGCGAAGCTTTACAGGAACAGCCTCCTGGAATCTCCTTATTGGGCCGCGATATAGCGACCGTCGGGTGACTAGCGCGGACCGTAAATGCCCTTGGACCCGGCAGGCTGCGGGATTCCTTGATCTCGAGGTTCAGGATGCGGATTTCGGTCGCGACTCTCCGCATGAGCCCCATACCGCCGTAAGCGATCGACTTACCGTCGGGCGGCCTGGAAGTCGCCTGACAGCAGCACGAGTGGAGCGCCCCCGTCGGCTGAACTCAGGTAAATCCTCCAGCCTTGATCACGCGTCTAGTTGCCGAAGGCAATGAGCCTGCCATCGGGCGACCACCTGGGTTAAGGATCGTACCCATGGACGGAAGCGTGAGACTGCAGACGGCTTCGGGGAGCTGCTCACCTCTTCAGTGAACTGTAGGCGAAATGAGCTTCGTAACATCTTGTGCACGTGGGACTTGCGCGACTGAGGCGGCGGTTCACCAAGCTTTCACCTCCGTTCCACCCGCTGTGCATTGTGGGTTTTTTGCGTTGGGCGCAAGGTGCATTCACGAAAGACGGAGCCACTGCTCCAGTGAGGATGGAAATGAAAAACACAGTTCGCACGACCGTAATCACCTTGGCGCTGGTAGTAATGGCGCTGTCGTCCGCCTACGCCCAGCGTCCTTAGCCCGGCGCTGCTGTATCCCACTCAACCGCGTTCGGCAATTCGGAAGTAATCCACCGGATGCCGGAAACCAAACCTATTGACCAGACCTAAAGGAGGTCTTTATGAAGAACAATTCGATTTCGAGAATCTTGGTGACGGCGACCCACGCGATGGTCCTTTGCTTCCTGCTGGCTTCGGGTGTTTCCGCATTGGCACAGTCGGGCAACGGAGAATCAGGCAACGGACGCTGCTCGAACCGCACGCTTTCTGGCGATTACGGGTTCGCCTTGGAGGGTACGTTCCTTCCGAACACTCCGTTTCGCGGCGTGGTGATGACGCATTACGACGGCAACGGTAACATCACACAGGTAGACCACGTTGTAGTTTACGGCGCGCCGCCACCACAGGAGTGGACGCCTGGCTACGGCACCTACACCGTGAATCGGGATTGCACCGGAGCCGCCACGCTCACTACCCCCGGGGGCACAATCTACCTGCACTTCGTCGTGGTCAATAACGGCAAGCAAATCAACCAGGTCGTCGACTCGAATGCTGTCACTGCTGTTGGGATCAAAGTTAATTGACCGCAGGCAACAACCGTGTGACCCGCGAGCATGGTAGTGAACCGGAAATGCTAGTGCGGGGGGTTGTTCAAGAGTGATCTGCCTTGTGGAGACGGGGCGTTCTTCGAATGTGAACGTCCCGCCTCATCTCTGTTCCTTCTTGTATCTGTCGTTCCGTGTAGAAGCTGCGCACCGTTTGTAGAGTTACATGACATACCTCGCATCTCGGTTAGTCGCAGATAGAGTCCCGAGTGTTGGGCACTCCGGAAGTTGGCCATCAACCGGCATGCGGGAGATTACTCCCCATAAGTCGGCCAGCATCCGGCAACCGCATTGGCACCGCCACTTTGACGTAAAACGCCCAAACCGGACAAGTGGAATCCCGGCCAAAACCACTTCTCCGACTAGGCGACTTCTGCTTATCTGGTTGATTCAGCAAAGCACCATATCTTGGGTCAACTTTTAGTAGACCCTTCTAAGGCTTGGGGTCTGCTGAAGCAACCAGATAAGCAGAAGGCGACTATACGTCCGAGTGGATTCCCGAACCCATCGGCGTTTGAACTAAGCCGCTGGTGCGGCGGACGCTACGTGTGCGATACTCCAGACATCATGGACTACCCAGATGTCCTAAATCGATTTTCGCCACTGTTCGCTAACTCAAAGTGCATCAATATGTTGCAAGCGACAGTCGATTCAATTCCCATAGCCTGACCGCATCCGCCGCAAACGCCGGCGGCTCAGTTCAAACGACTCTATCGAAACTGCCCCGGTCGAAAGAACCCGAATCAATCCTGCCTCGTCTGCCGGGGCAGTCCCGATAGAGACCTAACGTTTGTCGGGACTGATCTGGAGTCCTTATATTTAGCTTGCCCGTGCCCCAACTTCCGTAGCCATCTTCCAGTCGAGGCGGCAAGCTGAAACGCAGGACCCGCGCCGAAGATTCTCCGACATCCGGGGGGGAGTGGCGACGAGATATAATCTGCTCGTGGGGAGTGGCTCATTCGGGGCCGCAGCCTGAGGATCGGTCAGCCGTTTTGTGAAGGTGGGGCTGTGGTTTTTCGTTTCGAATCGTTCCAACTGGATGTCGCCGAACGCCGCTTGTTGCGTTCGGGCGAACTGGTTCCGCTTCGTGCTAAGGTCTTCGACACCCTCTGCCTCCTTGTCGAAAACCACGGGCGCCTGCTCCGTAAAGATGAGCTGATGCAACGGCTCTGGCCCGATAGCGTCGTTGAAGACAACAATCTCGACCACAACATTTCCAAGCTCCGCAGCGCTTTACAAGACGGCTCCAACGGCCAGAAGTTCATCGAAACCGTGCCGCGGCAGGGCTATCGCTTTGTTGCCAACGTGCAGCGAATCTCCGGCCCTCCCGCCGCGCAGACGGTCATATCTCCTCCAGCCGCTGGCTCACCATCCGAGCAGGAAATCCAGTTCTTCACCACCAGCGACGGCGTGCGACTCGCCTACACCATCGGCGGAAGCGGCCCCCCCTTGGTGCGTGCCATCGATTGGCTCAACCACCTCGACTTTGAATGGAAGAACCCCTATCGCCGGCACTGGTTTTCACAAATCATGGGCCACAACACCCTGCTTCGTTATGACCAGCGCGGCAGCGGACTCTCCGACTGGAATGTCGACGACTTTTCCTTCGAGCGCTCGCTCTCTGACTTCGAGGAACTTATCTCATCGGTCGGCTTTGACAAGTTCGCCCTGGTAGGTAGTTGCCAGGGCGGCCCCATCGGCGCAGCCTATGCCGCTCGTCATCCGCACCGCGTCACCAAGCTCATCCTCGTGGGGGCGTTTGCACGAGGATGGCCTCCTCCCGGCAGCATGATGACCGAGCAGTTCAATGCGATGCTGACGCTCATCCGCCTCGGTTGGGGCCGCGACAACCCCGCCTTCCGCCAGCTCTGGACCACGCTCTTCCGCCCAGACGCGAGCCCCGAAGAAACCGAGTGGATGAACGAATTCCAGCGCATCACTTCATCTCCCGAGAACGCCGCGCTCATGATGGCCGAGTTCCCCAAGATCGACATCACAGACCTCCTACCCAAGGTCTCTTGCCCCACTCTTGTCATTCACTCGCGCGACGAAGCCGTCGTTCCCGCCAGCGAAGGACGCCTTATCGCCTCGCGTATCCGGGGCGCCCGCTATGTCGAGCTCCCCAGCCGCAGTCACGAGGTTGTCCCCGGCGAGCCCGCCTGGCAAATCTTTGTTGACGAGTTCTCCCGTTTCCTTGGATGGCCCGACGGGCATGTCGCAGTCGAGCCACCCGCAGCAGCAAGCTAGCAGGGCGGCTCGCTCGTCCGCCCACATCAGGTAATTACGCATCATTGTCAGCCTCACATTTCGGTCGAAATACTCGGAATCCCCTGATCGACCGTTTCAGGATCGTCGACCGGCTCCAATCGTCGGTCCGCTCGCTCGCTTTGAGTCGAACATACCGCTCAGGTTCCTCACACTTGACCTTGCCGAACAACCTGGCTGCCAGCATCGCCGGGCCGCAGATCCCGGTAATCACATTCAGGCAAGTAGAGGCCACCATAGCGCCTCCGATGATGTAGCCGAGCAGAGGCACGTCTGCCTGGAATCCCCATGCGGCCAGCGACATCATGGTTGTCGCCACCGCGAAGGCCATGCGTCGCCGAAATCCATAGCGCGGCAGTTCTTGCGTACCCATCAGGTACCGCAGGCCATAGTTGTACAGAACATCAAATGGATGCCCCGTCAAAACTGCACCCAGCGCTGTGAACGGCGCCAACGCCCACAATGTCTGGGCCGAGCCCAGCACCGTCCCCACTGCTACCCACACCATCATGATGGCGGGGGACAGGCGCAAGGGGTAATTGATCTGCGCGTAGGTGGCGTCGTCCAAACCACAGAATCCTTGCGCCTGGATCCTTTCTCGAGCTGTTGTTGATATCTGTGACATGGTGATCCTCCTATGCTGCTTTCTCTGCAGCGGACTGATGTACGTCAGTGCTCTCTCTTGGCCTAGAGGAACCGATGGGCACTAGCATCGGAACGCTCGCCCGATAACGTGTGTACTTTTCGCCGAACACCGCGATCAGGTCACGCTCTTCCCAACGAATCGCAGCCAACATATACGCGGTTGTCATAATGGCGAACAACAAGTGCGCGCCCGACATGGTTGGCGTGAACCAGAACGCCATCATCCATCCGACATAAAGAGGATGCCGCACATACTTGTAGAACAGCGGCGTGCGGAAGCTCAGGTGCGTGTATGGCTTGCCGATCAGATAGAGCCACACCTGCCGCAATCCAAACAAGTCGAAATGGTTGATGAGGAAGGTGGCCATCAGCACCATTCCGAACCCCAACCCGAACAGCTGGTACATCACCAACCGGCCAGTCGGGTTCTCAATGTTCCAGACCGTTCCTCCCACCGGCTGCCAGAACGCAAACAGCGCGATCAATGCCAGGCTGGAAAGCAACACATACGTGCTCCGTTCCGCTGGTTCCGGAATGACCTGAGTCCACGCCCGCTTGAACCACGGCCGTGCCATCACACTGTGCTGCATAGCGAAAATTCCGAGTAACAGGACGTCAATGCCCAGTGCATACAGAAATGGCATCCGGCTCGGAGAATCCATCGTTTTGGGAACCACCAGGTTTCCAATAAAGCCAACGGAATACAGGAACGTGGCAAAGAAGACGCCATAGCAGGCGACTCCGTATACGAAAACAACGACTCTCTTCAACATTTCTCTCCTCCTCCGCGATAGGCTTCGCTGCCCTCGCGATCTGGGGCGAGATTACGGTCGAATGGGCTTGAGAGTCCTTGAACGAAACTTGAATTTTTCTGAAAGAAAGCTGGAAGGACGTCTATGGCAGGGAAAAGCACGGCTCGATGCCGCGTTCGCGAAGTCCATGAACCAACTGAGCCTATGGCTGCACGATTGGATCGGGGAAAAATCGTTTTGCACCGAGCAGTCCAGGATCTCGATTCGATTGCTCGGCCAATTCGAAGTTGGCTCCAAAACGGGGTTCTGGGAGATTGCTCCCGAGTCGGCAAGTGTTTACGAACGCGGTCGCTTCACTTGGACGATGAACGCCCAACCCGTGCTGTTGAAGAACTCCACCAGATCGCGGCCACAAGGACGGAACGCCGACTATTCGCTCAAGTGGATTTCCGCCGCGAAATGCGCCCAATAGCATTCGTAGACCCTGGGGCGTTTGAACTAAGCCTCCGGCGCGGCGGATGTTGCGGTGTCGATCGTCCCTCAGCCTAAAGACTGTGTGAGGTTTGGGTCACAAGGAGGCTTTTGTGACCCATCTTCGGAAGCTGATGCTGGACGAGCTCCAGCGTCGCAACCACTCTCAGAACACTGTTCGTGCCTATATCCACGCGGTGGAGGATTTTGCGAAGTACTTCCGCCGTTCACCGAACCGCCTCGGCCCAGGGCATATCCGCGAGTTCCAGGTTCATCTGTTTCGCGACTGCAAACTCTCGCCCGGCACGATCGAAGGTCGTAGTGCCGCTCTGCGATTTCTTTTCGTCAAGACTCTGAGGCGACGGTACCTTCCCGATCACATTCCGTTTCCCAAGCGTCAGAGGCGGATAGGGGTGTTTACTTGACGCCACCTGGCCCAACCTGTAGTGTTCGTGCTCATGATCGAGGATTATCCAAGGACTTTGCTGGAGTTGGAGCAACGCTTCAACTGCGACAAGGCCTGTGTCAGGTACCTTGTGTCTCTGCCCTGGCCCGCCGGATGGGTGTGCCCGCAGTGCGCAGGACGGGAGGCTTGGCCGGTTCGGCGAGCTCGCTGGCGCTCCGGCCAGTGCCACTACAAGATGTCGGTCACCGCCGGCACCATCTTCCAGGACAGCCATCTGCCACTGATGACTTGGTTCCGGGCCATGTGGAACGTCACGAGCCAGAAGAATGGCATTAGTGCTTTGGGACTACAGCGTGTTTTAGGCTTGGGCAGCTACAAGACCGCCTGGGCGATGCTGCACAAATTGCGTCGGGCGATGGTTCGACCGGGTCGCGATCGATTACAGGGCGTCGTCGAAGTGGACGAGACGTACTGGGGTGGCGAGGAAGCAGGCGCGAGGGGCCGACGGACGGAGCAGAAGGCCCTGATCATCGTCGCCGCTCAGGAGGAGGGGAAAGGCATTGGTCGAATCCGTCTGCGCCGCATTGGACAGCAGCGAGAGATTTCACTTCGCGAGAGCCATCACTTCTTTTGGCTCTTGAATCTGGATGCGGGGAGGAGAGTTGTTTCGACGCTGTGCCCTAGAACGGTATCAGGGTTAGGTAGTTATTGCATCGGCTGTCCCGACGCCAGCACCCCTTTGCCTGTGCCCCATGGATGGGCCTCAGTTCTGAGTAGACCAGCTTTGACGGTTGGATCGTCTTCCGTCAACTTGGCGGTTTGCTCTGTCCCCACCCGAAAAATGGAGACCCCTCGTAGCTCGCCCTGATCGCTGAACGGGAACAGTCCGGCAACCGCCAGGTTTCCCTGATCTATCATCTGTTTCACGACAGCAGAATGCTGCTTCATCAAATCGATAAACTCCGGCGCATTGGGGTTCCAATCCTGGCCGCGCTTTAGCAGAACAAGCGTGTACTGCTCGAATCCGGGAGGCTCGGCTGGATCGTGAATTGCGCTCGCATCGACGAGCCACGGCCCATGCACATCGGCGGATAGCCGACCTGCTTTAACCGCTGGATCGCTATCGGCCCACGCTTGTGCCTCCGCCGCTGAGTCGGCACGAAATACAAAGATGCCACGCAGTACCGTGTCGTCCATGAATGGTCCGGCAATCACAAGTTTGTGTTCGGCGCCCAGCTTGCGTATGTTCGCCATGTGCTCGTCCTGAAGCTTTTCGCCAGCTTCTTTGCTCAGTTGCGGAGCATTGACGGGACGATTCAAAAGTACGAAAAAGTACTGCGCGGGCTTGGCGTTCGGCTGGGTCTGCGCTTGCGTGAATGCCGAGGCTGCAAGCGCGATTAGACTGAACAGAAGTGCGGGGCCGAGAGAGATTCTCCGCATAATCTGTACCCTCCCATTCTGCAGAACGATTCTAGCCGACATTTCTTCCTGACTCTAAATCAAGTGCCGATTGACGGGGTTCGGGGAGATCTCCTTGAAGCAGACATCGGAACGACAATTCAGTGACCAACACCGTCTATTCACAGCGCAAAGCAGACACCGGATCGATACGAATGGCGCGCCGCGCCGGAATGTAGCTGGCCGCGAACGCGACTGCGCTGACCAGCAGCACCGCGCCGCCGAACGTAAATGGATCCGTTGGGCGTACACCATAGAGGAGTTTGGACATCGTGCGTGTAAGCAGGATGGCGGCCGCTAGTCCACTGGCGGAGCCAACCAGCGCCAGCATCATTGCCTGTCGCACGACGAGTTTAATGACGTCTCCAGGCGCTGCACCCAAGGCCATGCGAACTCCCAGCTCGTGAGTCCGGCGCGAAACCGAATAGCTCATGACGCCGTAGATTCCCAGGGCCGCCAACAGCAGGGCCAAAGCCGCGAAACTTCCGAGCAGCCACAGTTCGAATCGCGGCTCCGCATTCCTATCGCTGACCGCCTGGTCCATAGTCTCGATCTCAGAAACCGGAACGTTCTTGTCGAGGCCAGCAATGCTAGTCCTGATGTCGTTGACGATTGCCGCGGGCTCGCCGGTGGTGCGCACAACCAGCGTGATGTATTGAAAGTGGCTGGAGGTGTCGTGCAGATATTCGCTGCTCTGCAACAGCGGCAGGTACATTTCCGAACGCGGAGCAGCAGTCCATTCGTCCTGCTTGGCATCCTGGGTTACGCCGATCACGGTCAGCCATATTGGCTTCTTCTGCTGATCATCGAAGGTGATTCGCTTCCCCAGCGCATCCTCCCCGGGCCAGTAAGTCCTCGCCATACGGTCGTTGATGATCACGACCCCTGAAGCTGTCATACGGTCGGACTCTCTGATGTCACGCCCGCGCAGCAGCGAAGTCCCCATCGTCCGGAAGTAACCGGGGAGGATAACCCTGTATACCGCATGGGGAGATTCGCCCGGACGTGACGGCGGTCGCCCTTCGATGGAGAAGGGAAATCCCCACACATCACCGGCCAGGGGAACATGATTGATGGCGCTCACCGACTCGACTCCTTGAAGTGCGGCAACGCGCTGCAACACTTGTTCATAGAAGGCCATACGCTTCTGCGGCTGCGCTTCTTCGGTCCCTGCAATCGAGACAACCGCGCTCAGCAGGTGATGGGGCTGGAAACCGGGATCAATGGCGCGCAGCGCGAAGAAGGTACGTACCATCAGGCCGGCGCCAATCATCAGCAGAAAGGCCAGGGCAAATTCTGAGGCTACCAACACGCTGCGCATTCGGTTGCGGCGCAAACTCTCCCCGGTTCCTCTGCCGCTTTCCTGTAACGCATCACGCAGGTTGAGGTCGCTGCCCTGCAGCGCGGGCAAGATGCCGAAGACGATTCCGGTAAGGATCGAAATCGCCGCCGTAAACAGCAGCACTCGCGCGTCCAGGGAGATGGAATCGGCGCGCGGCACAGAAGCCGGAATCAGCACGACTAAAAGGCGAACTCCCCAAAATGCCAGAAGCAATCCTGCAGTGCCGCCGAGCAGCGCCAATAACAGGCTCTCCGTCAGAAACTGGCGCACGATTCGCCAGCGCTCAGCCCCTAGTGCAGCCCGCACTGCAATTTCCCTTTGCCGGGCCGCGCCACGTGCCATCAGCATGTGGGCCACATTCGCGCAGGCGATCAGCAGCAAGAAACCCACCGCTCCCAACAACACCAGCAGCGCCGGGCGTACGTCTCCTACGACTTTCTCCTTCAGAAGTTGCACGGTAACGTTGCGATTCGTTCCGGGAAACTGTCGTTCCAGCCGGGCGGTGATGGTCGCCATGTCAGCACGCGCCTGCTCCACGCTCACGCCCGCTCTCAGCCTGGCAAACGCGCGCAGACTGTTAATCTCGCGACTGGTAAGCCGCTGGCCAAGGGCCAAAGGCGCCCAAAGTTGGGCCTTGGTTACCCAGAACGGCGCAAACTGGAAGCCAGACGGCATGACTCCTACCACGGTATACGGCTCCCCCTGGAGAGTAATCGAGCGTCCAACTATGGCTCGGTCGCCCCCGAAACGCCGTTGCCAAAGGCCATAGCTCAGGATGACCTTGTGTTCGTCGCCGGTCTTCTCCTCGTCCGAAAGAAAGAATCGCCCCAGGAGCGGTTGCACACCGAGCATAGGAAACAAGTTCGTGCTCACCCGCAGCGCATTTACCGATTCAGCCTGCCCTGTGCTGCTCAGATTCGCAGTCCACGACTCGGCCACGCCAATGTCCTCAAAGACACGGTTCTGCGCTCGCCAATCCAGAACGTTTCCGGGAGCCACCGGGTGATCGTACTCGTGCAGAATCGTCACCAGCCGGTCCGGGTCGTCATACGGCAGTGGAAGCAGCAAAACCGCGTTCACCACGCTGAAGATGGCGGTGTTGGCCCCTATTCCTATGGCAATCGCGAGCACTGCCACCACCGTGAAGACCGGCGACTTGCGCAATTGGCGCAGAGCGTAACGAAGATCCTGGAACATGCGGTACCTCGAGAACTGTGGCCTGGACCACGACAAGGACAACCTTCTTCTCCTTCTGACTGCAACAACCATGCCAAGGCCGGAACAGGAAACTCAATGACTTAGACGAATGAAGTTCGTTTCTCCGTCCGCCTGTGGCAGAAAGCGTCCGCTCGTGGACAACCTGCCATCGGTGGAGTCTGCGCAAAGCCTTCCACCCAGACCTGTAAGGCCTCGTTCGCAGGTCCATGAACCGGCATGTGGGAGATTCCTCCCGAGACGTCGGCCAGCATCCGGCAACCGCATTGGCACCGCGACTTGGACAAGCGCGGATGTGGCGCACCGAATGCGCGGGTCCGTCACACTTCCACGCGTAGGCGACTTTTCGTCCAAGTGGAGTGTCCCCCCACTGGAATCAGTAAACGCTATCCCGTTCTCGTTACCTATCCAGTGAAACTTCCTGCAGGCCGACTTCTGACCGGGAATTATCAAAGCGCGTAGGGGTAAGGGAAGAGAAATCGCCGATGAATGTCGTTATGCCGGTTGTGGCTCTCGAAAACCTCGAAATGTCTGAACGGGAGCCATTTATACTGCTTTCTTAAACCCTTCTCCGATGCTCATTTTTCTCACGACACTCCTCGCTGCTCTGCGTGCCATCTTCCGCTCGCGCGCTGCCCTCGAACTCGAGAACTTGGCTTTGCGCCATCAAATCGGCATGCTGCAGCGGTCGGCGACAAAACGCCCGAAATGGACAGCGGGAGACCGCCTACTGTGGATCGGGCTGTCCCGCATCTGGCGCGACTGGCGCTCGGCGCTGGCGATCGTCAGGCCCGAGACGGTCTTGGCCTGGCATCGTGCCGGCTTTCGCCGGTCCTGGACTTGGAAGGTTCGCCGCGGCCAACGAGGGCGGCCGCTCATTTCCCGCGAGGTCCGAGATCTGATCCGCAGGATATGCCGGGAGAATCCCTTGTGGGGTGCACCTCGCATCCATGGTGAATTGCTCAAGCTCGGCGTCGACATCAGTGAGACCAGCGTAAGCAAATACATGGTGCGCAGCCGCAAGCCGCCGTCTCAGACCTGGCGTACGTTCCTGGAGAACCACCTCACGCAGATGGTCTCCATCGACTTCTTCACTGTGCCCACCATACGTTTCCAGGTGCTTTACGTGTTTCTGGTATTGGCCCATGACCGGCGTCGCATTCTGCACTTCAATGTGACCGCCCACCCCACCGCAGAGTGGACGGGACAGCAACTGCGGGAGGCCTTTCCCTTTGACCAACTGCCGCGCTACCTGCTGCGCGACCGCGATGCTATCTTCGGCCAAGACTTCCGAGAACAAGTGCGAGACATGGGCATCCACGAAGTGCTGTCCGCGCCGCGCTCGCCTTGGCAGCGAGCGTATGTAGAGCGGGTGATTGGTTCCATTCGGCGCGAGTGCCTTGACCATCTGATCGTGTTCAACGAAGCCTCGTTACGACGAACCCTCAATTTGTATTTCGCTTACTATCACCGATCGAGAACCCATCTCTCGTTGGGGAAGGACTCGCCCGAGCCACGACCGATTCAGTCGCCGGCAGTGGGGCCAGTGGTGGCCGTCCCGCATGTCGGCGGACTGCACCACCACTACGAACGCCGGGCCGCCTGAAAGAACCCGAAGCTACCGTGCTATGCGCCGCCTCTGCTCGGCTTTTGAAATCTGTCTCCGAACTACGCTCCTTTGCACACGCGTACATCCGCGAATTTCGTTCACCAGACTTGAGCAGGTCGGCAAACTGCTTGAGCTTCACGGTTGGCCTTGGGGAATGACATCCGCAATAAGGCGCACAGGATTTTCGTTAGGGACAGTCACGGCTTATCGTCCCCTTAACATCCCCAGATTTCTTATGCGCCGGCAATGAGAACTTCACGAAGCCTTGCACGTCAGGTACTCCCACGCACGTCCTCCATTCCCTACAGGCAATCCCTCAGTCAAAAACCTTTGGGTTATGAGGGGAAATCCACCCGCTACACCGAACTACTCCAGCCAACTAAGTACAACGAAACAATGGGAAATCCAGCTCGCGCTGTCGGCTCACTTTGGGCTGCTTTGGCAGCAGTTCACGGACAGAAAACGGACAGCAGGAAGCGGAGGCGTCTTGTGTGTCCCCGGCCTTGATAAACCGCCCGCTCGCGCTAACCCTTCCCATCGCTCAAAACGAATAACGGTATTCCACTCTGAGTATGTTTTTATACCAATCCGCGGATGTGACCGGAAATCCGTAACCGACGTACACAGAGTTGCGAACATGGAACGACATTCTCGCTCCCAGCTTGAGATTGACGAAATTTGTGCCGCTGGCGCTCGCGGCGGGCGGCACTGTACATGTCAGACACGTCTCAAATCCACCCGTGACACTCCAACCTATTCAATTCGATCACCGGGGCCAAGCTGAAGGTATTGTGTTCGATGAGCCGATAGCTGGGTCCGATGCCACAGAAGAAAATGTTGCCCGCAAATCCCTGGGAACCGGTGGTGGGAAGTCCCGCGGACCCGCCGATCGGAAGCTAGCCTCCCAGCTCACCCTCAAGCTCAAATTTGTGGCTAAACTACTCATAATACAGCAATGAGCACCGGTGCACGTCAGGGCTCCCTCGAGCGAAATGCCCCCACATGCCACCCCGCTCTTTCGGCTCAACTCCGCCCCGCGCTGCCGGTCGAAGGATTGGGCGCCATGGAAGCCAGGTGCCCGCGAGCTAGTCTCCAAGGATGGCTTTGAACCGTCAGCCTGCTTGGGAGGGACTGTGATCGTCACGGTATCGGGTTGCGTCCAGATCTCCTTGCCGTCGTTCATTTCGACTCGGTTCATCGTGATCTTCATGCTCTCCGCCGACACCTCAGCAAGCAGGTAGTGATAATTCACAGTTGTGCTCTGGAAGAGGTCACTTCGGCTTCTCTCAATGGGATAAGCGTGCGCTCCTCCCCCGCCCGTCACAAAGTACGTTACTCCGCCGTGCTGATGGCGTTCGTAGTTGTGAACGTGCCCGGAAAAGACCACGAAGCGTGCACGAGTATGAAGCTGGTGCTCTTCAAGCACAGTGGCGAACTCTTTCTCGTCCGAACGGGCCGAGTGTCCCCCGCCGTATCTCTCCTCGTCGGAGGAGCTGGTGTAGGCCGGATGATGGAGCACAATAAGAACGAATGCCACATCCCCTGGAAGACTCTGCAGTTTCTGATTTATCCACGCGCCTTGACTACCCTTAGTCTCACCCAGAGAACTGTCCAACACGAGCATCAGGCAATTCGCCAGACGCACTGAATAGTACCGGCTGCCGCTTATGTCAGGAAAGCGCTTGAAGTAGTTCGAAAGCGCAGTCGCTTCGTTGCCGTGCAGATCATGACTGCCTAATGCGGGATAAATTGTGATCTTCTCCTCCCGCCATGCGCTCGTTTCCGAATCCCACACCGCCCAATCGTTGGCATCGTCGCCCCGGTAAACGATGTCACCTCCAATGGAGATAAACGATGGCTTAATTTTCGCGATGGCGCGCACGATGGCCTGCCGAATCTCAGAATTGGCAACGCGTGAACTGGACGAGTGGGTGAATCGGGTATCGCCGAACGCGACGAAACGGAACGGAACGGAGACTTCTTGTCGAAGTTCGGACGGCGTATTCGGAGACGGAGCGTTGTGGGCACGAGTGACGCGAAACGCTGTAACTAACACGAGGATTGCTGCCAACGGCCAGACCTTGCGCCACGCCAGAGTCATCATCTTCTTCGTGCAATACCCCTCGACTGTCGAGCATACAAACTTGAGCCGGCGATGTAAAGCCCGCCAATACGCCACAACATGATGACGAAAAGGTTGGAAACGTGCACTGAGAACACACGACGAGCTACAGCAAGCACGAGAGCGATCCACGCATTCATCTAAGCGCGAGCGCGGGAGTCAAGGGCTCTTCGCGCGAGGTCGACGTAAGCTTTGCTTACCGCTTTGGTTGCCTCGTGGAACTCGTCGAAGTTCTCTTGGATGGCAGCCACGTAGCCATGAGATTGTGTTTGCCTCCCATGTGCAGATCCAAGAACCTACGCATCGTAGCGCGCGAGGTCCACTACGAACTCCCGGCGACTCTTCCTTTGGCTGCTATAAGGCACGTCGATCAATGAGACCTGCTTCTGGCGTATCCAAAATCGCAACGGCTGGCATTGAGCCTGTTGGCTTACAACTGGGGGAATCTGTGGCGTCGGCTCGCATTCCCCCAGAGGATTGAGAATTGGTCGCTGACGAGTTTGCCGCAACGACTGGTGAAGACGGCGGACGGCTGGTGAAACATGCGCGTTCTACTGGCTACTGCTGGCGGAAGGGCATCTGAACCGGCGCCGGTTCAGAGCGATGCTGGGCCGGATCGCGCTGCTACCGATACCGACGGGATAGGTCGATCGTGGTCCAACGGCAGCGGAATCCGCCTATAAGCTGGTTGGGGTAAGGAGAGGTGTTGCAAGAGTAGGCCACAAATGGGGCAATTTTTGGGCTGTACTGGTGCGGATGGAAGACCGTCGGATGTGCTCCGATAAAAAAATCGTTTCACGGTGTCGCGGACGAGACGGGTGTACTATGGTGCGGGTTTCGAGGCCAAAAAAGAAATTCCGGTTCAACCTGTCCCTGGTAATCCAGCAGTTGCTGGGCAAGGGCACGCCGCGAGGTCTGCTAGGACTCTCGGCGGACGCGTTGCTGGCTTTTCGGCGGCTCTGGAGGCTCCCAGAACGAGCATTCGTCCCGATGCTGCTAGAATCGGTGATGGCAACTTTGCTGGGGGGAAAGGTCATGCTCTTCGTTACCCTTCACGGCGGCAAGCCTGAACAAGACCCACACAAGAACAATGTGCATGCCCACGACAAGGACGGCAAGAAGATCACTTCCTCCGTGCTGGAAGACACGGAGGGCGTGACACTAAATGAACTCCGTGGCATCTACGTTGTCGGAAGATATCTCTACGTGGCCAACGCCAACAACACGCAGAATAGCGTGCTCTGCTATGAGGGGTCAGAAACGAAATACAACTTCGTGGGCAAGTTTGTGTCGCGCGATACCTGCAAAGGCATATTGCATCCGTTTGACCTCACGTTTGACGGCGCGGGGCACTGCTACGTATCGAGCCAAGATACCAACGTGGTCACCCGCTTGAAGGTCTCGGCGGACGGCAAGATTGGGACGCCTGCGCCCGTGGCTCCGGCGCTTCCCGCGCACGGGAAGTTCCTGCCGGGGACTTTCGTGGCGTCGAGCGTTGGCAACTTGAGTGAGCCGACGACAGCCGTTCCGCCTCCGTTGGGACTCCAGTACTCCGCAGAAGGCGAGAAGAAGCATTCCGTTCGTGGGATCGTGTGGGCGAACAACGCGCTTTATGTGGTCGACCAGCCAGCGGGCAGAGTGAAGGTCTACGACCAGGCCGGGAAGTTCTTGGGACAGAGCAACGAGGTCAAGGAGCCCGTACATCTCCTGGTGCAAGACGGCAACTTGTATGTCAGTGGCGGGAACGAAGTGCTGACTGGGAAGCTTTCTAAACCTGCCGGTGATTTCACGCTATCAGCGATCCCAGGCCTGCGAGTCAAGAACGGCGGCGGGATGGCGTTTACCGACTCAGGACATTTTTGCATCGCGAGCCGCACAGAAAACTTCATTCTGAAGTTTGATGCAAACTTCAAGCCGATGAAGTTTGAATGCAAACTGCCTGACAATATCGAGTTTCTGCTGCACGTTTGACACGCGAGGCGCAAGCTTATCGCTCCAGTGTCTCCGTCCTCGCCGCCTGTAAAGCGGAACCTAACTTGCTGAATCAACCGGACATCCGGACATATTGTGGGCTAACGAGACCGGAAGCGCCGGAAGCGTCGGCCACTTGACAGAGCCTCGCCCGCGGGCGTACCGTTCCCGACATTAACCACGTAAGGCGTAGCTAGCCCTTCACGCGACACAAAGGAGAAGCACCATGAGCCCCAGTTTTCCAGCTGCTTCAACCTTAGGCACTCCAGATTCCACCGGACATAAGAGGCCTTCGTGCCCACTAGCGAACGCACAGAATACCCGGCCGGGCAATTCTCGCGGGTGGTTCGCTTCTTTTTCCGGCCGCACCATGGTTTGGCAAGTTCCGCTGCTCTTTCTTATCATGGTCGGCGCCCTAGGGGGCAACGTGCGCGCTCAAGACGCGCAGCCTAAGCCCGACGCCCCGAAAGTGCAGAAGGCATTTTATACTCCGAAAGACCGCCTCCACGCCATGCACGACGCGGCCCTGTTCGCTCCCAGGGCAGTAGCCGATGCCGATATCATGGAGGGCCCGGCCCAGAACAAAAAGCGGTTTCAACTTCATCTCAACGACAAAGTGATCTGCGACTTCGAGGCACCGGGCTCGACGATGGGCGGCAACACCCCCAAGTTCTCTTGTAAGATTACCAGCGTCGAAAGCGCCAATGGCCAGGTCCAGACCTTGACCGCTGATATGGAGGAAGAGCCCGTCAAGGTCAAGTTCGGGGCTAACGACAACGAAATTTATGCGGAAATGGTTTCCACACGGCTGATGTGGGCCTTGGGATACTATGCTGACGCGTGGTTCCCGGTCCGCGTGGAATGTCACAATTGCCCCGAGAACCCGATGTCGGGTTCAGGAGCAACCGGGACGCGCACCTTCGATCCCGCGACCATTGTTCGAAAGTTTCCCTGGCACAAAATGACCGAAGCCGGCAAGGATGAGGAGGGGTGGAGCTGGAAGGAGTTGGATACCGCCAATGGCCGCCCGACCTACGAAAGGGACGGCCTCAAGCTGATGGCCGCCTTCATCCAGCACAGCGACAACAAGCCTCCCCAGCAGCGTCTGGTCTGCCACAATGTGGATGTGAACACCAAAACGCAGCCCTTCACCACGACTTGCGATACGTCCGTCATGCTGGTGCAGGACGTCGGCGCAACCTTGGGCACCGGCGGCGCGTTCACCAGCAATAACTCGGCAAAAATGAATCTCAAAGGATGGACCAACCAGAAGCTCTGGAACAAAGTTGGGACCGAGGGCGCACCCAAGCAATGCCAAGCCGTGCTGCACAAGAGCTTGACGGCGAAGGATGGCCTGAGTGATCCGACGATCAGCGAGGAAGGGCGGCGTTTCGACGCCGGCCTGATGTGCCAGCTCTCCGACCGTCAGATCGAAGATCTCTTCAGGGCCGCGCGCGCGGCGCAAATGCCCGAGTATCACAACAGCGATGGCAGCTTCAAGACTGGCGTCGTTGAGGCTTCCGTCGTGCAGCAGTGGGTGATAGCGTTCAAGCAGAAGCGCGAACAACTCGCGGCAGGGCGTTGCCAGTGGAAGGAGAAGCCGGCTGACCTCAGCGTAATCGACAACCCGGCGGGCCTGGCGACTGTACCGAATTTCTGCTCAGCCAAGCCTTTCTGAGAGCGCAAGATTGGACACGAGAAGCGCGGCTCGCGGATGTACGCGAGCTCGTTCAATTGGGCGACCAAGAACTACACTGAAAGCCGTGGCTGCGCGGTCGTCACCAAACACGGCAGCGAAGTAGTGGAGATCATCGACGGCTCCAAAGCCGATTGGCGCCGCAACCTTTGACCCCGGGCGTGGTCTCCCTCTCCCTCTTGGCATGATCAACCCTGTGATATGCTCTACGGCAATCAGCACGGGTTTGTGCAGCTTACTCACCTCGACGACCGCAAACCTCGCACCCTCGTCGTTCGTGGTGATGCCTAGAACTGGTTTCATAAATAGGTTCGGCCTCAAGGCAGGCTGTGGTTACCGAAAATTCCGTCCAATCTGAAAACACAGGGGTTCCGATCATTCGTGAGATCATGGTGGCTACCACGATGAGCTGTGCCTGGCGAATTGTTACGGGGGAGCCGGTTTTACCGATAAACGCGCTGCGAAAGCGGGCGGAGTCTCACTTTCGGGACGCACCCGTTAGCAGTTAGACGATAGGAGCCGCGCAGCACGCTGCGATGGAGAAACTCCGAATGATTTCTTGAAAGTTTTGCCGAGGTTGGCCGAATATCGCAGCGAGCGCGAGTCTTGGACAAATCAGGCAGCCAGCGGCATCTGATAGAGGGCC
>Ga0208478_1000254_pt1 | contig 20151 bp, 17 predicted proteins | sample NGESurdeep072012_5_FD_184462 | JGI IMG/M metagenome (GOLD analysis project Ga0208478, IMG submission 184462) | Arctic peat soil microbial communities from Barrow, Alaska - NGEE Surface sample 415-2 deep-072012 (SPAdes) | ecosystem: Environmental > Terrestrial > Soil > Wetlands > Peat ...
TGCTGAAGACAATGTTGAAGATGAAATGATAAAGCGGCAGATTCAGAAAGATGTCAGGAAAATGATAAGCCATTTGCCCGATGACCAGAGAGAGGTGGTAATCCTCAGGCACTATGCAGGTTTAAGCTTTAAGGAAATCGCTGATATAACTGATGTTAGCATAAATACAGCCCTTGGCCGAATGAGATATGCCCTGATCAATATGAGGAGAATAATGGTCGAGAAGAAAATCAGTCTGACCATAAATTGAAAGGCTCTGAGGCATAACGGCATAAAGATATAAGTATTGCCATTCCTTTCATTGATTCATTAAACCGTTGAGCCACTGAGTCGTTAAGATATTAATCGATTACCTGAAAAATATATTATTAGGTTTACAATAATACAAACACTAGTACCGTTTTCATACAAATTGAAAACATGAAGCCTATGGTACTAATTTCTACTCCTTTAATCACATTCCGGGATATCAAAGTTAAAGACATAGATCTTATAGAAGATGCAATGGGTTTAAACACTGAATTCAGTGATGTGATTAACCTACTCCGGCAGATAAATGCCGTTCCGGAGAGATGTTTGACAACGAGCCTGATAAAAAAGATCAGGAAAATAGTTTAAAAGTTCGCTAAGATAGGCTGTCTCAAAAGGACAGCCTATCTTTTTAGTATTAAATAATAAATATTTTTTTTGTTTAAATGAATTTAAAATAATATCTTTGTGATATTAATATAATATCATATCCTATGAAACAAGAATTTATTGTAAAACCCATTTCGGGTTATTTAGCCGTTCTGATGGCAGTTTTATTCATCGGAGGTGCAATTGCCGGATTCGCATACGAAATAATCTGGCTTGGTGCAATTCTCACATTGCTGTTTATCTTCATAGTCATTGGATTCACAGTTGTAGATCCGAACGGATCATGCGTTATGGTTTTATTCGGTGCATATAAGGGTACAATAAGGGAGAATGGATTCTTCTGGGTAAACCCTTTTTATATTAAAAGGAGGATATCTCTCAGGGCCCGGAACTTTAACAGTGAACCAATAAAGGTCAATGACAAAATCGGTAACCCAATCAAAATTGGACTTGTCCTGGTCTGGAGAGTTGCCGAGACTTATAAAGCGGTATTTGATGTGGATGATTATCAGCATTTTGTATTAGTACAAAGCGATGCTGCTCTTCGTAAGCTTGCCGGATTATACCCTTATGATAATTTTGAGGACCACGAAGCTGTCATAGCTTTAAGAAGCGGAGGAGAAGAGGTAAACAATGAGCTTGAAAAAGAGATAAGAGAACGGCTACAGATTTTTGGTATTGAAGTTATTGAAGCCAGGATCAACTATATTGCTTATGCTGAAGAGATTGCAAATGCAATGTTGAGACGACAACAGGCTTCAGCAGTTGTATCTGCCCGCTTTAAAATTGTAGAAGGTGCAGTTTCAATGGTTGACATGGCCCTGGAGCAACTCTCTCTTAAGAAAATTGTGGATCTGGATGAGGAGAAGAAAGCTGCAATGGTAAGCAATCTGATGGTTGTTCTTTGCGGAGATAAAGATGCCACTCCTATTGTAAATACAGGAACTTTGCATTCATAATATGAGTGAGAAAAAACCATTTGTTCTCAGGATTGACCCGGAGAAGCTGAAGTCTCTGGAGAAATGGGCTGCAGATGAATTTCGAAGCACCAATGGCCAGATTGAATATATTCTTGATCAGGCTCTTCGGAAATCAGGCAGGTGGAAAACAAATTCAGAAAACATTAAAAAACAGGATTTATGATCGAGGAACAGGTTTTAAGATACACCTGCCCAAAGTGTGGCAATAAAGAGTATGAAATTGGTGAAATGTGGACGAAAGGAAGCCTCTGGACAAGCTTTTTCGACTTTTATAGCAGGAGATTCACTTTTGTAACATGCAAGAAATGCCGTTTCACGGAAATTTATAAAGTTACCAGGAAGAAGCTGGCAGAGACAATTAACTTCATGTCGGAAAGAACGCGCATTCACTGATTAATAAAGTATATGGAATGGCAGGCAGCAACGCCTGCCGTTTCTGCTCTAAACCGGCTGCGTCCCATGTGAACAGGGAAAAAATCCTTGTTCGTTGCAAGATCTATTTCTTCCCTTGTGAAATCGCCTTCAGGTCCAATAAGAATTACCGCATTGGACTTTTTTGTGTAGACATCAGAAACTTTTTGCCTTTCACTTGCTTCATTACAATGAGCGATCATTTGGATTCCCGTTAAATCCTTGTTTACGAAGTCTTTGAAACTGCTTGGTTCATTCAGGACTGTTTTTGTTGCTTTGAGTGATTGTTTCATTGCTGAGATGATAATATTATTGAGTCTTTCTCTCTTTATTACCCGCTTTTCAGTATTCCTGCATATCAGCGGGGTAATCTCATCTATACCTATCTCAACACTCTTTTCAATAAACCATTCAAATCGTTCCGGATTCTTTAATGGTGAGATACCAATATGAAGCCTGTAATTTCTTTTTTCGAAATCTGTTATACTTCCTGTAATTTCTATAATACACTTATTTTGGTCAGGGATGCTGATGATTCCTTCATAAAGATTCCCTTTACCATCAATCAACCTGACACTGGCACCTCTTGCCATTCTTAATACCCTGATTAAATGCTTTGACTCTTTTTCGTCAAGAGTGTATGTGTCCCCGTTTATATCAGGTGCATAAAATATCTGCATTGGAATCAATTTGTACAAAATTAGGGAATTTGGGTATATCTTCGCAAACTATGGTGAATTCCTTGAAGTTTCTACTCCCCTTGCTTCCCATTTGAGGGATTGGGGGGTAATAAACAGGGAATATGAGAGCTGTTAATCAGGAGGATGAGGCAACTAATTTTTGTGAATATTAGTAATTTAATAATTATACCTGTAAAATTTATGAAGATTGGTCTTCTTTCGGATACGCATGGATGGATTCACCCGAGGCTTTTTGATCATTTTGCAGGATGTGATGAAATATGGCATGCAGGTGATATCGGCAATATTGAAACTGCTGATAAATTAGCCGCCTTCAAACCGTTTAAGGCTGTTTATGGCAATATTGATAATAGCCTCATCAAGTCAGTTTATAAAGAGAATATGATTTTTAAGGCTGAAGAAACCTGGGTCTGGCTCACTCATATTGGAGGAAGCCCCGGTCATTATGACCGGAAAGTATTATCCGCAATAAATGAAAATCCTCCTGATCTTTTCATTTGCGGGCATTCGCACATAGCTAAGGTTATATACGATAAAAAAGCCGGATTTTTATATATGAATCCGGGTGCAGCCGGGTATACTGGTTTTCATAAATATATGACGGCAATCAGATTTCAGATAGATGGGAAGAGTATCCACGATCTTGAATTGATTGAACTGGGAGAGAGAGGCAAAATCATTTTATAAGACCATTAACGTCTCCTGAATTATCTTCGGCTTTATTCTCCGTCATCCTCTGCAGGAACTTGTCAAGCCTGTCCTCAACTGCAATCATATATGTATAGGGTACTTTTATTGTTGATTCCGGATCTTTCCTGTCATTCAGTTTCGTTTTGGTAATAATTGTATTGTAATTATTGTTTCCCGACTGTGTCATCATCACACCTTTGAAATACGAGAAATAATACCAGGTAGATGCATCTGGTTTAAGGTAGATATCGAACATATCGCCCGATCTTCTTCGCTGGATCTCGATATAGCCGTCGACATAAACATTTATAGGTTGTGAGCCTATAAAACCGATGCCGATTTTACCGCTCGACCGGAAAGACGAAGTAGATTCATTCCAGAATAGTTTTACATCGTTGAGCAGGAGTTCGTAAGTAAACTCTTTTGGAAGGTTCTTTGATGTGCCAAACAGATCCATCTCCTCCTTTAACTGAGATGCAACATTCACTCCCATAAGATCCTTCATACCCTTGTTATTCAGATCTGTATTCAGATTAACAGGTTTAAGGGAAGGTATAAATCTAATCTCATCCGCCATAACCCTGAGTGCTTCGGCTGAAAAATGAAAGTCCAGGGCAACGATAGCATCAATATTAACATTTCCGGAATCTATAGAATGAATTACTTTGCCTGCACCGGTCAATTTAACCAGGTCGAGTTTTGTTCCGAAATTTATATTTCCCTCTCCCGATAATACGCAGAAGTTCTTATCAAATGCGATCATATTTCCGGGAAGAGTCTGATCAATCAGCTTTTCGCGGGAAGCGATTAAGTATCTTCCTTTAGCTTTTTCATAGTAAAGCCAACCATTGGAATTCACCAGGGCAACATCGGTCCAGGATTTTTGTGCCGAAAGGAAAGCCGGGTATATATGAATAGAATCAGTATTTAAGAAAGAACCTGAAAAAACAAGATTATCATTAATGTCTCTTGGCTTATCACTTACAGGGATCAAAACATTTTTTGGATCGATCAGTGATTTGAATTTAATTGAATAACTCTCGAGTGTCCTGCAGTTATGCAAAACTCCGGCAGCTCCTGTAAACATAAGATTATCAGCTCTGGCTGAGAGTGCAACATCACCTGTAAAGGAGAATGCAGGACTCAGCAGGAATTTTTGAGATACAGGAATATAACCTCTCGCGTTGGTTGTTGCCGTGTCGACCTCCAATTCCGGAAAATTAATATGCTGGATCTCTTTATTCTCATCAACATAATCGTATACGGCACTGCCGGTATATCGTTTTGTCGATTCAATATCAATCTTTCCGGAATGCAATATATGTCTGTGGTTCAGAGCAATGATAGCGTTTTGCATCTGTTCTATTTTGGCTCTTCTTTTAATTACTATTCTCCCGTTTTCAGGTTGAATAAGTGCATCAGCAATATGAATATAATTTATGTTTTCCGCTTCAATATATTCCTGGTCAAGATGATAGCTTCCTTTCCATGATGAAAAAGCGACTGTGTCGGAAATATTGTTTGTCGCAAAGAAGGTTGGTTTATCAAGTCTTGCGAAGTCAAGCTTAAGGAGCTTATCAGTTGTTAAGAGCTGAGTGTTCGACTTTCCCTTTTGTTCCATACCGAGCACATGGTTTTCCATATTGTATGAAAAATCTGTCATTTTACAGATATACTGAATCTCAGGGAATTTTACCACTGACGAATCAGTATTCAATCTGAAATGTGCCATTCTGAGGCCAAAATTGATCTCGGTGTTTGCATTTTCAGCAATAAAAGAGTATCCGTTTGTTGAAAGCGATTTCAGCGTATAATCAGCAGTATCGGCTTTTATTGAATTTGAAGCAAAACTGAATAAATTAGAAGTGATCCTTGAATCAGTTAAATTAACTATTCCTGTCCCATTTAGTTTTGCAGGCGACAGATTTAAACTACCATCAAGAGTTGTTCCGTTTTCAAACATATTAAATGTTTTACCGGTTGCATTGGTTGCAATCCATTCATCTTTCTTAGTAAGCCATTTAATAGCAACATCCTGGCTGTTAAGGACAGGGAATAATCCGGAAGAGTCTTTTTCAGTATTGAATACGGAGGCCTGAGTGATCATTGAATCGGGAAAGAATTTGAATTCATCAGAGACTGTTGTTGAGGTCAGATGCTTCATAGAACCGCTCCCTGTAAGTCCTTTGTTACTCATGCTCAGAGAACTGTATAATTTTCCCCTGCTACCATAGACCTCAATTCCTTCAGGGGGAATGGTCATATTAAAACCCAATGAATTATTTTCCTGTATAACAAGATATTGCTTCATCGGTTTGAGAATATTACCCGCCACAAATTCTCCCGAAAGGTTCATATCCTGGTTTGAATAATGATCTATGTTTTCATAAGTGAAAGGATCTACTTTGAAATAGAAATCCTTCTGTTTATAGACTCCTTCAAGACCGGGTATCTTATCATAAAAAATATATGAGTAAGCTGTAGCATTTAAGATCGGATATTGTTTAAGGCTTTTTAATCCGGATTTGTTATCTGGTTTATCGATATAAAGTTCTGCAGTTCCCAGCTGTATAAGGTTATCTACATCTTTAATAATTGGATTACCCATCTTATCCTTCTTCTCGGTCTCGACAGAAATTTTAATGGAATCTATTTTTTGAAGTCTGATCTTAAATGTATCATAGCTGAACGAGAATTTATGCCCGAATACTGTAAATAAACCTGCATCAACGACGCCATCAAAGCTTATACCTCTGTTTTTCCCGATAGTAAGTTCTTTATTATAAGGATAAATTACAATCTTCTGGGAATCACTCAGAAGAACACCGGATACTCCATATATTGTCAGTCCATATTTTTTCAGATCAAGAATGGCATTGTCTGTAGGAGCTTTTGTTTCGCTGACAATATTGATAATATCATAGTCCTTCTTTTTCGCATATGAATCGAGGAAATCCTTTGTTTTTTTCTTTATTGTGATCTCATTATTTGTCCTGTCATAGTAGATAAAACCCTTGTTAGCCATATCAATGCATAATCCTGTAACTGCTTCTATGGGCTTATCAAGCCATCGGGCAAATTCTTCTACCGGAAAGGTCTCGGAATAAAACCATTCCGAAAATTTTATAAGACGGTTGAGGGGATGGTAATTATCGAGCCCCATCAGTTGCAAAAAATAGTCTGAATTGAAGAAGGAAGATGATTCAAATTGTGCCCGTCCGAGAGAAGCGCCTCTTGCATGTGAAAGAATAATTTTCGATTGGTTCATATTCCAAGACAAATATTCAAAATACATGTCGAGTCTGTGAAAGGAATCAAAATATGGGCTTTTTGAGACAGGATTGCTTGTACGGAAGAGATTTACCTGTCGGGTTTCAGTAAAGTAAGAAAACCCCAGGTTTGAATGGTAAATTGAATCTTTATCAAGGTAAAGCGACATAGCAGCTTCGTGGCAGCTTAACCCGGTTTTTGAGAAGAGAAACTCTTTTGAACGGATTCTGAGATAAAGAGTATCATTTCTTAAAAGAGTAATTTTCGCCAGGGCTGCATTTTTGCCTGTTCCCTTTACATTCGCTCCTTCAAATGCAAGTCCCCCTTCATAATTAACCCCTTTATAGAGGTTTTTAATCTTGAATTCTTTTGTGTAAGTCTCAAATCGAGGATAGTTAGCTTTATCCTTGTCAGTAAAGCTGATTGCCTGGTCGGCAAGTAATCCTGCGACCGGTTCTTTAAAATAGATATTATGTGTGAGTCTCGCAGAATCAACTGCGAAACTACTTTTTGTCATATTAATTGAATAATCAGTGAGTTCAGCAAAAACATCTTTACGGGAATATCCGGCTTTTTCCCAGGTAACGATACCTCTCGTACCTTTGAATTGCTGAAGTCCAGGATAATAGTTTCCGGTGACATTATATAGTTCAGTACTGTCTTTTTGCGTATAGCAAGTTAAGGTAGCATCTGAAACAGTAACATAAACAACAGTATCATACAAAAATTTAAGAGTATTATTTTTTACTTTCCATTTAACACTTCCCGATTCAGAAAGCACATTCTCTTTGACCATCAGGCTGCTATTCTTAAAATATTTGTCGATATTATCATTTGTAAACGTCTGAGTGGATGCTATATCACTTAAACCCTTAAGCCAGTTTGTGAAAAATACAATATCGCGCTTATATACGATGAAATAATTCAGGGTCAGAAGAAAATCATTGAAGTGGGGAACAGGTCTTATTTGTCTTGATGAGAGAAGGTTTGATATATTTATTACCTTATCCATGATTTCAGTGCTGAAAGCAGTACTGTCCCATCTGGAAAGAAATGTATTCAGGTTAGCAAGCTGATCGATACTAAGGTTGGGTCCCATAAATGCTGTCAGTTCCGTTCTGAACTTTGTACGATCTCCTGAAAATGCCGATTTGGCCTGGGAATACAAATAGCAGGGAATTAATACCTGCATCACAAAACTCAGAATTATCAGCTTTTTTAACATAAGGTAATCTTTAATCAACCTTTTTTTGTCCCCTGCTTTTTTACCCACCATTGGGGTCTATTTAATTGCTTCCACAATTGCTGTGAAATCCTCTTTCTTAAGAGCAGCGCCTCCAATCAAACCTCCATCCACATCAGGTTTAGAGAAGATTTCAGCAGCATTTGATGGTTTGCAGCTGCCACCATAGAGAATCGGCAGTTTCTTAGCGCAGTCATTGCCATATTTTTCTTTAACCAGATCGCGGATATATTTATGCATCTCCTGAGCCTGGTCGGGTGATGCGGTCAATCCGGTCCCAATAGCCCATACGGGTTCATAGGCAACAACAATCATATCCATCTGGTCCGCAGTCAGACTGAATAATCCTTCCTCCAATTGTCTTCTGACAATCAGAAAATGTTGTTCTGCTTCCCTTTCTTTCAATACTTCACCTATGCAGAATATAACCTTCAATCCGCTGTTAATAGCAAGCAATGTTTTCTTATTCAGAAGTTTATCATCCTCGTGATAATAAGTTCTCCTCTCAGAATGTCCGATTATAACATATTGAGCACCGGTACTTTTTATCATCCAGGCTGAAACTTCACCTGTAAAAGCTCCGGATGCTTCAGATGCACAGTTTTGAGCACCAAGGGCTACCTTCCCGTGTTTAAGAATTTCAGCCACACCAGGCAGATGTATAAAGGGTGTGCATAAAATTACCAATGCCTTTTCCGATGGAGTCTCCTTAAAGTACTTCTCAATCGATCCTGCGAACTTCAGGCCCTCTGCCAGATCCATATTCATTTTCCAGTTACCGGCAACAATCTTCTTTCTCATATAAATCAAAGTTTTAAAATGTAATAATATTTAAATGTATTAAAAAATAAGTACTTAAAGTGATCTAAAGTTTAGAGTGCCTAAAGTTGAAACTTAAATTATTTATTTACAACTAAATGTTTCCCAAACCATTCCTCTCCAGGAACATTTGCCCAGGACCATTTTCCAAGAATAGTCCCATCTTTAAGTAAAATGTACCCCGGGTTTGCCCGTACCATGGTTTTCAGGGTAGTCTCATCAGTGGAACAGAATACTAACCCATTCTCATAACTTCTTACCTCTTCTGTTCCTGAAGAGGTCAATATATAAAAGCTGATGCCGTTCGTCTTACAATAATTGCCAAGTTTAAATCCTTTGGATAAATGGTTCTTTCCTGCTTCCGAAAGTTTTTTTGAAATCATGAAAACGGTATAGCCCCGGAAAGTTAATATTTGTTGAGTAAGATCCTGTCCACTAAGGGAGCTAATTATGAAATCGTGTATGGGAGGTTTATATCCTCTTTTTACAAGAACCGATTTCTGATCAACAAAACTCCAGGTTGAATCATTAGCCGGATAGTTATTAAGATTGAAATCCTTTTTGATCCCGTTTTTTTCATATACAAAAGTTGTCCGGTACTTATCAACCGGAACACCTTCCGGGACAACCATTTTATCGGAAATCTTTACACCTGTTTTGTATGGCAGAAAATCGATTACAGGCAGATATCTGAGATTTGCGAGTGAAAAAATAATGAAGAGAACTATGAATATGGAAATTACAATCCATTCAGTAGCTCTATTAAAATGTCTTTCAATTTGGCCACTGCCCTTAATAATGACTATTAAAAAGAAAACTAATACAATGTTCTTCCCGAATGTCTGCCAGTTGGAAAGATGGATTGCATCTCCGAAACAACCACAGTCAGAAACAGGATTTGTCAGTGCAAGAATAAAGGTGAGAGGAGTAAAGATTACAAGAAGAATCAGAACGCCCCAGATTCCTGATTTCTTCCTGAAACCTGTGAGTACAGAAAAGCCTGCAATGAATTCAGCGGTACATAAAATGATTGCAAGAGGGAGGCTCAGATTACTCAAAAATCCGAGATTAAATGCATGAAAATAGTCATGAAATTTGTATGCAGTGCCAAGAGGGTCTATTGCTTTGACAACTCCTGAAAAGATAAAAACGAGTCCAATAATTATTCTGCTTGTGATCCTTAATATCTTCATTTCAGATGAGTTTTCTTTTATTGAAAACTTTTATGATATGATCAAATATTTCGGCAGGCGTAAGCATATCACCATTGTTGTTACTGCAGTCAATGACTGCAAGACGGTCATCCGATTCCGATACTCTCAGATAAATTTCCCTGACTTTTTTCTGAAATACCATATTTTCTTCGTGGATATCCCTTGTACCCTTTAGATAAGTCCTGTCATTTCCTGTTCTTGTTTTTGTCAAATTATTTTCTGTAAAAGCAAAAGGCACATCAAGGAAAATATTAAGGTCGGGTTTTGGTATTGCAAAATGGTTAAACTCAAGAGACAATATCCAGTGCATGAGTTTATCCTGGCTTGATGCTTCCTGTAGCTTGGCACATTGATAGGCTATATTGGAATAGGTATATCTGTCAAGGAGAACAATCTTACCTTCTGTTAACCAATTGCTTATCACTAGAGAAGCATCTTTTCTGTCTCCCGCATAAAGCATTGCCACAAGGTACGGATCGACATCATTCAGTGAGCCAAATTCTCCTCTTAAAAACCTTGCAATAAGCTCACCGAAGTATGGTGTTTCTGTTCTTGGGAAGTGCATATATTCACAGTCATAGCCATTTTTAAGAAAAAAAGTTTTTAACAGCTTAATTTGTGTTGACTTGCCGGCTCCGTCAACCCCTTCTATAACAAAAAGCTTCATCATTAATTGATTTCATTCAGTACAAATGTAATAACCACCGGGCAAAGATGGAAATGTATGGAGGGTTTAAATAATAATTTCGTTAATTTCGGCTATTCTTAAAAACCATGTTTCCGGAAAAACCGCGATATATTAATGCAGGGGGAAAACTCCTTGACCTTGAGATTCCCAAAGTGATGGGAATATTAAATATTACGCCTGACTCTTTCTATAAAGGGAGCCGTTATAACACAGACGCAGAGATTCTCAGAGCAGCAACAGTAATGCTGGAAGACGGGGCAGATATACTTGATATCGGTGGATACTCATCGCGTTCGGGGGCAAAAGATATCTCAATGGAAGAGGAGGGTAGCCGTGTTTTAAAGGCCGTAAAGCTGATAAGCAGGGAACACCCGGGAGCAATAATATCGATCGATACTTTCCGGGCTGATTTAGCCAGAGATGCTGTCGTTGAGTGCGGAGCACATATGATAAATGATATCTCGGGAGGGGAGGCCGACAACAAAATGTTTTCAATTGTTGAGAAGCTGAATGTGCCATATATAATGATGCACATGAAGGGCGATCCACGCACTATGCAGAATAAGCCGGTTTATGAAGATATTGTGGCTGATATTCTGAAATGGTTCAGCGAAAGAATCTTCAGATTAAAGTCTGCCGGACTTAAGGATATTATAATTGATCCGGGATTCGGATTTGGAAAGACTATCGATCATAATTTTGAACTTCTCAGACGGCTTTGTGATTTTTCAATAGCCGGATTGCCTGTTCTTGTAGGCATATCAAGAAAATCGATGATCTGGAAGACTCTTAATATTTCTGCTGATGGGGCTCTTAACGGAACAACTGCATTGAATGCAATAGCACTTTTGAATGGCGCTGATATTCTGCGGGTTCACGATGTTAAGGAGGCGGTTCAGACAGTAAAATTAATGCAAAAGATCAGGAATTCTGCAACTAATCGATGAGATTACCTTCAGTGAGCACGCATAGGTGCGAGCTCTCTGAAGGTTTCTATATTTTTAACGAATATTATTCAACCACCATGCCATTTCATATAACCATACTTGATATTATTGATATTGTACTTGTTGCCACTGTCCTATTCCAGTTATATCGGCTAATAAGAGGTACCGCTGCTCTTAGCATTTTCCTGGGGATATTTTTTATTTACATGTTCTGGCTTGTTGTAAAAGCACTTAACATGGAACTCATAAGTGCATTACTTGGTCAGGTTATCGGGGTTGGTGCAATAGCTCTTATCATTGTATTTCAACAAGAGGTCAGGAGGTTTTTACTTGTTATCGGAAACAAGTATATCACCAGAAGCAGGTTTTCTTTCAGCAGATTATTTTCCCTTGTAACAAATGAACCCGGAAGCCCCAGGGAGGCTGAGGAAATAGTCAAGGCATGTGAAAGACTGGCCTCTAAGAAAACAGGAGCTCTGATAGTAATTGGCAGAAAAAGCAGTCTTGATCTTTTTTCTGAAGGAGGTGAAATGCTTAAGGCTCAGATAAGTGCAGAGCTGCTCGAAACAATATTTTTTAAGAATACTCCATTGCATGACGGGGCCATATTAATTGAGGGTGGATTGATCCTTGCAGCCCGATGTTCCTTACCAACAACTGATCAGGTTATATTACCTCCCAGATACGGGATGCGCCACCGGGCTGCATTAGGGATGTCAGAACATTCTGATGCACTTATTGTGGTTATCTCCGAAGAGTCAGGTTTTATTTCAGTTGTTGATACCGGAAAGATCAGGGAAAACATTACTCCGAATGATCTGAGAAATATACTACTAATGGAGAAGGTCTGGTAAGAAGAAAAAGGGTAACCGGTTTGCGGTTTGCGGCACTTTTTATTAGAATCGGGTCTGAATGCCGCGTACCACATGCCGCATACAGCATGCCCTTTAAAATTTAATAGATGTTGCTTGATCTTAATCATTTTATAATGTAAATTTGATTAAATGATGTCTGATTAATAAATAAAGCTATGAGATCTAAATTTCTGAGACTGAACAGCCATGATTTTATCAAAGGGCTTATAGTAGTAATATTTTGCACCTTTATAACAGGATTTTACCAGCTTATTGCAAATGGAGGTATTATCAACTGGATAACAATTAAGCCGGTTATCATTGCAGCAATAGGTTCCGGAGTATCTTATCTGACTAAGAATCTTCTGACGAACTCTAAAGGTGAATTTATGAGGGGAGAAAGAGAATCTCAGCCCACTCCCATCCCCAGCTCCTTATAATGGTATTTGGTGAGAGGCCTTAAAAACTATACATCATCAATGTCTCAGCATCCTTAATATATATTTTATCTCCGGCAATTATGGGGTATGCATAAATTGGCGTATCGGAGACTTTATATTTAACAACTTCTGAATATGCTTTACTATCGGGTTTCAGAACTATCAGGTTATCTGTGCTTGTTAAACTGATAATGACTGAATTGCAGTCCACTATTGTTGAAAAGTCGCTGCTAACTACATTATCAATCCAGGCTGTTTGTCCGGTGGCTGCATTCACGCAGTAAATTCTTTTCTGATCTGTAAATCCATAGAGGAATCCATCTTTGAGAATGGGAGTGTTCCATTTTGCGCCAATTGCAGGATTAGTCCAGATTTCTTTTGTAACGTATTCATTACCTGATTTCTCTACCTTAATAGCTTTCATTCCGGTACCCTGACCTGTTAAATAAATAGTTTGTCCGTCAATATATGGGCTGACACAATTATAAAAGCGCTGCTGAACCGGAGTTGCAATCTGCCAGAGCTGTTTTCCGTCTGCTAAGTTCAGTGCCATAATGTTTTTTTCCGTGATTACTATCAGAAGCTTTTTCCCTTCAAGGGTCATAACCGATGGAGATGAGTAAGAAGGTCCCTCTCCTGACCATTTCCATTTTTCATTACCTGAATTCAGGTCATATGCTATTACCTGGCCATCATCCTTTTTTCCTATGTGCAGAATACACATTCCGTCAGTGATGATGGGAGATGTCCCTGTAAAGAAAGCCGGAAATGCATTCGTGGGATTTTCTTTTCTCCATAAAAGTTTCCCGGTTCCTGCGTCGAGGCATGATAGTATACCTGAGGCACCGAATGTCACTACCTTACCGTTTGAAATAGCAGGAGTGCCCCTTGGACCGGGATGTTGTGAAGCCGATGGCCCAGTAACAGCCATGGCAGCATAGGCGGATTTCCACAACTCTTTTCCTGTTGCTGCATCCAGACAAAGTACTTCCTCCTGATCACCCTGCCGTGTATTCAGATAAATTTTATTTTCTGAAAGTACCGGTGTTGCATCGCCAAAACCGACTGTAACTTTCCATACCTGTTTAAGTTCAGCCGGCCAGGTTGCAGGTGCTTTGAATCCTGTTACTTTGCTGTCGCGGTTTATTCCGCGCCATTGTGGCCAGTCCTGTGAAAAGGAATTTGTCGGGCTGAAAATAATGAGTGCGGCTATTACACTGATTATCAGATATGATTTTTTCATACTATATATTTTAATTGGTTTTAACTGTTTTCTGTAAATTTAATTTTTAATAAAATGAAATCCAATAATTATTTTTCAAACCAGGCAGAAAGGAATCAAATTGGTCCGATTCACTCCCGATGCGACCTGAAATGGTCTAATGCCAAAAGTCTATAGTCTCTATTGGAAGTGAAAAATAGAATGCAGCACCTTTATTCACTTCCGCCTCAGCCCAGGTTCTGCCGCTATGTCGTGATATTATTCTCCTGACATTGGAGAGGCCGATGCCTGTTCCCTCAAACTCATCTGTTGAGTGTAAACGCTGAAATACACCAAAAAGCTTCTGGGCATATCTCATATCAAAACCTACTCCATTATCACGAATGCAGAAAATAAGTTCTTTATCTTCTTTTTTATAATCAATTTGTATAATGGCTTCTTTTCTGGTTTTTGTGTATTTTATTGCATTATCAAGCAGGTTGACCCATACCATGCGTAACAAATTGTAATCACCATTAACTTCAGGCAATGAAGAAATATTAAAATCCACTTTTCTGTTTTCAATCAAGTGTCTGACTTCAGAAAGAGCATCATCTAAAACCTGGTTCATCTTCAGAGTTGACTTTTTTAACTCAATCCGGTTGGTTCTTGAGAGACTAAGAAGATCATCGATCAGCTTATTCATCTTTTTAGCTGAATCGGAAATTGTGTCAAGATAATTTTTGGCTTTTTCAGGAAGCTGAGCATAAAATTCTTCCTTAAGTATCTCCGCAAATCCATTGATGTGACGAAGAGGTGCACGAAGATCGTGTGAAACTGAATGGGAAAAGGCTTCCAGTTCCAGATTTACAATCTCGAGTTGAGCTGTACGATCAAGTATCCGTTGCTCAAGTTCTGAATTTAGTTTCAGAATTTCTTTTTCAGCTAGTTTTCTGGCTTCAATCTGTGTTTTCAGTTCAGTATATAAACGGCTTCGTTCATAGGAATAGATTATTGATTTAAGCAGTTTTTCTGAGTCCACCTGTCCTTTTATAATATAATCCTGGGCGCCATTGTTAACAGCTTTTACTCCTATCTCAGTATCATTTAACCCTGTAAGTATTATAATAGTGGTAAGTGCAGGGAAAAGGCCCATAAGTTTAGTTAAGGTTTCCAGCCCGCTGCTGTCTGGCAATCCAAGATCGAGTAAAATAATATCAAAGCTATTCTTTGAGATTTTAATTGCTGATTCTTTGAGGCTTAATGCAAGGTCGATATTAAACCTGATTAAATTCTGTTCTCTCAGGAGTTCCCTGATCATTCGCTCATCTCCTTTATTGTCTTCTACAAGCAAAATGTTGAGTTCGTTTTTCATTCAGGTAAGTTTAAATTAAACCGTCATCATTCATAAAAAATAAGATTATTTTCATTCAGGTAAGTTTAAATTAAACCGTCATCATTCATAAAAAATAAGATTATTTTCATTCAGGAAGGCAACTTCACGGTTTTCAGCCAGAAGTTTTGAATTCTTCCAAACACTTCTATGAACTCATTTAGGTCCAGCGGTTTGGTGACATAGCAGTTAGCATTAAGTTTATAGGATTCTTCAATATCTTTTTCAGAACATGAAATAGAAAGAATAACGACCGGGATTTTCCTCAGATTTTCATCAGATTTTATTTCAGCAAGAACCTGATGGCCATTGATTTTTGGCAGATTAAGATCCAGTAATATCAGATCTGGACGTGGTGATGACCGGTACATACCTTTATTATATAGAAAATCAAGTGCCTGCAAGCCATCCTCGACATGATAAAGAAAATGATTAATATTATTTTCATTCAGCGCTTCACGGGCAAGTCTTGCATCACCCGGATTATCTTCAACAAGTAAAATATTAAATGGAATCGTATCTGACATGTTTGAAGACATTGCTTTAATATTTTATATAAAATTCCATACTCTGAACTGACAGTTATTTAAAGAAGAAACTGGCCATATATTTCCGGAATAATTATTCATTTTTCCCATTTGGCAGTTTTACAATAGTTAACCAGAAGTCCTCAATTGATTTTACAACTTTCATAAACTGATCAAGATCGAGCGGTTTTGTTACATAACAATTTGCATGGAGGTTATAGGTTTTCAGGATATCCTCCTCGGCCTTGGAAATAGTAAGTATAACCACAGGAATCCTTTTAAGGTTATCATCATTTTTAATCTCTGCAAGTACCTCGCGGCCATCTTTTTTAGGGAGATTAAGATCGAGGATAATCAGATCGGGACGCGGCATTTTTGAATATTTGCCTGTTCGATACAGAAAATTTAATGCTTCAACACCATCTTCAGCTATATACAGGTTGTTTTTCAACTTACTTTCTTTCAGCGCTTCTTTTGCAAGTCTGGAATCACCGGGATTATCTTCAACCAGAAGAATCTCGATTGGATGTAATGACGATTCGTTTAGTTCCATTGTAAATTATTTAAAGTTTAATGTAAAACAAAATGTAGTTCCATTACCTGGTATCGATTCAAACCAGATTTTTCCACCATGTCTTTCTATGGTCCTTTTACATATTGCAAGTCCTATACCGGTACCCGGATATTCAATTTTTGTGTGAAGTCTCTGAAAAATTGTAAATACTCTGTCTGAGTAGGCTTTATCTATACCGATTCCGTTATCTGTTATTGAAATCTGGATTTTTTCATCAAGTGTTTTAGCTGAAACATTTATCCTGGGCGGGTCGGCTCCCCTGAATTTCATTGCATTGTCGAGCAGGTTCTGAAAGACTCTGACAAGCTGCACCTCATCGCCATATACAAACGGAAGATCATCATTTACTATCATTGCACCGGTTTCCTGGATCTTTTTTTGAAGATTAGCTATTGCATGACCGAGAACAGAAGAGAGATCAAGTTTTATAAATGGTTTGCCCCTTGTTGTAACTCTTGAATAATCGAGCAAATCATTGATGAGATGTTGCATTCTGTTTGCACCATCGACAGCGAAGAAAATGAAATCCTTTGCATCCTGGTCGAGTTGATCTTTATATCTCCTTTCAAGTAATTGTGTATAACTCGATATCATTCGCAGAGGTTCCTGAAGGTCATGTGAGGCAACATAGGCGAATTGTTCAAGTTCCTGGTTTGATCGTTTAAGATCAATTACAGCATTATCGAGCTCCTTAACTTTTTGTTCCAGCTCTTTACTAAAAGCTCTAAGTTGTTCCTGGGCTTCTATTACCTCATCAAAATCTGTATTGGAACCGAACCATTTGATAATATTCCCGTTAGAATCGCGCATAGGCACTGCTCTGGTTTTAAACCAGTGATAAATACCATCATTTCTTCGGATCCTGAATTCAATATCGAAACTACCTCCGGTTTTCACTTTTTCCATCCAATCTGAAACAGTTTTATCTCTATCTTCAGGGTGAAGTTGTTCAAGCCAACGATAACCTAATTGTTCTTCTTCAGGGATACCGGTATAATCTACCCATTGTTTGCTTAAATAATCGCATGGGCCCTCAACCCTGCAGGTCCAGAAAAGTTGTGGTAACGATTCAATAAGTTCTCTGAATCGTTTTTCATTGTCTTTTATTACATCTTCCACTTTTTTGCGCTCTGTAATATCGATACACGTACCGATCCATTCAGAAATATTTCCTTTTTTATCAAAGACAGGGAAGCCTTTTGCAATAAAGTTGCGATATTCACCATCATACCTTCTTACCCTGTACTCTGTCTCATAGGATGATCTGGTTGAAACTGCATTATTCCAGATATTTATTGTCTGTCCGACATCATCAGGGTGAAGGGCTGAGGCCCATCCCAGACCTTTTACTTCATCGTATGTCTGCCCTGTAAATTTTCTGAAATACGGAATATCTTCAACAACCTCTCCTGCCGGATTTGTTACCCATGCAATCTGACCGGTAAGTTCAATATATGATCGGTATCTTTCCTCGCTCTCATTTAACGTATGCTGATCTCCTCGTTCGGGAATTGACTTTTTCTGTTTTACCGGCTTTTTCATTTTGTGAAGGTTAGTATCAGTCATTATTTCCACTTTAAAGATGGTTTAGCATTTACCGTACTGTATTTCAGAGACACTGATCCTAATTGTTACAAGCATGACTTGTATCCAGAGATTCAAACTTAGAATCTAAGAATCTGTAAGTTACAATGAAAAAACAGATCTGAGTGTAGGGTAAATGATGATTATTCTGTAAGTGTTTTACTTACATAACCGTTAGATCAAAAAAAAGGCCTAAATTGCTATTACAAACCCTTTAATATGGTTGTTGATCCTTAAATCATTTCATTTTATGCCGGGACCTTAATGAAAACCACTGGTAATAAAAATAAAAGTACGGAGCGGAAACATTCAATGAAAGAACATAACCATGCTGAAGCCGATGCTGACAGGTCATTTCAAAAAGCATTAGCTGAAAGCGAAGGAAAATATAGAGTTTTTTTTGAAAACAGCATGGATGCGATTTTACTCACAAGCCCGGATGGAACAATCTTCTCTGCAAACCCTGCTGCATGTAAATTATTTGAATGGTCAGAAGAAGAAATCTGCAGACTAGGCAAAAATGGGGTTGTTGATGCAACAGATCCACATCTTGAAGTAGCTTTAAAAATACGGGCTACTACCGGCAGGTATTATGGTGAATTGATTTTGATTAAAAAATCGGGAGAAAAATTTCCTGCAGAAATTTCAACTTCAATTTTTCCCAGTGATGACCGAGGTCAGCTGACAACTATGATAATCAGGGATATCACTGAATGCAAAGGTATGGAGGTTGCCCTAAAACAAGCTCATGACTGGCAACAGAAAATCTTTGAAGGGTCACTCGATGCAATTTTTATTTCGGATGAAAATTCCTGCCTGGTTGCAGTTAATAATGCTGCATGTAAACTCACAGGATATTCTAAAGAACAACTTCTTAAAATGCGAATTCCTGATCTTCATGATGATCAGGATCTGAATGCATACAGAAAATATCACGATAGAATCTTTAAGGGAGAAAAAATTCTAAGCGAGGCAAAGATAATGCGGAGAGATGGAATCAAAGTTGATTCTGAATTTAATAACAGCCGTATGTCAATTTCAGGAAAATATTATATGCATACGACTGTCCGCGATATTACTGACCGCAAGCGGACAGAAACAGCTCTTAAGGAAAGTGAAGCCCGATTCCGAAGTCTTTTTGATAACTCACTAATGGGAATTTCAGTAGCCAGTCCTGATGGTTCACTTTTACAGGCTAATCTTGCTTATGCAAGGATGTATGGTTATGAAAATTCCGAAACCATGCTGGCTGAAGTATCAAATATAAGAGTGTTATTTGCGAATCCGGAAGAAAGAAAGGAAATTTTACAGATATTGGTAAGATACAGCTTTATGAAAGCAAGAGAGGTTGAGGTAGTCCGGCGCGATGGATCTCATTTTTTTGTCCTTGTTTCAGCCTGTGAAATCAGGGATGACCATGGAAAGCTGCTTTACAACCTGGCCACTCATATAGATCTTACCGAACGAAGAGAATCTGAAGATAACGTCCGAAATGCATCACTTTATGCCCGGAATCTTATTGAAGCGAGTCTCGACCCTCTGGTAACTATCAGTAAAGAAGGAAAAATCACTGATGTGAACTTTGCAACCGAGCAGATAACTGGTATAAAACGTAAAAAGCTCATAGGGACAGACTTCGCGGACTACTTTACCAAGCCCGACAATGCAAGAAAAGGATATAAAACTGTATTTTCAAAAGGAGTAGTGAAAAATTATCCTCTGACTATCCGCCATACAAACGGAAATAAAATTGATATCTTATATAATGCAACGTTATTTAAGAATGAATCAGGTGAAGTGCAGGGCGTTTTCGCAGCTGCTCATGATATAACAGATAGAAAAAAAATGGAAGTTGAGCTTAGGAAGTCTAAGGAATTGCTTGAGAAGTTGAATCAGCATCTGGTGGAAGTCAGAGAGAAGGAGAGAAATCAGATTGCCCTGAACCTTCATGATGATCTTGGTCAGAAACTCACTGG